>Ga0302325_10024451_pt1 | contig 12562 bp, 14 predicted proteins | sample Palsa_T0_2_FD_201948 | JGI IMG/M metagenome (GOLD analysis project Ga0302325, IMG submission 201948) | Peat permafrost microbial communities from Stordalen Mire near Abisko, Sweden - Palsa_T0_2 | ecosystem: Environmental > Terrestrial > Soil > Palsa > Peat permafrost | place: Sweden: Abisko...
CCCTTCCCCCCGGCTTCTATCTCTATTGACATCACACACAAGACAAAACCAACACCGCCAATTCTCATCAGTCGAGAAGCTATTTTACAGCCGCAGCTCGAGACTCTTTAAGTCTCATAATCTCTGCATCCTGGGTCGAAATTGTATCCCTCAACCCAATATTCGCACGAGACAAGTCCTGTATGGTCTCATCTCTGGTGGCTAGATCGGCCAACAACTTTGCTTCGTACTCCGTAGATTTATCCGCAGATTGCTTTTGGCTTGCTTCGAGCTCTTCTCGAAGAACAGACAATTCCTTGTTCTTCTCCCTTACAGCTTTGTCAATCCGCCCCTGTATTATCTCTTCATTCGATCTAGTTGCCTGGTAGAGACCTCTATATCGTTCCAAATCTTCTTTCAACTTGTCAATAGACCCTTGTTGATCGTTTTCGGATGAAATCTTTGCCTTGTTTGCGGAATCGGATAACTTGAGGTCTTGAAGATCTGTAGAGACGGAATCATAATCTAGTTGCAGGGCTCGAAGGGCTTCGTTGGATTTGTGGAGTCTCGTCTCGAGATCCGCAACTTTTTCTTGCTCAATCCGTAGCTGCGCATCAGAGACTTTGGACTCTTTCTGTAATGTCTTCTGATTCTTCCGTTGCAGAGCTTTGAAATCTGCCTCTTGAATCTTCAAACCCTCCTCCCGATCTCGTAGTTGTCGCTCCTTTGTTCTGATTTCGGACCGTAGCTCATCATTCTTCTTGCGACTCTCAGCCTCTCGTTTGACAGCACTTGTGCAAAACTTCTCCATCCGGGTCTTGTCTTCGAGGAGCTCCTTTTCCTGTTCTTTGCGCATCGCTACCAACTTAGGAACTGCATTGGTGAGGATATCCTTCGGCGTTGCTCCGAGCTTTGCCATCTCTTTGACAAGGAACTCGTCTAACAATGGATAAGCCAATCGCGCAGCCCAATTGTTCCATTCATGTAGGCTATCTTCAAGAGGCTTGAGCTTCTCGACGCATTTCGCATGCTCTGGCTTGAGGAACCAAGGATCTTGAGGCTTCGTCAGAATATTTCGATGAAACGCCTCCAACAGAGCAGCTTTTGGTATGAAAGGCTTGAAGGTGTATTCTCCGAGCTTCCTATGAACGTAATTCATTCTCGAGGACAAATCAGCGTTATCAGCGTTGGTGAGCCTTTCCTCCCACAGAGATTTATGTGTAACCTCTATCATTTTTTCGAGCCAATACGTTGCGAGTAACTCGAGCTGGAAGAGATTTTTGGCATATTCGCTTGGGGGTGTTTGTTGATCAGCTGGCTCATACCTAGGTTCCAGATTACTGGTATTGTGGCTGTAGAGTTGGTTGAGCACTGTGACCTCCTGGGGCCTAATGGGTATGCGTGCATCTTCATCTGCACTCATGAGAGTTGTAATGACCCGAATTGTTCCCTCTGCACTACCACCAATCGATATATGGCCTTCGTCCAAATATTGTTTGATTCTCAGGAGTAAAACTAGGGCGCAGTTAGCTGATATGCTTGTTGTAGAGGTGCTTTCGGCGAAGATTCGAAACCGAGTTCGGAGAAGAAAATCGACATTTTGCAGCGCTATCAAGGTATTGGGGTCTTTTGTGTATTCGGATATGTCCTGACACCCCCGCTCGTAAGATTCTTTCCTCCATCGAATTGTAAATCGCTCGAGCTTTGTAGCAGCGAAGAATTCGCCAGGCAACAACCCTTCCATCCTTGAGTGAGGGAATCTGTATCATATTGTCTAAGATTTCGGATAAACTGCAGATCTCATCTTGGCTCAGTTGCAGTTGGCCCGTTTGAAGGTGGTTATCAGGATGGCGTCCTGACAAGCCGAAGACCAAGTCACGGACATATACGTAACAAGAATCATGGATCATTCCAAATGCTTTGATGAGCTTTGACAATGACATAGGTTAGTAATAGATATCTTTTAAAACTAAACAAACTGGTGACTTACATCTCTGTCTATCAACTGTGCTTTGGTGAACCGCTCACCATACCTATTTGCACTGTCCACGAGATCGGCCCAGTTTGGGTACTGCTGCCCCGAGGAAGATGACATTGTTTCAAGGTTTGTTGCGAGATTTGTTGGGCGTTTTTCGTAGGGCTCGAGAAGCTGCAAAAATTGTAAATAAGGTTATACGAAGAAGCGACATTCTATTTTATTTTACGTTGTGCGAGATAGGCTCGCTTACCAGCTCTGCTACATTTCCATATAGAATTTAGATCGTTCTGGTTTTGTATTCACCTGCAGTATCGAAGACGCGTCGCTATCGAAAGGAGCGGACAATGTGCGAAAGCTTAGAGGTTCCAATTGGAAACATAATTTTTTCTAGCATTATGCCAATCCTTTCCAAGTTGCAGAGTTCCTTGTCAGCTTTGGGTCTGTCAAGAAAATTGTCAGCTCCGTAAACGACTCTAGATTTGGTCATTGGGCTCTGGCCACTTTGCACATGCAACAAAGCCATTGAAGATTGCATCTAACAGCCATGGGGGCTGTACTAAATCGAATGAAAAAAATTATTTTGTCTAGTGAAGAACAAGGCATACTTTTTTGTCTAGTGTCTGGAATGTAAAGGGCCTCAGTTAGCTTGTTCCACGATCAACTCCACTTCACAGATCTACATTTAAAATGTTCTTCTCCTGTATCTCGCCTCTTCTCTGACTCTGGACTCGGCACTCTGTATTGGGGCGTAATATGTCAAAATTGCCAATTCCGATGGAGCTAATATCAACTCCGGTCGCGATATCGATCTCAAAAGATTACACCCGCTGGGAAGGTTTGGATTCCAAGCGGCTGGAATGACCGTATCCATCAGCCCAAGGCAAAAATCTTTTGGGCAAGGAAATTGAACACCACAAGAATTTCCTTTCTATACCGGAAACATATCATAAACCTGCGAGCTTGTTGTTCCCTAAAACTCATCAGATTTATCCCTTCCACCAAAGTTTGCTCTTCATGTTGAAAACATCGAGGCCCCACTCCTGAGAGTTTCATTCGATGATGACGAAGTGGATTACATCGCTAGGCTTTTGCTCCATATCAAATTCCCTATTGATCTGGTGTCGGCACAACACTGGTTCCAGGATCAAAGCGCAAGCTGCGGATCAAGAGTTTTGGGTCTCGCATTTATGCATTCGGGAATTGCACAAAGTCAACAAAGACTAGGTATTCCTGATTTGGGACACATGCTTGGAGGGCAAAGGAAGCGGGATGGTGCCCTGAATATAGGATCAAACTGGCTGGAGTGTTATACGACGGGAATGTTTGCACTTCCCAGCCCCATGTCTCACGTGACCAACGCCGCCTTTGCTCAGGCACTGCTCAGATACGGAACGGGTCTGCTCACCTTAATGATACATCTCATCAGAAATCGTCAACTTTTAACGAGGGGCCTACAAAGACTCCCCCCACCCAGCTAAGGGGCCCAATTCTGTCACCACTATATATCTCTAGACAATTGCCTGCCTTCCTTCCTGGTGAAGTGGCGCGCTAGCACGTGACGGTGCTAAGGTCAAACTCTGATTTGGAGCGCTCGTAGAGAATCATCAATTTAATCATCAATGGAATCAGCCCTCAAGTCGATCTTCTAGCACCCAAACCTCTTCCTGTTATTTGTAATATTTATAATAGCAGCATACAAATCACGAGACATGTCGGACATGACCAGCTCAGCCAATCCACAGCACCAGTATCGCCCGCTGGACCCAGACTCCAGCGAGATCCGGCTTCTCGTCCTTCAGCCTGATCATTGGGATGCTCCAATTCAACGCAATGTCAAATACAGAACTCTCGATGATAGTCCCATGTAGGAGGCTTTATCTAGTCACTGGAGAACGGCAAGGAGCTTGGGCAGATCAGATAGCCAATAGGTACTATTCCTATCTTAGCTGAATATTCTGATCCCTTAACCTTTGAAATATATAGGGTGACTGGGACTTGCTCGTTGAATAGAGCTGCCTGGCGGGGCAAGCCACACTGACGACAAGGCGCCGAGAGTGCCGAGGACGCCCTGTGAAGAGCCTCGCCGGCTCACCGACGATCTGCCTAACGAGATGCAGTCCTGCTCAAATCAAATCCAATTCGACGCCGAAAAGAGGTGCAAGTCTCGCACTAAGCATAGATGCAGTGCAGCCGCACGCCCAGTTACACTAGATGACGTGTCTTGGGCTGCGCCAGCCAGGCTCGCACCGGCTGCGGGCGCCCTAGATTTCTTTTTCTGCTCGGCTCTTGCGCCGCGGAGAGACGGTAAAGAGTAAGACTCTATCGAGATATCCAAACCCTCATACCTTCGTAAATTTTGCGACGTCTTCGATACATATTCAAATTTGCACCGAGTCGACGGAGCGCAGTACGTGTTGCGATCTGCGTTTGCAGAGAAGGCTAAACTACGAGGATGATGCAGAACCAACAGATCCCCATGGTGGGGTCCCAAACCGTGTTGCCTCCTGCAAATAACAACACGTTCTCTCTGGCCAACGTCTTTGGAGTCTTTCTGACCTTGAGCTTTTGTCTGCTCACACAGCCATTCGGCAGTCTACTCTATGCAAAGCCTGCAGGCGTCTTTGGCCGGATCGTGTTCTTCTTTTGGCGCCTCAATCCTCTGGCTTGCCTCGCTGAAGCGGTCTTGATCCTCTATGGTCTCCTCGATGCCATTTGGATGGCCATCAGGAACCTTCACGGTGCGCCAACAACTCGAGTCGGTTTTGGAGAAAGTATGCATATCACTGCCACTGCAATTCTCCTACTCCGAGGGCACGGCCGTCTCCCTGAACATTGGAGAGCTATCACTGTTGAAGATACAGAGCAGTCCTCCGGACCGGGGCCTACCACGGGTATCGATGAGCAAGATCAAGAAGAGCCACCCCCAGCCTACGAACCCCATCCTCAACCTTCTGGTGCTGAAGGTTCACGCGCCGACGAAGTTTCGATATCCAGCCGGCGTGAGGACGAAGTTTCCGGCTCATTGGAGACCGGAAGTTCTGATGAGGTTAACGGTTTCAGTCATATTGCGCAAGACGCGAATGACGCTCGTTCGACGTTACGCCAAGATGCCAATGGACCAAATACTCCAGAGCCATTCATAGATTACCCTTCTTCGTCTCGTAATCCTAGTGAGTACTTTCCCAATCAATGAGTCCCTTGCCACCATATTCTTCCATGAGCTGTGGAGTCGTGCTCCTGAGTGTTGAGAGCGATCAACACTAAACAATAATTCTTTGCGGTCGAGTTTCCAAGAGCTTGCAAGGGTGTTTGTTAGTCACTCTCAACACTCCGGAGTATGACTCCACAGCTCATGGAACATGACCTCAATTGTACAACGTTCCCAGCAGGCGGTGGCTGAATCTGAATGCAAAGCTGTTGCTCCTGTTGCCGCTATCCCTTCCACAACAACAGTTCCATCAAACAGCAGCCGAGAAACATCAGAACAGGAAGAGGGCCGACACCAAGCTCCTGATAACGAAGCCGGCTCGAACACGGAATTCGACGTCAGGAATGCTCTGGGACGTGAGGTGCTCGCTCACTTCGAGCTCATCATAAGCCTTGTTACTTTCATCTCCGTGGTTGTGGTAATCGTGAAGCTTGCCTTCGCTATCATTCCGTTATACATCCGTGTCGCAGTCTGGTCCATGGTTGGAGGATGGACTTCGGTCCAAATCCTTCTTGCAATATCTCAACGCAAGGAAGTCGACGACATTGACCCTACAACCTTGTTGCGAACCACTATGGCTCTGGAAAAGAAGCTGCACCACCGTGTCGCCTGGTTTGTGCTTTCGCTACTGCTACTTCCTGTGTTTGGATATATCGCCTTCATTATATTCCATAGGACGGCGGGCTTGCCTCTCGTGATGCAAACTGTTTTTGTGATCGCCTCCTGGGCCTATGATTTGCTATGTGATGGCGGTCTTGTGATTTCAGAACTCTTCGTTCGGGCCTTTTCATGCATTGGCAACCGAAAGCGGTTAGGTCAGTGTATCACCGGACCTTGCAAACAGGTCCGCAAAATTCGTGCCATAGATGTCGTCAGTGTTGGGGTTTCCTTGCTTGTGATGGGACCCGTTTTGATATTTACCGGTTTCTCATTGGTCGAGTGCATAGGCAACCCTCGGTGCAACCCGGTGCTGTTCACTTACTCACTTTGGCCCATGACCGGTTATCTGTGGTTGTGGTTCTTCTTCCCGGCGCTTTCGTTCATGATTTCCTCGAAAATATCATCTGTAGCAAGGATCGAAACTGCGGCGTTAATCTGGAACTTGTTCGCGACAGCCTTCATATTCACGGGCACAATGATGTTGTATGACGCCAATGGGACGGACAAGCCGGGTTGGCTTGATTGGCTTGGCAGACTCGGTCGGTCGATTCGGGTGGCCTGAAGCGTCGGCAAGTTGGAAAAATGGTCAGATCTGGAAGCCGGAAAGTGGAGTACGTATTTCATAAAGAAGAGTGATGTTTCATTAAGCTTGTACAAGAAGGACCTTCTGCTTCTTTCTAGTCATTTTCATCCACCGCTTATCTAATGTATCCGCATGCCTCTCCACAATCTTCTGCAACCTATCCCAATCAGCTCACGGATCAAATCTTGCTCTAGAGCCATGCTGACTTGAGTCTAAGATGATAGCGGAGTTTGTTATGTGCCGTGTCCAATGCCAGTGATTTCTAATGCCCTTGGTCTGCAAGAGATGGAGCTGACAGAAGGCGGAGAATGTTTGATGATTGATTCTGTTCGTAGTCCGGGGGAGCATTGTAGGATTCGGTGAACAATTCGGACAGAAAAGCGGTGAGGGAGGAATGCGGACATTTGAGGATGTTCTAGCTTGCATGATTACTCTTGGCTCTAGAATGTAGTGGCCCATCCAAGACCATCCTGGCAGATCCAGAGATCATTGCCATGATGGGAGAAAATGTTGAATGCGTCGCTCGAAGGGAGACGCGTTCCCGGCCGGGTTATGATTATGTCAGCTTGCCGAGAGTGACACTAAACCTTAACTTCACCTCATGAACTTCTTCACGCATCACTCAGGTCTGTTACATCGGAACATGATCCAAGGGGGTTTTCAACCAGCAGAGGGTGAGGTGAGGGCGAGGCGAGGGTGGGGCGAGGGTGATGAGCGCCTGAGCAGAGCGGCAATGGTGACTAACCGCGTTCGAAGTGAGGTTTTGTGTCATCTTACGGCAGTAATCCAAGGATGACTCAGTGCGATCCTCTGTAAGGATAACCTGTTTCCTTAACGTTTCCTTCCACTATTTTTGAGCATCATCCTTTAACTGATGTACTCCAAATGAATCTTGAAATGGTCAAATTCCCTATGCTGCTCTAAAACCCACCTGGCATCGAGAAATACCGACTCTCCGATCATAGATGCTAAAGCAATACTCAAGGGAAGCTAATGCTGGTGGACCTAAAAATGGCTTGTGTAAGGATCTTTGTAAGGTGAATAAGGAGCCAGAACAGATCTTGACGAAATTTCACCGACTCTCTTAATATGTTAAAATATATAGCTGTTTTCCAGAGAATAAGCCTTAAAAATTTATATACAGACGGTTGTGGAAATAAACCCCGATTTTTAGGGGACCGGAAAATGATCCCTTGCGCAAGCTCCAGCTGATTTGGCGGGATGCTCAGGGGCTTAGGACACAGCTCAGGCTGGAGCAGCGACTACTCAGGTCCAAAGACGGAAATGGAAAATGCCATGAGGATATTCCCATATGAGATTGGCTGTTATACACCCGAAAGATTCAGGTCGAAGCTACCGAGGTCTGTGGATCAGAGCACGAGAGAAGCAAGCCGTTTTAGTTGAGATTATCGTGGGGAAGAGAAATCGCATATTTTGAAAGATGACAACTACGGGAGCATCTAAACCAGAAATATAGTATTCTGAATTGTCATTCGATCTCAACCTAGTCTACAACATTGAGATGATGAGAAGTGGGCATGAAGCTTGTAGATCTTGTTGTTCTGTGGCAGAGCTTGTTGCTTTATGAGAGAAATCTGCAATTTGTTTGTTTCCGAGATAAGGAAAATTTAGATTGTCTATGTTTGTTTTCTGCAAATCATCTCCCACAACTAGCTTCATGTTCAGAATCAACTTCTTTGTTTGAATTACAAAGTAACAACATGAAAGACATAACAAACAAGGTAATTGTTCTCAGATCCGTGAAAAATGAAATAATAGAAGTATTGGCAATTTGGCGAATTGACTTTGAGTACTCCGAGTAAACAACCCCATCTCAGCTCCATTGCCCTCAAGTCTTTCACAGAGTTCTTTCAGTTAATGAGGTACTGTTGCAAGAGCAGCAAAGGGGATTTGGCTTTGTGTCTAAAAGATGAAACAATCCCGACATCAATACAACAGATTGATTGTCAAGTATATATGTTATGCAAACTACCGCTTGTACAATGGCAATCTCTCAACTTAATCACCAACCAATCATACCATCTCTCGCATTCAAGCCTTTTCATCTTATCAACTCATCAAACTTAACAAGAAATTTTCAGATTACCACACCCTAAATAAGATGCAGAGCCATACCATCACAACAGTCCATGCTCCAGTTGCCTGTCAACACACCGAGACCATAGAGCTGGTCGACAATGGCAACAAATGTGGTAGGTGCGGCAAAAACTTTGCTGGGACAGGAAATGTTTGCAAATGCAACCGAAATCGGTCCGAAGTCGACTTCCTACTGCTGAGCAGAGGCTAGAGACCTCAATTTTTGAAGAAAAGCGTATCGATTTAATCTATCACCTGTCAACATCGGTGAACATGAATATATCTAATTAGGTAATCTATATATTTTTTGTAGTCTTTTTAATTTTTATACGTATGTTCACAGCTGTGACGAAAAGGCTGGAGGCACTGCCACCCTTTTTTCAACTCGTAATCACCCCTCCCCACCCCTCCCCCTCCCTCCTTCAAGACGACCTCCTTCTAAACCCAGTACATTGCCGAGACAAGCCTGGAGAAATTCTGCTCAGAAAGCAAAATATTCCATCGTCATCGCCGAAGAAAAAGTCAAAATAGGATAGCTTTTTCTTCTGCTGGCTTCTCTTTCCTGTTAAATCCAGTCTTCCCTCTGCAGCACCTTCCGCGGGCTTCTCCCCTGTGAATATAGATCTTTGCATCCAGCTAATATTGCTACGGCTCAGGGAATATGATTATGATGGCCCACTTGTTGCCAAGATGTTTGGAGCCGAAGAGGAAGGCATGAGCCATGAGGTATAGGTTCCATTTTCTTGTACTCTGCTTTCTGCATCTTTCGCTTCAATTTTTTTATTAACAAACTGGCTTAGCGCTTACGAATACAGGGGAATAGCTGGAACAAGATTTTCAACGAGAAACTAGGACCTGATAGAAGCACCAGATAAATAATCAAACTTGGCCTTCCGTCAAGTGTACAAACGATTGTTGAAGCATATTCTGATTGAGTCGTCTTTTTCTTCACTAAGGAAAAAGGTTGGATAGGAAAACGCCATTTGTGTACCATCCACCTGGGGCTTTGAATCCTCATCAGTTCAATGCTTCAATTCCTTCATGCTCCCATGAATCGTTCTCTTTCCACTAACAGTTAGCTGGCTGCCAGGAGTCATGTAAACGTTCCCGTTGACTTCGAGATCACCCTTGCAGTGCAGCCGACCGTCTATAGTAAGACCTCCCGAGAGCACAAGGTGGTCCCTACCCCAAAATCAGTTTCTTATCATCCAAATTTTTCGTGGACGTGACAGTTTGGTTTGCGCATAACTTACTCGACAGTCAATTCTCCTTCAACAGTGACACCACCACTTGATTTGATCTTGCCTCCAAGATAGACACCTCCAATCCCAGAAGGTGAGATCTTGACACGCCCACTGGTGTAAATATCGCCCGCTATCTGCACATTGCCTGAAATCTCCACTGATCCACTGGCGGAGACCTTTCCAACAATTTTGACGCCCAGCTCTCCTCCGTATATGATCACAGAGCCACTGGCTGTACAGAGTCAGCCCCGATTTTAAATTATGTTGGAGCTGCCAGGAGTTGAACATGCCTTTAACCTTATCATCAATACTGACCCCATTCCGCAGCTCGATGGATCCACTTGCTTGAAGCTTGCCAACTGCCTTCACCCCATCAAACAGTATGATATTGCTGCTAGATTCTACCTTGTCGTGAACTGTAACCTTGTTTGACAACTGGACGTAATCAGAGGAAACAATCTTGCCATCAACTTGGACGTCGTTCGAGAGTTGGATATTAGAAGCCGACTTGACAGATCTATTCCCCATCCATCAGTGTTCGGTTACTTTCAGACAGTGGAAGATCATGCGTACCCAAGGACATGCAACGGTCCCGTGATATGAACTTCGTCGTTTGCATAGATCGCATTCGATTCCGGGATCTTCTGGTCTGGAGTTGGCATCGGGGCTTGTCGAGGCGAGATTCCTTGATTCTGTGAACTTGTATCGGTTTCGGTGTATGGTGGGAGATCATGTGCACTGATTTCAGGTTCGAGAATAGGATTGGGAAATGAATTCATCGTGGGCATTGATGGACCTTGGGGGCTTTTCGCATCCTTGGTATCTGCTGGAATGAGTGTCATGGCTGCTACCCAATTGAGGCTGTGATGGCTTTGTTTGAGAGGTTAATTGGAGTAAATGCTTGATGGATAAAGTGGTGTAGAAAGTCAGAGAGGAAAACTTGATGGGGTTTGCTCATGGTTCGATATATGAAGAGAAAGGTGCAAATAAGGTTGCGCGGCAGGGCTGAGATGACGAGGGTGCAACGCAGCTTGATCACGTGTTAGCAGGGGCGAATTGTGGTTGCCTAATAGGGGACGTCGAATCAGATAAGCGTCTACACCATTTAACCTCAACCATCCAATTGAACGAGGGACTAGAACAAGAAGTCAGCCTTCCAAGGCGGTTATGCTTGATTTACGTGAAGGCGGGGCATCTTTGCCCCGATACCACATGACATAAAATGCCCCCCTTTTCCTAGCCGTCGATTTGTGGAAGTCACGGAATTTGTGATGGACTTCAAGCATTTGGTCACCAGGAGTTCAGGAATCTCTCGAGGAAGGCCGATTACATCAGGAGGTTTATTTTTTCCCACTTCTATCCTTTTAATATGGGACATCTAGCGTTCAAATCTTGCCTAGCAAGTATCTCTTTCTGCATTACCAAGTAGCCAATGACCCATCGTTGGGCAAAAATGGAGTGCTAAGTACCAACACTTGCCTCAAATCTGGTTGATGATTGATAATTCTTTTGATTATGGTGAAACATTTAAATATGGAAACGGTGTAGGCTAGCAATTCGAGACAGGTTCCTTTTTGCATGAATCTGGAACCAGGGATATTGAAAAAGTCTATTCTCTATGAAAAGAAGCTCTATCAGAAGGACTAGACTGCTTTACCTCCAGTGTTTACTACAGGTTCGCAGCCGCACGCATGGTCCAAAGCCCCTCCATCAGAATCTAGCTTCCTCAGCCGTAGCTCTCTGGGTAGCCTTCCTCTCCTTCTGGGTCATCTTTTTCTTGACCGTGAACTGAACTTCAGGAGGCGCAATATCATCAACACCTGCCTCTTTCACTTGACGTCGAGAAGCCGGTACTTCCAGTGACATTGAACCCTCCCCACAAGTTTTCTTTCCGGAGCGATTGCAGTGGATGTGTAGGCCGATTTCGAACTGCTGCGGATCGGTGCCCATTCCCTTCTCAGCTTGACACCATCGGCAGATGTATGAGAAGGAGTTAGTTCCACTTAAGCGTAAGAGAGAGGAGGGACTTGAGAAAGACGCGATCTTCTGTCATTTATTGATGAAGATCAAACTTACCGGGTAATCAGACTTCCGCTCTCGCTTCGAGAACATGCAATGCTTGTACCAACGCTGACAACCAATGCACTCCCTGGTATTCATTAGTTAGCAGGTGGAATATATCGCAGCGCGTAAGTGCCTACACCTGGAAAATGGATGTCTCGTCCGTAGAAGAATGCAAAGCAGTGATGGCAACTCGATTCTCAAAGCACCACATGAGCTGATGAGAGTACTTCGGGTCGTTCCACCATTCTCCCTCTTCCTCCCAGATCTTGGCAAGAGCTTGGAGTTGATCGTCTATCTTTGGGGCCGAGTTGGCGACAACGGTAACTTTGGACATTTTGCTTGTCGAAAGTAGGTGGCCTTAACACAAAAGAGCTCTACCTAGGCGGAATTTCGAAAAAGGTGGCTCTGGTTTGGGAATCGAGATGTAAGGCAGAGATGGAATGTATTGAGGGAAAGAGGAGTCTCGTGGAATCTAGGAGGGGCTCAAATAGTTGAATTTACGCGATGGCCAGGAGTTTCGCTAGCTGATAAATTTTTACGTTTATTTCCCAACCTTTTTATAGCTCTCCGATTCCAGGAAATTTCCAAAGCCATTTTGTAGAAAATTCATAACACAACATCAGTTGACTAGCGTAGAATGATATTTGTAGCCGTTTGATATCGAGTTTGTATTACAAGAGATCGCTAATGTCCCTCTTCCGACCGGCGGAAAAATCAGTTCATTATTAGCTCATTTCCCCTGCACTTGT
>Ga0302325_10024457_pt1 | contig 12560 bp, 8 predicted proteins | sample Palsa_T0_2_FD_201948 | JGI IMG/M metagenome (GOLD analysis project Ga0302325, IMG submission 201948) | Peat permafrost microbial communities from Stordalen Mire near Abisko, Sweden - Palsa_T0_2 | ecosystem: Environmental > Terrestrial > Soil > Palsa > Peat permafrost | place: Sweden: Abisko...
TGGCGACCGCCTCTACGCCCTGGCCGCCGATGGCATGTTGGTCTGCCTCGAGACTGCCACGGGCAAGCGCATCTGGGGGTTTAATATTGTGGACCGCTTTCACGGCCAGGTCCTGCACTGGGGTATTAGCGAATCGCCGCTGGTGGATGGCGACCGCGTGATCGTCACCCCGGGCGGTGCCGGGGCAGCCGTCGTGGCGCTCGATAAAATGAACGGCAAAGTCCTGTGGACGTCGCAGAGCGACCAGGCCGGCTATTCTTCGCCGATGGCTTTCGACTCCGGAGGGTCGCGCAAGGTGGCTGTCTTCACTGGCGAAGCAGCCATCGGCCTGGACTTCAATAGCGGTCGATTGCTGTGGAGGTACGATAAGGTGGCCAATCGCACCGCCGACATCGCCACGCCCATCGTACACGACGGAGAAGTATTTCTTTCGTCGGACTATGGCACTGGTTGCGCGCTGCTAAAAGTGTCTGCCAACGGGGCTTCGGAAGTATATTTCAATCGGGACATGCGCAACCACTACAGCACCTCGGTGCTGGTGGGAGATTACTTATACGGATTTTCGAGCAGCATCCTCACGGCCATGAAATTTCAGACGGGCGAAGTCGCCTGGCATGATCGCAGCGTCGGTAAAGGCTCGCTGATCTACGCGGATCGCCATTTGTATTGTCTGGGTGAAGAGGGTGTCGTCGGCCTCGTGGAAGCCACTCCGGCGGGCTACCGCGAGACGTCGCGATTCGAGATTCCAAAGGGCGGATTCCCCACCTGGAGCCAGCCCGTCATCGCCGATGGGAAACTATACTTACGGGAACAGGATAATCTCTATTGCTACAACATCAAGCGGTAACGGTAAGGATGACGAGTGGCTGGCTTACGCGCACGGCTCGCTACTGCGCGGCGGCCGTGCTGGTGTGCTGCTGCTACGGCGCCGATGACGGATGGACGCAGTTTCGCGGCCCCGCTGCCGGCGTGGCGGAAGATGGGAACCTTCCCGAGACATGGAGCTCCAGCGACAATGTGGCTTGGAAAATCGAGATCCCAGGCCGCGGCTGGTCGTCGCCGGTGGTCACTCGGGACCGCATCTTTCTGACCTCCGTGATCGCGGCGGAAAAGGAGGAAGCGCCCAAGAAGGGACTTTATTTCGGCGGGAACCGCGAGGCGCCGCCAGCGGACGAGCACCGCTGGATGGTTTATTGCGTGGATTGGAAAACCGGCAAGCTGCTTTGGGAGCGCGAGGTGCATCGCGGCAGCGCGCCGGCGCGCCATCTGAAAAATAGCTATGCATCCGAAACGCCGGTCACCGATGGCGAGCGCGTCTATGCCTATTTCGGCAGCGTAGGCGTGTTTTGCCTGGACCGCGACGGTAAGCTGGTGTGGTCGCTGCCATTGGGACCGTACCGCATGCGCTACGGTTGGGGTACGGCCTCCTCGCCGGTGCTGCACCAGGGACGCCTTTACATCGTCAACGACAACGAAGAACGATCTTTCCTTGCCGCTCTCGATGCGAAGACCGGCAAGCAGATCTGGCGCGTTGCGCGCGACGAGGGCAGCAACTGGTCCACGCCATTCGTGTGGGAGAGCGGCCGGCGCACCGAAATCGTAACAGCGGGCACGCGCCGCATACGCTCATACGACCTGGATGGCAAGCTGCTTTGGGAGCTCGGCGGTATGTCCTCGATCGCTATCCCCACGCCCTTTTCGAAGCTCGACCTGCTTTATGTGACATCCGGTTATGTGGGCGACCAGGTCAAGCCTGTGTATGCGGTACGCCCGGGAGCTTCCGGCGATATCAGCCTGAAAGGAGACGAGACCAGCAACGAATTCGTGGCGTGGTATCAGCGGACCAGCGGCCCCTACAATCCATCCCCCATCGTTTACGGCGATTATTATTACACCCTGCTCGACTTCGGCTTTTTCACCTGCCGCGACGCGCGCACCGGGACCGAGATCTATGGCAAGCAGCGTGTCGATCCGGCGGGCGCGGCATTTACCGCGTCGCCCTGGGCGTATCACGGCAAGATTTTCGTACTCAGTGAGGATGGGGACACCTTCGTGATTCAGGCGGGTCCGGAGTTCAAGGTGCTCGGGAAGAACTCGCTCGATGAAATGTGCATGGCCACGCCCGCCATTTACCGCTCGAGCCTGATCGTGCGCACTGCCTCGAAGCTGTACCGCATCGAGAAGGCGCGATAGCCTGTGCGACCGCTGCTCCTGTTTTTTCTGGCCGGCCTGATTTTTCCGGCTGGAATCTTGAGCGCCGCGGACGAGTGGCCGCAGTTCCGTGGCAATCCTCAACTGACAGGAGTCTCCACCGGCACCGTTCCCAGCGCCCTCAAGCTGCTCTGGACCTATGACGCCGGCGAGGGGATTCAATCCTCCGCGGCCATTGTGGATGGAACGGTCTACGTAGGCGTCGAGTCCGCCGATTTGCTGGCCGTCGACCTGCACACCGGCAAACTCCGTTGGAAATATCATGCCAAAGATGGCATCGATGAGTCGTCCCCGTTGGTTCACGATGGGGTGGTTTATATCGGCGACCTTGCGGGCACGCTGCATGCGGTTCGCGCGGCGGACGGCAAGGCGCTGTGGACTTTCAAGACCGATGCGGAGATACGGTCTTCGCCGGTGGCTGAGGGCGACCGTGTGTTCATCGGCTCCTATGATGGCAACTTGTACTGTTTGTCCGCGCGCGATGGCAAGCTGCTGTGGAAGTTCACCACCAGCAGCTACGTTCACGCAACGCCAGGCATCCACGGCGGTATGGTTTACATAGCCGGATGCGACGAGATCTTTCGGGGCATTGGTATCGCGGACGGAAAGGAAGCGTTGCACTTCGACTCCGGCGGGTACACGGGCGCGTCGCCGGCGCTGCTGGGTGAGTGGGCGTACTTCGGCACATTCAACAACGATGTGCTGGGTGCGGACCTGCGCCGGAAGCGTATCATGTGGCGCTATGAATATCCGGAGCGGCAATTCCCTTTCTACTCCTCAGCGGCCGCGGCGGCTGACCGCATCGTGGTCGGCGGCCGGGACAAGCTGATTCACTGCCTGAACGCCAAGACGGGAAAAGCGATATGGAGCTTCACTACCCGCGCACGCGTGGATTCGTCTCCCGCCATCGCGTCCGACCGTGTTTACGCCGGCTCTAATGACGGACGCCTCTACGTGTTGGAACTGGCCACCGGCAAGAAGGTATGGGAATTCGAAGCCGGCGCGCCGCTGTCCGCTTCGCCCGCGATTGCCGGGGGACGCGTAGTGATCGGCTCGCAGGACGGTAAGTTGTATTGCTTTGGCTAAGGTACCCCCGCGCCGTACTTCTGAAACCTTTGGGTTGACATTCAACCCGAAGACATCCTATACTCGGGTCGGATGTCCACCCAACGTTGGTAATGTTGGTAAGGCGCGGAGGGCCAGCATGTTTCGGAAAAATAATCGCCGTGACCAGGATTTCAACAGCGAGATCCAGGCCCATCTCCAAATCGAAGTTGACCGGCTGACAGAGGAGGGCATGGACCGGGAGCAGGCCGTTGCCGCCGCACGTCGCGCCTTTGGAAACGTGACCAGCAGTCGCGAACGTCACTACGAATCACGCCGGTGGATTTGGCTCGACCACCTGGCCATGGATGTCCGCTACGCTTTGCGTCAGGCCATGAGTTCACGAGTCTCCACGGCAACGGTCATCCTGTCACTGGCGCTGGGTATCGGAGTCAACACAGCGATCTTCTCCCTGGCGGACCAAGCCCTGTTGCGATCTCTTCCGGTCAGGGCGCCCGAACAACTCGTTCTGCTCGACTGGCACGGTGCCTTCGTGGGTGGCGGAGTGGGCAGCGATAATCTGTTTACCTACCCTTTTTACCGCGATCTGCGCAAGGAGAACGATGTCTTCGAAGACATCTTCGCGCGCTACCCTGCCGACGTTCATCTATCGACTGGCGGCCCGTCGGAGTCTCTCAGCGCGGAAATTGTTTCCGGCTCTTACTTTCCGGCGCTGGGTGTCGAACCCGCTCTCGGGCGGCTCATCGGTGACACGGACGACCTCCAGCCGAATGCTCATCCGGTGGTCGTGCTCTCCTACGATTATTGGCGCAACCGGCTGGGCGCGGATCCGGAGATTATTGGGAAGCGAGTCCTGGTCAATAACTTCCCGATGAGCGTTATCGGTATCGCCGCACAAGATTTTCACGGAGTCGATTGGGGTAGCGTGCCCGTGATCTGGATTCCGATGATGATGAAGCGGCAGGCCACGCCTGGCTGGGACGCACTCTTCGATAGGCGAACCATGTGGCTGCACATTTTTGGGCGCCTGAAACCGGGAATCAGCCGGCAGCAGGCAGCCGCGCGATTGCAGCCATGGTTCAAGGCGTACCTGCAGGCGGATACCCGGCGCGAAGGCTGGCCTCGAGTGACGGATGCCCAGTTGAAGGAGTACATGGCCTCCCGGCTCGACGTCCTCCCCGCTGCACAAGGACGGTCGGATCTGCGAACCGGCATTCGGCAGCCCATGCTGATTCTGCTGGCAGCCACTGCTTTGATCCTGCTACTGGCGTGCCTCAACGTCGCCAATCTTTCGCTGGCGAAGGCGCTTGGCCGGCGCCGGACGACCGCTTTGAAAGCAGCTCTGGGCGCCTCCGGCCGACGTATCTTGGGGGAGCAACTGGTCGAAAGCGCTTTGTTGGCTACCGCCGGATGCGGCCTCGGCGTTCTGCTGGCTCCTCTGGTGAGCCGCGCCATGCTGTCGTTTCTACCCCACCAGGACGCGGCGGGCGTTGCGTTGAACGCAAATCTTGATCTGCGCGTATTGTTGTTTGCCCTGGCGATCACCGCCTTCACTGCTCTTATTTCCGGCAGCGCGCCCGCGCTCTATGCAGCCTCCGTCCAACCGGTCACCGCACTGAAACAGCAGTCGGCGGCGGTGGCGGGCAGCCTTGGCCTGAGGAAGGCGCTGGTGGTCGGCCAGTTCGCCCTGGCGTTGATTCTCCTGATCGGTGCGGGACTCTTCGCCAGGACGCTGGCAACTCTACGGGCCCAGGGACCTGGCTATCCGACAACCAACCTCCTGACCTTTCAAGTCGACCCCCTGAGCGACGGCTATGACTATGCCAAGGCGAAGCCGCTGATGCGGCGGCTGCTGGCAGCGGTCCAGGCGCTTCCCGAAGTGCGGCAGGCCGGAGTCGCCGGATTTGAAATGTTACGAGGAGGAGGATGGAATAATCCTGTTACGGTCCAGTCCGGGCAAAGGATCGTCACCGCGGACATACCCATGAACGCCGTCAGTCCAGGTTTTTTTGAAGTGCTGGGAGCGCCGGTGACCAGAGGCCGCGACTTCAACGAGCGCGACTCCCGATACGACGGCGGAGGTGCTCGCTCAGCGATCGTCAACCAGGAGTTCGTGAAACAGTATTTGAAGGATAGCGATCCATTGGCGGCGCGCCTGGGCATCGGCAATGGACCCGACACGGTGGCCGGCACCGCCATTGTGGGAGTAGTGGAGAGCTTCCACGACTTCGGCCTGCGCAAATCGGATGCAGAGGTCTTTTTTCCAATGTGGGAGAATGGCGTGGGTGCGGGAACCTTCTACGTGCGGTCCCGCGGCTTCGCATCAGCGGCGGCGCGGTCGATCCGAGGGGCGGTGAGCCGGATCGATCCGGCGCTGGCGGTGCTCTCACTGCGCACCGTTGACGACCAACTCGATCGCGTGCTGGTCAATGAGCGAATGCTGGCGGCGCTGGCCGGGGCATTCGCGGCGGTAGCCACGCTGCTGGCGATGATCGGGCTCTACGGCGTGCTGTCGTTCTCGGCTGCGAGCCGCACCAAAGAAATTGGAATACGGCTCGCGCTTGGGGCGCCCAGGTGGTCGGCCGGAGGGCTGATAGTCCGCGAGGCGGCAGCCTTGGCTCTTGCCGGCCTGGCAGTGGCAATTCCCGTGTCATGGGCGCTGGGCCGCTTCATCGAGAGTCAGTTGTTCGGCGTTCGCCCGATGGATCCGGTAACCATCGCCGGCGCTGCGGCAGTGTTGGCGATGGTGTGCCTGGCTGCCAGCGTGATCCCTGCTCGAAGGGCGGAGTCGGTGAGTCCATTGGACACGCTAAGAACGGAGTGACAGTCGTACCTTACTCCGCGCAGCGCTTGCGACGGCGAAATCAAGCTCGCCCGGGACTATAGAATCAAAGGTGCGGTCAGTGCGGAGAACCCAAGTGGCACGATTCGCCGCCAAAGTCACCAGGGGGTCATATGGGTTCATTCCGTAAAGTTGGGTGCAGCTCTATGCTCCAGAAATTGAACCGTCGGGTGGGGTTGCGAACTGAAGCCCACTCTCGGGCGGTCGATTCTGCTGGACCACCATCGACTCTTATCTGTCGGAGCAAAGGGATGCGGCAGCCGCCAGGCATTTCTTCTGGTCATCTCCCCCATCCGTGCCACAGCGATAGGGTAGCGAGACACCGGCGCACGTACCACATGATCGGCGCTCGATGTCTGTCTGCATCTTTGCATAGTATCCGAACAGCGGAACGGGGAGACCTGCCGGAAGCCGACTGCCTAAGGTGGTTGGTTTAGACCGGCTCAATACCGGTTGTCGGATAGCCACCGAGTTTCAATAGCCGCGCCGCATTGGATTGCTTGCGATATAATCTGGGGCATCAGGAGGAATGCCGTGGCAAGTTCGCGAAGGAGTTTCATCAAGACTGGAGCGGGCGCGGTGGTCGCTTCGGTTCTGGGATTCGACGTAAGAACCGCTTCCGCCCAGGCGCGAGAGCTGAAGATCGACAAGACGACCGAGACGCGTTCCACCTGTCCATATTGCGCCGTCGCCTGCGGAGTCATCATCCACACCCTCGGCGACAAGGCGAAGAACGTCACAACGCAGGTCGTCCACGTCGAGGGCGATCCGGACCACCCCACCAATCGCGGTACGCTCTGCCCTAAGGGGTCGTCGCTGATGCAGGAGATCCTCAACGACCGCCGATTGCTGAAGCCCCAGGTGCGCCGGCCCGGGTCCGATCATTGGGAAGACATCGAGTGGAACCAGGCCTTCGACGAAATCGCGCGCCACGTCAAGAAAACTCGCGACGAGGGCTTCGTCTCGACCGACTCTCAGGGCCGCACCGTCAACCGCTGCGAGAATATCGCCTGGACAGGCGGCTGTACCGACACCAACGAATTCAATTATCTCGCCGTAAAGACAATGCGCAGCCTGGGGCTGTGCTTCATCGAAAATCAGGCCAGGGTTTGACACGGTCCAACGGTCTCCAGTTTGGGGCCCACATTTGGACGCGGTGCGATGACCAATGGCTGGATCGACATGAAGAACACCGACATGATGTTGATCATGGGCGGCAATCCGGCTGAAAACCACCCGTGCGGTTTCAAATGGGCTGTCGAAGCCAAGCGGAATCGCAACGCAAAGATGATTGTGGTCGATCCGCGATTCACCCGGACCGCGGCGGTGGCCGACCTGTTCGTGCAGATCCGCGCGGGCTCTGACATTGCGTTCCTGGGCGGCTTGATCCACTACGCTCTGGAAAACCAGCGGATCAATAAGGAATATCTGGTGAACTTCACGAACGCGGCGTTCGTGATCAAGGCAGGATTCAAGCTGCCGGAGGACGGCCTGTTTTCTGGTTTCGACGCCGCGACCCAGGAGTACGATAAGGCCTCCTGGAACTACGAGGCGGCGAACACGCCGGCAGGCGCCTCGAATGCTCCAGCGGGTCTCCCCACGGACACCGCCTACGACACATCTCTCGAGCATCCCCGGTGCGTCTATCAACTTCTCAAGAAACAATATTCACGTTATACGCCGGAGATGGTGGAACGGATCACGGGCATCCCAAAGGATCAATTCCTTAAGGCGGCCGAACTGTTCACTTCCATCCGCAAAGACGGCGACACCCGAAAAGCAGGAACGATCATCTACGCGGTTGGCTGGACACAGCACAGTTTCGGTACCCAGATCATCCGCACGGCGGCAATGCTGCAGCTGTTGTTGGGTAACGTCGGGCGCGCCGGTGGCGGCGTGAATGCGCTACGTGGGCACTCTAATATTCAGGGGGCCACCGACATCGCCGGCATCTTCGATAACTTGCCGGGTTATCTGAAAGTTCCCACTCCCGCTGACAACGATTGGGCGGGCTGGATGACCCGCATTACCCCAACGTCTTCCAAGCCGAAGCAGTGGGACTCTTTCAATTACTACGGCAACACTCCGAAGTTCGCAGTGTCGCTGCTCAAGTCGTTTTACGGCGACGCTGCGACTAAGGAGAACGACTGGGCGTATTCGTATCTACCGAAAGTGGACCGCGAATATTCCTGGACCTACATCTGGGACGACATGTATAGGGGCAAGCTCAAAGGTATCTTCGCCTTCGGGATGAACGGGGTCGCCGTTGGTCCCAATTCCCAGAAGAATATCGATGCGCTGAAGAAGGCCGATTGGCTGGTGGTTTGCGAGATCTATCCGGATGAGACGAGCGGCTTCTGGCAGTCGCCGGGCATCACGCCCGAGGAGTTGAAAACCATTAACACGGAAGTGTACCGGCTTCCAGGAGCGGGCTTCGCGGAGAAAGACGGCACCATGACGAACTCCGCGCGCTGGCTGCAATGGAAGTGGGTGGCCGTGCCCAGTCCCGGGGATGCCATGCTCGATCAGGCGATTCTAGCGCGCATTTTCCTTAAAGTTCGAGAGCTGTACCGGAAGGAAGGCGGCAAGTTCCCCGATCCGATCATGAACCTCAGCTGGAACTACACGGTTCCCGACAATCCCTCGCTGTCGGAGGTGGCCAAGGAACTCAACGGCCGTGCGGTAGCCGATTTCACCGATCCCGCCACACAGCAGACCGTCAAGGCCGGTCAGCAACTGGCGGGCTTCTCCTTCCTGCGCGACGACGGTTCCACCGCCTGCGGCAACTGGATTTGGTGCGGCTCCTGGACCGAAGCTGGAGCGCTGACCCAGCGCCGCGGCACGGAAGATCCTTCCGGCCTCGGGGTCTATCCGAACTGGGCCTGGTCCTGGCCAATGAACCGCCGCGTACTGTATAACCGCGCCTCTTGTGACAACAAAGGAAAGCCGTGGGATCCGGACCGCCGCCAGATCTGGTGGAATGAAATCCAGAAAAGATGGGTGGGCGCCGATGTCGTGGATTTTAAGGTCGATTCACCGCCGGCTGATCACATGGGGCCTTTCATCATGAATCCGGAGGGCGTGGGCCGGTTATTCGTACCGCTGGCCGGAATGGCTGACGGGCCTTTCCCGGAACACTACGAGCCCATCGAAAGCCCGGTCGCCAATCTGCTGCATCCTGCACAATCGAACAATCCTGTGGTCCGGAAATTCAAAACCGGCATGGATAAGTACGGAACCCCCGAGCAGGGGTTCCTGATAGTCTGCACCACCTACCGGCTGACCGAACACTATCATTACTGGACGAAGAACAATCCGATGAACGTCCAACTGGTTCCGCAGATGTTCGTCGAGATCCCGGTGGAGCTGGCCGGCGAACTCGGTATCCAGGGCGGCGATATGGTGAAAGTCACAAGCGCACGCGCAAGCTACTTCGCGAAAGCCATGGTCACCCGCCGTATCCGGCCGATGACTATCGACGGCAAGAAGGTGTATCAGATCGGAATCCCCATCCATCAAGGATTTCGCGGCATCAATGAGGACGCAGGAAAAACGCCGCGTACCCTGGCGAACCTGCTCACTCCGGCAGTTACTGATCCGAACGCCCACACGCCGGAGTCCAAGGGTTTCTTAGTTAAACTCGAGAAGGCTTAACGGAGGCGCCAGCATGAGCAATGGACCACTTCAAATCAAGGCCATCTCGGGACACGCCGGACCGGTGCCCGGACGCAATACATCGCGCGACTACGACGTTTGCAAGCTGGTCGACGTCACCACCTGCATCGGCTGCAAAGCTTGCGAAGTCGCCTGCGTGGAATGGAACGGCTATCCATTCCGCGAGACCACTTTCGACAATACGTATCAGACCATGCCGGACACGGAGTGGAACTATTACAACCTGATCCGCTTCAATGAGCATGTCGACCAGGATGGAACGCTGAGTTGGCTGATGCGTAAGGACCAGTGCATGCATTGCGCCGATCCTGGTTGCCTGCTCGCATGCCCCGCCGACAGCGCCATTGTCCAATACACCAACGGTATCGTCGATTTCCAGCAGGAGTTTTGCATCGGCTGCCAGTATTGCGTCACCGGCTGCCCGTTTAATATTCCGAAGTTCAATCCAGGAACGAAAAAGGTTCACAAGTGCACGCTCTGCTCGGACCGTGTCGGCGTGGGTCTCGAGCCGGCCTGCATCAAAGCCTGCCCGACCGGCTGTCTCCACTTCGGCACGAAAGACGATATGAAGGAGCTCGCCGACGGTCGCGCCAGGCAGTTACGCGAGCACACCTCGCATAAAAACGCGGGTGTCTACGATCCGCAGGGAGTGGGCGGTACGCACGTCCTCTATGTGCTGCATGACGCGACTAACCCGGAGTTATACGGCGGATTACCGAGAAATCCGAAAATTCCTCTGATGGTGCGCATCTGGAAGGGCCCGCTCAAGTGGCTCGGCAGTTTCGCTATTACGGCTGGCATCGTCACGGCCATTATGCATTTCATCCGGTATGGTCCGAAATTGACCAAAGAAGAAACGACGGAGCGGAAATGAGCGGCGCAACATACGTGGAACCCGTGCCGGCGGGTCAAATTCGGCGCTATACATTTCACGAGCGCGTTTGCCATTGGGCCTCCGCTTTCGTCTACACCTACTGCCTGGCTACCGGATTGGCCTTCTACACGCCCCATCTTTTCTGGATTGCGGTATTGCTCGGGGGCGCGCCGACCTCCCGCTTCTGGCATCCGATTCTGGGCGTCATGTTCTTTCTGGTGTCCCTGTGGATGCATTCCATCTGGCGCAAAGACATGATCATCGGATCGGCCGCGGACCGGGGTTGGATCGAAAATATAAAGTATTATGTGACGAATCAGGACGAGCGGCTGCCCCCGCAGGGACGCTTTAACCCCGGCCAAAAATCGTATTATTGGGCCATGTTTTACGGCTCAGTCTTCCTGCTGCTCTCCGGACTGGTGATGTGGTTCCCGGAAATCGTTCCGTTCCATCTGGCCTGGATCCGGCGCGTCGCGATTCTGATCCACGAGGCCGCGGCTCTCATCACCATTGGCGCTTTCATCGTTCACGTTTACATGGCCGTTTTCCTGATGCCCCAAGGAATTCTGGGAATGCTGGTGGGCTACGCGCCGAAGGCGTGGGCCAGGGAGCACCACCGCCTTTGGTACGACGAGGTGACCAAGGGTGAGTCCGGTAACACGTGAGGGCGCGTATCGACCAGAGAATTGCCCGAGCCGCTGAACTTGCCGCACTCGGCGGGGAGACATCCCGTCTCCTGAGTCTCTACGGCGAACTGCTCCGGTTTCAGAAGCCAATTTTCGAGGCCTTCCAATCCAGGCAAATTACGGACGTGCGAGCGCTCGTCCCGTATTTCTCACGTCTGATTGATTTGGTAAACAAGGCTGGGCCCGACCCGCTGGCTCGTTTTGCATCCACGCATTTGCAAACCGCGGCGGATCGAGAGAGCCTGCTTTTGGCGCACTGGGAAGGGAACGCCGGCGACGCGTCCGGGACTTCGGCGAACGATTTCTTCGCGAGGGTACTCTTACAGCCCTTTGCCGAGTCTTTGGCCACTCGTGGGCTGGTCGAGGCGCGATCCGATTCGGGAACCTGTCCCTTCTGCAGCCATAAACCGGCCGTCGCCGCGTTACGCGGAGAAGGCGACGGCGGCAAACGCTGGCTGATCTGTTCCCTCTGTTCCACGGAATGGGAGTACCGGCGGATCATTTGTCCGAACTGCGCGGAAGAGGACAAAGAGAAACTCCCCGTCTATCTCGCAGAGGGTCTCGAGTATGTCCGCGTGGATGGCTGCGACACTTGCCGATCCTACCTCAAGTCGGTGGATCTCACTAGAAATGGCCTCGCCGTTCCGGTTGTGGATGAAGTTGCAACCGTCGTCCTGAACATATGGGCCGAAGAGCACGATTACACGAAGATTGAGTTTAATCTTCTGGGGATGTAGTTAGTTTTCAAAACACCAACACTCAATGAGGTCCGGGAGTCGTGGGGCCTTTGTTTCAGGGCGTCGTCCTACACCGCGATGCAACGAGAGCTTTCCACTCATTCCTGTAGCGGAAATTGTCTGTTAATTAAGTGATTATCGGCGAATTCAAATGCAGCGCTATGATAAGTCCCTATCCCATCCAATATTCCGGAAGATCGTCGGTTGAGGGCTTCGCGAGCTAGACAGCTACCGCGAATCGTCGCCACCATGGCTGTCTTGCAAAACTTCGATCTGGAGGTATTCTAGAAGGCGAATCAGTCTTGTATAGAATGGCTGCGGTATTCTCTGTTCCCTCGAATCCGCTCTGCGAAGCAGGCCAAGAGAGCGCCTCGCCACGCGCAGCGGCACTGCAGGTCAGCATTTGTAGGTCGAAACGGTTGATACGCTTCAAAGGAGCTAAATTCTCGCTCTTGCGAAGAGACATGCAG
>Ga0302325_10024460_pt1 | contig 12559 bp, 10 predicted proteins | sample Palsa_T0_2_FD_201948 | JGI IMG/M metagenome (GOLD analysis project Ga0302325, IMG submission 201948) | Peat permafrost microbial communities from Stordalen Mire near Abisko, Sweden - Palsa_T0_2 | ecosystem: Environmental > Terrestrial > Soil > Palsa > Peat permafrost | place: Sweden: Abisko...
CGGCTACTATTGCATCTTTGTTCACCACCTCGATGTTATAGAATCTCGCACCGTCGTCGGTTCGGAAATTTCACCTGCGGAGAAATTGATGTAGGTGACGATTCTAGGGTTTCCGAAAACATCGGCGGTCAAATGCTTGCTTGTGTTCTCGCTGTGCTTTCTACCTGTTTTCGCGCAGGCGGAGATTGCGAATCTTCCCCCACTGGCCACCGACGACTGGTCAGTGAAGAGCCCTCATAGCCTCGCCCTTAATCCACCTTCTTCTGACCGTGTTTGCGGTTTTATGGACTCTGCATATGGTGGGTTCATCGGACATGTGTGTGATTTTCGATTCGCCGACCTGCGGCACTCCGGCAATCTGTCGCTGATTGTTTCCAATGACGGCGGCGGAACTGCGGACTGCAACTATACGACCATCTTCGACAAGACTCCCACCGGCTTCGAGAGTTATGACCTCGACATGTACGGCCAAGTGTATTTCTCCAAGGACGATGGCGTCGAAGACATCAACCAGGACGGAAAATCCGAACTGGTTGTCTGGACCCAGATCGGGCTACCTACCTCCGAGATGGGCTAGGAGTGCTCATGGCCAAGAATTTTCGCCTGGACGGGAAATGGTTACAGCGAGGTAACCGCTCACTACGAGAAATTTTACGAGAATTTTCTGAACTCCCTGCAGCGGCAACTGGCCAAAGAGCCCGCACCCGGCGAGGTCCAGACGCCTGAACGCGGTCAACCGGAGCAGACGGAAGAACCCGATTACGACTGTCTCAGGATCGAGGCGGCAAAGACCGAGAACCTTCTGGGCCGGCATTCAACCGAGATGATGACGTGGGCCGTCAAAGCGCAGGCAAGCAACGATCCGTATCAGCGGAAGCTATCGGCGGTTGTCCTATCCTACATTCGAACTCCCGAAGCGATGATGCGCCTAAGGGAACTCGGGTCGGATACAGACAAGTCCGTCGCGGAAGACGCGAAAGACCTGCTGTCGGGCGAGTTCGGTGAGTCTATCAGTAGTTCATCCACAGCGACCAGCGAACGCATCCAATGGCGGACCAACTTTACCGGGGCTCATTGCAGAGTTAACCCCAACCACTGAGACTCGCCGATGCGCTGGTTCGGCGGCGGCGCGGTTGTTGGGATTTAACGGGGTCGGAGTAGGTGTCGGACTCGCTTCAGGAACGCAACCGCGAGCAAGTTCTCGATCGGCGACCACTTGATCCATGCAGGACTTGGAGAAGAGTGCGCCTGGCACCAAAGCAGGCGGATTTGAGTGGGTAACGACACGATTCATCCTGTCCGGGTCCGGACACTTCCAGCCTGCGGTGTGCAAACTCGGATCTGCGTCGTAGTCGATCTCCACAGGAGCCAAGCAGCCCACAAAAGCAGTCAGCGCACAAAAGATCACAAGCGCGAGCGCGGCAGCATGGCGGGGCTTCACGGCGGCGGTTCCGAGGTTTCACTCACGATCGGGCACTCTCAACTGACCAACAATCCGCTATCCCGTCCGCAACGGCAACGGAAATCCCGGTTGAATCGGCTTGCTTGACTCTGGACTATGGTCAAGGGTCTATCGTGAGGTGCAGATGACTATTGGCCGGATAGCCAGTGCGGCGGGAGTGAGTATCGACACCTTGAGGTTCTACGAGCGGCAGGGTCTGCTCGCAAAACCGCGCCGAAGCTTCTCGGGCTACAGAAACTATTCCGAAGATGTGCTCGACCGGCTGCGTTTCATCGGCGATGCGAAGCGGCTCGGGTTTACCCTGAAGGAAGTCAGGGAGCTGCTTTCGCTGGGCGTCAAATCCACCACCGAATGCGGTCCGGTGACGCGCAAGGCGGAAGCGAAGCTGGCCGAGATGAACGAGGAAATCGGGCGTCTGCTGAAGCTCAGGGTCACGCTGCGCAAGATGGTCGAGACGTGCGGCGGAGAGTGCGCCTCGGCGCAATCAAGGAGGAGACCTCAATGGAAGTCGTGATTTATACCAACACCGGATGCTCGGCGTGCCACCAGGCGAAAGAATTTCTCACGCAGCACAACGTCAGCTTCACCGAGAAGAGCATCGCCAGGGATCCCTCGCTCATCAACGAGCTGGCCAGCATGGGCTTTCGCGCGGTCCCGGTGATCCGTGTCGGCGACGAGACGATGCTCGGATTCAGCGCAGTGAAGCTGCGACGAATGCTCGGTCTTTGAACGTTTCCGCAGTCACCGCAACCCGATTGGCGTGATCGGTCGCGAACCAGTACGCCGCGATATATCCCGTCAGCAATGCGCCGAAGCTGGTCTCCTCGATCGTGTGCACTATCCATGGAAAGTCGAGCTGGAACGCGGTAGGCGGCGGGACCAGGAACCGATTCGAGATGCGAAGTGAAACCGCGCTGAGAGCGTAAGCAAAAGCCGCCATCCAGATGGCGCGGGAACTAGAACGTCCCCGCGATGCGCTCGCCACCAGCTGCACGAACGGAATAATCAGCAACAGCAGATAGTGATGCCACGCGACCGGCGACAGCATGATCGCGGTCGCGATCCACAGCGAGTAGATTCGCCAGTCAGGGTCGCCGCGATTGGAATCAAGCAGCGTCGCGCGAATAGTCACTGCGAACAGCAGTACGTCGGCGACGGCGATAGCGGCGCGTCTGATCCAATCGGTCGATGAGCCGGCGGCGGTGCCGGTGAGTGTCCAGAAGGTCCGCGACACGAACGGCCCGAGCGAAAGATTATCGACCCGGTTAACTACTGAATAATCAGTCAGCCATATCGCACCGTGAACGAAGCTGAGAACCTGGGTTAATCCCAAGGCTGCGACCGTTACGAGCACTCCTGCGGCGATTCCGGCTGTGGCGAATGCAAGCGCGCGCCATCTTCGAGTAATGAGAAGGTAGCCGACGAGCAGCAGCGGGTAGGCCCGGAGCAGCGCGGCGGCCGCTATCAGCAGACCTGCGGCGCCGTCGCGCTTGTGTTCCATCGAGCGCATTGCGGCCGCCATTAGAGCCAATACGATGAGCTGCGATTGTCCCCAGTAAAGGTTCACGGTTACTGGCGCCGACATCAGGATCAGTCCTGCCAGCAGCCATGCCGTGCGCGTGGAAAGACCGGGTCGATACGCCAGCAACAGGTACATCGCGATTGCCAATGCGGCGAAGTTGATTGCGGACCAGGTCCAGAACGCGGCGCGCGGTGGCACGAGGGTGAGGGGCTCGAAGCAGAGCAGGAACGGCGGCGTCTCGGAAGCGTGAAGCAGTCCGCCGGTTTCGAGGCCGAGCCGGGCGCCGACGGGAGCCAGGTAGCTGGAGTATGGATCTATTCCGTTGCGCAGCGCCCATGCCGACTCGTAGTAGTTCGAAAAGTCGCGGCGATGCCACTGGCCGGGCATCCTGGTCAGGGTACCTGTCAACATAAGTAACGCGCAGATCCAGACGAGAGTAAGGATCGCCGGCTGGCGCATCGCGGTCGCGAATCGGTGGCCGTTCACGCTTTAGTATGGGCAAGTGGGGGCGAGCGAGGATATGGGATTGGTTGTGGGCGCTGTTGACTCTTAGTTACTTCTGCCCTCGGGGGACCGCATAGAAGGAGCGGAATCTTGAATCGCGGGAGTAATAGCCCGCTGTATAAGGACCCTCACCTTCATCCTCTCCCTTGCAGGGAGAGGAGACAGAGGCGGGTTATTTGCTGCTGAGGGCCCAGGTTTTTATTAGATGGTGGGCGATTGCTATTGGCGGGGGGACTCGTAGGCCGTTTACTTGTTTGCCTTCGATTAGTTCGCGGGCGGTGCTGCGTTCGATCCAGCGGACTTCTGCTATTTCGATGTCGTCGGGCTTTATTTCGCGGTTTACTGCTTTGGCGAAGCATCCGATCATCAGCGAGGACGGGAAAGGCCAGGGCTGGGTTGCGTAATAGGTTACTTCGCCGATTTTCACCGACGCTTCTTCCATCAGTTCGCGGCGCACTGCTTCCTCAATAGTTTCGCCGGGCTCTATGAAGCCGGCGAGGGCGGAGAACATGCCGGGCGGGAAGTGTTTGCCGCGGCCTACCAGACAGGCTTCGCCTTCGGTCGCGAGCATGATGACGACGGGATCGACGCGCGGGAAGTGCTCGGCTTTGCATTTGCCGCATAGCCGTCGATAGCCGGCGTCCATCAACCTGGTCGGCTCGCCGCATCGCGGGCAGAAGCCGTGGCGCTGGTGCCAGTCGATCAGCGCCTTGGCCTGCGCGATGATTGCCGCATCCTTGAGCGAGACCATCGACGCGGCAGTTCGCGCTTCGCGGAAATAGCCGAGGCCGGCGAGCGGCTGGTCGGCGGCTTCCGACACGTCGATGGCAAATACCGCGACGTCGCCGTCGAGGCCGAGAAAGATGCGCGGTGCTTCCTTCTCTGCGAGCGAGTCGACGACTGCCGGGTTGACGAGGCCGAGCTGAAGCGGAGGCGCCGAATTTTCGGTGCCGCGCAGGAACGGCTCGAGGCGGCGCATCGGGAGTACGAGGGAAGATGGGTCGCGCCATTTGGACTCGATCCAGTTTGAATCGGTGCGCTTTTCGCTGACGCGGTTTAAGGGGTTGCCGGCAAAGGGAATCATTGCGCCAAACTAGCGGTATTTCGCCGCGGGATCGAATGGGCTTTGGCGATGTGCAATCAGTGTGTGGTCGACTCGAGAGCGGCCGGCGCCTCCGCGGTTTTTGCTCGCTTCGCAAAGAAACGGTTTTCCGGACGCGGCAGACCGAGATTTTCCCTGAGAGTCGCCCCCTCATACTCGCGCCGGAAAATTCCGCGGCCCTGGAGCTCGGGCACGACGCGATCGACGAAATCGTCGAGGCCGGCGGGAAGGAACGGGAACATCATGTTGAAACCGTCGCATGCGTCGGTCAGCAGCCATTCCTCCATCTGATCGGCGATGGTCGAGGGCGTGCCGACGAACGCGACGCCGCCGAAGCCGCCGACGCGCTGCGCCAGCTGCCGCACCGTCAGGTTTTCGCGACTCGCCAGGTCGACCAGCCGGTCGCGTCCACTCTTGCTCGCGTTGGTTTCGGGAATCGGCGGGAGCGGGCCGTCGGGATCGAATTTCGAAACGTCGTGCCCGAGCATCACCGACAACGACGCGATCGCGCTGTCGTAATGCACAAGGCTGTCGAGCTTCATCCGCTTGGCGCGCGCTTCATCGACGGTGTCGCCGACGACGACGAAAGCGCCTGGCAGAACTTTCAGATGATCGCGGGAACGGCCGAGCGCCGCCATGCGTCCCTTCACGTCGGCATAGAACGCACGCGCCATTGTGATGGTGCCGCCTGCGCCGAAAATAACTTCGGCGGTTTCGGCCGCGAGCTGACGGCCCGCATCGGAGGCGCCCGCCTGCACGATCACCGGCCAGCCCTGAACCGGCCGCGCAATGTTCAGCGGACCGCGGACCTTGAGAAACTCACCGTGATGATTCAGCACGTGCATCTTCTCGGGATCGAAGTAGGCTCCCGTTTCGACGTCGCGGATGAATGCGTCGTCGGCCCAGCTATCCCACAGGCCCGTCACCACGTCGAAGAATTCGCGCGCGCGGCGATAGCGGGTGGCGTGTTCGAGATGCTCCTCGAGACCGAAGTTCAGCGCCTCGTCGGGATTGGCGGAAGTCACCACGTTCCATCCGGCGCGGCCGCCGCTGATGTGATCGAGCGACGCGAATTTCCGGGCGACATGGTAGGGCTCGTTGTAGGTCGTCGACGCGGTCGCGATAAGGCCGAGGCGCTCGGTCAGCACGGCGAGCGCGGGCAGCAGTGTGAGCGGATCGAATGACGTCACGGTGGCGCTGCGCTTGAGCGCCTGCACCGGCATGTTGAGCACGGCGAGATGATCGGCCATGAAGAAGGCGTCGAATTTGCCGCGTTCGAGTGTCTGCGCGAGACGCGTAAGGCGCTTGAAGTTGAAGTTCGCATCCGGCCACGCGCCCGGATAACGCCATGCCGCGGTGTGGATGCTAACGGGGCGCATGAAAGCGCCCAGGCGCATTTGACGCGAGCTGCTCATAGCCGGTCTCCTCGTCGTCGCGTTCGGAGCGGTGTGCTCCGTGAGCACCTCAAATGGGCTCAGATCGATTAAATGTCGCAAACGCAGGCGGGAGTCCAACCGAAAGGGCCGATAAGTTGCGAGGGATTCCAGTTATTTGAGTAAATCTATTGATTTATCCGAATATCGGCAAAATCGAATGTAACCAACTCAGGAGCGCAAGTAACACTCCCGTCACATTGCGTTGCTTAGCTTGAAACCTCCCTCTGTTACGTTCGGCCAATTGGAAAACACATCTCAGCAGGAAGGGTTGAAGTCTATGATCGTCTCACGACGTAGTTCGATGCTGCTCGCAATTGCGGCGGGTCTGCTGATGTTGAGCCTGGCGAGCAATCGACTGCCGGGCGTCGCGGACCAGTCCGCAAACGCCGACATGACATTGCAGGGAACGGGCGCTACCTTTCCGGCGCCGCTCTACCAGCGATGGTTCAACGAATACAACAAGATGCACCCCGACGTAGAAATCAACTACCAAGCGCTGGGCAGTGGAGCGGGAGTTAAACAATTCCAGCAGGGTCTGGTTGATTTTGGGGCGAGTGATGCAGCGATGACCGACGCGGAAATGGCAGCCGTTAAAAACGGAGTGGTGCTGCTGCCGATGACCGCGGGCAGTATCGTGCTGACCTATAATATTCCCGGCGTCACCGAGCTGAAGCTTTCGCGCGCCGCGTATGCGGGAATCTTTCTCGGCAAGATCACGCAGTGGAACGATCCGGCGATTGCCAAATCGAATCCCGGTGTGACGCTGCCCGATACCAAGATCACCGTGGTCAGCAGGTCCGACGGCAGCGGCACGACGTTCGTGTTCACCTCGCACTTAAGTGCGATTAGCCCGGATTGGCAGAAGGGTCCGGGGGCGGGCAAGGCCATAAGCTTCCCGGTGGGCGTTGCGGGAAAAGGAAATCCCGGGGTGACGGCGCTGATCAAGCAGACGCCGGGCGCGGTGGGCTACGTCGAATACGGTTACGCGAAGCAAACCGGCATGCCGATGGCGACGCTCGAGAACAAGAGCGGCGCCTTCATCAAGCCTGATCTCAGCAGCGGGCAGAAGGCGTTGGCGGGCGTGCAGTTGCCGGCGAATCTGCGCGCGTGGATTACCGACCCAGCGCAGGCCGATGCGTACCCGATCGTCACGTACACCTGGCTGCTTTGTTACAAGAAGTATCCGGATCCCAAGACGGCAGAGACGCTTAAGTCGGTCATCCTTTACGGCCTGAGCCAGGGTCAGACATTCAGCGCCGAACTCGGCTACATTCCGCTGCCTGCGGACACGGTTAACCAGGTGACGAAGGCGCTTGCTCAGATTTCATGACGAGCGGGGCCGCACGGGAAATATCCCGTCCACCAACCGGACTGGAGATTATCAGCGATCGAGTCTTCCGGCAGCTCTCGATGGCGGGCGCGGTGTTCACGCTGATCCTGGTCGGATGGATAATCTTCAGCATCGCCAGGGTGGCGGCGCCGGCGGTGCAGACCTACGGCATCTCGCCACTGACCGGCACGACCTGGGACGCTAATCGCGCGGAATTCGGAATCCTCCCCGCCATCTGGGGAACGCTCTACAGCTCGATTCTGGGGCTCATTATCGGCACCGTATTCGGGCTGGCGATTGCGATTTTCCTGAGCGAGGGCTTTCTCGCGATCGGGCTCGACTCGCTGATATCGATGCTGGGACTGTCGGATCGTCCGTTCTGGGCTTCGATGCCGAGGCGCATTCAAAACGTGTTGCAGATGATCATCGAGCTGCTTGCGGCGATCCCGAGCGTCGTGTACGGACTATGGGGCATTTTCGTCGTCATCCCGCTGGTTCGGCCGCCCGCTGACTGGCTCCACTCTCATCTTGGATGGATTCCATTTTTCAACACTACCTTGAGTGGGCCGGGACTGCTGCCCGCAGCGATCGTGCTGGCGATCATGGTGTTGCCCACGATTTCCGCTATCTCGCGCGACGCGCTGGTCGCGGTGCCGCCGAAGATGCGCGAGGCGGCCTTTGGTATCGGCGCCACGCGGTGGGAGGCGATCCTGGCGATTTTCGTACCGACGGCGGCAACTGGAATCTTCGGCGCGATCATCCTGGGTTTCGGCCGTGCGCTCGGCGAGACGATGGCGCTGGCGATGCTGGCGGGCAACGCCAACGTGATCAGCTGGTCGGTATTTTCGCCGGCCAACACGCTCGCGGCATTGCTGGCGAATCATTTTCCCGAGGCGGATTCGGTCGAGGTCGGCGCCCTGATGTATGCGGCGCTGGTGCTGCTGGCGATCACGCTGATGGTCAACGTCGTCGGAACACTGATCCTCCAGCGCGCCAACCGCGAGCTCAAGGGGCTGCGCTGATGGCGGCGATCAGGGGCAATATGGCGATTGAAAAATTCGAGATAGACCTCGGGAGCCTCGAGAAATCGCTGCGCCAGCCGCGCTCGCTGTTCAGTTATATGATGAGCTTTCTGACCGGGGCCGCGACGATACTCGCGATGGTTCCACTTTTCTCGGTGCTGTACCTGCTGGTCGATCGAGGCATTGCGGCGCTTAACTGGGCCGCTTTTACCCAACTTCCGCCGGGCGCGATGGAAAGCGGCGGCGGTTTCGGCAACGCAATCGTAGGCACTTTGATAATTGTCGCGATTGCCACCCTGATCAGCGTGCCGCTCGGGATTCTGGGAGCCGTGTACATCGCCGTGTTCGCCGCGGAAAGCAAAATCACGGCGGGAGTTCAGTTTGCCGCGAAGGTGCTGACCGGGTTGCCCTCGATCCTTGCCGGCGTGTTCGCATTCGCGACGGTGGTGACTGTAACGGGCGGATTCTCAGCGCCGGCCGGCGGCGTGGCATTGGCGCTGCTGATGCTGCCGACGATCATGCTGACGGCCGAAGAGGCCATCAAGCGGGTGCCGACCAAGATGCGCGACGCCGCGATTGGAATGGGAGCGACGCCAACCCAGGTCGTTACCAAGATCATCCTGCCGACGGCTTTTCCCGGGATTCTGACCGGCATCATGCTGGCGCTTGCGAGGGCCGCCGGCGAAACGGCGCCGCTGCTTTTCACGTCGCTCTTCAGCCAATTCTGGATGAACCGTCATTTCCCGATGTCACTGCCGCACACGGTCAGCGACCTGATGAAGCCGACGGCTTCACTGGCGGTACTTATCTACAATTTTTCCGGTTCGCCGTTCGAAAATCAGATCGCGATGGCCTGGTCGGCCGCGCTGACCCTGGTTGCGATCGTCCTGATACTCAACTTCATCGGTCACACAATATCCAATCGCTACGAAAGTCATTGAAGAGGATATATCGATATGTCAGCGGCAATAGTCACTAACGGAAGCGTCACTCAAGGCGATACGCTAATCGATTGCAACATTTCGGAACTGCATTACGGGAAGTTCAAGGCCGTTCGCGACGTCGCGCTCAAGATAGGGCGCGGCACGATTACCGCCTTCATCGGACCCTCCGGATGCGGCAAGAGCACGGCGCTGCGATGCCTCAACCGGATGAACGACCTGGTGCACGGCTTCCGGCTCAAGGGTCACGTGATCTTCCGCGGTCAGGACATTTATGCCGACAAGATCGACCCGGTCGCGGTTCGTCGCCATATCGGAATGGTATTCCAGCAGCCGAACCCGTTCGCTATGAGCATCTTCCGCAACGTGGCGTTTGGCTTGCGCCTCAACAAATATCGGGGCGAGATGGAGGGACGGGTCGAAGAAGCGCTGAAAGGCGCGGCGCTGTGGGATGAAGTCAAGGACAAGCTGAAGACGAGCGGACTGGCGCTGTCGGGCGGCCAGCAGCAGCGTTTGTGCATCGCGCGCGCGATCGCGACCGAGCCGGCAGTACTGCTGATGGACGAGCCGTGCTCGGCGCTCGATCCAATAGCCACTCATCGAATCGAAGAGCTAATGCAGGAGCTGAAGAAGAAATACACAATTGCAATAGTCACTCACAATCTGCAACAGGCTAAACGCGTCGCGGATATGACTGCGTTTTTGTACGTCGATACCTCTGGCGGCGGCCGGACTGGCTATATGGTTGAGTATGCGCCCACGCAGGAGATTTTCGAGAACCCTAAAGAGAAGTACACCAAGGACTACCTGAGCGGCGAGTTCAGTTGACAATTACGCCGGCATCCGCGGCAAGGCGGATCTGAGTTCAAAGACATAGACGCAAGCCGATCGCCCGATGCATCCACCAATCCGCGCAATTTGCCGCGCGGTGGGGTGGCCGGGCTGAACGTTACGTCCGGTGTCCATACCGACCTGATACACACAACTCTCTTCAGGAAGCCCGATCATTTGTGCGATCTTCTATTCGGCGGGACCGGTTAACACTTTCTTCACCTGGCAGTGCGATGATAGGGGTCTCGCCCGAACAGGAGATTGTTTAAATGTCAGACGCGGATACATCGGCACTTCATTCGGAGCAGATGATCGACCTCCTGCGTGAGCTGGCACTTGACCTCGGCGCGGTCTGGAATCGACACGCCGACGACATCTGGCGTCAGATCGATCCCGACGTATGGCTGCTGACGCGCAACCCGTGGTTGATGCTGCACCATGCGTCGCATAAGAAGCTCGCCGCGATGGCCTGCGATCAGGATTTGCGGCGTCGAGTCGAGCAGCAGGTTGTTGCCCGCCGGGAGGCCTCCCGCTCTCCGGCGTGGTTTCAGAAAACCCATGGCGGATCGGCGCTCAACTCGGTCGCGTATTTCAGCATGGAGTTCGGCCTGAGCGAGGCGCTGCCGATTTACTCGGGTGGCCTTGGCAACGTGGCGGGGGATCAGCTGAAGGCGGGCAGCGATCTCGGCGTGCCGATCACTGGAGTGGGGTTGCTCTATCAGCAGGGTTATTTTCGCCAGGCAATTGACCATGAAGGAAATCAGCGCGATCTGTTTCCTTACAATCCACCTTCGTGGCTGCCGATAAATCCCGTCCTTGATGCTGATGGCGACCTGCTGCTCGTAATGTTCAGCTTTCCCGGATACAGCCTGCGGCTGCGGGTGTGGGAGGCGAATGTCGGGCGGCTGAAGCTCTACCTGCTCGACAGCAATGATCCGGGGAACATCCCGATGCATCGCGGCATCACCAGCGAGCTGTACGGTGGCGGTCCCGAGTTGCGGTTGCAGCAGGAGCTGATGCTCGGAATTGCAGGATGGCGCCTGCTGAAACAACTGGGACTGAATCCCGAGGTCTGCCATCTCAACGAGGGCCATGCTGCGTTCGCCGTGCTCGAACGTGCGCTGTGCTTTATGGAGGAAAACGGCCAGCCCTTCGACGTCGCATTGACGGCGACGCGCGCCGGTAATCTTTTCACGACGCATACGCCGGTGGCGGCGGGATTCGACCGGTTCTCGCCCGCGCTCATGAATCTTTACCTGAAGTGGTATGCGACTGAACGATTGCATATCTCCTTCGAAGATCTGATGGCGCTGGGGCGCGCGAATCCAAATGACCCGGACGAGCCGTTCAACATGGCCTATCTGGCGATGCATGGAGCCGGTGCGATCAACGGAGTGAGCAAGCTGCATGGCGAGGTAAGCCGTTCGATCTTCCTGCCGCTGTTTCCGCGGTGGCCGGTGGAGGAAATCCCGATCGGCAGCGTCACCAATGGCGTGCATATTGCGAGTTGGACCGCCGAGGCGTCGGAACATCTGTGGGCGGAGGTCTGCGGAAAAGATTGTTGGTTGGGCACGACGGAACGCGCCGGCGAAAAAATCAGGGCGGTGTCCGACGACGCGCTGTGGAAGTTGCGCAACGACAATTGCAATGAGCTGGTGCGCTTTGTGCGTCTGCGTACGCAGCGGCAACGCGCCGCGTATGGCGCCCCGCCTGAGGCTATCGAGGAGGCGAAGACAGTATTCAATCCCAACGCCTTGACGCTCGGCTTTGCGCGGCGGTTCGCCACTTACAAACGGCCCAACCTGCTGCTGCACGATGCCGAGCGGCTGGCGAGAATTCTCACCAACGAGAAATGTCCGGTTCAGCTGGTGATAGCGGGCAAGGCGCATCCGGCGGACCAGGCCGGCAAGGACATGATTCGCGAATGGATCCAGTTCCTGCGGCGTCACGATATTCGGCAGCACGCGGTGTTCCTGGTCGATTACGACATGCTGCTGGCCGAGCGAATCGTCGAGGGCGTCGACGTCTGGATTAACACTCCCCGCCGTCCGTGGGAGGCGAGTGGTACCAGCGGGATGAAGGTGTTGCCGAACGGAGGCGTGAACCTGTCGGAACTCGACGGATGGTGGGCCGAGGCGTATCAGCCGGAAGTTGGCTGGGCACTCGGCGATGGCAAGGAGCACGGCGAGGATCCAGCCTGGGATGCGGCCGAGGCTCTTCAGTTGTACGACATTCTGGAGCGAGAGGTAGTTGGGCGGTTTTATGATCGCGATGGGGCGGGGATCCCGCGCAAGTGGATCGCGATGATGCGCGAGAGCATGGCCCGACTGACGCCGGAGTTTTCCGCCAATCGGGCGGTGCGCGAGTACACCGAGAAGTACTACCTGCCGGCTGCAGTGGGGTATCGCC
>Ga0302325_10024461_pt1 | contig 12559 bp, 12 predicted proteins | sample Palsa_T0_2_FD_201948 | JGI IMG/M metagenome (GOLD analysis project Ga0302325, IMG submission 201948) | Peat permafrost microbial communities from Stordalen Mire near Abisko, Sweden - Palsa_T0_2 | ecosystem: Environmental > Terrestrial > Soil > Palsa > Peat permafrost | place: Sweden: Abisko...
TGGCGCTGGCGCTGCAGCAGTTATCGGTGAAATTCGAATCGTTCGTGTGAGTCTGGCCCGTCTGGCCCCCTCTCCCGGTACTCCGGGAGAGGGTTGGGGTGAGGGTGATTTGGAATTTCGGTTGTCGTTAGTACTCGAAATCACCCTCTCCCTCTCCCGGAAGTACCGGGAGAGGGAGTGAGTTCGTCGCGTGAACGCTCAATATCCCGGCGGATACCGGAAATCGATCTGGAAATCGGCGGCAAGCTTGTCGACGCTGTTGACGTCGATCTGGTCCGGCGTATTGGCCGTGAGAGTCTTGTCGATCCAGCTCTGCTGATCGAGCGTTCCACGATTGCTGTCGAAAAACGTGACGCGGTACTGCACGTGAAGCTGCAAATCGACGGCCGAGCGGATCGGGAGGGTGACGTGGAGCAGGCCGAACTCGTCGCGTGTCAGAATCGGCTCGCCGATGGCGGTGTCGCGGCGAATTTCATCGCTGTCAAAATGAACTTGCGAAGGCGCGTACGGATCGGCGCGGCCTTGGATCGGCGGATTTACGCCGCAACCGGCAATTGCCAGTACGAATAGTAACAGCAGAGACCTCATGGCAATCCTCGGAAAGAAAAAACGATTTTATCTCGCAGGCTCAGTTGCGGGCTGGGTCGCCGGGGCCGGGGGAGCGGGCGGCGCACCTTCGGGACGACCGGCAAACGATTCCCACGACCCGACCATCCCATCCATCAGTTTCCGCGCTAGAAAGCGGGTGTATTTGTTGATCCTCGGCTTATCCAGCGGCGGAGGAACATCCACCAGTGCCCGGGCGATCGATTCTCCGCCGCGCACGTTGATTGCCTCGGCAATCAGCCGAAATTCCAATCCCTCCTCCGTTTGCCGGGTCGGATGCGCCTGCACCTGAATGAGGATATCGGCATCCAACTCACGGGCAACCTCGCCGAGCATGCGGGGGCGATTGCTCTGCAGGTCCTTGACCTGCTCATCGGTGAGCCGCTGGCGAGCCATGGTGGGGGAGACGATCGCCACCCTGCCGCCGGCGGAGAGCCAGTCGGTCAGCACGTTTTCCACTGCTTCATAGTCCAGCGATTTGGCGGCGGCTTCGTCGTATTCGCCGGGATGAAGATAGACGGTAGTGCTCTCGGTAAACTCAGCGGGGCCGGTGCTCTGGAAGTGCGAGTTGGTGTCGTGGTGGGAATCGTACCAGTAGCCGTAGTTTCCCGAGGAATGTTGTGAATCTGCGGTGATTGCCCCGCTGGTTTGCGCCTTATGCTCGACGGTGGTGATCGGCTCATCCGGATTGAGCGGCACGATCTGCCCTTCGAGCGAGCGGTTCACGAATATCAGGATCCGCGGGCGGCCCACCTGCTCATAAGCGCTGACGAACGCCCGCTCCTCGGGCAGACGCTGGCTGACCAGCGGCTGATCATCAAAGACCGGCGGCGGGAGTTGATCGCCCGCGTCTGCCGGACCGGGAAGCGGTTTGATCTCCGGCTGATTGCTTGCCCGCATCTGGTCGGTCGGGGGAACCGCCACCCGCGCGGGCGCCGGCGAATTGTCCGCGCACCCCGCCAGCACCGAGGCGGCAAGCCCAGCGGCCAGGATTCCTGCAAGTCGTCTCACTGCGACCTCCTCTTCGAGGCTAAAAAAGCAATGGGTTAGACACGCCGGACGATAAAAGGATGGTCCGCCAACCCCTCCACGCCATCCTTTTTAGCCAGTGGCGTGTCTAAAGCGTAGAAGCGGTTGTTGCCAGGTTCAAGGCGGCGGCGACCTTGCGTCGCGGCGTGGGCCTACTATCGTAACGGATTCGACTTGCAGGAGATCCAATATGTTCAGCGGATGGAAATACGGGGCGGCGGCGGCCCTGCTGGCGCTTCCCATCGCGGCCGGTTGCGCTTCCGATAAACCGAGTGATTACGGGAGCGATCGCCCCCCCGCCGATCAGGTCGATCCGCGCGACCGGGGGTTGCAGGGGTACGATGTGATGGCAGCGTCTGATCAGATGGCCAATAAGCTCCTCTCGCTCCCGGAACTCAATGCCAGCCGCACGCAATGGACGATTGTCGTCGATCCGGTCGAAGACCAGACGACCGATAACATCTACCGCCACAACTACGATATCTTCATCGAGCGTCTCCGCACGCGGCTTTTTGAGCTAGGGAAGGGTCGTGTCCGTCTCATCGAGAATAAGGCGCGCTTCCACGACTTGCAGAACAAGGAGCTGGAGACCGGCGAGCGCGATGATTTCGGACAGGGAAGCGGCGACCGCCCTGCCCAGCCTGCGGTGGTGCAGCCGGATTACGTGTTGTACGGAAAGATCATCGACCTGCCGAACCGCGCCACTGACTATTACCTGCTGCAATTTGACCTGACAAATTTCAACACCCGGGAGCAGGTTTGGAGCGATGAGTATGAGGTGCGCACGGCACGCTGAGAAGTGGAAGTCAGAACCGAGTTGCGCACCGAAAGTACCTTTTTAGCGGCAGCCCCAAAGGGGCGTGCGTCCAAGGGGGCGTCCTGACGGATCACGTTCGAATCGCGAACAAACGCCCCCTGGACTCGCCCCTTCGGGGCGCCGCTAAAACCGGGGGAAATTACGGTAAATGGACACCGAAGGCGCATTCTTTCAGACGGTTCCCTCGGCCCAGTTGCTGCGCAGCGCCGCCGGCCTGCTCGTTGTTGTCGCGATCGGGCTGGCGGGCTGCGCGTCGGCGGTTGAAAGCGGGCATAATACGGCACTCGACAGCGTCGATCTGACCGCGATGACCGATCGCATGGCCGCCAGTATCGCGGGGAGTCCGGAGGTGCAGGCGGCGATTCAGAGCGAGGGAAAATTGCGGATCGTCGTCGAGCCGGTCGTCAATGAGATGGAGGCTGAGGTATTGCCGCGCGGCCAGGCCGAGGCATTTACGGCACGGGTGCGGTTTTTGCTGAGCCAGCATGCGCCGGATCGGTTCACCTGGATCATGAATCGGGACGCATACTATCGTTTGCGGCAACAGGAGCTGGACGTACCCCTGGGTCCGGCGCCGGACGCGATGAATCCGCGATATGCCCTGGTGGCGCGGTTCCGATCATTGGCCGATGAATCGAGCCAGGTTCGCAGCGATGCCTATCTGTGTGTGTACGAGCTGAGCGACCTGCAAACCCGCACCATCCTCTGGACCGACAAATACGAAGTGAAGAAAACGGCAGTGAAGGCGTTTTTGGATTAAGAGAGGCGGTCACATTCGGTTTGATGTGTTGTCTCCTCCTCCAGATGAACCTTCTTCAGCGCAAAATCTTCTTTCCTGGCTCTTCCGTCGCTTCTTGCTTCGCGCGTTTGCGCGTTCGCGGCTCTTTCCCCCCGTTCGTTCGTTTGCCGGTAGTCCTGTGCCTTGTCGTCTTGGCGCTGCTCTCGGGCTGCGCGGAGGATCAGGTAATCGATCAGGCGGTCTCGGATTACGTCATCGGCGATTACGCGAATGCGCGCAATCTGCTGCGGCCGCTGGCCGACAAGACCGACGAAAATTTTGTGCTCAACAACTGCCGGCTCGGCTCAGTTGACCTGGCGGATTATCACATCAACGACGCGCAGAAGGACTTTCTGCGGGCCTATGAAGTCATCAACAGCGTCGGCGTCAACAACGGCGGACGAACCCTGGGCGCAATCGCACTGGACGAGGAGATTAAAATCTGGAAAGGAGAGCCATTCGAGCGGGCGATGGCGAATTTCTATCTTGGTCTCACGTACTACATTCAGCAGGATTATCCCAATGCGCGCGGCGCGTTTGAAAACGCTCTCTTCAAGCTGCGCGATTACGGCGAAGAGGGAGACAAGGGCGATCAGTACACGCAGGTGGAGTCGAATTTCGCTCTGGGATTTCTGATGCTGGGCAAGTGTTATCAGCGACTCGATCGTCCCGACGACGCGCAAAAGATGTTCGACCAGGCGATTCAATATCGGCCGGAGCTTCGTGAGCTTGCCAACTTCGATGTGAACCAAAAGTCGAACGTGCTGCTGGTGATCGATTTCGGCTACGGACCCTATAAACAGAAGAACGTAGACGGCGCGATTGTCGGCTTCGCGCCGACACCCGCCGAGGCGGGGCCGGTTCCCCGGCCGATGATCGTGGTTGACGGTCAAACCCTTGACCTGGAGCACATGAATCGTCCGCCGGTCGACCTGCTGGCGCTTGCGCAGGATCGGCGCTGGCAGAGCATCGATACCATTCGAGTCGTGAAATCGGCGCTGGGAACCGGGCTGATTGCCGCCGGCGCCTATGAAGGACTTCGCCAGCACTCCGACCCGGGACTGGCCCTGGGGTTGATCGCGGCTGGCGTTGTTCTGAAGGCGACGAGCCAGGCCGACGTGCGGCAATGGGAAATGCTGCCGCGAACGACGTTTATTCTTCCCGTCTCGCTTCCCCCCGGCACGCACGATTTAGCGATCAACTTCCCCGCGGCGGTTGGCATGAGCCAGACCTGGCACGGCATCGTCGCGCCATCAACGGGCGAAGCCACGTACTACTTTCGCATGCAGCGGTACGATGCCGGCCCGTACGACTGGCCGCCCCCCGCGTTGACGCTGACGGGTTCTACTACTGCCCCAGCCGCCAACTGAGCGACGACATCGCGGAGCGAGGGTGTGCTATTGCGCGCGTCTGCCGGTCATCCGCCGACTGCCTGCAGCGCCGCCTCGTCCTCCACCTCGACCTGTTCGGCCAGAAGGAGAGCGCGGGTTTCGTAATCCGAGCCGGTGCCGTGAAATTCGACTTCGTAGGCAACCGATGGAGCGAACCACGTGCTGCGCACAATGCCGACATTCCCGCGAACCAGCAACAGTTCAGGAATGTCCTGCGTGAGACGGACCCGATCGTCTAATTGAGGCCTTCGCATACGTCCTCCATGCAATGCATGTTTCCCGCCCGTACCAGCCGCCAGTCCTTGGCGGCGGTGGGATTATAACCCCTCTCGTCCTTAACGCAAGCGAGATTTCTCTCGGCCATGTTCGGATAGCTGCGTGACAGATTCGGCGAGTACTGCGCCGACCGTCCGTGATAAGAGCCGCGCACGGAGTGTAATCACGGAGTAAGCGGTTTTTGGCCGCCTGGCATACCCGCTTACTGCGTGAGTACACTCCGTGCGCGGCTCCGTCGCCAAAACTGTCACGCACCCCAGAGCCAGGCAACCAGGCAAGCACCGCCTCGATTCATACCCCATCCGTGTGATACGATACGGATCGTCTGCGTCCATTCTTCGAGCGCGTTTCGCCATGACAAGAGCCATCACACAAGTTGGGCCTTCCGATGACGGGAAGCGAATGAGCCTCGCGGAATTCGATCACGCCGAAGGTCGCGAAGGTTACAACTACGAGCTTAGCCGGGGGGTCATCACCGTGGTTGACGCTCCAGATCGCAAGCATCTTCTCCAGGTCTGTGCCGTGCGCGAGCAGTTTTCCGCCTATTGGCATGCTCATCCCGGCAAGATCAACCTCCTTGCCCATGGCGGAGAGTGCAAGATCCTGCTGGCTGATCTGGAATCGGAGCGGCACCCGGATCTGGCGGTCTATCAGCATCCGCCGGTCGATGACGAAAACCTGTGGGCGACGTGGGTACCGGAAATTGTCGTTGAGGTAGTCTCCCCCAGTTCCCGCCAGCGCGATTATGTCGACAAACGGAAGGAATACCTCGACTTCGGCGTCCGCGAATACTGGATCATCGACGAAGAGAAACAGCAAATGCTCGTTCTGCGTAGATCGGGCGGGCGCTGGATCGAGCGCATCACCCGGCCCGGTGAAAAGTATCGAACGCGCTTTCTGAGCGAATTCGAGTTCGATCTCGCGGGAATATTCGATGCGGCGCATCGCGGTTGACTGCGGAACGGCTTTATATCCGACTGATTCGGCCACCCGCAAAGCTCGAAGCACTTGGGGGTGCGGGGCTCAAAAGCAAATGGGGAACTCCCGACGTCGTTGGCGTCTATAAGCCACTGGCAAGCAATCTGATCAAATTCCCAATTGAGATCGTCACAGGTGAGATCAAAATCGCAAAGGAACCGGTGGTGGCTTTCGGCCAAGCGGTGGCGTACCGACTATTTTCGGCCAAGACATACATTGCGATGCCGAAGACACTGGCAGAAGAGGACCAAAGCAGGCTCGAAACACTTTGCATGTTGTTTGGCGTGGGCTTGGTTCTTTTCAAAGTTGATCCCCGCTCCCCCGAGTTCACGATCCGTGTAAGGGCTCAGCGATTCTCGCCCGACATGTTCTATGTGAATGAATTCGCGGACCGCTTGAAAACTCATGACGCCGATGCGTTTCAGAAGCTGTTTGGATGAGGCCGCTAACGGTGGGCGACGCCGGGCTTGTTGATGAAACGTACGCACAGTCGCCTTTCGTGCTCGGCGCTGAATTGGATGTTTTCAGTGGATCGGTCTTCTCTCCCAGTAAGTCCGTTGCGCCAGGCGACGCCGCAGCGCGACGCCGCATCCTCGGTAAACAAAATTATGAACCGCCTCATTGCCCTTCTCGTCGCCGCGTTGCTTCTCTCCTCACACCTCTCCCACGCCGCCGAGGTCCACACCTTGGACATCGGCGCAGCCGCTCCCGATTTCAATTTGCCGGGGGTGGATGGCAAACAATACACGCTGAAAGACTTCGCCTCGGCGAAGATTCTGGTCGTTGTTTTCACCTGCAATCACTGCCCGACGGCGCAGGCGTATGAGGGGCGGATCAAGAAGCTCGCCGACGATTACCGCGACAAGGGGGTGGCGCTGGTGGCGATCAATCCGAACAATCCCAATGCGCTGCTGCTCGATGAGTTGCGGTATTCGGATCTGAGCGATTCGTTCGAGGAGATGAAGCTGCGGGCGAAGGAGCAGCAGTTCGATTTCCCGTACTTGTATGACGGCGACGAGCAGAAGACGGCCCATGCGTATGGCTGCGTGGCGACGCCGCATGTGTTTATTTTCGATGCGGATCGCAAGCTGCGATACGAGGGGCGGATTGATGATTCGGATGTGAAGACGGTGCATCACACGGATGCGATCAACGCCATCGAAGCGCTGCTGGCGGGGAAGCCGGTGCCGGTGGAAAGAACGCACGTGTTCGGCTGCTCGACGAAGTGGATCGACAAATCGGCCAAGGCGAAAGCGGCGATCGAAAAATGGGATATGGAGCCGGTGACGCTGGAGGGGATTGATGCCGATGCAGTGAAGAAGCTTGCGGCAAACGATTCGAAGAAGCTTCGGCTGATCAATGTCTGGGCGACGTGGTGCGGGCCGTGTGTGGAGGAGATGCCGGAACTGTTGACGATCAATCGGATGTATCGGGAGCGCGGGCTGGAGACGAGCACGATCAGCATGGACGATGCGGATAAGAAGGATCAGGTGCTGGCGTACCTGAACGACCATCACCTCGCATTGGAAAACCGGATCTGGAGCAGCGACGACAAAGACGCGCTGGTGAATGCACTCGACAACAAGCAATGGCAGGGGCCCGTCCCCTTTACGCTGCTCGTCGCGCCCGGCGGGAAGGTGCTGTATCGGCAGACGGGGGCGTTTGATGCCCTCGAGCTGAAGCGGGCAATCGTGGGTTACCTGGGAAGAACGTATTGATTTTTTTGGAATCGCCGCCATGGTCCGCACGGCGGGCAGAAAGGACGTTGGATAAATTCCAAACGTTGCCTCGCGCCCGCCGAGCGGACCCTACATCAGATCGGCGCCGGTTATCAGTTTGGGGAGAAGAAAACGCCATAGCGGTCGCCGGGCTGAACTTCCTGCGCGTGAACGGGTCGGCCGTTGAGTGTGAGCACGTTGCCGTTCGGATCAAGCGTCAGGTGGTCGTTCATAAGAATGCGGCCGGAATAGATGGTGCGGCCGGCGGTCACGTCGGCGACCCAGACGGATCCGTCGCGCTCGGGTACAAAGTCGATGCGGCCGGCGGCGGTCACGCGGTTCACGGCGTCCAACGGAACGTCCGCGGGGCGAATCATGGTTTGTTCCGGGGTGGCTGACTGCCAGACCGGACGTTCTGTGCCGAAGAAAATGCGATGATTGTCAGGGGCAATGGGCTGGTTGTAGACCGACTGTCCGTTGATGGTCATCAGATTCTTCTCTGGATCGACGATCACCACGTCGCCGCGGTTGACCGGCGCTGAGTAGAGAACCCGGTGCTGATCCGCGTCGGTAATCCAGATGAACCCATCGCGCTGGGCGGTGTATTCCACACGATTCTTCCCCTCTCCGGCGACGAGTGCTGTCATCGGAACCCCATCGGGCCTGCGGACCGAAGTATCGGCTGCCGCCATGGCATTGGGCGTTGGCGGCGGCGGCGCGGCGCCGGGGAGGAAGAACACCTTGTGGTCAATGTGATTCACGTCCTTACCCAAAACCACCTGGCCGTTTACCAGCACCTTGTCGGCATCAGGATCGACCACCAGACGATCGCCGGCGGCTACCGGCGCGGAATAGACGATGTCGGTCGCACCTTCGGTGACCCAGACGGTACCCGGATCGGATGCGGTGTAAACCAGCCGCTGGTCTCCCTCGGCTTTGTTCATCGCAGTCGCCGGCACGTCCGGGGGACGCTGCTCGGCAGCGCATCCCGCCAGCAGCAGGCCCGTCAATCCTGTCGCGCACCAAACGCCAATATGTCGTGAAACTCGCATGGGTTGCTCCTTTTTTTCGTGGCGAACCATTTCAGTTGCGTAAACGAGGATAGGAAGCAACGGCGATACCAGACGCGGCAATTCCAAGCGGTGAGATTACACCGGTTTCCAGGATGGTGCAGCGGGTACTCGCTCGGACATGGCCACTAAAGTGGCCACGCCGGCGGTCCGGGGCGATATAGCAACTTGAAAACCGCTGCAAATGAACGATGGCGTCGCGTCGGACTAAATCAGGGGCCGGCGATCCTCACATCCGCCCAATACAGCGGATGGTCGGACGCTCTTTCGCCGATGGCGGTGCCTTGGATTTGCCCGCCGCGGACGGTTTGCAGGCCGCGCGCGATGATCCAGTCGATGCGGCCCTCAGCGTCGGTCTTCAGACCGCCATCAGCCAGGCAGTCGTGAACCCCGGGCAGTGCCAGCAGCGCACGCACTTCCGGGTTGTGCTGGCTGGCGTTGAGGTCGGCCAGCAGCAAGGCGGGGGACTGCAGCGAATCAAACAGGCGGGCAACCATCCGCACCTGATTGTCATGATCGCTCTCACGGTCGATATGAGTGACGATCACCGGCACGATCGTCCCGCCGAAATCGACGCGGAGGATCACCATGTTCCGCCAGCCGCTGCGCTTGGGAGCGGTGGGCAGGGGGATGCGCACCCAGTTCTGCACCGGGAGACGGGTGATGAATCCGTTGCCGAAATCTTCATGCCAATATCGCCGCTGCGTGGGGAAGAAGAGCCAGGCGTGTCCGGTCCGATCGGCCAGTTGCTGCGCCTGATTCATCGGCGGGTTGAAGAACCATCCGTCTACCTCGTTGAGCCCGCAAATGTCGGTGTCGCGGACGGATTCGGTCGTGCGATCGAGATTGAAAACGTCATCCTCGCCGACGCCGCTGTGCATGTTGAACGTGGCGACGCGAAACACACCGGGCCCGGATGCGGGGCGTGTGGCCGGCAATGTGCCGCTGACGCCCTGGCCGCTTTCTGACCCGGTCGGAAATCGCAAGTAACCGTAAAGCCACGTGAGCGCAATCAGGCCGGCCAGCAGCAGCACGGGGCGCCGCCAGCGCGCCTGGCGGCGTCGCGGCGGGGTAGTGGCGGATTGCTGGGGAGCGGCGGTCATGGCGCGCGGTCTTTCCTTTCCAATCCCGGCGGCCCGCAATCGGGACCCGGTTCGCGGTCCATCGCCTGCAGGGTATTCACGTACGGCGGCCGCGGATATCGCTGCAAGTTCGGGAAGAATCGCAGATGAAAGAGCGTGAAGCGATCCATCGGCGATGAGCGGTTCCCCGGCGACCCATGTTCGCGCCGGTCAAACGTTGATTCATCGGCAATGCTGACATCCCCAAGCGTCTGCAATTTCGCCTCATCCGCGTTGCGTGTGACCACCCACACCTCCGGAGCCGTAATCGTCTGGTCGCGCAGATAGCTGAGGTTATGCAGAAGCGTCGCCGTCGGCCGAAGGTAGAACTGGTTGCGGAAGAAATCCATCTCTCCGCCCAGGTCGCTGTTCACATAAAGCGGTTCATGGAACGGCACCAGCTTGTCCACCCGTCGCAGAAATTGCGTATCCGCAACGACGTAGTCGGGCGCAAATTTCTGGCCCCAGCAATAGGCGATGGCAATCGCGACAAACCACGCCGCCGCAGACACCGCGCCGTATCGCCGGGCGAGGCTGACGCAAAAAACGTAAACGCACGCCAGCAGCACGGCTGCAAGCGCGATGATCGCAGGCAGTGCGATCGGGATTTTCCCGTGGAAGATGCCCAGTCCGATGGCGGTTATCGCCGCTCCGATACCGACTGGGATCAGGGCATGAAGAAATACCCGCGGACTTTTGTCCGCGGTTTGTGGCGGGGCGATGGTTCGCCATAACCATTGAAGTCCAATTGCGGACAGAATCGCCCATGGCGCGAGGCTCGGCACGAGATAATGATGATGTTTGCGATGGGGAATTGAGAGCAGAATCACCGGCACGATTGCCCAGCACCAGAGGAACACTTCGCCCGACCCCCGCCGCTTCACCGCCCCCTTGAAGGTCACGATGAGACCTGGGATCGCCAGCGGGATCCAGGGTACGCAGAAGGAGAGCAGAGCCAGCGGGTAGTACCAGAACGGCTCATCGTATTGCGACGTGTCCTTGTAATCGAACTTCCAGTTTCGCAGCACGTCGGGGTACGCGTGAATCGCTCCAAGCACCCACGCCGCCGATAGAACGATCGCGAGAATCCATCCCGTTTCCCAGATATATCGCCGAATGCGCAGCCACTGCCCGTTGAGCAGCAGAAACAATCCGACGGGTCCGACGACAACCACCGTTCCGAGCAGCGGCGATTTCGCCAGATTGCAGATTCCCAGCACGATGAAGAACGCCCACACCGGCCACGGGCGGTTCCCCAGGAAGTGGATGCGCGAATCCCTTTCTTTTCCCGAGGCAAACTCCATCTGCACGAACAGCGCAACACCCAGCACGACAAGGGCTGCCAGGAAAATGTCGTCCTCAGCCAGGATCGAATATTTGTAGAACTCGAACATGGTCGCCAGCACGAATCCGCTGAGCAGGCCGATGGTTCTCCCGAACCAGACCGAGGCCATCCACCCGGTGAGGAGTACGACGAATGTCCCCATTAATACCGAGGGCAAGCGGACGACCCATTCGGTATCGCACTTTTGCCCACAGACCAGCGATACGCCAATCAGCAACCAGTGCGGGAACGGCGGCCGTTCCAGCCAGGGCCTGCCGCCGCTCTGTGGGAAGAGCCAGTTGTGATTGGCCAGCATCTCCCGCGCTGTCTCCGGCAGCCGCGCTTCGTGAAGGCTCAGCGGCCGGCCGCAGAACATGTAGTACCCGAAGAGGAGCAGGCAAAACGCCGTCAGCAGGAGGTAATCCAAATAGTGCAGCCGGCGGACATCGGTCACTGCCGCGGGAGTCCAGAAGGGCGCCGGTGGAACGGCGGCCGATCGATGGGACTCTTGGGCCGGCTCGTTTGCCGATATCGTCGCTTGCGTTGAAATCGGAGGGTTCGAGGGAACCACGCCATCGGCTCCCGCCGGCACCCCCACCGGGGCTTGGCGCGTTAACTCAGCAGGCGCGATGTGCGGAGCACCGTCCATGGCAGGCATCTATCAGTCATTCTGCTGAAATTTCCGCGTGTTGCCAGAGCCGAACGTGGCATGGGCATCTTGCCCATGGTCGCGGTACTTCCGCGACAGCGACCGGTAGGGTCCGCTGGCGGGCGTGAGCTGACGTGGGCTTGCGAAGACGCCCGCCGCCCGCCTGCGGACCGTTCGGCCTGTTATTAACGTCTGGGTCCGCAGAAGAGCCGATCAAGCGACCCGCGCCAGCCAAACATTTTTGGCGGCTCTTCAGCAGACCCTACCGCAGCTACATCGCTGGATGAGCCGGGGCGTCCTCGCCCCGATTCTCCGGGCTGAGGACAGCCCGGCTCATCCAGCAAAGTCCGACGACACGCTGATACAGCGAAAGCAAGATTGGGCCGCATCACTTCTCGCATACCCGCCAGCCGTTGAGCGGGCTTGGCATTTTACCGCCTCCACCGGACAATCTTGTTTTCAGATTCCCGCCTGTTGTCGCGGGATGGTCTGCTCACGAGGAGATTCGTTACATGGCATGGATGCAGATTTCCGACTACTCCCACCCGGCGGGATGGAGCGCGGCGGAACCCGATGCGGCGGCGCGCGCTTATTGCAGCCAGCTCGAGCGGGGGGAGATTCTCTACTTCCCGAATATCCCTTTCGATTTTCCCGAGGCGGATCGCCAATTTCTTCTCTCGCAAAAACAGAGCGGGTTTCGCCATCACAAGAACGTTTCGTACCGACCGACTTCGGACCTGTTGCGCGGGGCGTCCAACGACGACCCGGCCGATACGCAGCGCCTGCAGGAACTGATGCGGAG
>Ga0302325_10024462_pt1 | contig 12558 bp, 10 predicted proteins | sample Palsa_T0_2_FD_201948 | JGI IMG/M metagenome (GOLD analysis project Ga0302325, IMG submission 201948) | Peat permafrost microbial communities from Stordalen Mire near Abisko, Sweden - Palsa_T0_2 | ecosystem: Environmental > Terrestrial > Soil > Palsa > Peat permafrost | place: Sweden: Abisko...
CGGCTGGCTTTGCGGATCTGCGATCCATAAATGTTCGCGATGTGATGACGGCGCAACCGGTGGGCGAGTCCGCGTTTCCGGCTTTAATCGCGGAGAAGTCGGAGAAGCGAGTTCGCGTATTCGATCTCAGCTCGCCTCTGCCCGTATTGCGCACGTTCGCCCCGGACGCGGTCAAGCTGACGGAAGGCAGTACCTGGAAACACAGCGATGCCGTCCGCGACTATACCGATGCGGAACTCGCGGAGATTGCGAAGTATCTGCAGTGGGTCGCGAAGTAGCCCCATAGGGCCTTACTGAGCCTGCGCGGCTTTCCGTGGCGCTTTTTGATCACGGCCGCCCTGGTGCAGCACCAAGTACGGTCCTTTGTCGTCTCGGCCGAATTCGATTTGCGCGTCCTCCGCTTTCAGGAAAAAACTCGTTTCCGATTCGGGAAGGATCGCATTCTTCCCTTGTCCGGTGAGCTGCGCCGTCAATTGGTCGCCATCGAGCGCGATTGTGAAGTTCACTTTCGGAGCCAACTCGTAGGTCCCGACGTATTGCGCCAGAATTTCTCGCGAAACCGTGATCTGCTTTCGTTCCGAAGGCAGCACGACGGGGTCTCCGTGCGCCAGCGCTCCCAGTTTGATCCCGAGCTCGTCCGGCGCCGATCCGTTCAGATTGGCGAGCACAACAACCGTGATGTGATCCTCGGGATAGTAACCCAGGGACGTGTTGAAACCTTCGATGCCACCGCCGTGGCTGATCCGTTTCCGCCCATTCTGTTTGTTAACGACCAAACCGAATGCATAGTCGTTCTTAAACGGCGTGGTCATCTTCTGGAGCGACGCGCTCGACAGCACCTTTCCTCCGAAAAGCCCTTGCTCCCAGCGCAAGAGGTCCTCGGTGGTGGAATACAGAGCACCGGCGGCGTGAGGGATGCTCATGTGAATGAATCCGGCGTTCACCGGACCGGATGGACTCGGCGCGTATCCGGCCGCGCGGCGAGCGATCACGTCTGAATTGGAATCGTATCCTGAATCCTGCATGCCGAGCGGCGTGAATATATTCTCCTGAAGAAATTTCTCGTAGCTCTCGCCGCCGATCTTCTCGATCAAATAACCCAGTAGCACGTAGCCGGAGTTGCTGTAATTCCACTTCTCGCCGGGTTGGAAATCGAGCGGCTTGTCGCGAAACAGGGCAACAATTTTCTCGGGCGTGATCGGGAATGGCTGGATCTGTTTGTACTCGGGGAAATTGGTGAAGTTCGGGATCCCCGAGGTGTGCGTGAGCAGATTGAAAATCGTGATGTGATCCCAGGCGGCCGGCGCGTCGGGGATGTACTTCTTCACCGGATCTTCCATCTTGAGCTTGCCTCGTTCTTCGAGCAGCAGGATGGAAGCCGCAGTGAATTGCTTGGTGATCGATCCAAGCCGGTATTTGGTGGACGGCGAATCGGGGATGTCCCATTCGAGGTTCGCGAATCCGTAGCCTTTGCTGAGCAGAATTTCGTTGCCGCGCGCCACCAGCACCGAGCCCATGAACGTCTTGTTCGCGACGTAGGTTTGTATCACCTGCTCCATGCGCCCGGTGTCCTGAGCGGGGCACAAGGTGGCCAGCAGAAATACGATGACGGCGGGTCGAATCATAATGACTCTGGTATACAGGGTTTCGTGGGGCGGCGCAAGCTTATTCGACGGGATCGAGCACCAGGCGCATCTCGTTCGTCGGCCGAAATCCGAGCGACTGGTACAACGGGCGTCCGTCGTCGCTCGAATGCAGTATCACGGCTAGAATTCCGTTCCCGCGGCACCATTCGAGCGAGGTTCCCATAAGACGGCGGGCTAAGCCGAGGCGCCGGGCTTGCGGGATTGTATACACATTGACGATGTTGCCGCGGGGCGCGCCCGGCCCGATCATGTGAGGCGGCCAGTCCATCAGCCACAGCCCCAGGCCCGCTGCCACCGTGCCGTCGGCGGTCTCTGCGAACCAGGCGAGATATTCGCGCGTGCGCAACCTCGCGATCAGCCACGGACGGAATGCCGAGCACATGGCATCCAGGGCATCGGTGTCGCGATAGCCCATCTCGGAAAACATGGCGAGCCGATGCCCGACAATGATCTCGGCGTCATCGGCCGTCGCGGGTCGAATCAGAAATGTCTCGGCCACGTCCGGCTCAATTTTCGGCCTTGGTGGCGTAGTATCCCTTGCGAGCCTGCACCTTCCAATCCTTGTTATTGGTGCGGATTTCGATCTTGCGGAAAGTGCCGTCTTTGTTGGAATTCAGGGGAGTGTAGCCGATGGCGTACTGGCTGCGCATCTCCTCCTGCAAGTCGCGGAAAGCGTCTTGCAAGGGGTGATTGCGCTCGATGTGAAACACGCGGCCGCCGGTCTCTTCCGACATCTGGCGAAGCGCCGAGTCGCTTACCCCGCCCAAAACGATCCCGCGTTGCCCGCGTTGGTAAAATGCCCGGTCCACGTAGTAGAACCCGTAGACGATCGCGTCGGCTCTCTGCGCGGCCTCGATAGCCTGTTTGATGCTGTAGCGGCTGCCTTCGTCTTCGCCGTCGGTAATCAGAACCAGGACCTTGCGTCCCACCTGTCCCTTGAGCTGGTCGGACGCCGCGAGATAAACCGCGTCGTAGAGAACCGTTCCACGCGGATGCGACATGGTGGGGACCGGGCCGGGCTGCAATCCGCCGACGCCCGAATTTACGCGCAAGCCGTCCAAGCCCTGCCGCAGGAGCTTGGGAGAATTGGTGTAGTCCTGGAGCAGATCCGCGTCTTCGCCGAAGCTGATCAGGAACGCGAGATCCTGCTTCCGGATCACCTGCGAGAAGAACTGCGACGCGGCGTCTTTCTCGATTTCGATCAGGTTGCCCTGGCTGGCGCTGACGTCGATTAGAAGGCCTATGGTCAGCGGCAGATCCGTCTCGCGATTGAAATACTTGATGTCCTGCTGCTTGCCTTCCTCGCTGATGGTGAAATCGTTCTTCTCCAGATTGCCGATCAGGCCGCCGCGCTTGTCGCGCACGTTGAACAAGATGTTGACGACATCCACGTCCACCTTGATGGTGGGCGCGTCCTGGGCGAATGAAAACGCGGTGATCAGGGTTAGGCCGATGAGTCGCATAGGCAGTATATTGATAGATGCACCTTCGTTAGATGCAAGGCGTCGAATTCCGGTTCCAATGCGCAAAGCGATCCTCCATCTCAAGAAAGCGGACCCGGTGCTCAGTTCGGTGATCGAACGCGTGGGCGGCTACCGAATCGAATACCGCGATCCCGATTTTCAGACTCTCGTCAGATCCATTGTCTATCAGCAGCTCAGCGGAAGGGTGGCCTCGGTGATTTTCGGCCGTCTGGCGGCGCTTGTGCCTGGAGGCGCGATCACGCCCGAAGGCATTCTGAAGCTGAAGCCGGACAAGATGCGCCGCGCGGGCCTGTCCAAGCAGAAGACTAACTACATTCGCGATTTGGCGAGGAAAACGGCGCGCGGAAAACTGAAGTTCGAGCTGTTGCCGAAGCTTTCCGACGACGAGGTGATCGAGCATTTGACGCAGGTGAAGGGCATCGGGGTGTGGACGGCGCACATGTTTCTGATCTTCGCCCTGCAGCGGCCGGACGTATTGCCGGTGGGCGATCTGGGCGTTCGATCGGCCATCCGCAAAGCCTACGGCCTGGAAGAGCTGCCGCTGCCCCAGCAAATGGCGGAGCTGGCGGCGTCCTGGCGGCCGTATTGTTCGGTGGCGAGCTGGTATTTGTGGCGCAGCCTGGAAGGTCCGGCCGCGCTATAGATCCTTCAAGATTTCGCGCGCGGCGTTGTATCCCGGCGCGCCCATCACGCCGCCTCCCGGATGCGTGCCGGAGCCGCATAAATAAAGCCCGCGGATGGGGGTCCGATAGCGCGCGCTTGCGGCCACCGGCCGCAGCACGAACATTTGATCCAAGCTCATTTCGCCGTGGAAGATGTTCCCGCCGGTGAGTCCGAAGCGATGTTCGAGATCGAGCGGCGTGAGCACTTGCTTCTCGACGATCAGCGACCGAAAGCCCGGCGCGTATTCTTCGATGAGGTCGAACACGCGATAGGCGAAGGGTTCGCGCAACTCGTCCCAGTGCGTGTCGCGCAACGTGTAGGGGGCGTATTGCAGGAAGATGCCGAGGACGTGCTTGCCGGGCGGCGCGAGCGACGGGTCGTACATGGTGGGGATGGTCAGCTCGAGCAGCGGCGATTGCGAGGGGCGGCCATATTTGGCGTCGTCCCAGGCGCGCTCGATGTAGTCGAGCGATGGGCAGATGTGCATGGTGGCGCGATGCTGCGGGCCGGGTGCGCCGGGCAGCGCGCGGAAATCGGGCAGTCCGGAGAGCGCCACGTTGATCTTGCAGGATGTGCCTTCGGTGCGATACTTGCGAATCGCGTCGGCGAAATCGTCCGGCAACATGCGCGGGTCCACCAGATGCAGGAACGTCGATTGCGGCGTGAGATTGCTGGCGATCACGTGCGCTTCGATCTCGTCGCCGTTTTCCAGCACCACGCCCTGCGCGCGGTTGTCGCGCATGAGAACCCGGGTTACCGGCGCGTTGATCCTGATCTCTGCGCCGCGGCTCTTAGCCGATTCCGCGATGGCATTCGAGACCGAGCCCATGCCGCCGCGCACGAATCCCCATAGACCGCGCTTGCCTCCTACGCTTCCCATCACGTGGTGCAGCAGGATGTACGCGGTGCCGGGCGAGCGCGGGCCGCCGTTCGCTCCGATGACGCCGTCGGTGGCGAGGGTGACCTTGATCTGGTCGGATTCGAACCATTCGTCCAGAAAATCGGTGGCGCTTTGGGTGAAGATTTTCACCAGGCTCACGATTTCCTTGGCGCTGAGGCCGCGAAATCTGGCCAGCAGCTTCAGGTAATCGATGAAGTCGCCGGGGGATCGGGGCGGGAATTCGGGAGGTGTGGTGAGCAGAAGGCTTTCCACCACTGCGGAAAGACGCTCGAGATGATCCTCGTACTTGGGAAACACGGCGGCATCGTGCGCGGAGAATTTCGCGATCTCGGCCAAGGTTTTGGCGCGGTCCTGCCACATGAAGAGATGGCGGCCGTCAGGGAAAGGCGAGAAAAACGCGGGGTCTTTCGCGTCGACGCGATAGCCGAAGCGCTCCATCTCCAGTTCGCGAATGATGCGTTCTTGGAGCAGGCTGGTGAGGTACGCGCCGGTGGAGACGCGATAGCCCGGCCAGATCTCCTCGGTGACCGCGCAACCGCCCACAAGTTCGCGCTTCTCGAGCACCAGCACCTTGCGTCCGGCGCGCGCGAGGTAGGCGGCGGAGACCAGGCCGTTGTGCCCGGCGCCGATGATGATAACGTCGAACTTTTTCAAGTCCTGATTGTAGCGTTATGGCGGCCACTACCTAATTAGTTGGTAGAGGCGTCGCTTTGGTTTCAGAGCCGCTCGATCGACAAGTCCGGAATCGTCGCAAAGTGTCGAACGTTGGCAGTCGCCACAGAGTAGCCGAGCTCCAGCGCGGTCGATCCGATCAACAGATCCGCGAGCGCGATGCGCTTGCCGGCTGCCTGCATCTGCCCGTCGGTTTGTCCAGCGCGGAGAGCGATCGCTATCGTTACAGGATGCACCGGCGTGCCCGCCAGGAGGTCGTCCCCAGCCGCTCGGCTGCAATCAAAATCGAGGAATCCAGGATCAATCCCACGCCGGCGGTTCCAGGGGTTCCCGGTCACCTTCAATCGCGGCCTCGATGTCACGCGCGAAATCGGCATCCATCGTGGCGTTCGAGTTCTTGGGCGTCCGCGCCAAAACTTCGGAGATTTTGCGGCGAGGCGGAACCGCCGGGCGCAGCACAGCGACGGCTTGATGGTCGTCTTCCACTACTACCTCAAGGCCTTGCCGCACCTTCTCGAGGGCGGCGGCGAAATTCTTGGACACTTCGGCTTCGCTCATGTGGACTCGCTGCGCCATCGATTCGATAATAGCGCCTCCCGAGCTGCGAGAGCGAGGTAGGCCGCGGAGACCAAACCGTTGTGCCAAGCGCCGATGATGATTAGCGCCGAACTTTTTCAAATCCCGATTGTAGCGCTATGGCGGTTGGACGGTGGCGATAATATGGAATGACAAGCTGATGAAGAAGACCAGCATACCAGGTGCGCCATTCAGACGTGCCAAGTCTGGCGGCGGCCAACAGAACATTGCGGCAGTACGTCCCTGGATGAAGTCGTTTGGCAAACTGCGCGCGCTCAGCCAAGAATCTAAGCGCATAAATCGGATCATCCAAACGGAGTTCGATCGCGTCGAGCCTGAGGATATCGAGTGACTATGGACACGAACGCGCTATCTGCGATGGCCGGACGACGATGCGGCCCTGGCTCCTCAACACGCCATGCCGTTGCTTAGTCGAGGCGAACATTTCGATGTTGTGCCGAAGGTCAAGCGCATGGGTTGGTCGGCTCTCACAACTGTCACGCTTGGCGATTCGAAGCTACCTCAGCGCTTCTGGCTCGCGTCGACTGGGACGCATTAGCGGATCGGCCGTTAGACAGCCAAGTGAATTACTGACTGTTTGTGCTTGGAGTGGGAAATTCTAGAATTAGGACTACGTTTGCTGCTGGCACGATTTCAATGCTCATTTCGGGGCCTGGACTGATTTCCGAGCCAGTTCCAGCGTGGCCTGCTTTTGCCCTGCCTTGCCTAAGGGCAAAAATATAGACACGGTCAGCACCGCTCCCATTAGAGCGATCAAGATATGCAGCGACACCCAGAAGTGCCACAACCGACGCTCATACAACCAGGGATAGTTGGTTTTCGTCCTCGAATCAGCAAATGGGCGAATTGCGTTTATGTTGGCGCGCGGAAGATTCCTGTCAAGGGCATCGCGATATTTGCGAGCCCGATTCATATGGAAATCGAAACGCTCGTGATATGTCGCACTAAAGAATGCTCCAAAGATTCCGAGGACTATCAGAAATACCGTGAGTGGTATCTGTTCGTACCCAAGCGGCCAAGCGTGTGCGGCGCCGAGCAGCCCTAGGATACCGGCAGCGACCAACAGTAGGACGGTCGTAGTCGCCGCCCGGAGCGTCTCATGATGCCTACCGTGCGTTAGGTGATCTTGATAGAAGCGCCAAAGAATCTCGTCTTCGTCGGTCACACGCGTTCGCCACTAACCAGGAGCGAAACAAGAATGATAGCGCAATCGTAAAACGCCTGGGAGCGGACAGGCCCTCTTGAGCACGTCGCGGGAAATTCTGAAGCGATCCACATGAGCTTGTTGTCGGCATTCCTGACTTGTGGAGTTCCTAATCCCCACGCACGCCTAGAATTTCGTCTCCACTCGCCGGACCGCCCCCTACCCCGGCGATTCGAACACCACCACCGCCAACGGCGGAAGCGTAATCGACAGGCTGTGGTAGTGCTTGTTCCGTCCAATCGGCTCCGATACCGCGCGGCCGCCGTTGCCCATGTTGCTCCCGCCGAACTGCTCCGAATCGGAGTTGAAAATCTCGCGGTAGACACCGGGGTCGGGCACGCCGATCCGGTAGTTCCACCGCGGCACCGGCGTGAAATTGCACACAAACAGCAGGAAAGGCCGGCCCCGCTTCGGTCTGCGAATGAAGGATATGGTCGAGCCATCCACGTCGCGGAGATCCACCCATTCGAATCCCGCCCAATGGAAATCTACTTCATAAAACGCCGGATGCGAAGTATACAAACGATTCAGCTCGGTCACGAATGTCTGCAACTTGCGGTGGAAGTCGAAATGGAGCAGTTCCCAGGGCAGGCTGTGATCGTGGTCCCACTCATTCCAAACGCCGATCTCGACGCCCATGAACAGGAGTTTCTTGCCGGGATGCCCGTACATATACGACAGGAAAGCCCGCACGTTGGCGAACTTCTGCCATACGTCGCCCGGCATTTTGCTGAGCAACGAGCGCTTACGATGCACCACTTCGTCGTGAGAGATCGGAAGCACGAAATTTTCCGTGAAGGCGTACAGCAGGCTGAAGGTGATGTTGTTGTGGTGAAACTTGCGGTGGATCGCGTCCTGAGAGAAATAGTCGAACATGTCGTGCATCCAGCCCATGTTCCATTTCATGGTGAAGCCGAGGCCGTGGAGATAGACCGGCCGCGAAACGCCGACAAACTGGGTGGACTCCTCGGCGATAGTGACGGCGCCGGGGACCTGATGGGCCAGCTCGTTGAAGCGATGCAGAAAATCGATGGCTTCCAGATTCTCATTGCCGCCGTACTGGTTGGGAATCCACTCGCCCTGCTCGCGGGAGTAATCCAGGTACAGCATCGACGCCACGGCGTCCACGCGCAGCCCGTCGATGTGATAAATGCGCAGCCAAAACAGAGCGTTTGAAATCAGGAACGTTCGCACCTCGTTGCGGCCGTAGTTGAAGACCAGCGTGCCCCACACTTTATGTTCGCCCTTGCGCGGGTCGGCATGCTCGTAGATCGAAGTGCCGTCGAAGCGCGCCAACCCATGCGCGTCCTTCGGAAAGTGCCCGGGCACCCAATCGACAATTACGCCAATGCCGGCCTGATGGCAGCGATCCACGAAGTACATGAAGTCCGCCGGTGTTCCGAAGCGCGCAGTGGGGGCGTAATAGCCCACCACCTGATAGCCCCACGATCCGGAGAACGGGTGCTCCATCACCGGCAGCAACTGCAGATGCGTGTAGCCCAGGCGCTTCACGTACTCCACCAATTGCTCCGCCAGCTCCCGATAGCTCAGATAGGAATTGAGCGGTCCACGCAGCCAGGAGCCTAGATGCACTTCGTAGATGGAAACCGGCTCTTTCAGCAGATCTTGCTTGGCGCGCCGCTCCATCCACGCGTCGTCGCTCCATTTATATTGGTCGAGATCGCAGACGATCGACGCCGATTTCGGCGGGTTCTCCATCGCGAATCCGTAGGGATCGGTCTTCTGCTGCCGCGAGCCATCTACGCGCGAGCGCACCGAATATTTGTAATTCGTGCCGGCGCCGACCCCGGGGACGAACAGCTCCCAAATTCCGCCGCTGCGCGCGCGCATCGGATGCCGGCGCTCATCCCATTCGTTAAAATCGCCGACCACGCTCACCACTTCCGCGTTGGGCGCCCACACCGCGAAACGGACGCCCGCGACGCCCTCGCAATCCACCAAGTGCGCCCCCATGGTCCGGTAGCTCTCGTATTGCGTTCCTTCGCCGTGAATATGCAGGTCGAAATCGGAGAGCAGGGGAGGGAAGCGATAAGGGTCCTCTATCGTTACCGAGGAGCCGTTCCACTGCGTGATTTCGAACGAGTAACGCTGGGGAGCGCTTTTGAGCTTCGCAATCAGGAACCCTTCGGGCCGCACCTTGCGCATGGCCTGCTTGGCGCCTGCGCTGATCAGGAAAGCGTCCCTGGCTTGCGGAAGGAACGCGCGCACCTCCCATCCCTTCCCGGTTTGATGGGGTCCGAGGACGCCGAACGGGTCGCCGTGTTTACCGGAGACGATGGCGTCGATGTCCTGAGAAGTCATGCACAGCTATTATGACAAGGTGCCTTTGCCGAAAGCAGAACTGCACCTGCACCTCGAGGGAGCAATCGAACCGGACACGCTGCTCGAGATCGATTCGTCGCTCGATCGAGATGAAATTCAAGCCAACCTCAGTTGCAGCACGTTCGCGGAATTCCTGCGGGGCTATATATGGATTACCGGCAAGCTGCGGAAGCCGGAACATTATGCCATCGCTACGCGGCGCTTGATCGAGCGGCTGGTTTCACAGAATGTCACGTACGCCGAGATCACGCTTTCGGCGGGGGTGGTGCTGTGGAAGGGGCAAGAGCTCGACGCGATTTACGACGCCGTCTGGAAGGAATCGCAACGGAGGGATATTCAGGTCCGCTGGATTCTGGACTCCGTTCGGCATTTCGGCGCTGAACCGGGAATGGAAGTGGCTAAGTTCGCGGTTTCGCGCCGCGACGATGGCGTTATCGCATATGGCATCGGCGGCGACGAGGCGCGCGGGCCGGCAGAGTGGTTCCGCGATGTGTTCGCGTTCGCGCGCGACGGTGGTCTGCATCTGGTCTGTCACGCCGGGGAGACCACGGGGCCCGGATCGGTCTGGGCGGCGCTGGAAATCGGCGCCGAACGCATCGGGCACGGGATCGCGGCTGCGCGAGATCCGGCGCTGCTCGCACGATTGCGCGAGTTGAACGTGCCGCTCGAAGTCTGCATCTCGAGCAACGTGTGCACCGGCGTGGCGGCTTCGATCGAGCAGCACCCGGTGCGGGAACTGTACGACGCCGGCGTGCCGATCGTCCTCAACACCGACGACCCCGCTTTTTTTCACACCACTCTCACGCGCGAGTATGAAATCGCCGAGCGAGTGTTTCGTTTGCCGCCGGAAGCGCTCGCAGCCGCAAGCTTTCGCTACGCATTCGCGGCTGCCGCGGTTCGTTAATCCCGAGAGTCCAAAGTGCCGATTGGATGAGTAGGAGCGGCGTTTCTGGATAACACGGTTCAAAGGCTCGGCACGGGCTTCCGGCGACTGGCGGTGAGGCGGGGATTGGCGTGTCTTACGGTGGCCATCGCGGCCCTCACAATCCGGCTGGCGCTGCTGCCGCTGGTGCCCGTCCCCAAGCCGGCCATCCACGACGAGTTCAGCTATTTGCTCGCCGCCGACACGTTCGCGTCGGGGCGCGTGGCGAATCCTCCGCATCCATTTTGGATTCACTTCGAATCGTTCCATATTCTCCAGCAGCCCACTTACGCCTCGAAGTATCCACCTTTGCAAGGCTTGACGCTGGCGCTGGGGCAAATTCTCGGGTCTCCGTGGATCGGCGTCTGGTTGAGCGTCGGCGCGATGTGCGCGGCCATTTGTTGGATGCTGCAAGGCTGGCTTCCGCCATCCGCCGCGTTATTAGGCGCGACACTAGCGGCGATGCGGTTCGGCGTCACCGATTATTGGATGAACTCCTATTGGGGAGGCGCAGTGGCCGCGGCCGGCGGCGCTTTGGTGCTCGGCGCGCTCCCTCGGCTGATGCGCAGGCCGGGAATCCGGAACGCGCTGGTGTTTGGTTCGGGGCTCGCGATCCTGATGCATAGCCGTCCCTTTGAAGGAGCTGTTCTGGGCGGCACGGCAACCGTAGTGCTGGCGGTCGCGCTGGTTCGTAAACCGGCGCGAAAGCTCGAAGCGTTTGCCAAAACGGCGCTGCCGATCGGCGTGGTCGCCGGGTTGTCTTTGGCCGCGATGGCATTCGACAACTACCGCGTCACCGGCAATGCCTGGCTCACGCCTTACCAGGCGCATGACGCTCAGTACACCATGAGCCCGGTCTTTCTGTGGCAGAGTCCACGGCCCGCACCTATTTATCACCACGCCGTGATGCGCGAATTCTGGGTGAGTTTTGCGATGGATATCGATCACCAAATGCGCTCGCACGTCGTATTGGGTTATCTCGCCAAGCTGATCTTCAACTACCAATTCTACGCCGGCCACTGGCTGCTGGCCTTCCCGCTGCTGGGTTTGCTGTTCGTTTGGAAAAACGCTCGGGTTCGTCTGGCGCTGTTGATCTTCTGCTGCTTCCTGGTCGGCTTGGCGGCTGAAGAAACGATCTGGCCACATTACCTGGCGCCGTCCACGTCGCTTTTCTTTCTGTTGCTGATGTACGGCCTGCTCGGGTTGAGATTCTGGCGATACAAACGCAAACCGCTGGGTTCGGCCATCGCGACGCCGTTGCTTATGCTTTTCGGCGTCCAGTTTGCGATTCAGGTTGCATTCGCCTGCCTGCTCCTGGGGCAGCCGAGCAAGTTCGCGAGCGACCGGCAGGCGATCCAGCAAAAGCTCGATCGCGATCCGGCTCGTTCGTTGGTGCTGGTGCGATACGCGCCCACGCACGTGCTGCACGATGAATGGGTCTACAATCGAGCCGACATCGATCGCGCCAAAGTCGTTTGGGCGCGCGAAATGAACTGGCGCGACGACCGGCCGCTGATCGAGTATTTCCGCGGCCGCAAGGTTTGGCTATTGGAGCCGGACGTCGATCCGCCGCGGCTCGGTCCGTATCCGATTCCCGATTCGCAGAACTTCGCGACCCGCTAAACCGGCATGCGGGGCAGTCCCCTGGTCTCCCGCCGGCTGCTGAGTTTCTGCCGCAGGTTGCGCGTTTAAAATACAAGATGATGCTCAAGTGGAATGAGGTTCTGAATTTGGCGAAGAACGGCAACCCCGCGCCGGATCGCAAGGTGGTCAAAACGGACGCCGAATGGCGCGAACAGTTAAGTGACGAGGAATACCACGTCACTCGGCAGGCCGGAACGGAACGCGCCTTTAGCTCGGAAATGTGCAGCCTCTTTGAGCCGGGAATCTATTCGTGCCTCTGCTGCGAGACCGTCCTTTTCGATGCGTCGGAGAAATTTGAGTCGCATACCGGCTGGCCATCGTTCACACAGCCAATCAAGGAAAATGTTATTGCTTACCGGTTTGACGGGCCTGCGTTTTTGAAGCGCGTCGAAACCATCTGCAACACTTGTGACGCCCACCTGGGCCACGTCTTCCATGACGGCCCGGCCCCGAGCGGTCTGCGCTATTGCATGAACGCCGTG
>Ga0302325_10024464_pt1 | contig 12558 bp, 15 predicted proteins | sample Palsa_T0_2_FD_201948 | JGI IMG/M metagenome (GOLD analysis project Ga0302325, IMG submission 201948) | Peat permafrost microbial communities from Stordalen Mire near Abisko, Sweden - Palsa_T0_2 | ecosystem: Environmental > Terrestrial > Soil > Palsa > Peat permafrost | place: Sweden: Abisko...
ACTCAGCGTTGGATCGCATAACATTACCGCTGCATACGCGGGCGCAACGGACTACGCCGCAAGCACATCGAATGTCAAAGTCGAAGTCATATCCCCCGCGGACTTCGGCATCGCCGCGGCGCCGGCCGCGCTCACCGTTTACACAGGGCAGGCGGCAACCTACTCAGTTACCATCACGCCCGGCACAGGCTTTAATCTGCCAGTGGCGCTCGGTTGCTCGCAGTTACCGGCGAATACCACTTGCAGCTTTTCGCCGGCCAGCGTCACGGGAGGCGGTTGGAGCTCCACGCTGGTTGTCCAAACCACCGCGCCCAGCCCGGCGGCAACGGTTTCCGTCGTGTCCGGGAAAATCCCATTTGCGGCGCTGGCGGGTCTCTTTCTGCTCTTCATCCCTCGCCTGCGCCGCGGCAGCCGGTGGCCCGTGGTACTAATGATCCTTGCGGCCTTCGTCGCCGGAGCGGCAATGGCCGGATGCGGCGCGCCCGGTCCGCTGACGGGAGGCACGCCTGTCGGAACCCAAACTGTAAGCGTTACTGGCACCGCAACCAACGGATCGCAAACGCTGACTCACGCAACGACAGTCACATTGAACGTCAATTCACTCTTCTGACCGGAACGTATTCGTTTTTTCGAGGCACGGCGATGTTTATTTCAAGACGATCGAATGCCGGGCGGATGACCCGCCGGATGGTGGTGCTGGCGGCAGGCCTGTTTGCCTGCGCGGCGCAGGCGCAGGTGGTCCCGTCGGCCACAGGTCCTGGCCGCTCGCTCTGGTTGGGCGCGGAATACTCCAATATCAATGCAAGCTTTCCGTATCAAAGCAATCAGCGGCTTTGGGGAATCGGCGGCTTTGCCGACTATCATCTCGCCGGCCATATCGCTGTGGAAGGGGAGGCGCGCTTTCTGCGCTTTCAGGGCTTTTACGGTGAAACCGAGGATAACTACCTGGGCGGCCCGCGCTATCTGATCAGACGATTCGGCAAACTGCAGCCGTATGCCCAATGCCTGGTGGGCATTGGCAAGATTCAATATCCTTTCCAGATCGGCACCGGAAGCTATCTTGCCCTTGCGCCGGGCGGGGGCGCAAACTACCGCATCGGCCGCAAATGGGTCGTGCGCGGTGATTACGAGTACCAGATGTGGCTGAACTCGCCTAAATTCGCCAACGAGCCGGCAAACGAACTCAGGCCCAACGGCTTTCACGTCGGCATTGCATACAAGCTGTTCGGCCGATAGTTCAGGACCGGTTGACCGTTCTCGCGCCTGGCGTAATTACACCTTTGCGTGCAGGCTGGGCCAGTCGGCGCGCCGGTGCTCCCGGAATGCCTGCACACCCTCCTTGAAGTCCTCGGTGGATCGCTGTTGCGCATTGACCTCGATGGCGTCCTCAATCTCCTCGTCCAGGCGGCGCTTGGCGTGCTTGGAAAGCAGCCGCTTCACCGCCAGCATCGCCTGGGGACTGTTCAGCAGCAGCGTCCGGGCCAGCGCATGGGCCGAAGGCAGCAGATCGTCATGCTCAACAATCTGGGTCACCAGGCCCAGTTGCATAGCTTCCTGGGACTTGAGAATCTTTCCGGAGAGCAGCAGTTCGCGCGTCCGCAACTCGCCCACCTGTCGAATCAGGAAGGAAGCCACGATGGCCGGCACAAATCCAACCCGCACCTCGGTATAGCCGAACTTGGCCTCCGGAGCCGCAAGCGTGAAATCGGGGATGGTGGCCAGGGCCATTCCGCCCGCGATTGCCGGGCCGTTCACAGCGGAAATGATCGGCTTGGGAAAGTCGTAGAGCGTGCGCAGCACGTGGGCCATATTTTCAGAGTCGCGGCGGTTTTCCTGGGATGTGCCGGCGTGCATTGTCTCCAGGTGCTCCATGTCCAGACCGGCGCAGAAGGCCGGACCGGCCCCGGTCAGGATCACCACGCCGCAGTCGCAGTGCTCGGCTTCGTGCAGGGCCGCGGTCAGCTCCTCAATCAGCGCCGGGCTCAGGGCGTTGCGCTTTTCAGGCCGGTTCAGGGTAATGGTTTTCACCCCGTTTGACGATTCGGTAAGGATGTGGTTGAAGCGGGACATGGAGATCTCCTTGAGCAACCGGCCGCGCATTCAATTTCGCGGCAGAAGAGTCCATCCTAACCCAGATCATGCTCCGGATGGTAGGCGATTGAGAACGCGCTCAGTGCCGAGTGCGCAGTTTCACTTTCCGCGCAGAACGCCACTGAAGATCCGCCTTAGTTCGGAGGTATCGCCGCGCATCACGGCCAGATCGCGGGCATGGTATAGCCGCTGCCGATCCTCCTCCGTCTTAGCTGCCGGAGCCCAATCAAGCCGATGCCCCGCCGAATCGGCAAGGCCGGAGGTGAACGCGCGCAGGGTCCTCGAGTTTCCATCCCGAAACGCATGAATGGCGTCGAGCTCGCTGTAGTAATAAGCGAGCCGTTCCGCCAACGCGTCCGCTTCAAGGCCAAGCAGGCAATTCTCGGCGTTTAGTGCCGCGAAGACACCTACCAGGGCGGCGGGGACGTTTTCGGAGGGCCCATAGGCGACCACAAAGCCCGAGGCGCGGGTCTTGGCCATCATGCCGATGCCTTTGCGCAATTCACCGGCCCACGGGTACACATTGGCGAAGATGCGGCGATGGGTTTCCTGAAGACGCCGCGTGTCGAACAGGCCGGCGATGGGGTTTAACGCCAGACTGGCGATGCTTGCGGCAGCGGTTTGAGCCTCAAACAGATTCAGAACCTTTTGATCTCGGATGTTCTCGAAATTGATGAGAACGTCGCTGCCGGGATAGCAGTACGAGTCGTTCGCAAACGGGCTCATGCGACGGCGGAAGTTCTTGGCCGGTGGTGAGCGGCGATTTCTTCAAGCCCCTGCTCGATGCTGATCTCTCCAGCAAGAATGCGGGCCTTGACGGTCCAGTACGGTTCGCTGAGTTCGAGTCCTTCCAGCCGCTGGCTGGCCTCGCCTTCGGCAAACCCGTGTTCCAGCTTTACTTTTTCGTCCTGGCTCAGCATGGGAAACCTCCGCATCTGGGGGTGCGAAACGCGTTCCGCCTACGTGAATTCTATCATCGTTCCCGATCCGATTCTGGAAGCTGGAAGCTGAAAGCTGACAGCTAAAAAGCTGCCTTTTACAGCCCCAACTCCCCCGCCCGCCTTCGCATCGCCTCAATGCAAAACGCAATGTGCGCATCCAGCTCCACGCCCAGCTCCGCCGCGCCCTGAATCACGTCCGCCCGATTCACGCCCCGTGCGAAGGCCTTGTCCTTCATCTTCTTGCGCACGCTGGCAACCTCCACATCGGCGATGGCTTTGCTGGGCTTGACCAGCGCGCAGGCGGTTAGAAAGCCGGACAGCTCGTCGCAGGCAAACAAGGCCTTGGCCAAGTGGGTGTCCCGCGGCACGCCGGAGTATTGCGCGTGGCCCAGAATGGCGGTGCGCATCTCCACGGGCCAGCCCAGCCGCTCCAACTCACGGACCCCCACAAAGGGGTGCTCCTCGGCCGTGGGATGCCGCTCGTAGTCGAAATCGTGCAGCAGTGCCGTGGTGGAGTAGAGCTCGACAAGCGCATCGCGGCCCGGCCCAGTCAGTCCCAGCCGGCCTGCCTCCGCCTCTCCGCAGGCCGCCACGCAGGCCTCCACGGCCAGCGCGTGCTTGCGCAGGCTCTCGCCCTGGGTCCACTCCGTCAGCAGTTGCCAGGCCTGGGCGCGGTCAAAGTTTGTTCCGGTGCCGTTGCTCATAATATTTCTTTTTTCTCCATGTTGATCAATATGGTTCGGTTTTCTTCGGGTCTTTCAGGGTATGATGAGGAAATCTTAGGTTTGATCCTAAGTTTGGACTTGACAATTATGGTTCAGCTCCTCCAAAGTAGTCCATATCGTGGTAATTGTGGTGCTGAAGAGCACCACGGAGATCCCGCTCTGGCTCTCCGCACACATCCCATGGCTACCACTCTCGAATGCGTGGAGACACGCGAGGTAGTACGGTGTGAGCGCTGCAGGCTGATGCAGTACCGAACCGCAAACTCCCTGTGCAGAAAATGCCGCATGCCCCTCGATGTGGAGGAACCTGTGCAACTGGCCCCGCAACTGGTGGCCACCTCGTCGGCTTCGGCCGAGGCCGGGTTGCAGGTTGCCGGACAGGTGCGCGAGGTTCGCCGCGCGCGCCACATGAGCCAGCGTCAACTGGCGGGGCGCATGCAGGTGCCCCGAACCTATATTTCCAAGATTGAAAACGGCAAGGCGATCCCTACGCTGGGCTCGCTGGAGCGGCTGGCCAAGGCGCTGCAAGTGGACGTGCGCCAGCTCATCCGCGACTCCCGCAGCCGCCGCGACGAGGAAGTAGCCGCAATTCTCGCCGATCCGTTCCTGGCCGAGATTGCCGCCGTGCTTTCTCAACTGGACTCGCTCAAGCGCACGCTGATCTACGGCGCGGTGCGCGATGCGGCACAGGGGCGCCGGCGCATCGCATAGCCTGGTCTTGCTCCGGCCCGGCCGCACCGAATGGCCGCCGCGCCAACCTTGCTGGCCGCGACAGTCAGGCTGCGCTCGGCGTGATCGCCAACGGGTGGTGGGGCTCATAGAGTCCCAGGCTGCCTCCGCCGGGCAGGGGAAACGTGGTGGTCACGCCCCAGCGAGCCTCCTCGATCGCGGTGCAGACAACCCCCTTTGCCCCCAGAGATTCCACGGTCGAATGCAGGTTGTCGCAAAGCAGGTAGACCACGGCGGACACAAGGCCGTGCCCCGCTTCCTGTTCCACAGGCTTGGCGTCAGAGGGATGAACGGCAAGCTCCGTGGGTGGAAGCGCGAAGATGAGCCAGCCATGCCCCGCGTCCACAAAGGGCCAACCCAGCACATCGCGCAGGAATGCCCGGTCGGCCTCCGGGTCGCGGCTGTTGAGCAACAGATGCACGCCATTTATCATGATAGGATTCTAATCCAGATTCTGCCGCAGAGGGTTCAAAATGGGCCAACGCCGCCCATGAAATCTTCGCGTCCGCCGTCATAGCCTTGGTGTCATTGCGGCGCAAAGGCGCTTGTGCTAGGGTCGATGGTGCGGTGCCTTGCTGCCGGCGTGGAACGGTTCCGCGCCGGGGTTGAGTGAGTTGAGGGCGGATGCCGCCCTATACGACCCGGGCCGGACTGCCACAACCGGAATCTCAACCGCCGGCATCGAACGTTGAATGCTCCCTGGGCTCCGAAGCGAAAGCCCGTAAGCAATCAAGAGGCGAGTCTTGTATCCAACTGGCACCTTGCGCATTGATGAGTTGACTGCGGAAGAGCGCGCCATTTATGCGACGCTGAAGCCGGAGAGCCTCCCTCAGCATGTGGCCATCATCATGGATGGCAACGGCCGCTGGGCCGGTCGCCGTTCGCTCAAGCGTTTCCTTGGCCACCAGCAGGGGGCCCGGAGCGTGCAGCTGGTCACGGAAACCGCCTCCCGCATCGGACTGCCCTGGCTCACGCTTTACGCTTTTTCCCTGGAAAACAACTTGCGCCGCCCCCGCGCCGAGGTTAACTTCCTCATGCGCCTGCTCAGGAGCTACCTGGAAAGCAACCTCCAGCGCATGATGGACAACAATGTGCGCATCCGATACATCGGCCGCACCCACGAGCTGCCCCCCGAGGTTCAGGACAAGATGGCCTGGGCCGCGGAAGCCACGGCGCGCAACACCGGCACCACCCTCACTTTGGCCCTGAACTACGGCGGCCGCTCTGAACTGGTGGACGCCTTCCGCGCCCTGGCCGCCGAGATCAAGCTAAAGCAGACCAGCCCCGGCCGCATTACCGAAGAGGACATTCACCGCCATCTCTACACGGCGCACATGCCCGACCCCGACCTGCTCATCCGCACCTCGGGCGAGATGCGCATTTCAAATTATCTGCTCTGGCAAATCGCCTACACGGAGATCTTTGTCACCGAACGGTTCTGGCCCGACTTCCGCGGCATCCATCTGCTGGAAGCCATTGCCGACTTTCAGCGCCGCGAACGCCGCTACGGGGGGTTGAACGAGGGCTCCGGCGAAGTGGAAGAGGATGCGGAGCAGATTAGAATCGCTGCCAGCTGAAGTTCATGCCTCGCCGGGGAGTCATTCGGTCCTATTACTTTCGATCTGCGCTTTGGAGCCAAGTCTTGCGCCCCGATAGACGACTGCCTAAAGGACCGGGTTGTTGAACTCCGCAATGAACTGGATTCCTGGAACATCCAGCTTCGTCAGTTGTTTGTCGCCGGTTAGAAACAAATCGATTCCTGCCGACGCTGCGCATGCCAGATGAATCGAGTCGGCAATTTTCAATTTCCGCTCTCGGCGAAGCCTGCTGAACGGCGCCAAAGCCCCATTGTCAAATGGCAAATACTTAAATCCCATCTCATCGATTGTTTGACGCATAGCCAGAGCCTTCTGCGGGATCGAAGACTTTTCCGCGCCGGCCAGGACCTCGCCGACGGCGAGGTAACTCGTATAAAGCGAATCGTCCCGTCGATAGGCCCGGTCAAGCAGTTGCCGCGTTCGCGCTGAAAACGTTGGGTGACCTTCCAACAGATAGATAAACAGCATACTGTCCCAGAAGATGCGGCTCATCCCGCATCCTCCTCGTCGTAACCGCGAACCCAACGAAGGAACGCCTCACCCCCGCCGTACTCCGCCAACTCGGCTTTCAAAAGACCGCGGAGCTTCTCTGTGAGTCGAAATGCCTTGGCGGAAGGGTCTTCATCTTTCGGATCGATTCTTCCACCCGCCGGCGGGCTCTCTCTTCCACTCGACTGCGCTCCCCGATCTGCTACGCGGTACCGAACAACCACTGTCGTACTCATCTTGGACGGAGGTCCATCGATACCTTCGATTTCAAGCCCGTTTTCACGCAGGAACTTCGCCGTCTGCAAAGCGGTACAAACCTGCGGCGTATTTCTGGATGGAAAGCCTTGCGTTTGCAAATCCTCCAGCAAAGCCTTCACGGGAATAGAGAACCGCGTCTTTCCCGCGAGAACTGCCGGATGCACAAATCTTGCCTGGGCCACGGCACGTACCTGATCGCTCAATCCGATATTGTTCATTCAAGTCTCCTCGTCCGTTCGCCTTCAATTGGCCGGTTTGGCGAAGTTGTCTAAAAAAGCATAACACAGACAGAGTATCTGTCAAGAGAAAAGAATGTCTGTCTGAACCTCCACGCATTTCTCTTCGCGCGTCACCGGTCAGGCCCTGCTTGGTGCCGCCCTCCGCCCCCGCAGTGTATTCTCAAGCCATCAATGAAACGAATTCTGACCGCCCTCGTGCTGATTCCGCTGGTGCTCGTCCTGCTGTTCCTGGGGCCGCTTTGGCTGGTTGCTCTGGTTTCGGCGGCTGTGGCGGCGGCGGCCGGCTGGGAGTTTCTCGGCATGGCGCAGCGCGCCGGAGCCAAGCCGCCGCGCATCGCCGTCCTGGTAGCCATTTTTGCGCTCTTTGCCGGTGCCTACGAGTGGCCCGATCAACTTACGGCGGCTCTCGGCATCCTGTGCCTTGCCCTGCTTGTCTACTGCACCTTCAGTTCGCCTGTCGAACGGATGATGGCCGACGCCTCCTCTTCGATCTTTTGCCTCCTCTACGCCGGATTCACCCTCACCGCCGTGCCCGCCCTGCGCGCCGAGCCCAATGGGCCGTCGCTGGTCACCTTTTTGATGTGCGTAGTCTGGGCGGGAGACATTGCCGCTCTCTATATTGGGGGTGCGCTGGGCCGGCACAAAATGACGCCCAGGCTCAGCCCCAACAAAAGTTGGGAGGGCGCGCTGGGCTCTGTGGCCGGAAGCCTGCTTGCCGCGGGAGCACTGCTTGCCTTGGCCGCCTGGCTGGAAAAGTTGGGCTCAGTCCGGCTCTCCTATCCTGAAGACGTTTGGTTCTGGCTGGTGCTGGCCGTGGTGGTGAACGCGGCTGCCCAGGTGGGCGACCTGGCCGAGTCCGCGCTCAAGCGCTCGGCTGGCGTCAAAGACTCCGGCAACCTGCTGCCCGGTCACGGCGGCGTTCTCGATCGCATTGACGCCCTGCTGCTGGCCGCTCCGGTGCTGTGGTACGCCCAGGTCATTCACCAGCGGTTCTGAATGTACAGGAGAATATCCAGGTGCAAAGTGGAACCATTGCCTCCGCTTAGCGAGGCGCAGCGCACAAATCTGATTCTTCCTGGCTCGGATACCGACAAACCTTTTTCTGCACGGTGTCGCAGGGACATCTTTTCGGCGATTGGCAGAGCGATAATTAAAGCAAGAGGAAAGTCAAGTTCACCTTGAAAAAACTCGCCATTCTCGGTTCCACCGGCTCCATTGGCCAGAGTACCCTCTCCATCGTCGAACAGTTCCCTGACCGATACTCGGTCGCCGCGCTGGCCGCCGGACGTAATCTCGAAGAGGCCTTCGCGCAAGCCGTCCGCTGGCGGCCGCGGATGGTCTCACTGGCCACCGAAGAAATAGCCGGCCAACTTACGGTCAGGCTGAAACAGGCAGGCGTCACCGGAATCGAAGTGGTCCACGGCACCGCGGGCACAGTCGCCTGCTCCACGCATTCCGATGCGGACTTTGTGGTCTCAGCCATCGTCGGAGTAGCCGGCCTGGAGGCAACCCACGCGGCTATCCTGGCCGGCAAACCGGTCGGCCTGGCCAACAAGGAGTGCATGGTGGCCGCAGGCGAAATCCTCACTGCGGCAGCGCGCCGGCGCAACGTGCCCATCCTGCCCATCGACAGCGAACACAATGCCGTCCATCAGTGCATGCGGGTGGGCGCGCACGCTGAAGTCAAAGCCGTCTGGCTCACAGCCTCCGGCGGACCGTTCCGCCAACTTCCGCTCCACCAGTTCGCCAACATTACCCCAGAGCAGGCCCTCAAGCATCCCACCTGGGTCATGGGCCGGCGCATCACCATCGATTCGGCCACCATGCTTAATAAAGGGCTCGAAGTTATCGAGGCCTGCCGGCTTTTCGACGTGCCGCCCTCGCAGGTTCGCGTCACAGTCCACCCGCAGTCCACGGTCCATTCGCTGGTGGAATTCGTTGATGGGTCCATCCTGGCGCAGATCTCGGTCACCGATATGCGGCTGCCCATCCTCTATGCGCTGGCCTGGCCGGAGCGGCCCGCCTCCAATCTCACCTTCGACCTGGCCGCCCTGCGCCATCTGGACTTCGAGCCGCCCGATTTCGAGCGCTTCCCCTGTTTGCGGCTGGCCTTTGAAGCGGCGGAAATGGGCGGTGCCCACTGCATCGCCCTGAACGCGGCGGACGAGGTGGCCGTCGAGGCATTCCTGGCCCGCCGCATCCCGTTCATGGGTATCCCGCGTACAATTGAAAAGGTGCTCGCATTCACGCCGGAGGCGCATCCGGCCACCATCGCCGAGGTGCTCGCCGCCGACCGGGAGGCGCGTCTAACGGCCTGCGGGCTGTTGGCCTAAGGAGCGCAAACTCTGAATGCGTAACAGCTTTGACGAACTGCGGCCTTGAAAGACGATCTGGAGTTTCGAAAGACGACCCGGATTTTTGAAAGACGAGCCGCTGTTTTGAAAGGGCACGACTTCAGTCGTGCCGCAAATCGGCGCAAGATCAACGTGGGCTTTAGCCCCTGAGGGAATTTGGCCCCACAACGAGGATTCAGTCAGAGCTTCCATAAGGGAACATGAATCCGATGTCGCACGTCTCGAAGGAAAATTCGTCCATCTATGCATGAATTTCTAGTCGCTACCGCTTCTTTTATCGTCCTTGTCGGCGTCATGGTGGTGGTCCATGAGTTTGGGCACTTTGCCGTCGCCAAGTTCTTCGGTGTCCGCGTCGAATCGTTCTCCGTGGGCTTTGGGCCGCGCCTCTTCGGCGTTACATTAGGAGAAACCGAATACAAGGTCTGCCTGCTTCCCCTGGGCGGCTTTGTCAAAATGACCGGCGAAGCGCCGGAGCAAAACCTCGAAGCGGGAGGCAAGCCGACGGAAGTTCTGGCCGACGACCCTCGGGCCCTCACATCCCATCCCCGCTGGCAGCGGATGCTCATCGGCCTCGCGGGACCCACGTCCAACTTTATTCTGGCCTTTGTATTAATGTTCTTCTACTTCGCCGCCATCAACGAAGTCCCCTCCGTTCAGGTCAGCACCACAACCATCGAATGGGTAATCCCCGGCTCGCCGGCAGCTCAGGCCGGTATCGAGCCTGGCGACGTTATCCGCCGCTTCGACAACCAGGACAACCCCACCTGGGAAGTTGTCGCCGAGCGCGCCAATATCAATCTCAACCAGACTGTGCCCGTTTCCGTAGAGCGCGGGGGCAACACGGTCCCACTCTCCCTTCACGTTCCCGCCGAATTGAAGGATGACGACCTGGCCGGCATGCTGCCACAGTTTCTCTTGGGTCCCATTGGCGTGGAACAGGTGCAGTCGGGTACTCCTGCGGATCAGGCCGGCCTGCGTGCCGGCGACGCCATCCAGTCCGTGGATGGTCACGCATTCCATACCGTGACAACCCTGCTCGCGTACATGCAGGCTGGGCAGGGCAAACCGGTTTCGCTGCTGGTCCTGCGCAACGGCTCCACGGTGGCCATGGTGGCGCATCCAGCCAAGCTCGACACCGGCTGGAAGCTGGGGTTCATCAACCGCCCGCCTCCCTACCGCGACGACCCGCTCCCGCTGAACAGGGCTGTGGCCAAGTCCACGGCCTTTTGCGCCGACAACTCCACCCTGATTGTCGAGGTGCTGCGCCGGCTCTTTACGCGCCAGGTTTCGGCCACGCAACTCTCCGGCCCGGTGGGCATTGCCCGCATGGCCGGCGAAGCGGCGGAGATGAAAGGATGGTCGCCAAAGTTCATCCTGGCCAGCGAAATCAGCCTCAACCTGGGCATCCTCAACCTGCTGCCCTTTCCCATTCTCGACGGCGGCATGATCTTCCTTCTGCTCATCGAGAGCCTGCTGCGCCACGACATCAGCATCAACGTCAAGGAGCGCATCTACCAGGCCGCGTTTGTGGTTATCATCGCTTTCTTCGCCTTCGTCATCTTCAACGATGTAACCAAGCTGCCCATCTTCACGCACCTCAAGCCGTAAAAGCAGTTCATAGTTCGCAGTTCAGCCGAACAGACAACTGTGAACTGTGATCTGTGATCTGTGAACTGAGAACTGAGAACTGTGAACTGTGAACTGTACCACCGAAGTCCGCGTCCGCTACGCTGAAACCGACCAGATGGGCATTGTCTACTATGCCAACTACTTGGTCTGGTTTGAGATTGGCCGCGTGGAATTGTTGCGATCGCTGGGCCTTGCCTATAGCCAGTTGGAGATCGATCACCAGTGCATTTTGCCGGTGGTTGAAGCCAGTTGCCGCTACCGCGCCCCGGCCCGCTACGACGATCGCATCCTCATCGAGACTCGCCCCGCGCTGCTGCGCGGCTCGGTGCTCAAATTCGCCTATCGCATCCTGCGCAAAGCTTCCGAAGGCGAAGAGCCCACGCTCCTTGCCGAAGGCGAGACGGTGCATGTAGTTTGCGACGACCAGTTGAAGAAGAAGCCCTTGCCCGAGCACTACGCCGCGGCCCTGCGGGAGATGATGGTGGAGACGTAGGGCGTCGGATGGAGTAGCTACACAGAAGGTGACTGAATGAGAGCCAAAGGATGGTTCCCTGACAAACTCCAGCCCATGCCTCCTGATGAAGTGGAAAAGCAAAGGATTGTCGCGTCCCGCGAGGCCTTCATTCGCGATACCTTGAAGCCGCGCTTCCTGACGCAGATTATTCCCACCAAATGGAACTATCCGGTAGACATCCACGGCGTCTGGGCGGGAGGGCGCTATCGTTTCGTGCAGCGCTACCGGTCAGGCATGGAACACAATCGCGGAGAGGAATTCGACGCGCCCTTCGCTCGCATCGACCGCAAGGGTCAGGACCGCTTCGATATCTACTGGATGCGGCATACGGGGAAATGGTGGCGGCTCTACACTGGAGTGACGCTCGCCGAGGCGCTGCAAATTCTGGAAACTGACGGCATTCTGCATCCAAACTGATTCGACTGGGTGGTGAGCCACTCGCGATGCTGTCTAAATCAGCGCCGCCGATCCGCAGCTGCTGTTATTTGTCCCGCGCCACCACAAAATCAGGCACCCAAAGCAGGGCGCGCTTGAATTCGGAGTCGGGCAGCGAAGCCAGCGCCTGGCGGCTCTGTTCGGCGTAGCGGTCGGCCACGCCCATGGAGTACTCCACAGAGCCGTTGCGAACCAGAATCTTCTGAATCTGCTCGCGGCTCACGTTCTCAAAGCTGCGATCGTCCAGCACCCGCTGGATGGTCTGCCGGTCGGCGGCAGTGCCGTGGTCGAAGGAGTGAATCACTGAGAGCGTCGCCTTGCCCTCGCGAAGATCGCTGGCCACCGGCTTGCCCAGAACCTCCTCGGTCGCCGTCAGGTCGAGCACGTCGTCCACAATTTGGAAGGCCAGACCCACGGTGCGGCCATAGACTGCCAGGCTGTTCTCAACGCTCTCGCCGGCTGCGGCCAGCACCGCGCCCAGCCGCATCGATACAGAAAACAGGCACGCGGTCTTGCGGAAGATCAGGTCGTAATACTCCGCCTCGCTGACGGCTTT
>Ga0302325_10024465_pt1 | contig 12557 bp, 11 predicted proteins | sample Palsa_T0_2_FD_201948 | JGI IMG/M metagenome (GOLD analysis project Ga0302325, IMG submission 201948) | Peat permafrost microbial communities from Stordalen Mire near Abisko, Sweden - Palsa_T0_2 | ecosystem: Environmental > Terrestrial > Soil > Palsa > Peat permafrost | place: Sweden: Abisko...
TTGTCCCATAGACGCGCGCCGGGAGCGGCCCGTGACAGTAGAGTGGAAAGCCGGGCACGAATTGGGGGCTTGAGGCAGCAGCATTGTCCGTAGCGGCGACGATCGGAAAAATCGTCGCCAAAAGCAGCATTAGCGATCGCATAAAGACCCCCCGGTCATCCCCGCGCGAACGGCCGGCCAGCCAGCGAGCGATCGTCAACGCTAGCACCGAATGCGCCTGTTCAACAAGGCCGCCCGGCCGACAAGGCAGTGACACTCACAATTATGGTGACAGTGCAATCGATCTGTGTTGTCCGCACTTGGCGATGACATCCGGGAACGCGATTTCCCGCCTGCGCGGATTTGTTTCGCGCATGCCGCGACGCAGCGGTGATGCGGAAACGCGCATGGTACCACGGCAGAAGCGAATTCTATTCCGGAACCTGTTCGCCCGAGCCGCCGAACTCGGCGGGAAAGTCCCTGAATTTGGGCAGACCGTCTTTCATCGGCAGAACGGTTTCCGCGTAGTTGATGTGTACGCCTGGCGCAAAGGCCAGTGTCGGAAGCGTGGCGGCGAAGACATCCACCAATTTCAGGGGCGGATGGTTCGTCATCAGATGTCCGCCGCATTTGTCGCAATATTTTCGTTCGCTCAGCGCAGTTTTCCTGAACGTCGAAACCCGTCCTTTCCCCGCCGTGATGCGGACGGAATCGGGTTTCCAGAGCGTGAACGCGTTAACCGGTCCACCGGACCAGCTGCGGCACGATCGGCAGTGGCAATATCCCATGCCTTCAGGTTCGCCGACCGCTTCGACGCGAACGGTGCCGCAAAAGCATTGCCCTCCATGTGTCGTCGCCGTGCTTTCGCTTGCCGCGCGCAAGCGGCTCCAAAGTCCGCGCATGAAATGCCTCCCCCCAAAAGATCGACATGCTCACGGCATTCGATCATCCCCGAACGAGGCAGTATCGCAGAACTGCCGGCTGCTTCCTACTCACTCATGCTCGCCTTGCTCAGTCTCCGCCTGGTGCAACCGCCCCTCCGCGCGAGCGGCGTGCCAGCCAGATGAGCGCGATCATCGCGAGCGACAGCCAACCTGACGCCCAGAAAAGGTCGAGCGAGGAGAGCAGGTAGGCCTGGCTCGTGATGTTGCGAAGGATCAGGCCATAGCCCTGCAAATCGGTGAGGCCGAGCGCATGGGTGCCCGCAAGCGCCTGATGCAGCGCCGGGCTGTAGGCGGTGGTCGATTCCACCATCCGGCTCTGGTGCAGTGCCTCGCGGCGGTCCCACAGAGTCGTTGTTATGGCCGCCGCGAATCCGCCGCCGGTGATGCGCGCGAAATTCGAGATGCCCGACGCGGACGGAATCTTCTGCGGCGGCACGCCATCGAGCGAAATCGTTATCATCGCGACAAAGAACGTGCTCATTGCGATGCCCTGGACGAGCAGCGGCATGACGAACGCGCCGAAGCTCGAATCCTGGGTCAATCCCGCCCGCATGAAATAGGAAACGGCGAAGGCGACGAACGCCAATGTCGCGGTCCAGCGCGCATCCAGGCGGGCCATCAGGCGCGCGTTGATCGGCGTCAGAACCACGGCGATGGCGCCGCTTGGCGCGGAGACCAGACCGGCCCAGGTGGCGGTGTAGCCGAGCTGCGTCTGCAGCCACAGCGGCAACAGAAGCGTATTGGCGAAGAAGACTGCGTAGCCGAGACAGAACGCGATCGTGCCGAGCGCGAAGTTGCGGTTGTTGAACAGCGAGAGATCGACGACCGGATACTCCGACGTCAGTTCCCAGATCACCCAGACGGCGCAACCGATGGCCGCGATGAGCGCAAGCGCGACGATGGTTGTCGACGCGAACCAGTCGGCGTCCTTGCCGGTATCGAGCATTACCTGCAACGTTCCGACCCAGATGACGAGAAGCGCGAGTCCGACCCGATCGATGGGCAGCGCTCGTGTCGGAGTGTCGCGTTTTCCGAGAAAGCGCCAGCATAGCCAGGCGCTGACAATGCCTACCGGCACGTTGATGAAGAAAATCCACGACCAGTGATAATTGTCGGAGATGTAGCCGCCGAGGATGGGTCCGCAGATCGGCGCGACCAGCGTCGTGATCGACCAGATGCCGAGCGCTGTCGCGCGCTTGGTGTCGGGGAAGATCGAAATCAGCAGCGCCTGCGATCCCGGAATCATCGGACCCGACACGGCGCCCTGCAGCACCCGGAAAACGATGAGAGACGGCAGGCTCCAGGCGATGCCGCACAGAAACGAGGCGGCCGTGAACAGCGCCACGGAAGCGACGAAGGTGCGCACGACACCGAAGCGGCCCATCAGCCAGCCCGTCATGGGGACGCCGACGCCGTTCGCGACCGCGAATGAGGTGATCATCCACGTTCCCTGATCGGCGCTGACGCCGAGATCGCCCGAGATTGTCGGCAACGAGACATTCGCGATCGTCGTGTCGAGCACCTGCATGAAGGTGCCGAGTGCAAGCGCAATCGAGGCAATCGCCAGGGACGAGCCGCGCAGCGGTGCCGTGCCGGCCGCGCTCATCTGGGGGACGGTGTCGTGCTGTTGGCCGCGACGATCCGTGCGATGAGGGAATCGGCCCGGTTGCCGTTGTCGCTCGGCTCCGCCACGGGCTGGATCTTGCGCACCTGTGCCGCCACGAGACTGCCGGACTGATCGCGCACGTCCACCGTGGCGCTCACCGAAAGACCGACGCGCAGCGGGTGTTCCTTCAGTTCGCGCGGGTCGAGCGCGATACGGACCGGAACGCGTTGCACGATCTTGATCCAGTTGCCCGATGCGTTCTGCGGCGGCAGCAATGCGAAGGCGCTGCCGCTGCCCGCCGAAAGTCCCACAACGCGGCCGTGGAACACGACACCGCTGCCATACATGTCGGCCGTGACATCGACCGGCTGGCCGATGCGCATGCGCTTGAGCTGCACTTCCTTGAAATTCGCATCGATCCAGGCGTCGTCGAGCGGAACGACCGCCATCAGCGGCGTACCGGCGGCGATCTGCTCGCCGAGTTGGACCGTGCGCTGCGCGATCTCGCCGTCGACCGGCGCCACGATGCGCATGTAATCCAGACTGAGTGCAATATTGCGAAGCCGCGCTTCGGCGGCGAGAACGTCGGGGTTGGTCGCCACCGTCGTACCGCGAATCTGCAAAAGAGTCTGTTCGAGCTGGCTTTGGGCGGCCTGTAGCGAGGCTTTCGCCGTCGCAAGTGCGTCGCCGGCATGGGTGAGGTCTTCCTGCGACACGGCGCCGTCCGTCACGGCGAGGGTGCGCCTCGCATAGTCACTGCGCGCCTGGTTCAGCTGCGCTGTCGCCTGCGCGATCTGCGCCCTGGATTCATCCGCCTTCGCGAACAGCGCGCCGACGGCGCGTACGGTGTGTGCGAGATCGGCTTCGGCGGATTGCAGCGCGATATCCGCATTCGCCGGATCGAGTTCGACCAGCAATTGTCCGCGGTTCACCCATTGTGTGTTGTCGGCGTGCAGGGCCAGCACGGTTCCGGGTTCGCGCGCGGTGACCGCAACGACGTCACCGCTGACATAGGCATCGTCGGTTCCCTCGAAATAGCGCGCATAGGAAAGCCAATACGCGCCCCAGACAATGGCGCCGATCGCCACAACAGCTGCGACACCGATCAGCGCGCGTCTGCGGGTCTGGTTCCTGTGGCTTTGCTGGGCGGTGTCGCTCATGGCTGGTGACGTCCCGTTGCTGTGACGGTCGAAGCGTCGCGGCCGTCGAAGCCGCCGCCGATCGCAAGGATGAGATGGACGCGTTCGCCCGCGCGCTCGGCATCGAGCGACGCCTGCTGTTCGCGGGCCTGCAGCAGAAGCGCTTCCGCGTTAAGCAGCGTGAGCTCGTTCGCGAGGCCCGTGCGATAGCGCGACTCCGCAAGCTTGTAGCCTTCGGCGGCGTCGGCACTGAAGCGGGCCTGCTGCACGGCTTGCGTGTCGAGAGAGCGGTTTTGCGTGAGGCAGTCGGCCGTGTCGTGAACCGCTCCGATCACCGCGGCATTGTAATCCGCCACGGCGGCATCAAGGTCGGCGGTCGCGGCCTCATAGTCGGCACGCAACGTCCCGGCATCGAAGATCGGCAAGTGAATGGCGGGCCCCGCGCCATATTGCTCGGATTGCAGGGCAAGAAGCTTGCTCAGACCGATCGAGGCAAATCCGGCCGTCGCCATGAGATTCACATCGGGGTAGAACGCGGCCTTCGCTGCCGCGCGACCGCGGGTCGCCGCCTCTATACGCTGCCGGGCCGACGCGATGTCCGGACGGCGCGCCAGAAGATCGGCAGGAAGCGCAACAGGCAGCTCCGGCACCGCATTCAAATTGCCGGTCGGTCGCGCGATCGTCGGATACGCATCCGCGCCGCGCCCCGTCAGTGCGGCAATGGCATGGATCGCGAGATCGCAGTTGCTCTTTGCCTGCGCTTCGTTCTTGCGCGCCGCATCGAGCAATGTCTGCGCCTGGATCAGATCGACCTTGCTGTCGAGACCGTCTTTTGCGCGCTGGCCGGCCAACGCCACGATGTGCTCGCGTTCCGCAACCGTCTCGCGGGCCACATCGGCCAGCTTGTCCGCTTCGTCGAGATCGACATAGGCGCCAACCACGGCGCCTTCGATCGCGAGCCGCGCAGCGGCGGCATCGAGCTGCGCGGCGTGACCAAGCGCCCGCGCCTTGTCGACAAGCGCGGCCTGGCGTCCCCACAGATCGATGTCCCAGGAGAGATTGCCGGCGAGAGTTCCGATCCACCGTTCCGTGCCCGCATAGGGCGGCGGATAGATGTAATCGCCGCTGAAATGGTCGCGTTGTTCGTTGGCGTCGAACGACACCTGCGGGAACTGCTGCGATCGCGCCTCCGAGAGGCCCGCTTGCGCGGAACGCATCCGCGCGAGCGCTTCATCGAGCGTCGGATTGTTTCGCAAGGCCGCATCGACGATCCGGTCGAGTTGCGGATCGCCGAAGGCCTTCCACCATTGTGCTTCCACGGTCGGCGCGGGAGTTTGCGAAAGTCCGATGGTCTGCGTGTCGATGGCCGTCACATGCGGCGTGCCGTCGCCGGTGCAGGACGCAAGGGCGGCGGACAACAGCAATATCCCAATGACCCTTCTCATACGCGCAGCCTCCGCGCGGGAGGCACGGGTTCCGCGTCCGCGTTGACGGCATCGATGCCTTCGACAATGCGCCCCAGCATGCGCAAAAAGGTTTCAACCTCCTGGCGCGAAAACCCCGACAGCACCCGATTGTGAATATTCACGACATGCGGCGTCAGTGCCTTCACCATCGCGCGTCCCGCCGGCGTGAGGACAAGCTCGTGCTCGCGCCGGTCCCGTTTGCTGCGCTTCCTGACCAGGAGTCCCAGCTTCTGCAACTGGTCGATCAGCCGGGTCAGCGAGCCGGTGTCATAATTGAGCGAGCGCGCCAACTCGGCGCCGGTCCGGGCACCGTCCCGGATGCGGACAAGCACCGTCCATTGGGGAAAGTTCAGTTTTTCCGCCTCAAAGGCCGTTTCCAGCAGGCCGCGCAGCGACGCCTGCGCCCGCTTCATCTGATAGCCGAGGCAGGTATCGGTCTGGAACGTATCTGCGCGATAATATCCGGCCACGTCCGGAACCCCCAACTGGCTGCTAATACAATGACTGCCAAGGCAGCTAGTTTCCGGAATGCCATTCCGCAAGGCACGCGGCATTCGAATTCGACGCCGCTGTGGCGGACGGGTCACAGGGGGCGCGTTGCGGGAAACGGCGAAGGCCGAACCGAATCCGTCGGATGCAGACGGATTGGCAGACGATCACAAAGCTGAAACGCGCCGCATGCCAACGGCGCCGTCACCGGCGGCAACGGTTCGGCGGTGGGCGGCCTGGTGGGATGCATGTGCGCCGGCTCGGTGAGCGATTCCTATTCGACAGGAACCGTATCCGGCCCGGGCTATGTCGGCGGCTTCGTCGGCCAAGACGGGGGCACCATCGACGACACCTATTGGGACACAACGACGAGCGGCATCGCAAATCTCGGCCAGGGCGCCGGCAACGTCAGCAACGCGAACGGCATTAAGGGGTTGACGACCGCGCAATTGCAATCGGGCTTGCCGTCAGGATTCGATCCTTCGGTGTGGGCGGAGAACGCCGCGATCAACGACGGCATTCCGTATCTCATCGCCAATCCGCCACCCCAATAGACGCGATCATTGCTCGACCTTCGCGCACTGCGGGGCGAGCACGGTCTCGCTTTCGTCCTGTCGGGCCGCGGATTCGCGCAATCCGGCGCCTATTGCCGGCAGCCTTTCGTGTCCGACGTGAGTTCGTTGTTCGCAGCCGCAAGCGTCCGCTCGAAGCAGTGCACGCCGGTCGCTTTCGTCCGGTAGTCCGCAGAGCTGGCCTGGCCGCTGTGGCCGATCAACTGTCCTTGCGCGTTCAGCTTCAGCGTGTCGGTCGTGTCGATGCTGTCGAGCAACGAGGACTTCGTCTCGATGCCTCCGCTCGTCGCGGAACCGTCGCTCAGAAATTCCTGCGAGATCGTGGTCAAAAGCGAGAAATCCCCGCCCTGGGCCGGCTTCTCGACGATATCCACGTCCAGCGGGAAATGAAACTTCGTGATCGAGCTTATAGTGCCGCCCGGCGTCACGTTCGAGACGCTCACCGTCGTGTCGGTGCGTTGCTTGATCAATTGCTCGTAGACTTTCGAAGAAATTTTGAATTTCTGGTCGTTGGCGAAATTGGTGTTCTGCGTGACCGTGTACTGCTCGCTGCCCGCCGATGTAACAACCGTGCCGGAAATGGTGAAGTCATGCATCGATGTCGTATCGAGCTTGCCCGACAGGACGCCATTGTTCGTCGCCAGCGTGTTCGTCACCACCGGCGACGGCTCGGCCGCGAGCGTGTTCTGCGTGACGCTTCCCGTCACCTGGGAGCCGCCATGATCCAGATACAGCATCAGCGCGCCGGCCACGGAGAAATAGCCGTTCGCTCCGTATACGGACAGAGCAATCTGGTGGGCGATGGCCCCGTTCGACAGAACGCCGGCGAACGGCGTGAGCTGTACGCGGAACGGCTTGAAGTTCAGCGTCTGCACGCCGGGAATCGGCACCCAGAGATAGGGATCGATGCCTCCGGTGAATATCCAGGGATAGACGGGCGCCACGCCCGCCGGCGCGCCGTCCACCGTAATTTCGCCTTCGCGTAGCGCGCCGCCGCCGCAGCTTTCCAGTTCTCCGGACAGATTGGTCGGCACGCAAGTGTACCAGAATTCGTCGTTCGACTGGCCCTGCAGAAACACGTCCAGACTGGCGGCCGCGATGTTGGTCGGCAGCGTCTGATCGATTGCCACGGTATCGGTGCCGGCATTCAACGCCACGGTGCCGCCGCCGTCGGCTGCGAGCGGGATGATCACGTCGGGCACAACGGGCGCCGTGCCGCCCTGCGGCACGGGATAGAACAGCAGCTTCGCGCTGCTCGTGATGATGCTCGTGTCCTGCTGGTTGGTGTAATTGGCGATCAGCACGAAGCCGGGATTGGTGCCCTCCAGCAGAGATGTGTAGTCCGTGACGTCGCGCTCGAAATGCCAATGCGGTCCCAGGCTCGGGCTGGGTTCCGCCGTCGTGCCGAACCACAGCGGCACGCCGCCGACCCAGATCGTCCCGCTGCGGTCATACTGGATGCCGGCATTCAACGACACATCGACGCTGAGGACGATGGTCGAGTAGGGGCCGGGGCAGTTTGCCGGCGGTTTGTAGATGAAGTTGACGTTGCTCCCGCCGAATTGTGCATTGCGATAGAGGTTCGCGACGCATGGTGTTTCATCGGGATGCGCCACCGGCGGCTCGATCACCGCCACGTTGCTCGATCCCAGCGTGTACGGAATCCGGACCATCGGCGCGGCGGCCGCGAAGTTTGCGACGAACACCAGCACGGCGCTGACCAGCAACGTGACGCGAAGATTCATGGTCCCTATCCTCATGCGAGCGCGGCGCGATAGCCGCCCGCCGCCAGAATTGACTCAAGGCCGGGCGACGGTCAAATTGAACGCGGCGGAACGGCGTTGAGAATGGCAGCCAATCCCATGTCCGGAAAAGAAATGTGCGCGGCCGCTGACGCCGGAGCACGTCCGGTTAGTCCAGGCAGAAAACGCCATCAACCTTTCGCACGCATCAGCATTCCGTAGAGATCGCGCGGGTCGTCGGGATCGGCGATCATATCGAGGTTCTGCACGAACGGTGTTCCCTTGACCCGTGCGTGCACATAGCGCAGCGCCGCGAAATCCTCGATGGCAAAACCCACGCCGTCGAACAACGTGATCTGCGCGGCGCCCGTGCGGCCCGGCGCCCGACCCGCGATCACGGCCCAAAGCTCCGTCACCGGATGACCCGGCGCGAGCTGCTGGATCTCGCCCTCGATGCGCGTCTGCGGCGTGTATTCGACGAAGATGTCCGAGCGCAGAAGGATATCGCGGTGCAGTTCCGTCTTGCCGGGACAATCGCCGCCGATCGCGTTGATGTGGACGCCGCGGCCGACCATGTTGTCGGTCAGTATGGTAGCGTACTGCTTGTCGGCTGTGCAGGTGGTGATGATCTGCGCACCTTCGATGGCAGCCTGTGCGCTGCCGCAAGCCGTCACCCGCAATCTCGTGCCGGCGAGGTTGGCCGCGCATTTGCGCGTCGCTTCCGGGTCGATATCGTAAAGCCGCACGTGATCGATGCCGCACAGCGCGCGAAACGCTATCGCCTGGAATTCCGACTGCGCGCCATTGCCGATCATCGCCATGGTGTGCGTGCCCTTCGGCGCCAGGTGCTTCGCCGCCATGGCCGACGTGGCGGCCGTGCGCAACGCCGTCAGAATCGTCATTTCCGATAACAACAGCGGATAGCCTGTCGGCACGTCCGCCAGCACGCCGAAGGCGGTCACCGTCTGCAGGCCGGCGTGCATGTTTTTTGGATGACCGTTGACGTATTTGAAACCGTAAAACTCGCCATCCGATGTCGGCATCAATTCGATCACGCCCACGGCGGAGTGGCTTGCCACGCGAGGCGCCTTGTCGAAACTTTCCCAGCGGCGGAAATCGGCCTCGATCTCGCCCGCGAGCTCGATGAGCACGCGATCGAGGCCTGTGTGCAGCACGAAACGCATCATGTTCTCGACGCTGATGAAAGGCACGAGCGCAAGATTCGACGGGGCCGGCATAAGCGATTCCTATCCGTGGCCGCGCGTCGGGCGATCGAAAACCCTGCGGCCCATCAGACTGGCGACGAGATCGACCATCAGCCGCGCGGTGCGCCCGCGTTCGTCGAGAAACGGGTTGAGTTCCGCGAGGTCGAGCGAAGTTGCAAGATTGTGCTCGTGCAGAAGCTCCATCACCAGATGTGCTTCGCGAAAGGTGGCGCCGCCAGGCACGGTTGTGCCCACACCGGGGGCGATCGAGGGATCGAGAAAATCGACGTCGAGCGAAACGTGCAGCATTCCCTTTGCCGCCTCGACCTCGAGCAGAAACGCGCGCAATGGCGCCACGATGCCGTGTTCGTCCAGCACGCGCATGTCGTTGATGGAAACCTCGCGGCCTTTGAGCGCAGCGCGCTCCGCTTCATCGACCGAGCGGATGCCAAAAAGACAGATGTTCTGTGCCGGAACAGGATGGGGGAATGGCAGAAAGCGATCGAACCCTGCACAGCCCGCGAGATACGCGACCGGCATGCCGTGAATGTTGCCGCTTGTCGTCGTGGTGGGCGTGTGAAAATCGGAATGCGCGTCGAGCCACAGCACGAACAATGGCCGTCCCGCGGCCTTCGCATGCGCGGCCACGCCCGCGATTGTACCAAGCGACATGGCGTGATCGCCGCCCAGAAAAATCGGAAAGCCCTGGGCCATGGCGCGGCGCGAAGCATCCGTGAGGACGTTTGTCCACGCCACGGTTTCGGCTTCGGCATGCAAGCGACGGTCGTCGGCAGGCTCGACGTGCGCGGCGGCGGGCCGCGAGATATCACCCCAATCGCTGACGCGATGGCCAAGATCGAGCAGGGCGGACGCCAATCCCGCCACCCGGTATGCCGCCGGACCCATCAGACATCCCGGCGTCTTTTGTCCCGAATCCACCGGCGCCCCGACGAGGATGCAATTTCTGGACATGCAAAGGACTCCTGCAATGCGAGGGTCGGCGCGATGGCATTCGCAGCCTGTCCATAGTGCCGCCGGAGCCGCCTGTAAATTCACGGCGAATTCAACAGCTCCGCCAGCATCCGCCGGCCGACGCCGCGCCCGATTCGTCCGGCCTCGGCAAGCAGCGATTCAGTGCCTGCGAATGAAGATCATGGCGCCTATGATTAGCATGGTTACCACAACGATCATCAGGCGAACGATGATGCGCGTGCGCGGCGACGCCCCGCTGCCCAGAAGAAAAAGCCGGATCGTCAGGCCGACAATCGCCAGGACGCCGAACAGAGGAAAAAAGAATGGTCTCATGGCAGCAGCCTAGACCATATCAACGCGGTGCGCATCAAGCAGTTACGCCTGCCCGCCCCGAACGTGGCGTTCCAGTGCAACCAGACCTCACCCGCGCGGTCGCCGCGCCTTTTCCGAATTCACTTATCTGTCGGCCACATAGCCGGAGAGTCTTTCGCACGGAAAATGATTTTGGCGTGCAGCGTGTGTGCCTTGTCATAGTAACCGTCAACGCCGACTGCGTGACCCACAAAGACCGGCGCACTGCGATCGGATTTGTCAGCGTAGGATCTGTCGACGGAGACCTGTCTTCCGGATCGCGTTTTGAGGATGATGCTGGAACCGTCGATGGCGACTACGGTTCCGTGAACCTCATTCGACTCGACGCGCGGTTCTTCGTCCGAGGACGCGACAGCCCTGACCGGGCCGCCGCCGAGGCCAAATGCAAACAGATATTTGTCGACGCCGACATAGACGCGTCCATTCGCAACGACGGGAACGAGGTTGGCATTCTGGTCACTCTTCAACCAGTGTCCGATCGGCGCCGAGAACAGCGTTGAGCCGTCGGCGGGATTGATGGCAAACAGCGTGACACTGCCATGATTGGCCAGGGGACGGGACACAGCCCAGACGATGGCGGTATTGGCTGTCGTCCCTTTGGAAGAGACGCTGGTGATCACTCCGGGATCCTGGCCCGATGGCAGGGCTGCAGAGACGGCCTCCAGTTTCAAGCCGATTTGGGGAGATGCAACGACCTGCCAGATTTCGACCTTGTGACCTCCACCGCTCGCGATGCGCGCGATGCCATCCGAACCTTTGAAATACGACTGGCCGCACCAGCATCCACCTATGTCGACATGTGCAACACCGGAACTGCGCGGGCTCTCCCTGTGCTTGCCCATGTTATCGCGGTTCAACAAGTACATGGTTCCGGACTTTCCCGCCGCGACGGCAAGATTTGGTATCTTGCCGCTTTGTTTGGGGAGAAGTGTTATCCCGCCTGAACCGAAATCGGTGTCGTTCGTATCCCACTTGTCCACTTCGCGAGGCGTGAAGTAATCCAGCAATTGGGTCAGATCGCCGGACACTTTGACGGCACTCTCCTGGATATTGTCCGGCGGAGAATAGCTACCCGAATCGGAATTGGCGGTAACGAAGTAAACGTTTCCGTGTTCATCCGCTGCAGGACCGAACCCTGACATCCAGATCGATGTGAGAAAGCACGGTCCGGTCCCGTGATGCCAGCAATCTCCCGGCGAACTTGTCAGATGGTTTGTAAGTTGGTTCGCTGCCAGAGGTGCGAGATTTGCCGCGTTCCAGCCCAGCAGCCATCCGCGTGAGACGTCCTCCGCCAGATCCCCGAAACTCCCGAACGCGGCGTAGATGTTTCCATTTGCTTCGAGCAACGCGGGACGCTGCCGTTGTACATCGGCCTGAAACTGGACGGCCGAACCGTCGTCGAGCAACGCCGATCCGGCAACAACTTGCGAAGGCATCGCGTCCTGCAGCGTGCCGATATCGAGCGCGTGCAGCCGGTAAACAACCGCCGAGTTCTCGTATGTGCAGCTGATGACATAAATCAGATGGGCCTTCAGGTCCATGACCGGCGTGGACAGAATGCCGCTGCTTTCGGCCTTCGGAAAGGCCGACTTTGGCGGCGGTGCGCCAAGATTGACGGACACCAGCGGCGATCCGGAAACCGCGTCGAATCCGTAGATGGAATTGTTGGCAGTCGCGACATAGACGACGTCATGTTTGCCCTGTCCGGCAACCTGAACGCCAGTGGCGAGCAGCGACTGGGGCGCGGAAGCGGCATCAAGCGTCGCCATGAATATCATGCCGAAGTTCGAGCCGCCGATACTTGCAGGCGTCAGCAGTGATTCCTTGCTGTTCCAACCGGTGCGAAGGTTGTCGTAATGGTAGGTGACAACATCAACCGCCTGCGCCGCCGACAACACGCCGAAAAACACTCCGGCAAGCGCCACCAGAAACACCCATGCGTGCCGCCCATGCATTGTCTTGTGCGACGATTCAACGGCAAACGGCGGCGAATTTTTCGCTGAGCTTTGCAGCGTGGTGCGAACGGTCATACATCTCTCCGTTGCAGCGGTCGCGCGGATTGTGCTCCGAA
>Ga0302325_10024466_pt1 | contig 12557 bp, 10 predicted proteins | sample Palsa_T0_2_FD_201948 | JGI IMG/M metagenome (GOLD analysis project Ga0302325, IMG submission 201948) | Peat permafrost microbial communities from Stordalen Mire near Abisko, Sweden - Palsa_T0_2 | ecosystem: Environmental > Terrestrial > Soil > Palsa > Peat permafrost | place: Sweden: Abisko...
ACTTAGAAACGCTGCGGCAATCGGAACGGACCGCGCTCAATCTTGAGTCGGCTAACCGTGCCTTCTACGGAATTCTCCCTGCGTCGATCAGCCACGAAGGCTATGCGGCGAAGCCGATGCATTCGTACTGGGACGATTTCTGGGCTTTGAAGGGCTACAATTCAGCCTATTCGATTGCGGTTTCCCTCGGTCGCGACGAGGCAGCTTCTCGTTTCTCGTCCCAGCGAGACCAATTTCGGCGCGATCTCGCCGCATCGCTTGAGGCGGCGACCGAGATGCACCGCATCGCCTATTTTCCCGGAGCAGCCGAGTTGGGTGACTTCGATCCGACGTCAACGAGCATTTCCTTTGCACCGGACGGAAATCCGCAGGACCTGCCGCTCGCGATGGTTTACTCAACTTATGAGCGCTATTGGCGCGAATTCGAGGACCGGCGCGACGGGCGTAGTGACTGGGACGATTACACACCCTACGAAGTGCGCAACGCCGCCACCTTCATTCGCTTGGGCTGGCGCGATCGCGCGGCCGATCTGCTTCGGTTCTTCCTTGCTGGTCGTCGACCAATCGAATGGCAGCAATGGGCGGAAGTGGTCGGACGTGACCCAAGAGCGCCGCGGTTCGTTGGCGATATGCCGCACGCGTGGGTCGAAGCGGATTTCATCAACTCGGTGCTTGACTTGTTCGCGTACGAGCGCGCAGCGGACCACGCGCTCGTACTCGGCGCGGGCCTCGTGCCCGCCTGGCTCCATGGGCGCGGGGTCTCTGTCGAAGGATTGCGCACTGCCTATGGCCCTCTATCGTATTCGTTAAGGATGCGCGGCTCGCGGACTTTTCTTCAGATAGAGTCCGGCGTGCGCGTACCACCGGGCGGCTTCGTGTTCGTCTGGCCGGACCTGCGCCCCCCTGGCCGCACCCGGATCAATGGCAAGCTTGTCCAGTGGCAGGACCGTGAACTTCGAATCGACAAACTCCCAGCGACGCTGGTGGTCGAGCAATAGGTTCATCTCTCGAGTTACGAGCACAATATGGCAAAGAAAGGCTTCCCCAAGGGCTTTCTATGGGGTGCTGCGACGTCGGCATACCAGATCGAGGGCTCGCCTTTGGCCGACGGCGCGGGGCCCAGCATCTGGCAGCGTTTCGTGCATACGCCGGGTCTGGTTCGCGACGGGGATACGGGTGACCTTGCATGTGACCACTATCGGCGCTATGAGGACGACGTCGCGATAATGAGTCAGCTCGGGTTGCAGGGATATCGGTTTAGCAGTTCGTGGAGCCGTGTCCTGCCGCTTGGCCGGGGTGCGGTCAACGATCGCGGACTCGACTTCTACGATCGTCTCGTCGACGCCCTCCTTAAGAGGGGCATCGAGCCCGTACTTACACTGTTCCATTGGGATCTTCCTGCAGCGCTCGACGATCTGGGTGGCTGGTTGAATCCAGACAGTGCGAACTGGTTCGCCGATTATGCGGCGATCATGTTCCGCAAGCTCGACGATCGGGTGAAGCGGTGGGTGACGCTCAACGAGCCTTGGGTGGTTACCGACGGGGGTTACCTGCATGGCGCGCTCGCGCCGGGGCATCGCAACCGCTTTGAGGCACCCATCGCCACCCACAACCTGTTGCGCGCGCATGGCGCTGCCGTACAGGCTTACCGAGCGGAAGGGCGACACAGCATCGGGTTGGTCGTAAACCTGGAGCCAAAATATCCAGCATCGGACAACCCGGACGACATCGCCGCCACCGCGCGCGCGGACGCCTACATGAATAGGCAGTATCTTGACCCCTTGTTCCTCAAGCGTTATCCGAGCGAATTGCGGCAGATCTTCGGCGAGGCGTGGCCTGATTGGGCCGACGAAGACTTCGTGCTTATTGGACAGCCGATCGATTTCCTCGGAGTTAACTACTACACAAGAAATGTCACGCGCTTCGAACCGAGCTCCTGGCCGCTGCGCGCGACATCGGTTAGGCAAACCCGCGCGACCTACACGGAAACCGGGTGGGAGGTCTATGCGCAAGGGTTGACCGACACGCTCGTCATGGTCAAGGAGCGTTATGGCAGCCTTCCGCTCTATGTTACCGAAAATGGCGCCGCATTTTTCGATCCACCAACCGCGGAAAGCGACCGCGTGCAGGATCCGCTGCGCATCGACTATCTGCGCAAACACATCCGCGCGGTCCACGCGGCGATACAGCGTGGGGTGGACGTGCGCGGCTATTTTGTCTGGTCACTTTTCGACAATCTCGAATGGTCGTTGGGCTATTCCAAACGCTTCGGAATTGTGCACGTTGACTTCGCGACCCAGGAGCGCACGCTGAAGGATAGCGGGATATTCTATTCTCACGTTATCGCGACGAATGGGAAGGTACTCAACGAACAAGCTTCGTAGCGTTGCTGCGCTCGTAGGGCAAAAGCGCGTTCTGTCTGTATCGTTCGTGTAGGGTCTTTGACGGTCCAGGCAATGCGACCAGCTAAACGGTACCCTGCACTCCAGAACGGCGGCGGCGGGTAGTCAGCAGTGAGCTAATACTGCGTCTCCCACGCCGGGCGCGGCGCGAATCCTATGCGCTCCTGCGTTTCGCCCTCGAAGCACCGCCGGCTGCGCGCTGTAAGGGCGCATCGACCGTCTTCTTCGTCGGCCGCGCGGAACCTGAAGCACGCGACTTCTTTGTCGCGCTCGCTGCCAAGCTTTGTCGCAACAGCGCTGCGAGGTCGATTACCTGAGCCGACTGCGGCTTGACCGTGCTTGACGCTTCTGCCTCGGTGATCTGCCTGGTCTCGCCATTCCGAATCTTTTCCTTTATACGCCGCATCAAATCTCGATGGTAAGTGTCTTTGAACTCCGCAGCTTTCCAATGCTCGGCCATATCGCATACAAGCCGCTTTGCAAGTTCGACTTCCTTGGCAGTGACGCCCGTTCCCTTGAGTCCCACTGCGGGCAAATCAATCTCCTCAGGCTCGCGCAGTTGGTCGGAGTAACGCATGGTATTGAGCATCAGCGCTCGTCCGTTGGGCACAACGGCCGCCAAATGCAGGGCCGTACGAATCACCACTTGAGCGACTGCAACTCGGCCTGAGGAGCGTAACGCTTCGCGAAGCAAGACATAGCCTTTCTTGCCGCGTCTATTTGGCGCCAAGAAGTATGGCGTGTCGAAGTATTCGACTGGAATTTCGAGCGCCGGGACGAATGCCTGAATGTCAATTGCCTGCGACGCCTTGATATTGGCGCGCCGGAAATCTTCGTCTGAAAGAACGACGTATTGGTTCTTTTCGTACTCATATCCCTTGACGACGTTGGCCCATTCGACTTCCTTGTTGCTGCGCTTGTTATAGCGCTTGTATCCGACCGGAGAAAAGTCGCGCTTGTCGAGCATCGAGAACTGGAACTCTCGAGACTCCTGCGCGGGATACAATTCCACGGCAATGTTGACCAGACCGAAGGTAATGTCACCCTTCCATAGGGGGCGTGGCATGTTCATGTTCCTTCTTTGGAGGCATGATGTCGGCGAAGAAGCAGTCTACGCATAACCGAAACCCGCACGATACTTCGACTACGGCACCGCAATCGAGACACGCGACCATCGTCTTGTCATGTGTCACTTTGCATGATCCCGAACGGCAGATTTGAAGATCACACCAGCGGCAATCGTACGGACATATGAACACAAGGTGCTCCTAACACGACCCGGGGACAAGCTGTTTTACCGCGCCAATCTCCGCGACGCACCCTCCAGCACTAAATGCCCCGGGGCTCACGTTATTGCTCGCGTTCCACAGCAGGCCACAAAGTATTGCATGTTTCAGGGAAATGCTGGCGAAGCCCGGCCCTTACCCGACTTCAATAGCAGAAGAACAGGCAGGACGGCAATGAACACCAGGGCGAGCGCCTTGGACGCGTATAGATGGCTCGATAGCGTCGCTTGTTGCACGACACCCTGATAGAAGTTCGCCAAGGTCGAATTCGCGCTAACGACTTGGCCGGTAAGCTGGCCTAATCGATCGGTATAGTCGGGACAGGCTGGATTCATGGGCTGCAGCCATTCCACGAGGCGGCTTTGGTGGAATTGCTTGCAGCGCATGAGAACGTCGAGGCGTGGGCGATGCCGATATCGCCCAAAGTTACGCGCCCGGCGTAGGACGCTGGAGCGCACTCGTCGCGAGTCATTTGAGGTCGGTTCGCTGGCACCGGTCACACGCAGACCTGCTGCCAGCGTCGGACATTGGCCGACATGGTTCCGGCCTCCGTTAAACGTCAGCGTTATTTTGTTCCTACGCAGAAATCAGACGGCGTCTGATAGCGCGGGAATTCGAGAACAACGAAAGTACTCGCGCTGTTTCCAGTATTCAAGTCTGATACAAACGTCGGCCAAGAACCCGCCTGGTTGATTTGACGAGGGTGTTTGGCGGCAACGCGGAACTGTCGGGAGACGGCAAAGGAGCCTCAGAATGGCCAGATACGGCAAAAGTGCGCAAGCCAAGGTCAAGAAGGTTATGCAGGAACGCAAGGGAGGCACGCTGAAGAGCGGGGGATCAGGCAAGAAGGTAACGAGCCGCAAACAGGCGATTGCGATCGGACTTGCAGAAGCCAGAAAGGCGGGCGCGAAAGTCCCGCGGAAGAAGCCCTGAACCAGGCGAGACGGAACCCGGAAGTACTCCACAGCCAACGGCCAGTGCGTTGCGCTTGCCTTTGGGAGCCGCATTTTTCGTGTGGTGCAATACATACACGCCTATTGAGCCCGGTCGCCGCTCTCGCGTCTGGCGGGGTTCGGGGCTCTCGTGCGTGGCGGGCACGCTTCCTGCACGAGCTGAGCGGGCGGTCGCATCGCTTTATGTACAAATAACAGGAGAAGGACATGTCAAGCAGTCGGATTACGACGCAATCCAGGAAGCGTGCAACGGCACCAGGATTGACCAACGTTAAGACATTGCGTGACCGCGCGCGGCAGCACATCCGCGATGGGGCAGTGACAAAGGGCTACGGCGGCGACCCTAAGGCGGCGGTAGAGCTTCTTAACGGCGCGCTGGCTACTGAGCTCGTATGCGTGCTGCGCTACAAGCGCCACTACTTCATGGCCAGAGGGATCCACGCCGGGCCGGTCGCGTCCGAGTTTCTTGAACATGCGGGCGAAGAACAGGGGCACGCGGACCGCATTGCCGAACGCATCGTCCAGCTCGGCGGCGCTCCGGATTTCACGCCGGACAGCCTTGCCTCGCGCGCCCACTCCGAATACGTCGAGGGAACGACGCTCATTGACATGATCAAAGAGGACCTTGTCGCCGAGAGAATCGCGATCGATAGCTACCGTGAAATGATCGCCTATTTCTCCTCTTTCGACCCGACTACCCGGAAAATGCTGGAGGAAATTACGGCGAATGAGGAAGAGCATGCCGACGACCTCGCCGACCTGCTGCAGAACCTGCCCAAGGACATGAAGGACTGACCCCACCGTCCTTCGCCTCATGGCGCGGGATGCACTGGAGATCGGAGCGACGAGTGAAATCGTTTCATATCGACTGCGAGCTGGAATACGACGTCACCGCGCAGACCCTGTTCATCTTCAATATCGCGGTGCCGACCGGATTCGGCCAGCGTGTGCGCAGCGAGGCGATCGTGCCGCGCCCGGCGCTGCCGGTCGAAGAGTTCCGCGATGCACTGGGCGTCAATCGATTCCTGCGCGTCAACGCCGCCCCGGGGCGCTTCGGCATACGTTACCTCGCCGCGGTCGACGTCGACGCGCCGACCGTCGATCCGGCCGCGGAGCGAATCCCGCTCGCCACCGTTGCGCCGGAGGTTATTACGTACGCGCTGTCGAGCCGCTATTGCGAGGCCGAGCAGGTGTTCGCTCTGGCATGCGCGGAGTTCGGGCACATCGCTCCGGGCTATGCGCAGGTGGAGGCGGTTTGCGCCTGGATTCGCGCCAACATTGCCTATCGCGTCGGGAGCTCCTCGCCGGCGACCACCGCGTGCGATGTGCTGGCCAATCGCGCGGGTGTTTGCCGCGATTTCGCACATCTCGCGGTGGCGCTGTGCCGTGCACTCAATATTCCGGCGCGCTTCGTCACCGGGTATACGCGCTACGAGGAGCCGCCGCAGGACTTTCATGCTCTGTTTGAGGCCTATCTCGGAGGTCGATGGCAGCTATTCGATCCGACTGAACTGGCGCCAATCGACAGCATTGTGCGCATCGGCGTCGGCCGCGACGCCGCCGAGGTTGCGTTTGCGACCTTCTTTGGTTCGGCGCGGCTGCGCCGCCTGAGCCCGCTGGTCGAGCGCGACAATGGTGTGGTACGACTGGCGCACTTGCAAACTCCGTCCTCCGGCGTCCTGCTCGCCGCGTAGTTCTCGGGCCGCCGCGTTTCGCACCGCGGCACCGTCAGAGCAGGTCCTACGGCAGATACCAACCCTCCGACACGCGAAACGGCGGCCAGCCGATAGTCCCAGATGCCGCTACAGCCCATGCTTCCGTTTATGCGATCGATCACGGAAATGAGCGGTGCGCACCACGCAAGTAGTGCACGCCTCGCGGCAAAGCCGGTCGGCATCATCGGTGCCGAGGCATTGCTGGCATCCGTTGTCGTTGATGGCGACGGGCGGCTCATAGGCCACCTGCACGACATCATGATCGACTTGCGCCACGGGCGAATCGCCTACGGGCTGGTGGCGCTCGATCGCGCGGCGGCACCCGAGGAGCGCCTGATAGCCGTTCCATGGAATGCGATTCATGTCGATGCGGGCGGCAATCTACGCGTGAACGCACCCGGGGACCGGGTCGAGCGCGGTCCGTCGGTGCCAACGGGATGGATGGCAAACCTGCTCGACCACGATTGGGCGGTGTTTATCCACGCGTATTTCGGCGCGAGGCCCTACTGGGAGCATGGCGCGCAGCACGGTTAGGATCGGGCCTGGCTGGGGCCCGCTGGGACGGGAAGGATCTTGTTGAGGAGTGCGATATGAGCACGAAACCGACTTTACTGGTAGCAGCGCTGGCGGCAGTCACGCTGACAACGGCGGCTTGTGAGCAACGTTCTGCCGAAGGCGTCGAACGCAGCGTTCAGGGCACGGCAAGCCCTAGTATGCAAACAATGCAGGACAAGACCGGCAACGCTGCGGACAAGGTTGCAATGGCGGCTGACGACTCGGCGATCACGGCCAAGGTCAAGGCGGCGATTCTCGCCGAGCCCGGCTTGAAATCGCTGCAGATCAACGTTGATACCAAGGATGCGACGGTTACGCTGACCGGTAGCGTGGACTCCGATATGCTGCGCGACCGAGCCAAGCAGATCGCGCTGTCGACCGAGGGCGTTCGGGACGTCGTCGACAACCTCAGCATCAAGGCGTCTTGACGCCGCGACCCCGCGGCGCGGAGGTCATGCCGCGGGCCTGATCCGGGGAACCGAGATGACTACTGTCGTCCCGGACCCGGGTTGGCTCGAGACGGTGACATCGCCGCCAACCTGTTGCGCCCGTTCGCGGATGCCGCGCAGGCCGTGCGAGGCGGGTTTGCTCAAGTCCTCGGCACTGAGCCCCACGCCGTTGTCGCGGATCTGCAGCACGAAGGCGTCGGCTGTGGCTGTGAGTTTGACCCATACCTCGCTTGCTTTGGCGTGACGGGCGACGTTGGTCAGCGTTTCCTGGAAGATGCGAAACAGCGCCAGCGCAACGTCACGGCCGAGCTCGTGATCGGTCTCGTCAGCATCGGCGTGAACGCGCACGTCACTGTGCTTGGCAAATTCGTTCGCCTGCCAGCGCAGTGCCGCTGAGAGTCCGAGATCGTCGAGAATGCTTGGCCGAAGATCGGTGACGATCCGGCGTGTGGCGGCAACGGCGGCATCGACTAGCTTATCCATTGCCGCGTACTTTTGCCGTACCGGTTCGGGCGCGTCGCGCCATCTTTCGGCGACGATGTCGAGGTCCATCTTGAGGGCGGTCAGCGTCGAACCGAGCTCGTCATGTACCTCCCGCGCGATGCGCGCCTTCTCCTCTTCCCGTATCGTCTGCAGGTGACGCGACAGGGCGCGAAGCTCTTCGCGAGAGCGTTCGATTTCGAGCTGCGCCAGCCGGCCCTGCGTGTCGTCGAATACCAGGCCGTCCCACAGCACGGCGTCGCCTTCGAGGCGACGGGGACGGGCGCGAATGTTGATCCATTTCTCTCCTGGCACATGCCGGGCAACGAGGCGCCCGGCCCAGTTCCAGTTGATGAGTTGGGTCGCCGACGCGTCGAGCGTGGCCATCAGATGCCCGCGTTCGGCGGCCGGAATCAAGCGGAAGAACGCTTCAGCCTCGGCGGTCAACTCCGCGTCGTGGACGCCAGTAAGTGCCTCACTGCCAGGGCTCACGTAGGCAAACGACATCCGGCCGCTGCCGTCGCGGATCAGTTCGAAAACCATGCCGGGGACGTTCGCGGCGATGCCTTCATATCGCGCCTCGCTTTCGCGCAGCGCGCGCTCGACATCCCTGCGCGCTGTGTTGTCGTAACAGGAACACAGATATCCGGCAAACTGCCCTTGCATGTCGTGATAGGGCCGGCCGACGCAGATCATCGATCCGAAGGCGCCGTCGGAGCGGCGCAGGCGAAACTCGATCTCGAAGGATTGCATCGCCGCCAAGGCACCGTCAAAGGTCTTACGCCATTGCACGCGGTCCTCGGGGTGCATGCTTTCGAGCCAGCCGTTGCCGAGCTCAGCGTCTCGCGATCGCCCCGTGTAGTCGAGCCAGCTCTGGTTGAGGTAGTCGCAGGCACCCGCCGCGTCGGAACGCCAAACCAGATTGGGAAAGCCGGAGAACAGCGCGAAATAGAAATCGCGCGAGCGTTCGGTCTGCTCGCGCAGCGCGATTCGCGGCGTTGCGTCACGCGTCACCACGGCGAAGCCTTGCAGGGTGCCATCCTCGCGGCGGATCGCGGAGATGATGTCGTCGCCGCAGTAGCGTGTTCCATTCTTGCGAATGTGCCAGCATTCTTCCTCGAACCAGCCCTCGCGCGCGGCGATGGTGAGCTCGTCTTCGGGCGGCCGCTTCCGGTCGGACGGGTAGACGATCGAGAAGGGGCGTCCGAGCACTTCCAGCGCCGTATAGCCGTTGAGCGCCTCCGCACCGGGATTCCAGCTCGCGATGCATCCTGCCGGGTCGAGCATGTAGATGGCGCAATCCTTGATGGCGTCGATGATGAGCCGCGTGCGCTGCTCGCTTTCTTGCAGTGCCTGCTCGGCTTCCCGGCGCGCCTGGATGTCGTCGAGCAGCCGAACGTTGACGACGGCAAAGTCGCGGGCGCGACGCCGAGCAGTCTGAAACAGGTACGTACAGAGTCCCAGTAGCGTTGCCAGGACCGTTCCCAGTCCCAATGCCGCCTCGGGCAGGCGGGAATTCGTCCGCTGCAGATGTTCGCGCGTCGGGGTTACGAGCAGCGTCCAGTGCGCATTGGCGATCCTGACGCCTTGTTCCCGAGTCCATTCAGAATCAACCGCGCTGTCGCCGCTGCCAACGACGCTCGCGAGCTCGGCGTTTTCCAGCAACGCGATGTGGTAGTCGGCAAACCGGTCGCCGAGTGCCGTCGACAGCCAGTCGTCGGTCAGGCCGGCTGCGACAATGCCGCGAAACGTGTCGCCCGAAAAAGCAGGCGCGTAGATAACGAACCCTTTGCCTGCCGGCGTGTGCAGGTCAACCAGCCGCGTGAACGCCGGGCGGTGAGTACGCAGCGCTTCATTGACCCCTGCTGTCCGGCTGGGATCCGAGCGCAGAGCCTCGCCGACGCGAGCTGCCTGCGACTTCGGCACGACCCAGCGCACAAGCAAATCCGGGCCCGCCCAGCCGATGCCGCGGAAGCCGGGAGGTTCGTCGAGCAACGCCCCGGCATCCTGCTGCCATTGCTCCTCGTTGGGCCCATAGGTCACCGAACGTTGGGCGAGACGATCGAGCTGCCGAATACTCGCGCCAATGGCGCGTTCGATCCGGTTTCTGATATCTCCCGCGACGAGCAACGTGCTGCTCTGGACATAGCCGGCCTGTTGCAAACTGAGCGCCTGCCATAGCACGAGCGCGCAGGCGAACGCGGCGAACCAGACGATGCCAGGCATCCACAACCGGACCGCCCGCCGCTCGTCCTCGCTGCGCAGCAGGATGAGTGCAAGCACGCCACCGGAGAGCAACAGGAACAACAAAGCACTGGTGCGCTCGCCGCCGCTCAAGAGCAGCCACTGCGACGCGAACAGACCTCCGGACCAGGCGCCGAACAGCAGGAGGCAACCGAGCGCGAGTGCGATGGCCGCGAGCAGCGCGACCAGAACCGAGGCGAGTGCCCGGTTGGTGCGCGGATTGACGGCGACCAGCGCGCAACCCAGCGGGACAAAGACGAGCGCAGTCAGCACGCCCATGTCGTTGTAATTCCCGGCACCATAAGGCAGCCAGGGGCTTCTTATCAACGGGTGTGTGTCGATCCAGCCGGGTGTCCCATAGGCGACAAGCCGAAGCGCGGCGAGCAGGAGCGCGACGGCGGCGCACCAGCGGCCAACGAGACTCAGGCGCGACGCGTGTGCCGAGAGCGCAATACCCGCGAAAACGAACGCCCACGCGGTGTCGTATTGAAGGCGATCAAATCCCGGCGGCGTGCCTGCCAGGTCATGCCACGCGGCAATGCACCAGGCGCCGATCAAAGCAACCGCCAATCCGAGCACGGCGAGCAACAGTGCGGCCCAAGGAAACTGGCGGATTCGGTCGAAAGGGGAGATCACCGGGAAGATTACTTCTCGCGCGAGGGCAGATCTTACCTTACGTCCACCTCGAGGCCGGCGCCGATCTGACTCGACCCAACCATGGCGCCCCTCGCGTTGTGAGTCCACCGTCCCGTCAATGCACCATTCATGCCACGCAGCCGTCCCTCGTGATGGCGACCCGGTGCGTAAGCGAATGCACCCGTTTGTACAAAGATACGGCAAATGTTCCACATCGACATTCCTTGCCGATAGTGGGCTCGCTGCTCGCGTCAGTGGCACGCAGCTTGCAATTGGACGAGAGCAGCGGGACAGCATCCAGTGAAGCGTATCCCCTTCTCGCGCCTACGCTGGGCCCAGCGCTGGCCCCGCTGCGCCCTGACTCACAGGAGCAAAACAATGAATAGCAGCGTCGACAGTGCCGCGATCGATACCCGCTCGATTAAGACCATCGTCGGCGCGCTCGCGCTCATCGCTGCAGTGGCGGCCGCGGCCGCCGGGATGACGGTGGCCGCGTCGCTGTTTGGCGCGCTTACTGCACTCAGCCTGAGCGCTGCAGCCGGCTTGGCGGCCTCGCTCGAGCTTCTCGACTCCGACCACCATCGGCTTGCCCGTGCCGCCCTCTGGGCTACGCTCATGGCGGCCTGGTTCGTGCTGGCGGCAATGCTGTTCAACCTTCCGTTGCTGCATCTGGCCGGATTGCGTCTGCTGACCAGCGCATTGCTCGTCGGCGGTGCGGCGCTGCGCGTGGACCGATGGCGAGCACAGCACGAGCCCACACCTCCGGGGCTCGTCGTCGCGCTCGCCCTCGTGCCGTTGGCTCTCATCCTCATCTGGAGTGGACGCTCGATGGCTGTCGCGACGGCAGTCTGCATCGGCTGCGCCGTTGAGTTGTTCGGAACCGGAGGCTTCTGGCTAGGAGAGTTCTTCGCTTCGCGCCGTCCGGCGCCTAAGCAGACGCACTGGGCGCGGGCTTCCGCCACAGCGCCGATGGCCTAGCTGCGATCGAGTAGCGAAGTGCCGCAGTGAGCTGGCGTCGCCGGCTCGAGTGGGAACGCGCTCGCGCGTTGTAGGCCGTTGTCCTACAGACGCAGCGCGCCCGCTTACAGGCGAAACGGACGATGACCGATACCGGTAAAAAATGTCACGGGTGAACATGCAGACATTGAAAAAATAACGGGAGAGAGTCATGTTCGAGCCCACCGCAGTGTCCAGCAACGACGGGCAGTGCCTGCCCACGCCGGGATCCGACCTTTCTCGGCCAAAGCGCCGATCCCATGGACGCCTGCTGCGGCTCTGTGAACTCTATGGTGCCTGCGATGCAATGCGCAACCTCTTCGACACGCTCGACAAGGTTGCCGATGCGAGCGCCACCGTCATCGTCTTGGGGGAAAGCGGGTCGGGGAAGGAACTGGTCGCCAATGCGCTGCACCGGCTCTCTTCCCGGCGAACCGGTCCGTTTGTGGCCGTCAACTGCGGCGCACTACCGGAAACGCTGATCGAAAGCGAGCTATTCGGGCATGAGCGCGGCAGCTTCACGGGGGCGGCGCGCACGCATCGCGGCTGCTTCGAACGTGCCAGCGGCGGGACACTCTTTCTCGACGAGATCACCGAAATGCCGCTCGACATGCAGGTGCGGCTGTTGCGCGTGCTCGAAGTGGGCCGCTTTACCCGCGTCGGCGGCGATCAGGAAATGACCACTGACGTGCGCGTGATCGCCGCGAGCAATCGCGACCTTCGCCAAGCGGTCGCTGCGGGCAAGCTGCGCGAGGATCTCATGTATCGGCTGTGCGTGATTCCGATTGCTGTTCCACCGCTGCGCGAGCGGGGGAGCGACGCGTTGCTGCTCGGAACCATG
>Ga0302325_10024467_pt1 | contig 12556 bp, 14 predicted proteins | sample Palsa_T0_2_FD_201948 | JGI IMG/M metagenome (GOLD analysis project Ga0302325, IMG submission 201948) | Peat permafrost microbial communities from Stordalen Mire near Abisko, Sweden - Palsa_T0_2 | ecosystem: Environmental > Terrestrial > Soil > Palsa > Peat permafrost | place: Sweden: Abisko...
CTTCGCAGCTAGGCGAAGAATCCATTCGAAGAAAAGCAATGAAGACGGCTGCTGAACAGAAGGGCCTGACGCAGCCACTCTCTCAACCTACCTCTTCCAATGGGTTACAGGTTGAAGAAGGTGATTCTAAATTCAATGTGAAAGCAGGTACCAGTGCACCAGAGCCTGAAATTGCTCATGCTGAAAAGGTCTCATCTGGCAAACGTCAAAGACGCTACTCCAGTGGCAGTCTGCGTCGAAAGCCTTCAGAAGTGGCTGACGATCGAGGCGATTTGAAGTATTTTGAAGAGGCCGATGATGCAGGTTACAAGGGCGACGTCGAAGATGTCTTTGCGATGGATCCTGAACCCCAGGTTGCAGTAGGCGCAAAGACGAGTGGTAGAGACAAGAAACCCGCTGATGATGATGCGGAACCCATTCAGAATATAGAGCCTCTAAGTACGATAGGGACGGGCAGCATGCTACCAGCTGCCCCCGAAGATCCATCAAAGCATTTGGGAGTTCCTCGTCCAATAAATCCGAAAGAAGCCCGAGCTCAGCCAGGGACCCGGAAAGAATACTTCCTCCTTCTTGAGGATCTGACGGCAGGGATGAAGCGTCCCTGCATTATGGACCTCAAGATGGGAACTCGACAATATGGCGTCGATGCGAATGAGAAGAAGCAGGAATCACAGCGTCGGAAGTGTGAGGAGACAACATCGAAACAATTGGGGGTTCGAGTCTGCGGGCTGCAAGTTTGGGATGTGAAAACTCAGACTTATATCTTCCAGGACAAGTATTTTGGTCGAGACCTCAAAGTTGGAACTGGATTTCAGAATGCTTTGATGCGGTTTTTGTATGATGGCGTCAATTACTCCAGCGTTCTTCGGCATATCCCGACTATCTTACTGAAGCTCTCCGAGCTTGAAGTCATCATTCGGTCTCTTGTCGGCTATCGATTCTACGCAGCAAGTTTGCTGATGTTCTACGATGGAGATGATAGAGAAGTCGAAGAGAATAATACTATGGAGCGAAAGAGCATCGATTTCAAGATTGCGGATTTCGCGAATTGTGTTACAAAAGAAGATTACCGTTCAGAAGTGCGGTCTTGTCCTCCCCGACACCCCGAATTACCAGACAAGGGCTTTTTAAGAGGTTTGAAGAGCTTGAGGGGCTATTTCTTGGCGATCCAGCAGGAGATATATAATGAGCTAGGAATCGCAGTTACAAAGCTCAGCAATGGGCACAGTGATGTGGCACTTGATGGAGACGAAGATGATGGCGGTATAAGTTATTGAAGAACCTCGGGCAAGACACCTATGGGGAATTTGGCTTTCTGATTGTGATTCTCGGCGTTAGGATTGTAAGAAGGTATGGCGTTCGCATTGTTTGGCGTAAGTTGGCCCGGGTATAGCGCATACCCTATGCATTTGCAAGTGGAGTCGAGGTTTCAGACAGCTTTGTAAATACCTTGGTATAATCTGCTCTCAAAGAGCTTCGCAATGACCAGTCAGTGGTCACTGCTTGATCACTGCTATAAGGCGTCGCTCAGTCCTCAACTTAATGAATATATGTCCGCGATTGAGTGCTCCACGTATCGAATTTGACTTTCTCTCTACCAACACTCTGTCACGTGCAATTCACGTGCAGTCCTACTATCGCGACTGCCGAGAACGCGAAAGTTCGCATTAGCGCGAAATCCAAAATCAATAACCCGCTTCCTACGGGGACCATTATGTGCTTGAATCGAGGCTCCCTTCTTCCTGACGCTCCCATAGAATAGATCGCCGATTTACATCAAGATGCCAGTGGAAATAATAGATCTTCTTTCTAGTCCCGACCTGCCTCGGCCTGATCCGGCCAAAGCCAAAGTAAACACAACGGCAGCACCTCCAAAGAAAGCCCTCACATATGAGCCATCCAAACCTGTCAATGACGACTGGTTCGATCTCTCGTCCGATGGGATCAATCTGCCACCACCGAAGGCGCTCGCTGCAAACCCGTCAATTTCCATGTTGAAGAGCACTTCAAAGCCTACCCAATCTACGAACCCAGTTAAAGGAAGCAATGACCTCTATTTCCTCTCGAACGATTTTGACAGTACTCTATCGCCACAGAACGTACCCATCATGAAACCACCGGCCAATTCTGCTCTTACAAAGTCGAAATTGAGCTTCTCTTCGAAGCTGAATCAGCCCGCAAAATCCGCGACAGAAATTAACAATTTCGAATTCCCATCAGACGATTTCGATAGTACGACCCCTTTCGATGATCCATTTGCCTCAGATGAACCACTTCCGAAAAAGATACGACTTACACCGTCACCGAAAGCTTCTGTTTCGAAGATAACGGTGCCCAAGAGAACAGAGTTCAAGAAATCGACCTCGAATATCGAATCGTTGTCCAAGATGAACACATCACGAACTACAAGTGCGCCGGGCTTAAGGCGATCGAAAACAATGAGCACTATGCTCGAATCGGATCCCATAATGTTTACAAGCTCGCCAGATCCATTCGAAGATGCTGCAAGGCGGAGGAAGAAGAAAAGAAAGGAGGCTTTGTACGAAGATGAAGATGACGACCTTTTCGATCTTGGACCCTCTAAAAATAATACAATCGGAACGAATTGTGCATCTAGGGGTGGAATATTAAAGTCTAGTCATGTTAACAAAAGAAAAGGTGTTGCGATTGACAATTCTTCGGATTTCGACCTCCCAGACATTGGATCTTTAGCATCAAAGCCGAGTTCACAACCTGTCAAAAGTTCACAGACAGCTCTAGCAAAATACAATGCTGAGAAGGCGAAGGAAAGGGCAGCGAGGGAAAGGGCTGAGAAGTTGAAAGAGAAGCAAGTGTCCAATGAGAACAAGAAAGAACAGAAAAGATTGGCAAAGGAACAAAAGGTCCGGGACAAGGAGAAAGCTGCTGAAGTAGCAAAATTGAATACCCTTAGGACAGATAAGAAAATCTCGGCCCCTGAGATGATTGTCGATGTATCATCCTGTTTAGAGACGAAACTTGCCAGCCAAGTTCGAAACTTCCTCGCCCCATTGCAGATCGAGTATTCTGACTGGCAGAGTTCATCGTCCGTCATTAAATGGCGAAGGAAGGTCGTTGCAGAATGGAATGAGGAAATGGGTCACTGGGAGCCCGTTCCTCTACGTATCAAGACCGAGAAGCATGTTATGTGTATACTATCCGCAAAGGAATTCGTCGATCTTGCCATGGCAGATGAAGGCCAGGATTTGGATGCCCATGTTCTGAAACTAAAAGCCAAATTCGACTCAAGTGAAATCATCTACATGATCGAAGGCCTTACAGCATGGATGAGGAAGAACAGAAATGTGAAGAATAAACAGTTCACTGCTGCTGTCCGGAGTCATCTCGGTCAGGACGAGCAGGCTCCAACTGCTAGTCAGAGGGCGATGAAAAAGAAAGAGCAGCAATACGTTGATGAGGATATGATTGAGGATGCGTTGCTCAGGCTGCAAGTTATTCATAGGACCCTGATCCATCATACTGCCTCCATGATTGAGACAGCTGAGTGGATTGTAACATTCACGCAACATATTTCTACAATTCCGTACAAGTAAGTTGGTCGTTGATGGAAGCTTGCTAGGCATTTTCTCTTACGGAATTGAACTAACACCTCTCTCCTAGAGCTCAAAAGCAATCCCTCGACACAGCTTTCTGCATGGAATCTGGTCAAGTCAAGACGGGAGAAAACGCAGCAGACACCTATACCAAAATGCTTCAAGAAATCATGCGCATCACGGCACCAGTGGCTTACGGCATTGCAGCTGAGTATCCGACTGTTCTGAAACTGGTCAAGGGTCTTGAAGAGAATGGACCATTGGCGCTGGAAGATTGCAGGAAGTGTGCCAATAAGGATGGCGCTTTTACTGATCGAAGGGTTGGGCCGTCAATCAGCAAGAGGGTTTATAAGGTATTTATGGGAAGGGATGCCAAGAGTTTGGAAGTTTAGATGGTCCTGCAAAGGAATGGATGTATAAGTACAGGAGTCATATTTAGATGAGTATTAATGATAATGTCAAAGTTCTTTAGCCCCCCCCCAAATATCCCGCAAGATGAAGTTCTGGGAATTTTTACACTCGATTAGTTCAGATCAAAGTGAAAGGAGACTTAAAGACGAATTGAGGTACAGATCAAATCAAGGGAAAATTCGGTAAATCTGTCCTCAAGCCGCGTGGATTCCTCTTTCAAATAACAAAATCAATTTACCACCCAATATATTCGGTAAAAGGTACGATTATTGAAAATTCAATAGTGTGGATATTTCACTCGAGGAGTACACTAGCAAGTAACGCCCTTTGGCGTGGGCCAGCATCGGACAACGCCAGGCCTTTACCTCGTGCTTGCAGATACAAAGCGAGTTTGCTTCGGAGGTGCCTCACAAGGGTTGAAGAAGATCCAGCTTAAATAATATATATATATTTGCAATTTTTTGCCCAATCGTGATTTTCTTTTCTTATTTCAACCTTGGTGAAGTCTCTCGGCAAGCCTCCTCCTTTCCCTCGCTTCACTACCGTTCAATTTTAAACCAAAGCAATAACCACACCCATCTAACATCGTTGTTATTGATGTCTTGGGCAACAACGTAGTCCGAGAGCAGTGCTAGTAGGGAGAGTTGCATGAGTTGCATCTTGGAATCTAAAGTTAAACCCTTGAGAATTTTCCTCAAATACCGAGACAGGAGAGATAAATTAAATAAAATGCGAGACAGTCCTTACTTTTTAAATAAAAAGGTAGACTTTCCCGGGGAGTGTGGACATCTAAGAAATGATAAACCTCTTCTGGTCGAGTGAAGTCAAGCTAAAAAGGAGGAGATGTCTACTAGCTGGGCTGCAATGTAACGCAAATATATTAACATGGCAAAGATTAGGTCTTGCTGTCTGTTTTAAGCAACCATAGGGCCATTAGCATATTCCGCCTCCTTGGTGGATTCTTGGAAACCCATTGGCGTTTGTTATTACCTGTGTAGGCCCCAACTAGCGGTGCAGAATGAGCAGAGGACTCGCGCCACAGCCGTCTTACCCGCTCCCCATGTTCTAAAAATAGTCTCAGAAAAGCTTCTAACTCTACAGTATCTACACTACAAGTAGGCCTTTTCTCTTGGAAAATGGAATGGGATGATTACCAAGATGCTGGTGGTAAGTTGTGGCGAAGGGAAAAGAATATAAGATAAATTGTTCGCTCTTGAGAATCGTCATTATGAGCAAGTTGAACGTAGGCTATGACGTACAGCGCACGTCTGGCGACACTTTGCCAATGATTTGGGAGACGACGTTGACATATGCGACACAAGCGTCCCGGTCAGCTTGGCTGTGTTTACACCCGCGTGGCAGGCTTGACTAGAATCTTGTGACCTTTACCCATCAAAGAATAAAGCTAGACTTGACATAGAATACATAAAGGCAACTCTCCTCATTTTGGTGCTTCTGGTAGTTTTCGGGTCTGGATGTATATTTCACTTGGGAAATAGTTGTAATAGAAATAGATAACAGGAGCGGAAGACGAGAATATATCTATGCTCCCCTTGCGTTCTTTGGTTTCTATGAAACACTCTCCATGAGGAATGATGTTGAGTGCCCCATCAAACACTCTCAATCCGACCTACCATACTTGTCTTACCATAACTATCAACAATCCTCACCTCAGACACCTTACTTTGTTCCTCGTCCACAATAACTCGGTACTTTTCACCAGCATACAGCGGACTCGTAGCCCGATACGTGACCTTTTTAGGCACTACATCTCTCCCCTGCACATCTCTCCATAGATTAACCATGTTGATCAGATTCAAAGGTCCATGAACAACTAGCTCTCGATGCCCCTCGACCTCACGGCACCATTCTCTATTATAATGAATTTTATGGCCGTTGAATGTCAGAGCGGAGAATCTGAACAATGTGACTGGTGTTTGGGTGAAATCTCGCGTGTGCTTCCCGTCTGGTAGCGGGACTTCGACGGGTTTTGAGGCGGGTGTTTGGGGGGTTATGATTTCGGGGCGGAAGATCCAATTCCTAGACAGGACCTCATTAGCTCATTTCCAGTTGAGACTTTGCTGCATTCCCATCTTCATCTTGTAAAGCTTTCATCTTCCATTAATAACCCTACCTCTTGTCAATCAACGCCACTCCATGCCTATTTTCATACAATTTCTCCACACCCACAACAACCACCTCCTCTCCAGCTCTCATCCTCTTCCCCACAGCAGAAACTAATTTCGTCGTTTCCGTAACCTCTTGGCCTACTTTCAGCCTATTTCCTTCACCACCAATCCATTCCAGCTCTCCACCGGCCCACATCCGCCTCGTGAACGGACTTGAAGGATTGAAAGTCGTATCCGTGCCATCTCGTCCTAATTCATCTTCTAGTTGTGACGGTGTGAAGTATGCTAAGTGGTAACAAGCCGGGAATGGCGTGCCATTCTTAGGTAAGGATTTCGAGAGCTCGGGCCGAGACAGAGTTGCGGAGAAGCGTTGGAGTTGGTTGGCGTCTAGTAATTGTGTTTGAACGTGTGGGGGTTGGGATTGGGATTTTGAGAGGAATTGCGAGGCAATTGAGGTTGCGGAGGTTGAGCTGGAGAAGTGTCGGATTGTGGGGAGCATGGTGAGTGTTGTCGAGATCAAGGTTGGAGTGGTGAAGTTGGTCAGCTTCAACCCCGCATCAGCCGAGGTTTGGGAGAGCTACTGCCAGGTCCCGAGTTGATCCTTGCTTCAGTCTTTAAATTTCGCGGAGAGGTGGATAGGGTATGGAGTCCGAGAAGCGTCGGTAACACCTATGGGAATAGAAATGGAATCCACGTCACGCTCATCTGCAATGATAAACGCTTCGTTGTTTTCTTCCTACCAATGGCCTCTTGGGTCTCACCAAAGAAGGGACCATTCTCAAGCGATTTGAGGGCGCGCTTCTAGCAGAGGATCAAGAAGAGGAAGACGATGCCTTCTATGGAGTTCAAGACCTTTTTCTTGATATTGGGATATCTCCTCTTACTCGGCTTACACCGGCTATTGGCAAGGGGATCACCATTACCCGATTTGTATTCTCTTCTCTTCCCGGAGACGGTCTCCTTTCGATTCGTTACCAGTACAAGTAATCGAAAGGAGAGTTAGTGGTGGATGAAGATCATTGGGATTTTAATGAACCTCCCCCTTTTCACTTGGATATCGAAATTGACTTGGACTTGCCAATTCACTCGTCGAAGGATATCAAAATCCTGGAGATCATCCCGGCAGAGCAGGCAGTTGCGAGGGTCCAAATAAATGGCTAAGAAATGTATTGTAAATGCCTAGATCCTTCCGTTTGGTCGAAAAACCGAAAGAGAATTCGAGTGCCTCAGATCAATTGTTCGGTCTTTGCCTTCGTCAATTTGAGTACCAAAGCTCACTGGCCTTGCCGAGAGAGCTGACACCGGAAAACTTATTGGAATATTGGAAGCACTCATTCATTGCTCATGATCCGGGAGAAACCGTCCACAATACAAAATCTCGACATTTCTACCATTTCTGGGTTGCGGAGGAAGAAGTGGACGACTCAAATACGGGAGACGGTTGATCAGCTTCATGGGATCAGCGTGGTATTGGGAGGTGGTAGGCTGCATAATGTTCTTATTAGTAGTGATATAGATGATGCTTGGTTGATCGACTATGGACGAGGATCGACTGACGACTGGGTGGATGATCAGGTACTAGAGATGAAAGAGAGTGACGTGCAGGTTGTTGAAAAAATCTTCAAGTTCTTAGCAGTCTGATACGAGTTTTACGATTATCTTTCTCCTGCCCATGGATTAACGACTCAAACTTGCTTTGACTTACATAGAGAAGGTTTCTTTACATGTTTTACGTAGACGACTTTGTTAGGGCTTGGATGAGAGGCCTCGTGCTGTTTGCCATTCCATCCCATATTCCCTCGATTCCTCCCTTCTACCGAGTCAGTGGCGGAAATCCAGCAGATGTCATGCATGACGTTTTCGACGTTTTCGGCATCTTCTCGCACTCTACCTTCCCCCTTGGCAGCATTTAGATTAAGCATATCAGCCTCAAAACCAAACCGGTTGCTGGCGAGCCCATGAAACGGCTTGGCATCCCGAAGCAGCGCCTCAAGAAACAAGAAACATCGCCGCCCATTTGCGGCGCAGCGTTCGTCTCGTCTCCGGTTTAAGTTTTGCCGGGGGGCTTGTTTCTTGCATAACCGAATTCAGGGGTGATCATGCTTGACGACAACTTCGGATTCAAAACTGTCACAGCATGAAACGGACCTCACAATGCAAGCCCTTCTGCGGTAACCAAGCGTTTGACTCTTAATTTTTTTTTTTGCCTTTGTGTCTCTGACTCGACGCTCGACGAAAAACAACTAGATAACTACTCGTACATGTTTGCAACCCTTTTCCTAAGCCATTCGACTCGACGCTCGACAAAAAACTAGATAACTACTCGTACATGTTTGCAACCTTTTTCCTAAGCCCCGACTCAACTCCAAAAAACTTTCATCCCCCCCAAAAGAATCCAAAAGTCCGCCTTCATCAATTAAAATTCTGTAGCTGAGAATAATTCATGAAGTGTGAAGTCTCTTATTCGTGTCTCTGCATCTCGACTCCGGCCACTACGACATCCCGTGTATCTCTTCGCTCTTCCATGCGCTTGATCAATTCCCTTTCCTTTGGGCTACGTGGGCTGGCATCCTAAAACAATTATTAGTGAATGAGATTTTCTGGCCAAGTACTGGCAAAACTTACTATACCCAACAGGGCAGAGATGCTTGTAGCGCTGTTCTTGTTCTCTTGAACAGGGGTTGGGAGTTGATGCATTGGCTTTGTGTTGTAACACTGATAAGTACCACTCGGAATGTTGTGGATATCTGGCGACACGCATGGAGTGGGAGGAGCGTTTGTAACGATTCCGCACTTCCAGGTCTCCTCGAGAAGAAGTGGTAAAGCTCCTTGGCCATATTCGGCAGCAATGGTACCCCAGAATGAAGCTCGGTGAGTTTCGTAGATGTGACGGAGACGCTCCGTATCGACGTTTGCCATACTCAACTGGGTAGGTACGACATCGCAGTCGAGGCGAAGAGGTGGATTGGCTGTTGAGTCGGAGAGAGCTCGGCGGGGTGGAGATGGCTTGGGGAGGATGGCCACTGGGTGGCTGAGATTGCGGGGAGGGCTGTTAGAGTTGGAGTGTGGGAAAAGCGTGGATGCGGCGGGAAGCTGGACGTGGACGGGAGATTGGGGCGAGTTGTTATAAGTAGGTGGGGTGATGGGTTGCATAGGGCCATTCTCATTGATGGGCAATGGCATCGAGTGGGTCATGACAGGAGAGTGAGCGACAGACCCGGGACTGGAAGAAGTGACTGAGTTGGTACGCTTGCGGCGGTTGCTCCCATGAGACAATTGGTGGTAGTGAAGACGGCAAGCCAACTCAGTCTTTTTCAGGTGAGCGGCAATGTGTTTGTAAGGCATCTTCTGGAGGCGAGTTTGGAGAAGGTAAACTTCCTGCAATTCTGTGTAAGCCTGCAATCAAAACACTGAGAATATATATATTTCGTACCTCATCCTCGCTCCATGCTCTTCCACCGCCAGTTGATGCTTGCTTCCTGTTCTTCTGAACACCAAAATCGTGTCGGTTGATGGCATCGACTGGAGAGTAGTTGGACTGGGCCATATGGGCGGAAGTGTTCATCTGGTTTGTTGGTGAAGACATGATGGTCGTTGATCGTGAAGAATTGAAGTCGTTGCTATAAAAGTGTATAGTAATATCAGACTTGTAGATCCAGCAAGTGTCAAGAATCGAAGTGGTGTAAAGGGCAGTCCAGCGCTGCAGTAGAATGTAGTCTTTTCTGTCGAGATCGAGTTGACTTGGAATGCTACAGAAATAGCTATATAAGGACCGAAATAAAGTAGGACAACAAACTACGAAAAAGAATGTAAGCAGCCAAGCCAGTTGGGCAATAAAAGAGAGTGGTTATTAGCTGCGAAAAGGTATAGTCGACGTCGAGTGGAGGATAGGAGAAAGAGGGTAGACAAGAAGGATGGGACGGATCATATATGAAGCATTGCCTTGCATAGATCATCTGGAGTTTCCTGCTCCTGTGGAAGGTCACGGCCGTGCACTTCCTCTGAAGTTTACCAGGGGCAAGCTTGACCGATGTTCACGAGGTTTCTGATTATGCATGGCTTGATTTCATATCTCCTTTGGGATACGCTTTTCATCCCGGTTTTGATCATACCGGTACTGGCGTTTCTTAGTGACCAGGATGGTTGTTTGAGATCGCGGGGTGTGGATTTCGAAGTGTTATGGCTTCCATGCCACCGCAGGCCCCGACTTCGAGGAGCTCTTGGAGTGGATGGGTAAAGAGGAAGCATAATTCTCGACCACCTGCGTCTGTTGGAGAGAGAATACTCCCCTCGATAATTGGTGGCGATAAGGCTATGAGCGAGCGATGTTGCAGGAGGCCGACTTTACTGTAAGATAGTTGGGACGATGGGGAGGCGCTTGATAGGGTTGATGAGATGAAACCGGCCTTGTCTTCGATTTTTGTTTCCACATAAGGCGTGTTCCAAGCGTTTGGCGACGAGGGGCTCTCGAGCCACCACCCCGGGCCTTTATTCAGATCCGTTCGCCTGACTGGACGACGGAGGCGTTCGGATGCACGATTGACACCCTCCAGACGTCTTTGGCTGATCCGCGGCGCTCCTGAGTGGCTGCGCGCTCTGCGGTGTTTCGCAGAAGTTCAGAACGAGGCCTCCACGCATAGTGGAAACAAGGTGGTTCCGGCCAGCGGGTAATTATAGGAACACCACCGCCTGCGATGGCTGCAACGGCGAGCCCTCTCCATGCACGTAATGGCCGCCGCGAGAGCAGCGGATTGTGCCATTGTGGATAGCGCCCAACACCCGTCAGCAGCCGTTCCTGTTCGGAATGGCGAGCGCCCGTTGCTGTTGCTGTTGTTGTTGTTGTTGTTGTTGCGTTGTTGTTGCGTTCCTAGGCCAGGCGGTAGGCAGGAACAGCCAGGCTGCCCATTGCCCATTACTGTACTGTACCGTACTGTACTGTACATTTGCCCTCTGCCCAGTGAGCCCCGCATCGCTTCGTCCCTGCCCATGGTCTTTTCCCATGCCTTCACACCCCCCTCCACAACTTAATCTGCAGCAGCCTTATGGCGGTAGCGAAGTCTGCTGATATTGCAGTCTTGGGCTTTTGTGATCAAATGGAATTCTCTGAGGCCTTCTGCACGACCTGCGAACACAAGGCTCTCTCATTGAGCCGCTGACAGTTCCATCACGTACTTGTACGACGTGGCGTGGATTCATGAAACCCTCAAACGCAGACTGTTCGGGTGCTGTCTCGAGGGAACCTCAATTCGGGTGCCACAGGCGAATCTGAACAGACAAGGCATGAAGATCCTCTCTTTACTTCGTGCCGCTGTCTGAGAATAAGCAAACCGCTGTTATCGATGAGTGCAGAATGACGACTTTTGAGGGGCAGCAAGGTCCCGTTATGTACTGTACTGTGTTTTATCCGATCTTGAAGCGCGTTGCGTTGTTGGATGAACAAGTGTTTCTTCGTGTGTTTCTTTCTTGCCTGTTTTTGGCGGGGCCGCCTCTCTGCGTTCTGTTGCTTTTGGAGATTTAAAGTATGAATTCTATGCAATTCTCGAATGACATGAGACTGCAAACATTTATGTTTCGAAACTCTCTGCGAAGATGGCCGAGCAAGCCTCTCGGGAATTTCTGATCCCCTCGAGTCATAATTGGTACATTATGGGATGGATCATCTTGAAGTAGGGATGACATGTATCTTTGACATTGGATGAACTACAGAAAGTCCCTGTTGACGTCGCTGCAAGCCAGGACTTGTTCCCCACGGTGATGAAGAAGAATTAGAATGATCGCCGTTTGTGATTTTCCCGCGTTATTGCAATGGTAAGATCATAATATCGAATTTCATGGACATACCAATATCTTATCATCATTCCTATTAGCTTTACCTCAGTTAGAAGGCGGCCTCCGGAACGGCTTGCTTAACGGCCCCAACATGATCAGGTGTCACGTGTGCGTTGCGCATTCCCTCTATTTTGGAGCTTTGACTGACGCTTTGTCATTGAGGTGTCAGCCAAAAACCATTTGACAATACTTCCATACAATACCCAGGGTTCCACACAATGCGATTATGCATAGTCAGCGAAGGATTCTGCATTGCCTTCTAGGTTTCCACATGATTCGTCTCATCCGAGAACACAACCGTCGAGGACATCGGGATACGCTGCTATCGTGCTATGCCATCTTCCACGTGTAGAATGTTTCTCGACATTGAACGAGAACAATCAAAAGTACGAAATCTACACTTGATATCTTGCACAGCCTCACAGTGAGTTTTTGGTGTGGAACACGCCCGTCCCGAATATCAGATGCTGAATGCACCGTAGCCTCTCAACAAGGATTCATGCATGCAGGTGCCGGGTCACGATGGCATCCTCGTTTCAACAGGTGATCTGGCCGCCACAAAGAAACTACTGTATTTTAAAAAGGGGGGTTCCAAATATTGTTTGACAGGGAAGG
>Ga0302325_10024468_pt1 | contig 12556 bp, 8 predicted proteins | sample Palsa_T0_2_FD_201948 | JGI IMG/M metagenome (GOLD analysis project Ga0302325, IMG submission 201948) | Peat permafrost microbial communities from Stordalen Mire near Abisko, Sweden - Palsa_T0_2 | ecosystem: Environmental > Terrestrial > Soil > Palsa > Peat permafrost | place: Sweden: Abisko...
CCGCGACCCTTCACAATCTTTGTGCCGATGCTTTCAAAATAGCCATCCGCTACACGCACCCACGATGCCTGGTTTTGATTACTGCCCGCTCGTGGCGGAGCCTGACCTTCGACATAAACTTTCTCGCTCCAGTTGTCTCCCTCCATGGGAGTGTAGAGCGCAAAGCTCACGCGGCTCACACCCGGAATCGCAGCCAGATTCTCACGCAGCTGGCGATAAAAAGCAGGCAGTTGCTCCGCCTTGTATAGGGCCATTTGCGGATCAAAATGCAGGATGTAGCGATTCGCCGTCTCGAATCCAAAGTTCTGATGCTGCATGTTGCGCAAACTCTCGGTCAGCAAGCCCGCGGCACACAGCAAAACCAGCGACAGCGCCGCCTGGGTCACGACCAGAGTTTTTTGCGTCCATCCCGCGGCGTGTGCCGTGGAGCGATGGGCTCCGCGCAAAGCGTCGGCCGGATCGGCATGGGCTGTCATCCACGCGGGGGCAACTCCGAACAGAATTCCGGTCAAGAGGCAAACTCCGAAAGTGAAGCCCAATACTGGAAGCGAAGGCAGAGCACGGATGGCCACCTGGTTGTCTTGAAATGCGAGCTGCATTATCAGGCGTGTGCATCCGAAGGCGAAACCCACACCCACAATGCCGCCGAGGAGCGCGAGAACCGTACTCTCCGTCAACACCTGCGCTATCTGTCGCGATCTCGGTGCGCCGAGAGCAGCTTGTACAGAAGTGTGCTGGCGACGAGTCGCCGCTCTCACCAGCATGAGGTTCGCCACATTGGCACAGGCGATCAATAGCACAAAGCCGGAGATCCACATGAGCAGATGCAAACCAGACTGATATTCGTCGCGCATCGTCTGCACTCCCGCCCCGCCCGGAGACAGATGCAGTGTCTCTTTCGACACCAGGTCCGACTCGCCCGGCTGCAATTTGGCATCCGGACTTAACAGCCATTGCTTCAATTCAACCTGCAGTTGGGCTTCAATTGCCTTGGAATCGGCACCGGGCGCGAGCCGCCCGATCAGGTCAAGCCAATTCGCTTCCGAAAACTGCAGGAGATTGTTCGGGCCATCAATCATCGCTTCTGCATTCAGCGGCAACCAAAAAGCCGGAGCCCTCTCCATCCGATCACCGTAGAATCCTGGCGGCGCGACTCCAATCACCGTAAACGGCAGCCCGTTAAGCATGAAGGTCGCGCCGATCACCGACGGGTCGTGACCGTACTTTTCCTGCCAGGTCGCGTAACTCATCATTACGACGGGCCCTGCTCCCTTTCGATCATCGTCCGGTGTGAAGACTCGCCCTGCGTATGCCGGAATCCCAAACATCGAGAAGTAGTTTCCAGAAACGTACTGGCTGCGCAGCGATTCGGCGGGCTGGTTGCTCCCGCTGCGCCGAACCCCCAGCAGAGCGCGACCCGCCTGAAAAGCTGCCAGTTCGGTGAAACCGCGCGTCCCCTCACGGAACGTTTTGTACATCTCATAGGAAAACATCGACCAATCATGTTGCAGTCCGCTGCTGACGCAGCAGTTCTCCACGTCGCCGATGCGAATTAGTTCAGTGGGCTTGGCTACCGGCAGGGATTTCAACAACACGGCATGCACGAGCGTGAAGATAGCGGTCGTGGCACCGATGCCCAGTGCAAGCGTCAACACGGCCGTAGCCGTGAAACCGGGAGCATGAACAAACTGCCTCACCGCATAACGGACGTCGTCTATGAAATGCATAGCGTCTCCGACTCTAAACTTAAAACTTAATGATCCTGGAGCTGTTCAGATTAGACGGGGAAAAAAGGTCTCTTGCGCTTGTCCATGGGGAGTTGGACGCTCGTTATGACCATTCGTGAGCAGCGTTTTAGAACCGCACCACGCGACGGTTCACCAAGATCGAAAAGTTTGACCACCGCAATGGGTGCGGCACCCGGGCCGGACGGGAGAGGCTCCCGCAACTCGACCATCCGACTCTAGCGATCGGCATAATATCCGTCTCTGGTTTGAACGGTGAGATCTTTTTTCTTCACTGTCAGCTGAAGGTGGTGATAACCCGAGGCACTACTGTCCTTGTCAGGCGTAAAACCCATGTTGTACTGGGTGCGCAGTTCCTCGGTAATACTGTCGTAGATCTGCCCGACGGTCTCTTTCTTAGACACCTCAAAGAAACGCCCACCGGTTTCTTTGGAAACCCGCTCCAGAATTTTCTTGCCATCGACGTGCGACTCCTGGGGACGCCGTTGGCCACCGCCGCGACCACCGCCGCCTCCGGGATATCCACCTCCGCCACCAGGCCAACCGCCACCACCACCGCCGGGCCAACCGAGGCCCCGCCCCATTCCGTGCCCTTGACCTTCATCGTGACGAGGCTCGGCGAAATAGACGGAGTAGATGACGGTGTCGGCGCGTTGGGCGGCCTCAATCGCGCCCTCGAGATACGTCTTGCTGCCGTGATCGACACCGTCGGTGAGGACGATGATTGCTTTTCGTCCTTGCTGCTTTTTCATTAATTCGTTCGACGCCAGATACACGGCGTCATAGAGCTGGGTACCACCGCCATGATGCGAGTCTGAACTGGAAGGCGAATTGGAGGGGTCATTCGGATCGTTCGACCGGTCGCGGTCGGATGGTGTCTGGAGCAAATCGAGCGCCTTCTGCAACTTTTCGCGGGATGAAGTCAAGTCCTGCAGCAGTTCCACTTCACGATCGAAGTGGAGCAGGAAAGCTTTGTCCTTTTCCTGCACCAGCATCTGCTCAAGAAAATTGCGGCTGGCGTTGCGCTCCGCGTCGAGCACATTGGTTTGACTGCGGCTGGTGTCGACCAGCAGGCCAAGAGTGAGCGGGAGATTCGTATCCTGAGAAAAATACTTGATGGTCTGCGGACGGCCGTCTTCCTGCAGCGTGAAATCGTCTTTCGTGAGGTCGCGGATGATCTTGTCATGCTTGTCGCGAACGGTTACCGGAAGAGTTACTACTCTAACATCGACAGCGATGGTGGCGGCTGAATCCTGCGCCGGTTTTTTCTCACCTGAATCCTTATCCTGCGCGTGCAGGGACAAGTGAATCCCGAGCAAGCAGATTAGAACTGCGGTCAGGCTGGCGGTTAACCTTGGCAATGACAGCTTTGACAACGACGAAGGTTTGACAACCATTTTCTTGCTGTGCTCCGTTTCTTTGTCAATCTTCTTTGTCAATCCCAACGCGTAGACACACGTTACCATGGGGCGGATTCTAACTGGATGCGCAGAGTATGACATGCAGTTGCCAGCAATCCGGTAAAAACGGCATCAATCACCGGTAAAACTTCGTAAAGGACAAAAACGCGGCATCGCGCGATGCTAAAGTTAGGAATGCCAGTTTTGCGATCGCGTGCGGTACGGCTCAGGTTAATCCTAAGTGTCTTGATCGTGAGTGCTTCGATCATGGTCGGGATCTCGATTGGGATCTTGCCCGCCTGCGCTCTCCCGCAAGAGAACACCCAAAATCCAGCAGCAACCGGTTCCGCAGGCGCGCAAGTGTCCAAGGCCGTGGGTGTGATCAAGAGTATCCAGGCCGATTCCGTCACGATTGCAGCTGAGTCCGGTGGCGAGGTGACGGCAAGTCTGACGCCGACGACCAAGATCCTGCGCGTGCCTCCAGGAGAAAAAGATCTGAAGAATGCAACCGCTCTGCAAGTTCAAGATTTGCAGGCCGGTGATCGTGTGCTGATTCGCGGGCAGGCGTCGCCGGATGGAGATGCGCACAAAATTGCCGCTCTCGCGGTGATTGTGATGAAGCAGGCCGACGTGGCGGCGAAGCAGCAACACGACCGCGATGACTGGCAGAAGCGCGGCGTAGGCGGGCTCGTCACCACGGTGGACGCGGCAGCGGAGACAATCACAATTTCATCAGGGGGGCTGGGCTCCAGCCGGAGCGTTGCCGTCCATGTCGCAAAGAATACGATTCTGCGCCGCTATGCGCCCGACTCGGTGAACTTCGATGATGCGAAACCGGTACCCGACGCTCAATTCATGGCACGGCTCAAGGTGGGAGACCAGTTGCGCGCCCGTGGTACCCGCAGTGCGGATGGCAGCGAGTTAAGCGCCGAAGAGGTTGTCTCAGGAACATTCCGGAACATTGCAGGAATCATTAAAGCGATCGACACGTCGAGCAATAGCATGACGGTGCAAGATGCTATCAGTAAGAGCGCCGTAGAAGTGAAGGTGACGGCCGACTCGCAGATCAAGAAGCTGCCGCCAGAAATGGCGCAACGGATCGCAACCCGATTGAAAGCAATGGGGAGCGGCGGGAGCGGAGACCAATCTGGCGCCAACGGCCAGAGACGCGATATAAGCAACAGCCAGGGCGGTCCTGCCAACGGTCCTCCGGATATCCAGCGGCTTTTGAGTCATCTACCGAACAGCAAGCTGGCCGACTTGGCGAAGGGCGATGCGGTGATGATCGTCTCAACCGAAGGAGGAAGCTCGAACTCCGTAACCGCAATAACTCTGCTGGCCGGGGTGGAGGCCATCTTGACTGCGGCACCGAACCGAAGCGCATCTTCCTTGCTTTCTCCGTGGTCGCTAGGCGGAGTCGGCGGCGAAGGCGAAGCCCCCCCATAGGGACAAATTTAACCATGATTCCTTAACGACGGTTGATTAAACATGATTCGTTAAAGCTAATCCTGTAACCCGATTCGTGCTCTTAAGTCAGTGCGATCTGCCTGGAAAGAAACGGTGTGTGTTGAAGCGATCTGTCCTCATTTTTTCGAATCTGATTTTCGCGGTTCTCGTTCCCGCCACATTCGTTGCCGCGACATTCGTTGCCATGGCCTCACGCGCGTCGGCGCAATCCATCAGTCAACCATCGACGCCGGCGTCAGGGCAGTCCGTGAGTCAGCCGGCCTCCCCATCATCAACTACCGGAACGTTGCGCGGGCAAGTGACCGATCCGTCGGGCGCGGTGGTTGCAGATGCTGCGGTCGCGGTTCTGGTATCAGGTGGAAAGCCTCATTCGGCCACCAGCACCCGCAGCGGCAGCTACGAAATTGGAAACCTGCCGCCGGGCAAATACACCGTGACGGCGAATGCACAGGGCTTTGCCGTTTTCGTGCAGAACGATGTCGACGTGGCAGCAGGCCAGGTCGCGCAATTCAACATTGCGCTCGACATTCAGGTGCAACAGGAGAAGGTCAACGTCGAGGGCCAATCTGTACAACTCGACGTCAATCCGGCCAACAATGCGAGTGCGATCGTGCTTAGCGGCAAAGATCTGGACGCACTGCCCGACGATCCCGATGAATTATTGTCAGACCTGCAGGCGCTGGCCGGACCGTCGGCCGGTCCCGATGGCGGGCAGCTTTATATTGATGGATTTACCGCCGGCCAGCTTCCGCCGAAGTCATCGATTCGCGAGATTCGCATCAATCAAAATCCATTTTCCGCCGAATACGACAAGCTGGGTTACGGACGAATCGAAATCTTCACCAAGCCGGGAACGGACAAATACCATGGGCAGTTTTCAGTCGTGGGGAACGACTCAGCGTTCAACACTCGCAATCCTTTTCTCGGCACCGCTGAGCAAACACCGTACGATTCCGTAATCTACATGGGAAACTTCGGTGGTCCGATCAACAAGAAAGCGTCATTCTTCTTCGATCTGCAGCGCCGCAACATCGATGAGATTGCAGTGGTAAACGCGCCGGCTCTCGGCTTGACCGAAAGCGTGCCCAACCCGCGTACCCGCACCAATATCAGCCCGCGTGTCGACTACCAGCTCGCTCCCAACAATACTCTGACCGCGCGCTACCAGTATTATCGCGACACCTGGCAGAACGACGGGGTTGGAGCGCAGGTGCTGCCGGAGGCTGGCTATGACACTCTCTCCACCGAACACACTGTGCAGATCACCGACACGCAGGTTCTCGGCACGAAGGCGATCAATGAAACACGCTTCCAGTACCTGCGGGACAATAGCTTGCAAAACCCAATCAGCAATGCTGTTGGCCTCAACGTTCTCGGAGTGTTTACCGGGGGAGGCAGCAGTTTGGGAATGGAAACCGACCACCAGGACCATTACGAACTGCAGAATTACACTTCAATATCGCAGAGCAAGAATTTCGTGAAATTTGGAGTTCGTCTGCGCGCAGTTCACGAAGTCAACACATCCAGCGCCGGATTCAACGGCACCTACACTTATACGTCATATTCAAATTATCTGACTAATACGCCCAGCCAGCTTGCTATCAATGCCACCAAGACGTCCAGTGATGCGGTTCCTACCGTACCCGTCACCGTGGTCGATACGGGGCTGTACATACAGGATGACTGGAAGGTGCGGCCCAATCTCACGCTGAGCGGCGGCCTGCGCTTTGAAACGCAGAACGACATTCACGATCACGCGGATTGGGGACCTCGCCTCAGTTTCTCCTGGGGTCTTGGGGGCGGAGGAAAAAGCGCCCCAAAAACCGTTTTGCGTGGCGGCTTCGGCTTGTTTTACGATCGATTCACCAATACTTATGTCCTCAATGCGGATCGCCTGAACGGCATCACCGAGCAACAGTATGTCCTGGACGATCCGACGTATACGCCCACTCCGACGCCGCCGGCGGCGACGTCATCAGCGCAGCAGGCGATTTACCAGATCAGCCCTAATCTGCACGCGTCCTACATAGCGCAGAGCGCGTTCAGCATGGAGAGGCAAGTCACAAAGCTCGCCAACGTTACGCTTACCTATCTGAATTCCCGCGGCGTGCACCAGTTTCTCTCGCTCGTCGCCAATGCGCCCGACCTGCAGGGTTATCCATACCCTACGGGGCCGCTCCCCAATCCAGCCATCTATCAATACGCCTCCCAAGGAGTTTTCTGGCAAAACCAGTTGATTGCACAGTTCAACGTCCAGGCTGGAGCGAAGGTGTCTCTGCGCGGCTATTACGCCCTGAACTATGCCAACAGCGATGCTTCTGGGGCGGGAAACTTTCCTTCGGATTCACACAACTTGAGTCTCGATTACGGCCGAGCATCGTTCGATATCCGGAATAAGCTGTTTATGGGAGGCACCGTCGCGCTGCCGCGCGGATTCCGACTCAGTCCCTTTATGATTTTCAACTCAGGCACTCCTTATAACGTAACTGTGGGACCGGATTTGAGTAACGATTTACAGTTCAACGACCGTCCCGCATTTGCGACCAACGTTTCCGCGGCATGCCTTTCGCCGACGCAGGTTTGTCACTATGCAGTCCCGGGTACTCCTTACACCCCGATCCCCGTCAACTACTTGACCGGGCCGAACCAGTTCACGTTGAACCTGCGGCTGGCGAAGACATTTGGCTTCGGTCCAGAAACTGGAGGAAAGCCGCAGCAACCTGGAGGCGGTGGACCTGGCGGCGGTGGGCCAGGTGGCGGTGGTGGTGGTGGAGGCGGTTCACGTGGCGGTGGTGGGGGAGGAGGCGGCGGCGGTGGTTTCGGGCGACCTGGGGGAGGAGGCGGGGGGTTCGGCGCGCCCGCAACCAACCGGCGCTACAGCATGACTTTCAGCGTCAATGCGCGCAACGTTCTGAACAAAGTAAATCCGGCGTCTCCGATCGGCGTGCTGACTTCACCAAATTTCGGACAGTCGGTGGCTCTGGCGGGTGGAGCGTTCTCGAGCCAGGCGGCCAACCGGAAGATTGAATTGCAGGCTATGTTCAGCTTCTAGAGGCAGGTCTCAGAAAAAAGCCTAAACTGGCGCTTGGTTTCCTGCGACCTGACACCTAACACCTGAGACCTTTCTACGTGGAATAGTCGGCGTTGATCCGCACATACTCGGCAGTTAGGTCGGTGGTCAGGAATTGCACGGATTGGCGTCCCCGGCCAAGTTGCACACGAATATCGCATACTTTTTGCGCAAGGTCGCGGTGAGCTTGGCGCTCATTGAACGCCGAGGCAACTCCGTTGCGGCACACTCTTTGACTCCCAATAAGAATCTGGACTCGCGCTGGGTCAATGGGCAAGCCGCATCTTCCGACAGCCGCCAGAATACGTCCCCAATTTGGATCGGCGCCCGCCCACGCAGTCTTGACCAGCAGGGAGTGCGCGATTGTCCGCGCTACCTGAAGCGCCTCTTCCCTGCTGCCCGCCCCTTCCACGAAGAGGCGTAGGACGTGTTGTACGCCTTCGCCATCACTGATGATCTGCTCTGCGAGAGACTGACACACCGCGGTCAGCGCCGCTGAGAGTTTCTTTCTGGTGCCAGCGTCTCTCAACCGAGCCCCGCTCGCGCCGCTCGCCAGGAGCAGCACCGTATCGTTAGTAGAAGTGTCACCATCAATGGACATGCAATTGAACGATTGGTCGCACGCCTCGCGCAACAGCGTCTGCAGCTCGCTCGGGCTTGCCTCTACGTCCGTGAAGAGGTAGACAAGCATGGTTGCGAGCTGCGGATGGATCATTCCGGCGCCCTTCGCCACACCCAGCACGCTGATTGTTTTTGTCCCTGACCGGAGGATCGCCGATGCAATCTTGGGCCGCGTATCCGTGGTCATGATCGCGTGGCTGAAGGCCATGACTCCACGCCGGCTAGGCGACCGCGTTGCGATGAGCTCGGCCAACCTGGCGAGGATTTTCTCGGCTGGCAGCGGAACCCCGATAATGCCGGTCGAAGACGGAAAGATTTCGGAGGTGGAGACGCCGAACAGCTTTCCAGCTTCGCGGCAAACTCGTTCGCAGGCTTGAATGCCGGCGCGTCCGGTGGCGCAATTTGCGTTTCCGGAGTTCACGATGACGGCTTGAATCCGGCCGCCGGTCTTGCGCAACGACGCTCGGCCAACTTCTATCGGAGCCGCGACTACCCGGTTTTTGGTGAACAATGCGGAAGCTGCCCCGCCGCCAACTTCTGCCGAGCCATGCCCGGCTTGGACGGGCGAGGGGGCCCGTCCCCACACTTCTACCAATGCTAGATCCGGGCGGCCACTGGCCTTGATACCCGCAGCGACGGCAGAAAAAGAGAAGCCCAGCGGCAAAAGAATTTTCTCGGGAGAACTTCTCAGGTGAAGGCGTGATGAGCTCATGCCTGGATCTTTAACCAGTTCTTGGGCGGCGGCAAGATGGCAAACGTCGGCAGATCTCCGCGGATCATCGGTACCTCGTCACAGCGATAAAGCCTGGGGCACTTATAACAATCCTTGTGGATCTTGTCGGGAAGATCCTGATGATTGGCAACCGTGAATCCCATGCGTGAGAAAAATTCCGGGATGCGCGTAAAGAGGCACACGCAGTTGACTTTGTGTTTTTCCGCCTGGGCCAGAAGCGCCTTGACCAGGCGCCTTCCGCCGCCGCTGCTTTGGCTCGATGGATCGACGGTAATCGAACGAATCTCGGCCAGGTGTACGCCATAAAGGTGAAGCGCGCCGCAGCCGATGATGCGACCGTCATGTTCGAGGACGACGAAGTCGCGGACATTCTCGCAGATCTCCGCGAGCGTCCGCGGCAACAGAGTGCCATCGCCGGAGTAGGCCGCGATCAGAGCGTGAATCTGCTCCGCGTCGGGCAAGACAGCATCACGCGTGCGCATGGGCTTCCTTGCGACGTGGCGCGTCTTTTTCTTGCTTGATGTCGGATTCCGCATTCTTACGCAACACCGCGTCCAGCGCCTCGACGACTCGATCCACGTGCTTTTTCCCGATCACGTAGGGAGGTAGAAAACGCAGCACGGTTTCGTGTGTGCGATTGATGATTATCCCATCTTGCAGCAGTTGCTTTGCGACCGCTTTGGCCAAATCGGACGAGTCCAGTTCCACGGCCTGCATCAGACCCACCCCGCGGACGTCCTGAATTGATTTGTGCTTCTTATCGAGTCCTTCTAGCGCGGCGCGAAAGTATTCGCCCAGCGTGCGCACGTGTGTCAGCAATTTCTTCTCTGCGCGCAGAAACTCGATAGCGACGGCGCAGGCCAGCGGGCCGCCACCGAACGTTGTTCCGTGCATGCCTGGGTGCATACAACTCGCGACCCGTTCCGTGGTGAGGATTGCGCCCAGCGGCAAGCCGCACGCCAGCGGCTTGGCAACCGTTACTATATCGGGCAAAACGTCGTAATGCTGGTAGGCAAAATGGCGCCCGGTGCGCCCCAAGCCGCACTGAATCTCGTCAAGGATGAGCAACGCACCGCTGTTTTTGGTCAAACGCGAGGCGAGGTCGAGAAATTCTTTATTCACCGGACAAATCCCTCCTTCACCCTGAATCGTCTCGATGCAGACCGCGCAGACGCTCGCATCAAACTTTCTCTGCAGGTCATCGACGTCATTGAACGTGACGAAGGTCACGCCGGGCAGCAGTGGAACAAACGGAGCACGATACTTCGGCTGACCGGTCGTGGCCAGCGCACCGAAGGTGCGTCCGTGAAAAGAATTGTGCATGGCGAGGATGCGCGTCTTCGGACCTGGGTTGCTGCCGTTCTTGTGGCTTGGCTGCGCGAAGGCGCGGGCGAGTTTGAGTGCACCTTCCCAGGCTTCGGTGCCGCTGTTGCAAAAGAAAGCGCGGTCAAGTCCGGAGATTTGCGTCAGCATGTGCGCGAGTTCCGCCTGATATTCGTGGAAGAAGAGATTCGAAACATGAATCAGCCGGCTGGCTTGTTTCTTAATCACCGACTGAACCGCAGGATGATTATGGCCGAGGGCGTTCACTCCGATTCCACTCAGGAAATCGAGATAGCGTTTGCCCTCAGAATCCCAGAGATGCACGCCTTGCCCACGAACAAAAAGGATGGGCTGGCGCTCGTAGGTCGGAAGCAGGAGCTTTGCTTCCCTACGAGAAACGGACGCTAGGCTCATGATCTCAACACCTCTGTGCCGCATTCCAGCTTGGTGAAATAGAAGAGCGGCAGCATTTCGACTTGCGACGCCGGCAGGATGCGCACTCGCCCCACGCCTGACTTGAGAGCCTGCGTGCAGGCTTCAAGCTTGGGCATCATGCCGCCGCTGACCACCGACTCGTCGATGAGCCCGGCGACTTGCTTGGTATCCAGGCGCGCCATCACCGAACCATCGGCTTGCTTCACGCCCGCGACATCTGTGAGAAAGATCAGCGCGTCGGCCTCGCAGGCTATGGAGCAGGCGGCGGCCATCTGGTCCGCATTCACGTTGTAGTACTCCCCGTCGCTGCCGAGCGCCACCGAAGAGAGCACCGGAATGCCGCCTTCAGCCCAGATGGCTCTGAGCCAGCGCGGTTCGGAGAAGCAGATTTCGCCGACGAACCCTAAATCGTGTTCCGCATCCTGTTTCTTGCGGGCGCGAAAAACGCCGCCGTCTCCTCCACAGAGACCGATGGCCGGACAACCCGCGGCGGCAATCGCTGCGACCAGGCTCTTGTTGACGATGCCAGCCAGCACCATCAGGGCAACGTCGCGCGTCTCGGCGTCCGTCACTCGCAGGCCGTGCACGAAGTCGCTTTGCTTTCCGAGAAGTTTCAGGGTGCGCGTCAGGGCGCTGCCACCTCCGTGTACGACGGCGACTTGATGTCCGTCCTGCGCGAGTTGCACTACAGCATGTGCGCACCTCTTCAACGTTTCTTTATCTTCCAGGGCCGCGCCGCCGATTTTGATAACAATTTTCATTGCAGGCCCTCCGCCTCATCCCAGCCGTACATGAGGTTCATGTTCTGTACGGCTTGTCCGGCTGCGCCTTTGAGCAGGTTATCGAGACATGAGACCACGATGAGCCGGCGTCCATCGCGCGCGAGACTGAAACCTATATCGCAGTAGTTGGTGTGCACAGAGGATTGGATCTCAGGCAAACTGCCTGCCCGGAAAGTGCGTATCCAGCGCTTGCCTCTATAAAAATCCTGGAAACAACTCTGGATTTCATCCGCCGTCATTTCGCGTTTCAGGTACACATAAATCGTGGACAGGATTCCGCGCGGAATTGGCAGAAGGTGAGGAGTGAAAATCAACTGGCTGGAATTGAGCGACAGTTGTTCGAGGATTTCTCCGGTGTGACGATGTCCGAAGACCGAGTAGGCGGAAAAATTATCGGCCACCGCAACAAAATGCGTGCGTGCCGTGGGTTCCTTGCCGGCGCCGGAAACGCCTGACTTTGAATCGGAGATGATGCCACGATCCGAATCCACGAGGCTCGCCGACAGCAAGGGCGCCAGCGCGAGAATGACAGAGGTCGCGTAGCAGCCAGGATTTGCAACCAGAGACGCCGATGGAATCCGGTCCGCATTCGGCTTCAGTTCAGGCAGACCGTAAACGGCGCGCTCCGTAACTGCCGCCGCAGTTTTGGCGTCCGCGTCTTTGAAACCATAGACGCGACGATTCCGAGGGTCCTTGAGCCGCCATGCTCCGCTGAGATCGACGATTCGCAGGCCACGTTGAACCGCTTCGGGAACAAGTTCGCGCGAAAGAGAGTGCGGCGTGGCCAGAAACAGCAGTTCGACGCCATGTTGCTGCAACGCGGACCATGAAAATGGCTGCAATGGTGAATGGCCGTTGCCGTTGACGGAGCCCTCGGGCGATCCGGCGGTCGACTCGTCTGTCTCTGCGCTCCGGCGCAAAAACAAGGGAGCATCGGTCCGCGGATGGCGACTGAGGAGGCGCGCGAGTTCGAGGCCGGA
>Ga0302325_10024470_pt1 | contig 12555 bp, 10 predicted proteins | sample Palsa_T0_2_FD_201948 | JGI IMG/M metagenome (GOLD analysis project Ga0302325, IMG submission 201948) | Peat permafrost microbial communities from Stordalen Mire near Abisko, Sweden - Palsa_T0_2 | ecosystem: Environmental > Terrestrial > Soil > Palsa > Peat permafrost | place: Sweden: Abisko...
CTATCCCAGGCAGCTTCCCGCCTTGCTCGGGCATGGGAGGACGAGCGCCGCCAGTCCTGGGCCATCGGCAAAGAGGCGCAGAGTTCTCTCGGTGAGCTATACGCCGAGCACATGCGACTGGCGCGCTTGGTGCCGCCAGACCTCTGCCACCAGCTCGACCATGTCCGTCGCCAAAACCATGCTCTGGAAGGAGATATTGCAGACCTTTACGACGGCACCGGCCGCTGGGCGCGTACGGACGCCGGCATGGCAGCGCGAGCAGTCCGGGAGGCCGCCCTAGAGCGCCAAAGAGCGCAACAGTCGTTGGAAAACCAAGACCTAGGTCGGTGGTCCCGCCACAAGGCCTGACGAGCGCTCGTAGCCGCGGGCGACCGCTTCGACAAAGCACTCGTCGCTTGGGAAAACAGTGCTGGGCCGTACGCCACGCGCCTCGAAGCCGAGCGGGGGCGGCTCGGTGCCGAGGTCGCTCGGCTCGAGCAGGCTCGGACCTCCCGGCAGGACTTCTTCGCACGGCATCCCGAGGTCCCGAGCCGCCTCGCTGAACTGGACCTGGCCATCGAGCACGCTGAGGAGAACGACCGCCGGCGCAGCTGGGAACTGCTCAAGGAGCGCGAGCACCCCCGCCGACTCGACATTTCTCACGATCTCGACCGTGGCTACGGGCTCGAACTGTGACGCTCAAATTGGCACGGTGCTGGTCCGAGCGGGGCTTGGGCCGTTTTCCCTTCCGAAAACCGGGCGCGGCACGAGCCTGGGGCATTCCGCCCCCCTGGGCGGGGGGTTGACCAACAATGCCCGGTTGGCGCTCGTCCACCCGTCAAGTCGCTCACCCTCGGCCTCCACCATCCTGGCTTCGGCCGAGCCCGCGCCATCCTTGGCGCGGGCAACTTGACCGGCTCGGTTTACCGGCTAACAAAAAAGCAGCACATTTGTGGCAAGGACTGCACGGTAAAACCCCATGCATCCGTCGTGGGTATTATTCGCTCGTATTATGTGCGGCTTGATGTAGGCTCTGAACAGCCATAACGCCGAGTATGTATTTGTCAAAAAAGAGCACTTCTACCACGAGAAGGTGCGCATAATAACCGTTCTCGGGGTAAGTGAGGTCCTTCGCTGAGCCGCCCTGGTTCGCAGGCACGACCGGCGCAGGGATTTTCCAGGACCGCGGGTGCCGTCGGGTCGTGTGATGTGGCCAGCACCCGCGGTCCTTGCAGGGAAGATCAGCCGGTGCTGGCTGCGCCTGCTTCCTGCAGGGTCTGGTAGACCGACCCGGCTAGGTCGCTCAGGTGATCGTTGAAGGTCGAACTGTTGACCGCGAGCGCAATGATCATGCCGGAGCGGGGGAAGTACATCTGCAGGACCCGGGCACCGAAGGCCTGGCCTTCGTAGTACCAGAAGTTGCCGGTGGGGCCGGGGAAGATCCCCTGCGCGACGCCAAGGCCGTAGCCGAGTGGGTCAGCGAGCGTCGTGCGGAGGATGGGCTTGCCGGTGGCCTGGGACACCAGGTCCTCCAGCTCGCGCTGCTGGCGGGCAGGCAGGAGACGTCCCTCGTAGAGGTCGCGGTCCCAGGTGGTCATGTCGGCCAGTGAGCTGACAATCCCTCCGGCGGCCTGGGCCCAGGTCAGGCCGAGGGGCGGCATGGCCTTGCCCATCAGCGACGGCGGGCCGGCGGCGATATAGAAGTACCCGGCGGGCACCCGGCCGACATCGGCCGCGGGACACGTGTAGGGTGCCAAGCACGTGGTAGAAAGTCGTAGTGGCGTAATGATCCGGTGCGTGAGCTGGTCGGCGTAGGCGTCGTGGGTGACCTTCTGGATGATCATCTGCGCCAGGATGTAGTCGGTGTTGCTGTAGTGGTACCCGGCTGGCCCGAGCGGGAGGCCTGCGACATAGGAAACCAGGCGGGCGGCTGTGAAGCGGGTGCCCTGGTCCGCCGCGAACGCGGCGGCGAAGGCTGGCTGGTAGAGGTAGTCCGGGATGCGGCTGGTCATGTCGAGCAGCTGGCGGATCGTGACGTGGCTCCAGGCCGGGTACTGCGGCAGCCATCTGCCGATCCGGTCGCTGATGGACAGCTTGCCCTCGGCTTCGAGCTGGAGAAGGACCACCGCGGTGAAAGCCTTGGTGTTGCTGCCGATCGGCCAGAGCGCCCCGGCCGCCACCGGCGGGCCGCCGTCGTAGCGCGTGGTCCCAGTGGCCAGGCTGATGGGTGGCCTGGAGCCTGGGAAGGTGACTCGCAGCGACACCGCGGAAATATGCTCGGCGGTGCGGCGGTCGGCCAGGTAGCGGTTGAGGTCGCCGCCCAGCGCCGCCCCTAAGGTGACAGTGTTCCGGCCGGGCTGGCTGGCTGAGGCGCTGGTGGCGCCGAACGACAGCGTCCCGGCCGCGCCGAGCAAGGCACAGGTCACCGCGGCGGCCGCCAGCTTGTCCCGGACCGGCTTCGCGTGCACGTCGAAGGCGAAGTGCTCGGCAGTCCTGGCGGCGACGCCAGCCAAGACCCCTTTGTCTGCCGACCGGCGAAGGAATTTGCGACCTTCCCGGTCCTCCTGGTCAGGCTTTGTTCTCATTAGTGGTCCCTTTCTTGGTAGGTGCTTTGTAAGGCGCTGCCCATTGCCTGGACCAGCGGACTGAGGTTCGTGAAGGCTGCAAGTTGCCCCATGGCGGTGGGTTGAGGTCCGACTTGTGGGCGTCGCCGGCTCAGGCGTCGCGGTGCGCCATACGCACTGACGCCGCCCCGAGGGCGATGGCGGCATAGGCGCACAGGACCAGGACCGCCGCGCCGGGCCGGAGCAGCCCGGCCGAGCGGTGGACGGTGACGGCGGCCTGGACGGCGATGCCGGGTATGTACTGGCGCAGACCGGCCGGGACCAGCTGGCCGAGGATGGCGCCTCCGAGGATGAGCATGGCCAGGGCGGTGACGGCCCCGGCGGTGTGGCGGATGACGCCGGCGAGCCCGATCCCGACCATGGTGACCAGGCTGGCGGCCACGGCCCCGAAGATGAGGGCCTCAGCGGTACCGGGATGGCTGAGGGCGACCCCGACGTGCTTGGCGGCGAGGATGTGCTGGCCGAGCTCGAAGCCGACGACATCGCAGCCCAGGGCCAGCGGGAAGACAAAGGCGGCCGCCGTGGCCGCCTTGGCCGCCAGCACTAGCCGACGGGCGGGCATCGCCGTGAAGGTGGCCCGGATCATCCCGGTCGAGTACTCGGCGGCCACGGACCGCACGCCGAGGGCACCCAGGATGACGACCGCCACCCACAGCCCGGTAAGCGAGGTGCTGGTGGGGTCGAACGCCTGGCGCTGTTGGGCGCTCATGGTGGCCCAGGAGCTGGCTTGGACGGCGGTGGCAATGGCAGAAAAGCCGATGGCCGCCACCACGGTCATGGCGACGGTGCGCCACGTGGAGGGAAGGGTGCGAACCTTGGTCCACTCCGCTTTGAGCGCCCGGCGGGCGGCGATGGCCCGCACTGAGGGCACGGCTGAGCTCGGGTAGGTGGTAGCGGTCATGTCAGTTCCCTTTCTTGGCGGAGGCCAGCTGGCCGGCGTGGTACTCGGTCTCGTCTCGGGTCAGGTCGAAGAACGCCTCTTCGAGCGACGCGCCCTGCACGGCGAGCTCGTAGAGGGTTATGCCGTGGGTGGAGGCAATCCCGCCGATCTCGGCCGTGCCCAGGCCGGAAACGACCAGGGCGCCGTCCTTGCTGAGCTCGACGGTGGCGCCCCGGCGGGCCAGGGCGTCGGCCAGTTCTCTCGGTTCCAGCGCCCGGGCCCGGACGGTGGTGGCCGAGTGCCCGTTGACGAAGTCATCGGTGCTGGCGTCGGCCAGGATGCGGCCCTTGGCGATGACGAGCAGGTGGTCAGCGGTCTGGGCCATCTCGCTCATGAGGTGGCTGGAGAGGAACACGGTGCGGCCTTCGGCCGCCAGCGACTTCATGAGGTTGCGGATCCACAGGATGCCGTCGGGGTCCAAGCCGTTGATCGGTTCGTCGAACATCACCGTGTGGGGGTCGCCGAGAAGGGCGGCGGCGATGCCCAGGCGCTGGTTCATCCCGAGCGAGAAGGTCCCCAACCGCTTCCCGGCGACGTCAGCCAGGCCGACGATGTCAAGCACTTCGCCCACCCGGCGCCGAGGGACACCGTTGCTGTCGGCCAACCAGCGGAGATGGTTGGCGGCGCTGCGGCCGCCGACAATGGCCTTAGCATCGAGCAGCGCCCCGACGGCGCGGAGCGGGTCGGCCAGCTCGCCATAGGGCTTGCCGTCGATGAGGACTGAGCCCGAGCTGGGGGCGTCCAGGCCCAAGATCATTCGCATCGTGGTGGACTTGCCGGCCCCGTTGGGGCCGAGGAACCCGGTTACCCGCCCGGGCCGGACGACGAAAGAGACTTCGTCGACGGCCACGGTCTTGCCGTAGCGTTTTGTGAGATGCCTTGCCTCGATCATTGGTCTCCCTTTCGTCGGTGCTTCGGTGTTGCGAACAGCGTGCGCCCCGCGCCTGAGGTGGGACTGAGGTGTCACTGAGGCCGGCATTTCAGGGCCGTCGTGCGGAGGCTGCACCGGTGCCGGCCATGGCGTCGCCGTGGGGTTGTGGTGTGGAGGTGAGCTTCTTCGGCGAGTTCGCGGTGGTGGAAGGGGGCGGGCCGGCTCCAGTCCGTGCTACCCACGCAGCTGATGGTGTCCGCCCTACTGGCGCTCCAGCGGTGAAATCAGCCGAAGACGGGTTGATCGACCAGCTGTGGGGCAGCCAGTTGCCGACCCGGCAAATGCCAGCGGTTGGGAACGTCGAATTTGAGGCCCGGGACTGAAAGTCCCAAGAACCAAGTACTTGTGCAGACCATTTCCACCGACCTCTTGTCGGTAGCGATGGACCGCGCCGGCTGAACGCGTCAGTCGGAGGTCACGTCGACGCCGGGTGACAACCAGGGAGGCGGCCCCTGAGATCATCGAGCCCGTCCCGGAGTCCTGCACGGCAGCGGAGCTCGGTGACTATGCGCAGCGCGAGCGGATCGCAGCCAACGCTGGCGAGGTGCTCACGGAGCAGGTCGGCGGCTCGGCTGTGATTGCCAGCGACAGCCGTGCGGACGACTTCGACGTGATGGCGTTCCCAGCTCATCTGGCGAAGCCCGATGACGCCCGGGGGCGTTCCGGTGAGGAAAGCGAGATCGGCGATGGCGAGCCCGAAAGCCGGGTCGGTCGTGACCGCGCGACGAAGTGCCGTTATCGCGTCGGACACTTCCACGGCCTGCTGCGCTTGACGGTAGAAGGCGGCGGCCTGGACGTTTGCCGTAACCACCCGACCGTGGTCCTCGACCGCGGGACCAGCGGCGGAGGCCCACTGGGCACGGCGGGTGTTGGGCCATTGCAGGTCGCGGTCCATGACTATCAGGTTGGGCTTGTGACCTGAGGCCGCCCTGAGGTGGTGCTGAGGTGCCAGCGCGCCACGGCTCGAGATGGCCTGCTCGAAGAGAGCTCGAGCGGCCGTTTCGCTGGGTTCAGGTCGGGGTTGGCGTGAGCCGAGCCGCGAGTGCTAGCAGATCTGGCTCGTCGGTGAGGGAGCGATGGGAGCGACCTGAGGCTCGCAGTCGGGCCAACGCGACGAAGCTGGCGGTGTTGGGCTGAGTGGGGTCTGCGAGCACGGTGGCTGCGGCCAGGGCGGAACCGGCGAGCAGTTGTGATTCGGCATCCCCGGTTGCCTCTGCGGCCCTGACGGCATCTGCCGCGAAGCTGACGGCAGTGGCGAGTTGATCTGCACCGATCGCCCACCAGGCCAGTCCTGCTAGGACCCGGGCTTGGCCGTCGGGAAGCTCGGCGTCCCGGTAACGCTCGGCGGCGGTGTCGAGCAAACCTCTCGCCCGCGCCAGGTCACCGAGGTGACGGGCGACGGCCGCTTGGCCGAGCATGGCATCGGCGGAGAGCCACGGGTTGTAGCAGCACCCGATCGCCTCTTGGTAGAGATGGTCGGCGGCGGCGGCGTCACCTTGCCGGGCCCGCAGGCCGGCCAAAGAGACGAGGCAAAAGGGCAGGTAGGGGTGTTGGCCGGAGGCCCGGCACCGTTCCAACAGCGCTTCGTAGGCTACTGACGCGCCCACGAGGTCACCCTTTGCCGCGGCAACTCCGGCGAGAGCGTTCAATGCGTTGACGCTCAGCAACACTTCACCTGCTGCGTCGAAGCGCTCAATGCTCGAACGGGCGGCCGCTTCGGCCTCGTCGAGACGACCTACCGACGCCATATTCCAGCTGACCAACATGTCGTGGGTAGCGAGCAGCCACCCATGCTCGTGAGGCCCAAGGAGCATCTGCGTGTCCGTCGTACCGTGTGTAGCCAGAAGCCACCGTTGGTCATCGGGGCCAAGCAGCATCTGTGCTTCCGCCAAAGCCGCCAACGACCGGCTGAACTGGTGGGCGCGTACCAGCACCGACGCTCCCAGCAGGAGCGCCTCGGCCAGGCGAACAGGGTCGCCGCCCGGCCTCAAAACGGCAATAGCCTCTTCGCATTCGACAACGGCCGCCGCCGGGCTGGCCGACATGCCGACGCAGTAGCCGTGCCAGACGAGAGCGGTGGCGTGCAGCTCAGCGCGGCGTTCCCCTTCGGCGCCCAGCGCACTAGCGAGCCAACGGGCTCCTTCGGCAAAATCACTGTTGACGAACCACAGCCAGGCCATGCCCGAGACCAGGGAAAGCGCGGCATCGATGTCCCCGGCGCTCAGATGCCAATCGAGGGCAGCTTTCAGGTTGCCCAGCTCTGGGGTCAGGCGTTGGCTCCACTCGAGCGCTCTGGCACCTCGTAGGCGTTCGTTGGCGTTCTCAGCGAAGCGGCGGTAGTAGGCAGCGTGCCTGGCGCGGACCGTACCGGCCTCGTTGGAGCCGTCGAGGCGGGTGGTGCCGTACTCCCATAACGTCTGCAGCTGCGTGAACCGAGCCTCGCCGGGTGTCGGGGCCATGACGAGGGACTTGTCCACCAGCCGACTTATGACGTCGAGGACGTCGGCGCTCGGGAGCTCGTCATCGGCGCAGACGGCCTCGGCGGCGGCGAGATCGCATCCGCCGACGAAGACCGACAGCCGAGCGAACAGGCGCCGCTCGTCTTCGAAGAGGAGGTCGTAGCTCCAGTCCACGACGGCCCGCAGCGTCTGCTGGCGGGGCAATGCGGTGCGAGCGCCCCGGGTGAGCAGGGCGAAGCGGTCGCCGAGCCGCTCGGCCAGCGTGGACAAGGGGAGGGCTCGCAGGCGGGCGGCGGCGAGCTCGATGGCCAGGGGCAGGCCGTCGAGCCGTCGGCATATGCCGTCGATGGTCGCTTTGGCCGGGCCGTCACCTTCGAACCCGGGCTGGACCGCACGAGCACGGTCCACGAACAGCTCGATGGCGGCCGGGGCGGCCAGCCCCACCACGGGTATGAGGACCTCGCCGGGGACACCGAGTGGCTCGCGGCTGGTGGCCACTATGTGAAGACCGGGTACCTTTCCGACCAGGGTGTGGGCGAGGCCCGCAGCCTCGCCGATGACGTGTTCGCAGTTGTCTAAGACGACCACGAGCGAGCGGCCGGCGAGGTGGCGGGCGATGAGCTCGGCCGTCGATCCCGAGGGCTGAGCGTCACCCAAAGGCCGTACAGCCCCGAGCGTGGCGGCCGCAGCCGGGGCGACCCCTTCGGGATCGGTGACGCCAGCCAGTTCGATCAGCCAGATGCCGCCCGGGTGCTGTTCGCGCAAGCGGGCCGCCGCCTCGACCGCCAGACGGGTCTTGCCCACTCCACCGGGCCCGATCAGTGTGACCAAGCGGCTCGAGGCAATCGCTTCGCCCACCTGTCCCAGTTCGGCGTCACGCCCGACGAAACTGCTCAGTGGTTCGGGCAGGTTGCCTGGCACCGACGGGGACGGCACACGGGACGCGGGCGGCTGCTTGGCGACGAGGGACGGGTCGTGGTCAAGGACGCGGGTTTCCAACTGGCGCAGGCTCGAGCCCGGGTCGACCCCCAGCTCGTCGACCAGGCGGTCACGGATCTCGGTGTAGGCCCGCAACGCCTCGGCCTGGCGTCCGGCCCGATAGAGCGCCAACATGAGCAGCTCCCAAAGCCGCTCGCGTAGCGGATGGTCCCGGCACAGCACTTCTAGCTCGCCCACCAGCTCGTTGTGGCGGCCCAGCTCCAGCGCCGCCTCGGCTCGGTACTCGGCAGCCACTAAGGCTAACTCGTTGAGACGGGCCCGCTCGGCGTCAGCGAACCCGGCAAATGCGAACTCAGCCAGGAGCTCGCCGCGCCGCAACCGGAGGGCGTCATCGAGAACGGCGGACGCCCGGGCCACCTCGCCCTCAGTGCTTAGCCGGCGCCCTTCGCCCACCAGGGCTTCGAACCGAGCTGCGTCCAGGTCAGCAGGGCGGATATCGAGGGCGTAGCCGGCTTCGGATGTGACGATGGCGGAGGCTCCGAGAGTTCGGCGCAGCTGGGCGACCTGGGCCTGCAAGGCGTTGGCCGGCTTCGCCGTCTGCCCGTCACCCCACACCTGGTCGATCAGACGATCGGCACTGACCGGGTTCCCTCGGTTGAGTGCCAGGAGAGCCAGGAGGGCCCGCTGCTTGGCACCACGAACGGGTGCCGCCACGCCCCCGCTGACCACCTCGAGCTCGCCGAAGAGCTTCACTTCCACGCTCCCACGGTACGACCGATGACCAAGGGAGGCGTGATTGGGCCGACCCGCCCACCTCAGGCCCACGTCATCGGCACCTCAAGCACCGAGCGCAGCCTGCCTCCAGGATCAAGAACATCGGGGAAAGGAGGCACCATGATCGAGGCAAACCACCTGACCAAGCGTTACGGCACGACCGTTGCGGTCAATGAGGTCTCACATTTAGCGCCCGGTCGGTCGCGGGCAGGTGACTGGCTTCCTCGGCCCCAACGGGACCGGCAAGTCGACGACCGTGTGCCTGATCCTCGGCCTCGACAGCCCGACTTCGGCTGAAGTCCCTGTGGACGGCAAAGCCATACCACCAGGTGGACGGCGCGCTCCGCTCGGTCGGGGCTCTCTTGGACGCCATAGCCATCGTTGGCCGTCGACGCGCCGCCAACCTCATTGGCTGGCTCGAAGCAGCCATGTGTTCGGCTAATGATCGTCAGTTGCTTCCCCGGCGCCCCAAATGCACTGTTCTGTAGGGAGGCGATCGGTCGCCCTAGGCGTGGCCCGACGATGCAGTCGGATTTGGCGCTCAGAAGGCCTGGGAATTCTGGTTCACCCCCGCTCCAGAACCAACATCCATAGTATCGAGGTGCAACCCGACGATCTGTGCTGAGGTCAAACGCATCCAGCTCTGGGCACAACCTCCGTGATCGCTGAAAAACCGGTCTCCGGCTAGCCGTGGAAGAGCGACGCCTGGGCGATCGATATTCCCGTTTATGGGAGTATCGCCACGCAACACAAGACTCCGAGCCGAACAAGAGTGGGCGCCCCAAATGAATACCGGCCAAGCTGCGGCCGGTATTCATCGTATCTGGCGGCCCTTTCAGGTTGCGTGAACGGCACCTTCTTCTTCCAGGGCCAGGTACGCCGACGTGGCCAGGTCGTGCCCCACGTCATCGCTGTCGGTCGCCGTCGCGCTGTTGACGGCCAGCGTTGCCATGGCCGCGAGCGCGGACCGTTCAAGGAAGAGGCTAACGGCGATCAGGGCGAGGTTGCCTGCAGCGGCAGCTCCGATCGTGGTGGTGAGGAGCGCGGACAGCCCGGATGTCGCGCTGAACCCGAGCCACCCTCCGAGAAGGGCGCCGCCGGCGGCGGCCAGGAGCCCGCGTGACTTGGTGGCACGGTCCCATTCGCGGTGAGCCCAGGCCAGGTAGAGGCCCAGCGCGATCGGCACGCTGGGGCCGAGAACCCCGAGCAGTTCGCTGGTCAGCGAGAGCGTGGGCCAGAGCGTCAGGACGACTAGAGCTGCTCCGAGCCAGCCGCCGAGCCCGAGCACGACCGGGACGATGGTGCGGGCCACGAAGCTGGTCTTGCGCCCGGCGGAGCCGTGTTTGCGTACCCGGAGCGCCACCCAGAGCAGCGACAGGGCGGCCAGGGTGACCAGGCCGATCATAAACCCAAGGATGTCCTTGGCAATCGCGGCCTGCGTGGGCGATATGGCGAAACTGACCACGTTCGGGGTGTAGCGGGACGTGTCGACCTGGCCGGTGGCGTAGAACGTGGTCAGCAGCTGCGTGCTGGCGCTCGGCTCGTAGTAGAAGAAGTCGTCCGCGTGCCCGAGCCCGGACAGGATGACCTGGTGCCCGTTGGGCAGGTGCGGCAGCAGCTCCTTGGTGGCGTTCTGGGCCGGCGTTTCGAAGTCGAGCGTCCCGCCGATGAGCAGCGTCGGGACGTCCGAGTTCTGCACGTTGGTGTACTGGTCCTCGCCCGGGTTGGCCGGCCAGGCGTGCACGAGGCCTCCTGCCCCCCACAAGAACTCCGCAAAGGGGTTGCCGATGATCGAGCCCCCGTGCGCGCCGGAGCTGAAATAGCGCTTGACGGGCTGCGCGTCGGCCATCCCGATGCTGGCAAACTCGCCCCAGACGAACGACTGGGGGAGGGCGATACCGGCCATCAGCGATAGCAGCCACAGGCCGCTCGGGTCGCCGTGCGCGGCGGAGATCCACGAGTCGAGGGTCTGCGGCCCGGACAGTGGCGGATCCACCGCGGTCGCCTCCGTGAGCCCCATGAACGTCGCCACCAGGACGTTGCCCGGCTTGATGGGCAGGAAGTACCACCGCTTCGGCATGTGCGCCGCCGTGTGCTGCATGCTGGCGGCGAGGTTGGCGGTGCGGGCGCGGCAGGCAGGCTGCTGGGCGCACAGCGCCGAGTAACGCTGGATCCCCTGGTCGATCTCGGCCCCGCTGTACAGGAAGTTCCCGGGCGGGTTGACCCCGATCATCGCCGAGCGCTCGACGCTGCTCGGGTGCCGCCACTGGTAGATCATCGCCAGACGGGTCCCCTCGCTCTCGCTGAGCAGGTCGATGCGCTTGTAGCCGAGCGCGGCGCGAGCGGCTTCGATGTCGTCGGCCTGCTCCGCCAATGTGTAGCCGGCGAGGTCTACGCCGGACCGCTCAAGGCGCTGCGCGCACGAGGCGAAGGCCTCCGAGTACGCGCTCAGCGACGCTTTGGCGAGGAAGTCTGCGGAGCTCTCCAGCGCCGCTGTCACCTCGGGGCAGTTCAGCACCGAAGAGCCGTCGACGCCGCGGTAGCCGACCATGACGACATCGTGCTGGGCGGCGTAGCGGCTCGCTTGGGGGAACGTCATGTTGGTAATGCCCGGGCCGCCGTTGAGGACGAAGATCGGCGCCAGTGGATGGGATGAGCGAGCCAGGATCCGGGTCACCGGCAGCGCGATCAGGCGCGACCGGGGGTCTGCCCGGTCCTCGGGCACGACGAGCGTCCCGCAGTCGGCGCGATAGCCGCCGGGATAGGTGCACGGGTGCATGGCCAGCTGCCCGGCGTGCGCCCCCTGCGGGACCGAGACCGTTCCCGAACTGGACGAGGCTCCCAGGTAGGTAAGTCCCGTCAATAGGACGATGGTCACCAGCAGGCCAGCGATCTGTCCCCAGGTGAATGCCCGTGGTCTTTGGGCCTGAGGTACTGGTTGATCGACCACCTCGGTCTTGCCGGAGCGCCTAATGAGATGGCTTGCGTCGTTCATTGGTCTTCCTTTCGTCGATGCTTAGGTGTTGCGAACAGCGTGCGCCGAGCGCCTGAGGTGGGACTGCCGTCGCGCTGAGGCCGGCACCTCAGCGCCGCGTTGCGAGGCACCAAGCGGCGGGCCCCGCTGACTAGCGCTCCAGCGGGGGGCCGATCAGCGCCGACCGCCTGATCGACGCGGCTATGTTGCGCCACCACGATGCCGTCATGGGCTGCCTCCGGGCGGCGGGCTTTTCGGTCGTATTGAAGGCCACGCGTTCTCGGCCATCGACTGCTACATCTATGGCTTCGCCCTGCAGGAGGCCACCCTGCCCCTCGGCGATACCGAGAAGGAGACCGCCCAGGTGGCGCAAACGATGATGGTGCAGTTCCTTGGCGAGAAGTGCCCTCACCTCAGTGAGTTCACCGTCGAGCACGTCCTCCAGCCCGGCTACGACTACGGCAGCGAGTTCGAGTTCGGGCTCGACCTAGTCCTCGACGGGCTCGAAAAGGCCAGCGACGCGGCTTTTTGTTGTACCGAAGCCCACAAGACGTTCGGCTAGGGGGTAGTCATCACCCTTGGAGCCGGTTCTTGCTCGCGCGATGGGGTGTGGCGGCGATCGCTAGTGGTCGGCGGGAAGACTCTTTTGTGTTTGTGACAGTCCACCGCACGCGAGGCACTGCCGTGAACCTTCTCGCGCTTGTCGCCTACTTGACGGCACGTTGAAGGCCCCTGCCCCCGTCTGATGACCCCACTTACGGGAGGGGCAGATCCACCATTACGGAGGGAAGCCCTGACCCTAGGCGAAGTACCTGCTCAGAAGCCAGATCGACGGCTACGCGAATGGTGAGAATGTCCGGGGCGTGCGCCAGAACATTCAGCTTTCGGGCAGCCCTGGCTCACGGGACGCCGCCGGCCCTTGCCGGTCAGCGGTT
>Ga0302325_10024471_pt1 | contig 12555 bp, 14 predicted proteins | sample Palsa_T0_2_FD_201948 | JGI IMG/M metagenome (GOLD analysis project Ga0302325, IMG submission 201948) | Peat permafrost microbial communities from Stordalen Mire near Abisko, Sweden - Palsa_T0_2 | ecosystem: Environmental > Terrestrial > Soil > Palsa > Peat permafrost | place: Sweden: Abisko...
CGCGGACGAGTCGGCCGGTGTAGCTCAGCTTGGCAGAGCATCCGCCTTGTAAGCGGACGGTCAGCGGTTCGAATCCGCTCACCGGCTCCAGGTCAGAGGGCCTTTTGGGTGATCTGCGCTCCTCGCCGGGAGCCAAACGGGGAGCCAGCGAGTTACGCTCTCTTTATGACCGACACCGCAGCGCGCCGTCGCGGGCACGGCGAAGACGCGATCTACTTCGATGCAACCAAGAACCGATACGTCGGGGCTGTCTCGCTTGGCTTCGGGCCGGATGGCAAGCGGAGCAGGCGCAAGGTCACTGGCCGCACCAAGCAGGAAGTCAGGGACAAGCTCAAGGCAGTGCATGCCGAGCTCGACCGCGGCCTGCGGACTTCCTCCACTTACACCGTCCGGCAGGCGGTGGATGACTGGCTCGAGGGCGGGCTGCCGGGGCGAGCGGAGCGCACGCGGTCCGTGTACCGGGAGGCGCTGGCACCTCTCATGGCGCAGATCGGCAACAAGCCGCTGCGGGAGCTGACGGTTAAAGACGTGCGCGTAGGGCTTGAGGCGCTCAGCGATCGGCTGTCGACCCGCTACCTGCAGATCGCCAAGGCTTCCCTCGCGCGGGCGATCAGGTACGCCGAGGCGCACGATCTCGTGGGACGGAACGTAGCCACGCTTGTGGATCCGCCTGAAGGCGCGGTCGGGCGGCCGAGCCGGTCGCTGAATCTTGAACAGACGCTGGCGCTTCTTGAGGCAGCTCGGGAATCTCGGCTCAACGCCTATGTCGTGATCAGTCTTACGGTCGGGATCCGCACCGAGGAGGCTAGAGGACTGCGCTGGGATCACGTCGACTTGGGCGGCGATCCAGGTGCGGTCCGGCCGGTGCCGCCGTCGGTAGCAGTGTGGCGGTCGGTGCGCCAAGGGGGCGATACCAAGACGGCCAAGTCGCGCCGGACGCTCGCGCTTCCGCAGACCGCGATCCAGGCACTTAGGGAGCACCGTCGGCGGCAGGCCGAGGACCACTTGGCGGCCGGTGCCCTGTGGCAGGAGCACGGACTCGTGTTCGTCTCGAGCATAGGCACGCCGCTGGATGCGTCCAACGTCCGGCGCGAGTTCCGCAAAATCACGGAGGCCGCCGGCCTTGGCGCGGGATGGGCGCCCCGGGATCTGCGCCACACCTTCGTATCCCTGATGTCAGCGGATGGCGTGCCCATTGAGGAGATCGCACGCCTGGCCGGACACAACCAGACCGCGACGACCGAACTCGTCTACCGCCATGAGCTGCGTCCCGTCATCACCACGGGCGCCGAGGTGATGGACCGGATCCTGTCAGGCGGAAAGCGCTAAAACCCGGTTAGGTCTGCTGTCCATCCGCAGATCTCCAGCACGGGTGAGTTTGCCTTATGCATGTCCGAGTCGGCGCGCTCGCGGACGTTGCTGCTGCTAACGCGTGGTTGGCGTGTTCCATGGCAGGGAGAAGGCCGCTACCCGCCTGCGCCCTATCCCCGGAGACCGACATCGGATCCGCTGGCGACACCGCTCCCTGCGGCGCAGCGTCAGACCGCCTAGAAGCAAGGTCTTTCTCGTCCGCCATGTCCGCTTCTCTTCCCTATCAGCTCTGACGGGTTACCTCGTGCGTCAGGCCACCAGCAGCGTTACGATACCGCTATTCCCGTCGGGGTCGCGGCGCAAGCGCGGGACGGGCCCGGCTGCCCAAGTACGTGGTGACCGAGAACGTCACCCAGACCGTCTCGGTCAGCCATGAGGAGGTCCGGGTCGAGCGTAGGCCGATCACCGACGCCAACCGCGACGCGGCGCTGTCCGGGCCGGCCATCACCGAGGAAGAGCACAAGGTCGTGCTGAATGCCGAGCGGCCGGTGGTGGAAAAGAAAATAGTCCCAGCGGAGCAGGTCCGGTTCGCGACCGATACCGTCACTGAGCAGTCTTTCGCTGCTTGCACGCAAGCGGTGACCACCTCGGCCGTCGCACCGGTGTCGTTGGCGAGCGCGAGAGCCGCGTCTGCGGCCGACAGACGGACCCGTGCGGCTGCGCCGCCGGCTTCAACATCGCGGGTCCCGTCCACGTAGGCCAGGAGCGCTGTTATCCGGTCCTCCGGAGCGGGGTACTCGGCCATGTCGGCCATAAGTCTTCGCTCCCTTCGTCGTGGTCGCCGCAGATCACGGCGAACGTGCAGGGTCAATCAGCCGACAATGTGGCGATGCCCGTTCGGGCAGATGCCAAGGATGCAGTCGTAGAGCCCCACGTTGAACTCGACGGAGATGTCCCAGTCCGCGTTGCAGTAGTTCAGCTCGCACTCCGGGCAGTAGAACGGCGTCACGTCCCACAGCGTCCAGCTGACCGCCCGAATGGTGGCCGGATCGACGCTTCCCTGCTCGATGAGCGCGTGCACCGCGTCCACGATTTCGGGCTCCTGCGCGTGTCAGGAAGCGCCGAGGAACCGGTCCAGCACCAGCCCGCTGGCGGACAGTTCGGCGCCGGACGGCCGCCCCAGCTCGTCCGGGGCGCCCGCGCGGGCCACGCGCACGACGCCGGCGACCTCGCCGCACCGCGCGCACCCGAAGCTGACGGCCGCGCCCCGCCGGACACGGTCCCCGAACCTGGTCGTCCCAGCCACGCCCACTGCCACGGGCTCGCGATCCGCCGGGCCCGGTCCAGGGCCGCTCTCGCGCCTGGCATCTGCATCCCTGAGCTCGCGAACCCGGTCAGCGCACACCTGGACGGCGAACGCGTCGAGCACGCGATAGCCGCCTGCGACGGGTTCCCAAGTTCCCGCTGCGCACAGCTCCGCGGCGAGGAACACGGGATCGACACCGGGATGGTCCAGGTCAGCCTCGGTGAGGCCGGCCATGTACTCGTCGGGCACGAATCCCGGGCGACCGCAGACGGCGGAAACCGCCGTGGCAAGGGAGTGCAGCCCGAAGGCCGCGGTCGACATCACCATGCTCACCGCCCACCCCCGTCGCCAGCGCGAACGCCGACGCTGTCACCGGTGATCGCCGCGAGCCGCTCGCCGGCCTTGTCCAGCTGCGCCGCGATCATGTCCTTGACGTCACCCAGCAGCGGCGTGTCCGCCCGCAGGATCATCTCCCGCAGCACCGGCAGCAGCGGCCCATACTTCGCGGCCCGCCGCGGCAGGCTCTCCCCCGTGGTGTGGAACAGCCCCGCCGCGTTGTCGGTGAGGTCCGACACCTTGACCACCCGCGCCAGCGGGCACGCCTGCAGGCTCGCGGTCACGTGCGCCCGGTACTGCTCATCCCGGTCCACCCCGGTCACCTGGGGTGGGTTGGTTACCGCGCCCACCAGCGAAGCGACAGCCGCCCCGAACTCCCCGGCCAGCGCCGCCAGCGCCTCCCGGCGCGATCCGCCGGTCGCGAGCTCCGCGGCGTGGTCCTCGACGGTGTCGTGCAGCAGCGCAGCGCAGGCGACGTCAGCGTCGGCGACCCGGTAATGCGAGAGGATCCGGATGGCAACCCGCAGCGGGTGACAGGAGTACGGCTCGCGCTGCCGCCGGTCGCCCGCGTGCAGCCGCGCCATCCACTCCATCGCCGCCAGCACGCGGTCCCGGTCCGCGGCGGGCAGCCGTCCGGCCTCGGTCAGCAGCCGCTCCCGCAGCCCGCCCTCGCCGTAGCAGGCGGTGATCGCGTGCAGCGGCATCGCGGCCAGCAGCCGCCGCTCAGCCGCCTCGAAAGTGATCGTCTCACCGAACGGCGGACCCGGCGGTGTCGTGCGCTGTCACGGTCTGGCCCTCCCGTGTCCCTGGATGGCTCCTCATGACACGATGAAACCGCCCGCCCCGCCCGACATCCAGTCGGGTAGCCGGGGCACGTTGCCGTGCCCCGGCCCCCTCAGAACCGGACGTGCAGCGTTAACCGCATCCGGCTCAAGCAAGCCGCTAGGGCGTTGCGGGTTGCATTGCTGGGCTCCTGCGTTCCGCTGTTTTGGCAGAGCGGTGGCAGGAGGCGTGCATCAGGACGAGGACGGTCGCGCTTCCTTCTGGCGGCCGGGTGTCCCTGCCCGCGCTGGCTGCGCGGGGGATGTTCTGGCGGGTGACGTTGAACCACCATTGCTCCCACTCCTCGGGTGAGGTGGGGAGGTGGCCAGCGTCGATGAGCAGGTTCTCGCATCGCGGGCAGCGGTTGAGCTGCCTGCCGAGCAGGCTTAGCATGCCCGCGTCAAGCGGAGGGCCGTGCTTGCGCCGCCGGTTTTCCCAGTATCCGGCCAGGTCCGGGTCATCCGGAGATGCCAGGCCCTGGACCCGGACGTGCCGCCGGATGCCCGTCCAGGAGTGGTTGAGCAGGTAGGCGCCGGATTCGCGGTCACCGAAGACCCACCTGTCATTCCTGCTCGGGCAGAACTTGCCGTAGTACCTGCTGGTTACCCAGCGGGCTGGCTTGTTCGGGTGCGTCCACCGTGCCCACTTGTAGGTGAGCTGCCACGTGTAGTGGCCCAGCGACGTGAAGACCTCGCTGGAAACCGCGCACCGGTGGTAGGTCGTCCAGCCCCTGATGACGGGGTTGAGCGCGGCGATGACTGCCCTCGCGTTCGATCCGCGCAGCCTGCGCGTCTCGTCCGCGAGCCGTTTCCGGTGCTTCCTGATGGCCGCCTTGGACGGCTTGATCAGCAGCTTGGGGCCGGGGTAGCGGCGGAAGTTCCAGCCGAGGAAGTCGAACCCTGTGGTGAGGGGGACGATGCGCGTCTTGTCCTCGTTCAGGGCCAGGCCCCGTTCGGCCAGCCATCCCGTGAGCTTTCCCCGTACGCTTTCGGCCTGCTGCCTGGTGTGACAGCAGACTGCGAAATCATCTGCGTACCTGACCAGGGCCGGGGAGTCTTCGCGCACCCATCCGGCGTTAGAGCCGGTCTGGTAGCGGACTCCGGCGGCCTCCTCAAGGCCGTGCAGCGCGACATTCAGCAGCAGCGGACTGATGACCCCGCCTTGCGGAGAGCCTTCCTCCGTGGGCGCGAATCCCTTGTCCGCCTCGAACACCCCTGCCTTCAGCCACCCGGCGATCATGTCCCTGGCGGGGAAGCCGCCGAGCTGTTCCAGGAGGAAGGAGTGGCTGATCTTGTCGAATGCCGCCGTCAGGTCCGCGTCGAGGATCCACGTCCGCTTCGAGTTGCTGTTCAGCGTGCCGTAGAGCGCCACGTACGCGTCCTGGCAGCAGCGCCCCGGCCGGAACCCGTACGAGCGGGTCTCGAACCGGGCCTCCCACTCAGGCTCCAGCGCGTTCTTGACCCGTGCCTGGTGGGCGCGGTCCATGAGCACCGGTATCCCGAGCGGGCGCTGCTTGCCGTCCGCCTTGGGGATATACACCCGCCGCACCGGAAGGGGCTGCCAGGTCCTGGCAGTGCGATGTGCCCGCACCGCCATCGCCATCTTGGCCGGGCCGTCGAGAGCGACGACCCGGTCAATCCCTGCCGTGCGGCGCCCAGCATTGCGCTGGGCCACCTGCCGCACGCTGACCAGCGTGTTGCTCCATGACCGCAGCATCATCTTCTGCAGGTTCCTGACCTTCGGCCAGTCGCCGTCCCGCACCGCCGTGAAGATCCTCCGCCTCAGCCGCGCTACGTTCTGCTCGTGGACCGCCCAGTTGACAGCGTCCCACTCCAGCCCGTCCTCTGGTCCGTTCACCGTTCCCGGCATCTAACTTGCCCTTCGGCTCGTCTGGCTGCACTGGCTTCAGCCCTCACAGGCTTACCTGGCTCGCGTCAGCTCCCTTTCGGGCCCGGCAAGAGCCGGTATCCGGCCGGTTATCCAGGCCGCCGCCCTGGAAGGGGGCGGCACGCTGGCCTGGTTTCCCGTTGCCTTTCGGCCGCCGGCGTTCGCTTCTCGGCCATCCTGTCCCGCCTGGTATTCCGCCCCTCTCGCGATCGGCCTACCGCCGGGCGGCTGACCACGCCGCCCCGCGGACCATGACGGGGTTTCCACGTTCCGCACATATGAGATGCGGCCGGATTGGGTGCCCTCTTTACCCCGGGACCAGCGGTGCTCACACGGGCCACGTGAAACCCTGGCCCGCCGCCTGCCGTCTCGCACCGGCACGGGTCCTGCACCCCGGCAATACCGTCACCTATCCGGGGCTTCTCATAACGAGGCGTCATCAAGGGTTCACTGCTATTCACCCGCCCGGCCTTCCCCTCGCCCGCCGCCCCCGGATGACACGAGAGCTGCTTGGGCTTCTTCCCTGGGCTCCGCACCCGCACGGGCAGGACCCGTGCGCGCACGCCAGGGCGGGGACAGGCTCTGAGCACTAGCCTGGAGTTACGCCGCCGATCCGCACGGATCAGCCCTCCAATCTGCGAAACTCGCTCATAATGTGCGACCTCGTGTCGCACTTACACGGTGAGATATCGCCCGGAAAACGACCCGCCCGGAAACGCCGGGTGCCCCGCCCGCAAGGGCGGGGGCACCCGGGCCAGGGCCCTGCTACACGGACAGTTCCGCAGGGATCTCCTCCGGCAGCCGCCACTCGACCACCGGCTCGTGCCCTGCGTCGAACACCACCTGGACCCCGGAGACGACGGCCGCCCCCCGGTAATGCCGCCACGTCAGGTCCTCCGGGAACAGCGCGACGACGCTCCCGCACCGCCCGCACACCGCCAGCGGCTCCTCCAGCGCCGCCTCCCCGCCGGGATCCGGCGGCCCGGCCGGGAGCGCGGTCTCGAACGCCTCCGGGTCGACCGCGCAGAACCGCGCCACCGCCGCGCGCATCTCCTCGGTCGTCGCCATGTCCAGACGGGTCATCCGCCGCCGCGCGACGAACTCCGGGCCGGGCTGCGCCTGGCGGAAGGAAAGCCGGGCTGCGCCTGCCGGAAGGAAACTGGCGGAAGGAAAGAGGAATGATTGTGCCCACGATGCCTCCAACTAGTGATTGGCAGGTGTCGAGGGCCGCTCTCGGTGTTCCCGCACCGGGGCGGCCCGACTTGCTTACAGACGCCATAATACCGCGCCAAAATCAAATAGCCACATTAGGTAGCAGACACAAGCGATAGTATTCGCTAACCAGAGAATCACATGCACCAGGAGATCAAAACCGTCATTCCGAACGGCCGGTGGCGACTCCCGCTCGCCAAGACCGGCCGGATTCCACGGGTGACGGCCGGCGGCCGGGCTCAGAACCCGCTGCCGGGCACCGGCCCGGCGTCGGAAACATGCTCCCGGATGCCGCGAAGCCAGCAGCCGTCAGGCTCGCCCGCGCCTGCGGAGGCGACTGCCTCGACGAAAACAGCGCAGCCACGGATGTCATTGTCGTCTGGTCGCCGCGACCCGCCGGCTGATCCGCGAGGTGCAGGCGCTGCGGCGATTCTGAAGTGCCTGGTAACGACGGACCCGTCAGGCCGGAGACGAGGGGGCCAATTACCCGGGGACCCTGCCTCTGGCGACATCACGCTAAGTAGGCAACTCTTTACGTATAGCCACAACGTGAGGGGAATAATGAAAACGCCGGGAATTATGAAGAAGTCAATTATAGGCGCAGTTAGTGCCGTGGGCGTTATAGCTGCAGTTACGGCATGCGGTTCAACTACGACGGTGATCCACGACCCAGCTCTGGTAATTAAGCCAGTTCCGGCAGTCACGAAGACAGTGACAGCAAAGCCAGTGTCGGTCACAGTGAAGACTTCGGCGGCACCAATGGCAACCACGCCTTCTCTCGTTGCGTCTCCGTCACCGGTGTACGTTCCTGTCTATGTCACGCCCACTCCAGTTTACGCGCCACCTCAGTACACCAATGCCTTGTCGGTCGTCGACCAGTACTATCAGGACATCACTGACCAGAACTACCAGGCAGCATGGAACCTTGGCGGTGACAACCTCAACGGGAATAACAGTGGCAACTACGCCAGCTGGGTCGCCGGCTACAGCACCACCGCCTCGATCTCGCTGTACGACTCGGCACCTTTCGGGTCTGGTGAAGTGACCACTTATCTGAGTGCGTTGCAAAGCGACGGGACTACTACTACTTACTACGGCACCTACTACGTGTCTGACGGTGTCATCACCAGTGCGAACATCTCGCAGACATCCTGACAGAAGAGTTTAACAAGCACATCACCTCGTTGGTCACGACATAGCCGACGCAGGCTGGGATCGTGCCAGGGTGCGGCAGACGGTGGCGCGTCCGACGGAGAAGACCTCCATCAGCTCGGCGATGGTGTAATCGCCGGTGGCGTGCATGCGGACCAGCTCGGCCTGCTGGCGGACAGTCAGCTTCGGCTGGCGGCCCTTGAGCCTGCCGCGGGAGCGCGCAATCGCCATGCCCTCGCGGGTGCGCATCTTCAGCAGGTCGGCCTTGAACTCGGCGAACACCGCCAGCATGTTGAAGAACAACTTGGACATCGGGTCAGCGGGGTTGTAGCCGCTCCCGCCCAGCGACAGCCGAACGCCGCGGGCAACCAGGGCGTCACCGATGTCACGGGCGTCGGGGACCGAGCGGGCAAGCCGGTCAAGCTTGGGGACCACCACCGTGTCGCCGGCACGCACGACAGCGAGCCCGGCGAGTACCGTCCCGGCCATCACGAGCAGCTTCTGATGTCCACGCCCTGGCCCTGGACACCGAGAAAGTGAATTCCGACACCGAGAGCCAGGACATCACGTCCTTGCAGGCCGACGCGGAGACCCTGGGAGCTCAGGCGCAGGTCGTCCGCGCGGACCTCGGCCTTCCAGCAACGTAGTAACGCAAGCGGATCCACGTACTCGGCGGTGACCTTGTACTCAGTGAAAACCAGCGCACCAAAGCCATAAAAGAAACTGCGGAGGAATCATGAAGCACAAGGCGACTAAGGGAACGGCGGCGGCTGCGGCCGTGATAGCCGTCTTCGGCGCGATCGGCGCGATCGGCGCGATCGGCGCCAACGCGGGCAGCACTGCCCACCATGCTCCAGCCGTGTCGGCTCCGGTGAAGGCGGAAGGTGGGGAATCATGAGGAAGTTCATCGCATCAGCGGTCAGCGGCGCTGCCATCGCAGTTGTCGCCGTGGCCGGGTGCGCCAGCGGCACGACCACGATCAGAGAGATCCCGGCGGCGCTTGCCCATACGTCAGCCCCGGCTAAGCCGAGCCCGGCGGTCACCAAGACCGTGACGGCGAAGCCAGCCCCGCCCGTCACCAAGACCGTGGCACCTGCGGCAGCAGCCGCGCCAGCGCCTGTCGTTGTGCCGTCGCCCTATTACGTGCCGGGCCCGTTGACGTTCTCCAGCTGCGGCGGTGACGCCGCCTCGGGCGGGATAAGCGTGAACTCAGTTACTAGCTGCCCGTTCGCGGAGAACGTGGAATCGGCCTGGAACTCCTCGGGCGACAGCGGCCCCGGCACCGTCACTGCCTACAGCCCGGTCACCGACCAGACCTACACGATGTACTGCACGCCGAGCGACACCGGTTATGAGGTCTGCACGGGCGGCAACAACGCGTACGTCGAGTTCGCCGCGTCAATCACCACCGTGCCACAGCAAGCGTCAGGCCAGTTCGACAACGTGAATACGCTGACCAATTCGGTCGCGAACGAGCAGCAGGCAGCGTTGGCGGCAGCCCCGTCTTCCGACTACGACTCCTCGGACAACGCCGCCGTCACGGTCACGCTCGCTTCCATGGGCGACAACACCTACTCCGCCGCCGCGATCGACAGTGACGGGGACGTAGGGGGCGGGGACACAATCACCGTGAGCCCTGACGGCGCCTCCTGGTCGGACAACGGCATGGGCTGGAGCGGCCCCGACATCGGCAGTGACTACTGGATCACGCCGACCGTGAGTGACATCACGTCATGAACGAGACGCTGAGCGTGGCTGCGCTGCTGCGGCTGGCGGCGGACAAGGAAGAGCAGAGCGCCGCCCGTGACGCGGAGCGGCCGTGCTGCTGCGGCGGCTGGCCACGGCAGAGGGCGCCGGGGTATTTAGCGACTCCCACATCAACATGGCGCGGGCAGGTGAGGACAGTTCGGCCGCCATGCCGAGCTGCGTCACGGCGATGCGAACACGCGCGAACCAGTTGGGCGCGCGGGAGCGGCGACAGGAGGCTAAGGCCACCGTGGGAATGCCTGCGCATAATCGCGTGGCTGACTAACCACTGGAACGGGCGGCAGCTGTTTCCTCATACTGGCGTTGTGCTGCTTCTGGGGCGCTCACCGCCTTCGGCGGCGAGCGCCCCAGCTTCGTGCTGCTGCAGCGCAGGCTGAACGTCGCCCCGCCCGCCCATCCCTGGTCGCGGCCGTCCCGGTCACCTTCCTCGCCTTCGACCTACTCCGGCAGGCCAGCCGTTCCCTGCTGCACAGCCCGCTCGATCACCGCAGTACTCAGGCGCCGAAGGGCAGATGCCTGCCCCGCGACCATCCGGTCGCTAAGACTCGCATTGGGGGCTTACTGCAGCGGACAGTTCTATAAGGTGCGGGTCGGATACAGGGCACATACTGTAGTTGCCCCCACTGACGGTGTAAGCCGCCTGGTATGACACAGTTCCCGGTTTCGCACCGAGCGGCATCCCGGTGACCCGGAAAGGCCGACCATGGTCGCTGACTACGAGCTGGAGAATGCTATCGCTTGCATTCCCGACAATATAGTCTATTTCCAGGTCGAACGTGGCAGAGGACCGCGTCACTTGGACGCGAATATTAATCACCTGCTGTTCGTGATCGGAAAGGTGGATCGTCTCGTTGTCGAAGAAGGGGCTCCCGGGATACACCGCGCCTCCGCCGCCGTCGGCGGCCAGCGGTTGCTGTGGATACGGATCGGAGGTGACGACGCATGATGTTGTGTCGCCCTGCGTTACTTCGTGACACGGAGGATCGTCGATATTGCGTGCGACTGGAACAGGCTCGTCAAGGTCGAACATCATGCGCAGCGTGGCGTTTCCGCCTTGCGACGGCGTGTAGAAGAGCGTTCCGCCCAGTGGCCTTGCCCGCTGCAGGCGGACGGGACGGATGTCGAGGACGTTAACGCCCTGCGCGCTGTTCCCGTTAACGATCAGCTGTATCGAAAGGTCGTCAACGTCGGCGCCCCCCATAGCCTGCACGGCCGTGAGGAATTCCGGAGAAGATGCCACGTTGTCTTGGGTCAGCAAATGCAGCAGCTGCGGATCAGGCAGAGCGCCATCGGGGGTGGCCATCGTATAGCCCTGATCCTCGAGGATGGCGGGCTCTGCAGTGACCGTTAGCGCCGGTCCCGGCGGATCCGATGTCAACAGCCCTTTGATGCCCCCTGCCAGAGCCGGACCCCATACCGGACTGGTTGCGGCGATGACGGCTGCGAGCACACCAGCGAACCATGCCCGTATCTGATTCTTGCGCGTCGGCTGGTTCTTCGCAGGCGCGGACTGCTCCGGTCGACTCGCTCGTTGCGCCTTCTGCGTTTTTCCCTTGGACTGCCGCCGACGGGTCATTGCGTAAGCAGCTCCTTTGCAGTGCAAGGTCGGATTTCAGCTACCGGTGAGAAACTCGGCTCAGGGCAGCGTCCGGTATTGCTTCTGGCTTCGATCCGCTTCACGCACCGCTTCGAAGTACTGTCGCCTGCGCTCTTGAGATCGCCACGCCACGCCACGGTGCAGTAGAGGGCAGGATACCCGCAATGCCGCCTCGCAGGCATACCCTAGCATCCTGCAATCCGAGCCGAGGCAGCCTTTTCACAGAGAAGCCATCATTATTTTCACTGATCACGTCGGCGTCAATTGCGTAACATGCGTTGCCGAAGCCCTGAGGTTGCCCCGATGACCATCAACGCGATCGGCATGGAGCGGCTGTGCGAAATGCAGGCCGCTATCACCAGTGCCGGAGGGACCCCGCCCGTCGTCATCGACTCCGACGACCTGGTGACCCGGCCCGCAGCCACGATGGCGGCGTACTGCGCGGCCGTCGGGCTGCGCTTCAACCTGGCGACGCTCACCTGGGAACGGGCGAACAGCCCGAGTGGCGCCGGTCCGCCCGCTGGCACACCGACGCCAGCAACAGCTCCGGCTTCGAGCGGCGCGAACGCGAATACCCGCACACCGTCGAGAACTCCGAAAAGCTAGCCCAGTACGCCGCCCACCACCGGCCCTTCTACGAACAGCTCTACGCGCAGCGGATGGATGTCTCGCCCTGGGAGCACACTCCAGGGTCTTAACTGTCCTTCGCCCAGAACCCATTTGGTGAAAGACCGCTCGGCCAGGTGACAACTAAGATGGCTCGGCACACACACAAGGTAACGAAAGGTCGGCCTGGGCCAACTAGTCCCGACGAAGGCCAACTAGCGCCGAAAACCACATGTTCGCCGACTGGCCCTTGCCGGTGCGGCGAAATGTCGGTGCGCGCGCCTACCGTGACGCTTATGGACTCCTCGCCTGTTGTGTGCGCGGACGCACTCCGGCCCGAGCTGCCCGAGCGACGGCGTTCGTCCGAGGTTGTGGTGACTGCGCCTCGGCAGGATGGGGGCGAGCCCCTGGTGCCGCGGGCGCTGCCGCCCGAGGTGCTCGGCTGCTGGTCCGCGGCCGAGGTCATCGTGTCGGTGACGGTGCTGACGTCGCGCCCGTCGGCGGCTGTCGCAGCCGTGGAGGCATTGGTGCCGGAGGTGACCCGCGCTGAAGGAGCGGC
>Ga0302325_10024472_pt1 | contig 12555 bp, 10 predicted proteins | sample Palsa_T0_2_FD_201948 | JGI IMG/M metagenome (GOLD analysis project Ga0302325, IMG submission 201948) | Peat permafrost microbial communities from Stordalen Mire near Abisko, Sweden - Palsa_T0_2 | ecosystem: Environmental > Terrestrial > Soil > Palsa > Peat permafrost | place: Sweden: Abisko...
AGCGGGTTCCGGCTGTAGTGTCTTAACAAGGGGAGAGAGCCGAATAGGTTTCGCCTCTTCCCTCCCGGGCCGCTGAGGGGGTTTGATTGATCCATCGGACTCCGCGAGGCGGTACCGTCAAATGGCAAGCGGTTGACGGCATGGCGGGATCATGGCCGCCAGGCCTGGCCAGCAAGCGGGTCAGGCATGGCGGGCATGTGAAGCCCCATGTAAAGGAGAAACTGGGTGGCACGCATCGGTGACGGTGGGGACCTGCTGAAGTGCTCGTTCTGCGGAAAGAGCCAGAAGCAGGTGAAAAAGCTCATCGCCGGTCCTGGCGTGTACATCTGCGACGAATGTATCGATCTCTGCAACGAGATCATTGAGGAAGAGCTCTCAGAGCCCTCTGAACCCACGTGGGACAAGCTGCCCAAGCCGCGCGAGATCTATGAGTTCCTCGACGCCTACGTGATCGGGCAGGACAAGGCCAAGAAGGCGCTCTCCGTCGCGGTGTATAACCACTACAAGCGGGTCCAGAGCGGCGGTGAGCGTCCGGGCGGTGACGGCGTAGAGCTGGCCAAGTCCAACATCTTGCTGCTCGGTCCGACCGGCTCGGGCAAGACGCTGCTCGCGCAGACCCTGGCCCGCCTGCTCAACGTGCCGTTCGCGATCGCCGACGCCACCGCCCTCACCGAGGCGGGCTACGTCGGTGAGGACGTCGAGAACATCCTGCTCAAGCTGATCCAGGCCGCTGACTACGACGTCAAGAAGGCCGAGACCGGGATCATCTACATCGACGAGATCGACAAGATCGCCCGCAAGTCCGAGAACCCCTCCATCACGCGTGACGTGAGCGGCGAGGGCGTGCAGCAGGCGCTGCTGAAGATCCTCGAGGGCACCACGGCGAGCGTCCCGCCCCAGGGCGGCCGCAAGCACCCGCATCAGGAGTTCATCCAGATCGACACCACGAACGTGCTGTTCATCTGCGGCGGTGCCTTCGCCGGCCTTGAGAAGATCATCGAGCAGCGCTCCGGCCACAATGGCATCGGCTTCAACAGCGTGCTGCGGGTCCGTACCAAGAACATCACCGAGGACGGGTTCGCCGAGGTGATGCCCGAGGATCTGCTGAAGTTCGGCATGATCCCCGAGTTCGTCGGTCGGCTCCCCGTCATCACAAGCGTGCACAACCTGGACCGCGAGGCGCTCATCCAGATCCTCACAGAGCCGCGCAACGCGCTGGTCAAGCAGTACAAGCGCCTCTTCGAGCTGGACGGCGTTGACCTGGAGTTCACGACGGACGCGCTCGAGGCAGTCGCCGACCAGGCCAACCTGCGCGGCACCGGCGCCCGCGGCCTGCGCGCGATCATGGAGGAGGTGCTCCTGTCGGTGATGTACGAGGTGCCGAGCCGCAAGGATGTGGAGGGCGTCGTCATCACCAGGGAGGCAGTCCTCGAGAACGTCAACCCGACGATCGTGCCTCGGGATGTTTCACGCCGTACGCCTGGGCAGAAGTCTGCGTGATCGCCCGGAGTTGCTACTTACCGAAACGAAAACGGCCACTTTGTCGTTATTGCGCGTGCCATGCACTGAGCGCGGATAGCCTCTGTGGGTTAGTTCTCGTGGATCGGGACCGGGGAATGACAACCGGGAAGTGAGCGCAGATGAGCGGCTGGGATACTTCTTCCAGGCCTAGTTGGGGTCAGCAAGACGATCCCGAAGACAGCACGCAGAATTTTCCCCCATCGGACTTCGCCCCCCAGGAGTTCCCTGGCGGTTCCGATGGTGCCCGGTCCTCGTCGGCCTCACCGCTGACCGATCAAGGCTGGTCAGTCCGTCAGCCGGCCGACGAAAGAGAGTCAGCGGGCTTCTCTCAGGAGAGCGCGCTCCAGGGTCCGCCGCCCGAGTTCTTCGGTCAGGAGTTCCAGAAGCAGGAGTTCCAGAAGCGCGAGCCCGGCGCGACTCTCGGAAATCGTGATCTACCCGGAAGGAACGGACGAGGCAGGCACTCCTCCGAGGTCGGCCCGGGCGTCGGTCTAGGTGTCGGTCCGGGTGCGCAGCAGCCAGGTGCGCAGCAGCCAGGCGCGCAGCAATCGGCGCGGAGCGAGCCGCCATGGCAGGAACCAACGCGGAGCGAGCCAACGCGGAGCGAGCCACCGTGGGAAGACAGCGGGCGTCAGGATTACGGCCGCCAGGACCCGCCTCCCCAGGATTCCTGGCGCCTGGACGCGGCTCGCCAAGATTACGGCCGTGACGACCTTGGCCGTCAGGACGCTACCCGTCATGACCTCGCTCGACAGGATCTCGCCCGACCTGACCCCGCTCGTCGAGACGCGGGGCGCCCGAGCTATCCCGCTCAGCCCGATCAGACGCCGCCGCCGATGGCAGCGTTGTCACCCGACAGCCTGGATCGCGAGCATGCCGCCAGGTCGGACCCGGCATTGCAGGACTTCTTCGCCCCAGGGGGGCCCTCCCGCACCACCCCGCGCCCCGCCCCGGCCCCGCAGGGCCCCCAAGGGCCAGCGGCGGGCCAGCGGTCCCAGGGATCGGGGCCTCAGCGGTCCCAGGGGCCCCTGCGGTCCCAGGGACCCCAGGGGCCCAGAGGACCGCAGTCGGCCGGGCCGCAGGGATCGGGTCTGCCCGGTCCCGGTCTGCCTGGTCCCGGCCAGCAGCGGTACGCTGGGAATGATCGCGGAGAGCAAGGACCTCGTCGCGCTGCGGCTAGCGGTAGCCCGTGGGACACTCCGGCCAAGCACCCAATGACGGGTCCGCTGGCGGCCGCGATGACCGGGCCGATGCTGGCCGTCAAGGGCGCTGCGGCGCTTGTCGCGCCGAAGGAGGACGAGCCATTGCGGAACAAGGTGCTCCGCATTATCTCGGTCTCCGTGATCGTGGTGGCCGCCGTCGCGGCCGGCGCGTACCTGCTCACCAACAGCGGGGGCACCACGAATCCGAACGCCCTCGGGGCCACGCCAGCTCTTACCCAGCCGACCACCTCGGGGTCGAAGGCGCCGACGACCAAGGCAACCGCGAAGGTGAAGTCAACCGCCAAGACGAAGTCGACTACCCACGCCAAGAAGAGCTCCACCGCGACCACCGCCGATTACGTGCTCTCCACGCCCGCCACCGCCGGCGGCTACCCGATGGGCACGGACCCGCACTTCATCGCCACCGCCACCGCCACCGCGCAGTCCATCGTCAGTACCGTGGCGAGCGGCGGCGGCGGAACGGTGAAGGGTAGCCCGGTGTCGGCGCCCTACCGGCTGCCAACCGGCGAGCAGGTGATCACGTTCGTCGGCTACCGTGGCACCTTCGACCCGGCCAAGGTCATCGCAAGCATGGGCTCGTACGGCACCACGGACGGCACTTATACCGACGCCAAGACCGGCGACTCCATCGCCTGTGCGAACACGGCTGCTACCGCGGACACCACGAGCGGCGCTGTCTGCGTGTGGGCCACCGCGTCGACGCTCGGGATCACCGAGTTCTTCGACGTGTCCGGGCCAGAGGCGCTGACAGCCAGCCAGTACAAGGGCGCCGCCGACACGGAGAAGGTCCGCGCGAGCGTCGAGACCAAGAAGTCCTAGCAAGGCGAGGCTCCTTTGGGGGCCGAAGGTAACTTCGGCCCCCAAAGGAACTAAGTGGGCACTGGGTCCAGGGAATCCGTAAACTCGCTGTGTGACCGCACGAGACTCAGACCCCGACGAGCTTCCCTCGCAGTACGCGCCAGCCGAGGTAGAGGCTCGTCGTTACCAGCACTGGGAGAAGGCCGGCTACTTCGCGCCGGAAGCCCAGGAGAACCCCGACGCGCCGAGCTTTAGCATGGTGCTACCGCCGCCGAACGTAACGGGTCAGCTGCACATCGGTCACGCCCTCGACCACACGCTGAGCGACGCGCTCATCCGCCGCCGCCGCATGCAGGGCTACCGCACGCTGTGGCTGCCAGGCATGGACCACGCGGGCATCGCGACCCAGAACGTCGTCGAGCGCGAGCTCGCCAAGGACGGTCTTTCCCGGCACGACCTCGGCCGCGAGGCGTTCGTCGAGCGGGTCTGGGAGTGGAAGGCCGAGTTCGGCGGCAGGATACTCAACCAGATGCGCCGGCTCGGCGACAGCGTGGACTGGTCCCGCGAGCGGTTCACCATGGACGAGGGGCTGTCCCGCGCCGTCCAGACGATCTTTAAACGGTTGTTCGACGACGACCTGATCTACCGCGCCGACCGGATCATCAACTGGTGCCCGCGCTGCCTGACCGCGCTGTCCGACATCGAGGTGGACCACTCAGACGACGAGGGCGAGCTCGTCTCGATCCGCTACGGCGACGGCGCTAACGCGATCGTGGTCGCGACAACCCGGGCCGAGACGATGCTCGGCGACACCGCCGTGGCCGTCCACCCCGACGACGAGCGGTACTCCCACCTGGTCGGCACCACCGTCGAGCTGCCGCTGACCGGCAGGACCATCCCGATCGTGGCCGACGCGCACGTCGACCCGGCCTTCGGCACCGGCGCGGTCAAGGTGACCCCGGCGCACGACCCGAACGACTTCGAAATCGGCCGCCGCCATGACCTGCCCGGCATGTCCATCATGGACGAGCGCGGTGTCATCACCGCGGGTGGCCCGTTCCAGGGCCTTGACCGGTTCGAGGCCCGGCCGGCCGTCGTCGCCGCGCTGCGCGAGGAAGGGCGGATCGTCAAGGAGACCCGCCCCTACGTGCACGCCGTCGGGCACTGCAGCCGCTGCTCCACCACGGTCGAGCCGCGCCAGTCGCTCCAGTGGTACGTCCGCGTCGCCCCGCTGGCCCAGGCGGCGGGCGACGCCGTCCGCGACGGCCGGGTCACGCTGTCGCCGCCCGAGATGAACGCCAGGTACTTCGGCTGGGTGGACGACATGCACGACTGGTGCATCTCTCGCCAGCTCTGGTGGGGGCACAGGATCCCAATCTTTTATGGTCCGAACGGGCAGGTGCGCTGCGTCGGACCCGACGAAACTCCCCCGGAGGGGTGGACGCAGGACCCCGACGTCCTCGACACCTGGTTCTCCTCGGGCCTGTGGCCGTTCTCCACGCTCGGCTGGCCGGACGACAGAGCCGACCTGCGCGACTTCTACCCGACGAGCGTGCTCGTCACCGGGTACGACATCCTGTTCTTCTGGGTCGCCCGGATGATGATGTTCGGCCTCTACGCGAATAACGATAAGGCGCCACAAGACGCTGTGCCATTTCGGAATGTCGTGCTGCACGGCCTGGTCAGGGACCAGTTCGGCAAGAAGATGTCCAAGTCGCGCGGTAACACGGTCGACCCGATCGACTGGATCGAGCGGTTCGGCGCCGACGCGACCAGGTTCACCCTCGCCCGCGGCTCCAACCCGGGCAGCGACACCGCCGTCAGCGAGGACTGGGCGGCCGGGTCACGGAACTTCTGCAACAAGCTATGGAACGCCACCAGGTTCGCGCTGATGAACGGGGCAGTGCCGCCCCGGGCACGGCTTGGCGGTGACCTCAGCGTGCCGGATCGCTGGATTCTCTCCCGGCTCGCCAGCGTGATCGCGGAGGTGGACGGGCTGCTCGAGCGGTTCGAGTTCGGCAAGGCCTGCGATGTGCTTTACCACTTCGCGTGGGACGAGCTCTGCGACTGGTACCTGGAGCTTGCCAAGGTGCCGCTTGCGTCGGGCGATGCCGCGGTCGCCGACCGGACGCGCGGCGTCCTCGGGTTCGTGCTCGACCAGACGCTCCGGCTGCTTCACCCGGTGATGCCGTTCGTCACCGACGAGCTGTGGTGCGCGCTGACCGGCGAGGACTCGGTGATGATGGCGGCCTGGCCGACGTACTCCTTCGCCGACCCGGTGGCGGAGGCGGAGGTGGGGTCTGTCATGCGGCTTGTGACGGAGCTCCGCAGGTTCCGTTCCGACCAGGGACTACGGCCGGGGCAGCGGGTGCCGGCCAGGCTCGCGGGTATCGCCGCCACGCCGCTCGCCGGACACGAGGAGTCCATCAGGTCGCTACTGCGGCTGACAAGCCCCGAGGGCGACGGGTTCGCCGCGTCGGCCGCGCTCACGGTCGAAGGCGTCACCGTGGAGCTCGACCTGGCCCAGGCCGTGGACCTGGCGGCCGAGCGCGCGCGGCTCGACAAGGACCTGACGGCGGCGCGCAAGGATGTCGGCGCGATGACGGCCAAGCTGGCCAACCCGGCCTTCACCGACAAGGCTCCCGCGGCCGTGGTCGCCAAGTCCCGTGAGCGCCTGGCCGCCGCCGAGGCCGACATCGCCCGCCTAGAGGCCCGCCTGATGACGCTAGGCTGATTTGGTGGACATCGCTGACCAGCTGCGCGAGGTAGAGCTCGAGATCGGATCGCGGCGCGCCGAGCATCAGATCTCCCCGACCCTTGACCGGATCGCGGCGCTCGCCCACGTGCTCGGCGACCCGCAGCACACGTTCCAGGTCATCCACGTCACCGGGACCAACGGCAAGACGTCGACCACGCGGATGATCGAGACGCTGCTGCGCGAGCGCGGGCTGCGCACCGGGCGGTTCACGTCACCGCACCTGGTCTCGATGCGGGAGCGGATCTGCGTGGACGGCGTGCCGTTGTCGGCGGAGCGGTTCATCGAGCTTTATGAGGAAATTTCGCCGTATGTCGCGATGGTCGACAGCCAGCAGCCGGTGCCGCTGAGCTTCTTCGAGATCCTCACCGGCATGATGTTCGCGGCGTTCGCGGACGCGCCCGTGGACGTCGCGGTGATCGAGGTCGGCCTGGGCGGCCGGTGGGACGCGACCAACGTCGCCGACGGCGCGGTGGCCGTGATCACGCCGATCGCCCTGGATCACATGCGGTGGCTGGGCGACACGATCGAGGAGATCGCGACGGAGAAGGCCGGCATCATCAAGCCGGGCGCGATCGCGGTGCTCGCGCAGCAGCCGCTTGCCGCCGCCGAGGTTCTCATGGAACGGGCGGTCAGCGTCGGCGCGACCGTCGCCAGGGAAGGGCTCGAGTTCGGCGTGCTCGCCCGCGAGCTCGCGGTCGGCGGGCAGCAGCTCGTGCTCAAGGGGATCCGCGGCGCGTACGCCGACATCTACCTGCCGCTGTTCGGCGCGCACCAGGCGTCGAACGCGGTGTGCGCGCTCGCCGCCGTCGAGGCGTTCGCCGGGGTCGGCGAGACGGTTCCCGTCGGCGACGGGAACGCAACGCTCACACTCGGCCCGGGCCTGTCCACCGCCACTCTCGACCCGGACCTGGTCAGGTCGGCGTTCGCCAAGGCAAGCTCGCCCGGCAGGCTTGACATCCTGCGGCGCTCGCCGACGGTGATCGCCGACGCGGCGCACAACCCGGCGGGGATGGCCGTGACCGTCGCGGCGCTGACCGAGTCGTTCACCTTCGACCGGGTGATCGGCGTCGTCGCGGTCCTCGAGGACAAGGACGTCTCGGGCCTGCTCGAAGAGCTTGAGCCGGTGCTTTCCGAGATCGTGGTGACCACCAACTCCTCGCCACGCGCGATGCCGGCCGAGGAACTCGCGGAGCTGGCCCGCGAGCTGTTCGACGAGGACCGGGTGCTGGTCGCCGCGCGGCTCGACGACGCGATCGAGCTGGCGGTTACCCGCGCCGACGAGGCGGACGCGGAAGACCTGTCGGGAGGCGGCCCCGGCGGGACCGCCGTCCTCGTCACCGGCGCGGTCGTCACGGCGGGCGACGCGCAGCTGCTGCTCGCACCGAACGCCGCGGTGCGTGCCGTCGACGACGGCGCCGACTCCGCGCCTCCCGAGCCGGACATGCCCGCCAGGCACTCGTTTACGCTAGGAGACCTCTCGTGAAGCGCTTGTGCGGCACCGTCCTCGGCATGGAGGCCGTCGTCGTCCTGCTGGCGATCGTGCCGGCTAAGACGCTCGGTCATGTCAGCGGTGGGACGGCGGCCGCGGTCTGCGGCGCCATCGCGATCGTCGCGATCGTGCTCGCCGGGTTCGTCGGCCGCAGGCCGTGGGCGCTGTACGCCGGGTCGGTGCTTCAGGTGCTCGTGATCGCGTCCGGCGTCCTCGTGACGGCGATGTACGCCCTCGGCGTGATCTTCGCGGCGCTCTGGTTCACCGGCATCTGGCTGGCCCGCAAGTGGGAGGGCGAACCGGGCGCCCCAGCGGTCTGAACATGCCCGTCTGACCTTGTGCTCTGACCCGCGTCCGCGGTGATCGCGAGCCCGGTAAGCTCATGCGTGATCACGTAAAATATGGCGTACCAAAATCAAAAGCACGCAAAACATGACGCAGGGAGCAGGGAGCAGTAATGTCGCAGCGCACACTTATCTTGGTCAAGCCGGACGGCGTCCGCCGCAACCTCATCGGTGACGTAATATCCCGAATTGAGCGCAAGGGCCTGAAGGTGATCGCGATGGAAATGCGCGTAATCGATGTTGACACGGCGCAGGCGCACTACGCCGAGCATGCGGAAAGGCCTTTCTTCGGCGAGCTCGTCGATTTCATCACCTCGGGACCTCTGGTGGCGCTCGTGGCCGAGGGGGAGCGGGCCATCGAGGCGTTCCGTGCCCTCGCTGGGGCGACCGACCCGGTGAAGGCACTGCCCGGCACGGTCCGCGGCGACTACGCCCTCCAGGTGTCGCAGAACATGGTGCACGGCTCTGACTCGCCGGAGTCCGCCGAGCGGGAGATCAAGATCTTCTTCCCCGAGCGCGTTTAGCCGCCTTCGCGGCAGGGTCGCGGGAAAGTCGCGGCAGATAAGCGCGCAACTAGGCTGACCGTGATCGTAAAACCACAGTTTGCGATGACCGCAAACCGCCACGAAGCGGTCGGCCTAGTATGAAATATCGCAGAATTTTAGGAAAAATTGCCGACGCGTCCCCCTCCGAGGCTACGCGTGCCGTTGGGATAGGCTCAGGATCGATTCGCTGATCTGATTGGAAGGGTTCCCGCACCCGATGGGCAATGCGCTGACGTTCCTCGGCCGCGACCTGGCGATAGATCTCGGCACGGCCAACACCCTGGTCTACGTGCGCGGCCGGGGAATCGTACTCAACGAGCCGAGCGTGGTCGCGCTCAACACCAACACCGGCCAGGTGGTCGCGGTCGGCGTTGAGGCCAAGCGGATGATCGGCCGCACGCCAGGCAACATCGTGGCGGTGCGCCCGCTCAAGGATGGCGTGATCGCCGACTTCGACGTGACCGAGCGGATGCTGCGTTACTTCATTCAGAAGGTCCACCGGCGGACCAGGATGGCCAAGCCGCGGATCGTCGTCGCGGTGCCGAGCGGCATCACCGGCGTTGAGCAGTCCGCCGTCAAGGAGGCGGGCCACCAGGCAGGCGCCCGCCGTGTCTACATCATCGAGGAGCCGATGGCCGCCGCGATCGGCGCCGGCCTGCCGGTTAACGAGCCGACGGGGAACATGGTGGTCGACATCGGCGGCGGCACCACCGAGGTCGCGGTGATCTCCCTCGGCGGCGTCGTTACCTCGCAGTCGATAAGGATCGGCGGCGACGAACTCGACGAGGCGATCATCACCTTCGGCAAGAAGGAGTACTCGCTGATGCTCGGCGAGCGTACCGCCGAGGAGATCAAGCTGGCGCTCGGCTCGGCGTTCCCCTCCGCCGACGAGCCGTACGCCGAGATCCGCGGCAGGGACCTGGTCAGCGGCCTGCCCAAGACCGTGGTGATCAGCGCCGCCGAGGTGCGGCGCGCGATAGAGGAGCCGGTTAACCTGATCGTCGACGCGATCCGGTCCACGCTCGACAAGTGCCCGCCAGAACTGGCCGGCGACGTGATGGACAGGGGCATCGCGCTGACCGGCGGCGGCGCGCTGCTGCGCGGCCTCGACCAGCGCGTCCGCGAGGAGACGGGGATGCCCGTGCACATCGCGGACAGCCCCCTCGAATCGGTCGTGCTCGGCACCGGCAAGTGCGTGGAGGACTTCGACACGTTGCGACGGGTACTCGTCCCCGATAGGCGATAGCCTCCGAGCCAGGGACAAGGGGGGCGCGAGGGACGGGAGTTGCGTACATGCATGATCAGAGGCGAACACGCCCTGTGCTTATCGCGCTGCTCATCGTGGCGATCGCGCTGATCACGATCGACTTCAGGGACGGCGGCAACTCGTCGGCTCGCTCCCTCGGCGGGCGCATCTTCGGCCCGTTCGAGCACCTGGGCGGCGATGTCACCGGCTGGTTCGGCGGTGGCGGCAGCGCCGAGATCACCGCGCTGCAACGGCAGAACGACGAGCTCCGAGCGGAGCTAGCGAGCAGCCAGACCGCCGGCCAGGACGCCGCACAGCTCGCCGGCCTCTTCCACCTTTCGATCAATCATGGCTACCGGGTGGTCGCCGCCACCGTGATCGCCGCGGGCGGCGACTACTCGGACACGGTGACGATCGGCGCGGGCAGCAGCGACGGCATCGCCGCGAACGAGACCGTGCTCAACGGCGACGGCCTCGTCGGCGCGGTCATCAGCGTCACCAGGTCCACCGCGACCGTGCAGCTCGCCACCGACGCTGGCGCGACGGTCGGCATCGCGGCGGCGGGCTCGGGCCAGATCGGCGCGCTCACCGGCACCGCCGACTCGATGACGGGCACCGCGCCGCTGAAGCTCACCATGTTCAGCGCGACCGCGACGCTCAAGCCGGGCGAGCAGCTCGTGACGTTCGGCTCGGTGGGCGGCCGACCGTACGTGCCGGGCGTCCCGGTGGGAAGGGTCACGGCGGTGACCACCAAGCCGGGCTCGCTCACCCCGACCGCTCTGGTCAAGCCGTTCGCCGACTTCACCGGCCTCGGCGTCGTCGGGGTGGTGGTCAGCAAGTGAGCCGCTCGGGGCGGGGCGGGGGCCGAGGCCGGAGTTGGGGCCGGGGCCGGCCGCCGGGGGAGCGGTCGGCGGCAAGGAAGGCGGTCATCGTCGCCGCCCTGCCGCTCGCTCTGTTCGCCGCCGTCATCGCGCAGCTCACCGTCGTGAACCGGCTGTCGCTGCCCGGCGGCGACGCGCCCGACCTTGTGCTCCTCCTGGTCACCGCGGTCGCGGTCCTCGCCAGCCCGCTGACCGGCGCGCTCGCCGGGTTCGCCGGCGGCCTCGCCCTCGACGTCGCCCCGCCGCAGGCGCACTACGCGGGCGAGTACGCGCTTGTCTTCTGCCTGGCCGGGTACGCCGCCGCCCGGGCAAGCGCCGCCGCGCGGGAGGCTTCGGCCGATCGGTCGCCGCATATCTTCCAGGTGCCCCGCACCGAGCTGACCGTCATGGCCGCCGCGGCGGCGGCCGGCGAGGCGGGCAAGGCCGCGATTGGCCTGCTGCTCTCCGACCCCAACGTGACGGGACCCGCCATCAGGCATGCGCTGCCCGGCGCGGTCCTCTACGACCTGCTGCTCACCCCGGTCACGCTCTGGCTCGTGTCGCTTCTGGCCGGTCGGCCCGCCCCCGATGTCGCCCAGGCGCCGGCGTTCGCCCCCGCCGTGCGGCTCGGCGCGGTCTTCAGGCTGGCGTCGGCCGGCGCCGTCCCTGTGCTTTTCGCCCCGCGTAAGCGGCTGGCAGGCAGCGGGCCAGACCATCAGGGGCCGTCCTGGGCGCGCCGCGAGCCCAAGCTGCGGCTTTCCGACGCTCGTTCACGATCAGTTGGAGGAACGAACCGGACCGTCTCCGGCATCGCCCAGCCCCTGCTGGCCGGCGGACGGGCGTCGAAGCTGAACTTCGCCTCCCACGGCAGAGCGCAATCGCTGCGCGGCGGGACGGCGTCGCGCCCGTCGATGGCCCGGCTGGCGAAGTCTCCGTCCAAGGGGTGGCTCCGCAGGGACCGGGCGACCTGGTCCGCGCCAGCCCGTCGAAAGACGCCGTCCAGGGGCTGGCTGCGTTCATCTAGGCGGTCGGTTGCCAGGCCCAACCGGTATGCGAGCGCCCCGACTGGCAAGTGGCTGCGCCGTAGCAGGCATCCGTGGCGCAGGCGCGGTAAGCGATTCCTCGCGCTCGTGGGCGGCCGCCGGTGATCCCCGCCTCGCGCCGCCGCCTGATCGGCCTCTACGCGGTTGCGGCGGCCATGCTCGTGGTCCTCGGCGGCAGGCTCTGGTATCTGCAGGTGCTCGACACCACGCATTACCGGCAGCTCGCCGAGGTGAACCAGACCAGGCAGATCGTCGTGCCCGCGGTGCGCGGCATGATCACCGACGACACCGGGGCACCGCTGGTGCGCAACCAGACCTCGATGGTCGTGTCGGTGGACATGATGCGGCTCTCGCAGCAGACGAGCGACGGCCGCATGGCCGTGCTCGCGCGGCTCGCGCCGCTGCTGCGCCTGCCGGACAAGACGCTGACGGAGAAGGTCAGGCTCTGTACCCGGGGCGTGCCCGCGCCGTGCTGGCCGGGCTCGCCCTATCAGCCGATTCCGGTTGCGGAGGACGTCAGCGATGTGACGGCGCTGCAGATCATGGAGGAGTCCAGGCAGTTCCCCGGCGTTAGCGTGCAGCTACAGCCGGTGGTGGACTACCCGATGCCCGACGGCGCCAACCCGGCGCAGGTGCTCGGCTACCTGCAACCGATCACGCAGGCCGAGATGGCCAAGGACCACCTACCGCAGACCGGGTTCGCCGGCGATGACCTGGTCGGCCAGGCC
>Ga0302325_10024473_pt1 | contig 12555 bp, 12 predicted proteins | sample Palsa_T0_2_FD_201948 | JGI IMG/M metagenome (GOLD analysis project Ga0302325, IMG submission 201948) | Peat permafrost microbial communities from Stordalen Mire near Abisko, Sweden - Palsa_T0_2 | ecosystem: Environmental > Terrestrial > Soil > Palsa > Peat permafrost | place: Sweden: Abisko...
GCGGTGGTTTGATAATCGCGCGACGGGCGACCTGATGACGCGGGTGCTCGAGGATGTGACGGCCGTCGAGCGAATGCTGATCGACGGCCTGGAGCAGGGCGTCGTTGCGGTGTTGCAGGTGATTGTCGTCACCATTGTCCTGGTGCGGCTGGAGCCGATGCTGGCGCTGCTCGCGCTCTCGCCTCTGCCGCTGCTGGCGGCCGGCGCATTGACTTACACGCTCACGGCTCACAAGCGTTACCGGCTCCAGCGCACCGCCGCCTCGGCGATGAACGCGCTGCTGCACGACAACCTGGCCGGCATCCGGCAGATCAAGACGTTCGTGCGCGAGCGGGAGGAGCACGCGCGCTTCAACGCGGCGAGCCGTCAATTGGCCGAGGCGACGCTGGTGGTGATGAAGGCATGGGCGCTCTACAACCCGTTGATGGCCTTCCTCGCGGCGGCCGGCTCGGTGCTGGTGGCGGGCTTTGGCGCGTACGCGGTCCTGCACGGGCGGCTCAACCTGGGCCAATACATGCAATTCCTGATGCTGGTGCCGTTTTTGTACGATCCCATCGGGCGGCTGCACCAGCTTAACCAGCTTTTCCAGGCCGGACGGGCCGCCGGGGAGCGGGTATTCGAGATCATGGACGAGCAGCCGGAGCCGGGCGAGGCGGGGGACGAACCGGAGGAGCCGGGGCCGGTGCTGGGCGAGGTGGAGTTTCGCAACGTGTCGTTTGCCTACGATCAAGCGCTGCCGGTGCTGCGCGGCATCCGTCTGCACGCCCAACCCGGCGACACCGTGGCGCTGGTGGGACAGACCGGCGCCGGGAAATCGACGCTGGTCAACCTGCTGACGCGCTTTTACGAGTACGACACGGGGGAAATCCTCATCGATGGCCGCCCGCTGCGCGACCTGCCCAAGAATGTGCTGCGCAAGGCCGTGGGCATGGTGACGCAGGAGAGCTTTCTATTCAACGGGACCATCCGCGAGAACCTGCGGCTGGGAAAACCGGACGCGACCGGCGAGGAGATGCTGGCGGTGCTCGAGGCGGCCAACGCGCGGGAATTCGTGGAACGGATGCCGAAGGGGCTCGATACGATCGTGGGCGAGCGGGGCGTGAAGCTGAGCGTGGGGGAAAAGCAGCGGGTCTCCATTGCGCGCGCGCTGCTGAAGGACCCGCCCATCCTCGTGCTGGACGAGGCGACGGCCAGCGTGGACACCTCCACCGAACGGCTGATCCAGGAGGCGCTCGACCGGCTCATGGAGCGGCGGACGAGCTTCGTCATCGCGCACCGGCTCTCGACCGTGCGGCACGCGGACCAGATATTGGTCATGGACCACGGGCGCATCGTCGAGCGGGGGCGGCACGGGGAATTGCTGGCGCTCGACGGAATCTACGCGCGGCTGTGCGCGAATAGCTTCATGGACACCGGGGCAGGGGCGATTGCGGACGTGGTGGGGTGAGGGGGAGGGAGTCATTCAACGTCTCAAATCGGGATCGCTTTGATCGCGAACAGCCACACGGTATGTTCGTCGAAAGTGTAATAGAGGCTGACTTGCTTTCCCGATACCGGGGCCATAGGCAACAACCACACTGAGCCATTGGCATAAAGTAGCGACCCCGCCTTGGGGTCGCGTGCCAGCAGATATTCCGCCGCCTCGACAAAATCATCCGCCTCTCGCTCGTCGGAAATCAGAGCCGTGAGATCGCGCTCGAAAGAGCGCTCCCGGATCACAGTGCGGGGTAACGGATCGGGCATGCCGAAGCCCCTTTCACATACCGCCCGCGCGGTCAACGCTTTTCCAGACGGGCTGGAAAAATTAGGTTTTCGCTTCGACGCCGCGCGCCAAACACTCGCGAGCTTGTTTTTCCAGCGTCGCGCCGAAGGCTCTTTCGGCCTCGGTCGCCTCTCTCGTGCCGATGAGGTTGATGCCGGGCGGAACCTTCTCGCCGGCAGCTTTCGCGGTTTCGACGACGCGCCGGATGCGGGAAGCCCGCGTCTCGGGTGTCTCGCTGTGCGGGGGCTTCTTTAGCTCAGTGCGGCGCACTCTCATCCAGCGATTCCTTGCACACGACGTGCCATGAGTCAATGGGGCAGGGGAGCGAAATGGAGTAAAATGGAGCGATTACCCTTGACTTGGCATGCTACGTGGTGGTTCAAGGTGGGGCGTTGTGGGGCAAAGTGGCTCCCAATCCCACGCACAACATGCCTGCCACCCTTGATATTGTCCAGAAGCCTCTGGTCTTCTCAGGTGAGTTCCACCCGCTGCTCGACCAGAAAAAACGGCTGACGATCCCCGCCCGGTGGCGATCGGACGAGCTGGTGGAGCTTTTCATCATTAAGAGTCTGAGCCGCGGCTGTCTCGCCGCGATGCCGCAGGAGGTTTTGCAGGCAATGGGCGATAAAGCGGCGTCGCAGGCTCTCACCTTAGAGGCTCACCAGGCGTTTAAGGATCATTTTTTTGCCAATGCGGTGATTTGCCCGGTCGATTCCCAGGGGCGGATGGTGCTTGCGGACGATCTTTGCCGGTTCGCGGGGATCGAGAAGGAGGTGGTGCTGGCGGGAGGCGACTCGAAATTTGACATCTGGAACCCCGGGGCGTGGCGGCAGCGGAAGCAAGCCGTTTCGCCGGCATACGAAACGATCCTCAAGAGCCTCGGCCTATGACTTTTTTGACCAGCCTTTTTTCCAATGATCTGTGTTGAACCGACTTCCTGGAGCCGAATGCGCCCCGACGAACATTTCCACACCTCCGTCCTGCTGAAGGAGGTGCTGGACCTGCTGGCGCCGCGTGCGGGGGAGACTTTTGTGGACGGGACGCTGGGCGGGGGCGGTCATGCGGAAGCGCTGCTGGAGGCAGGGGCGCGCGTGATCGGGCTCGACCAGGACCCGGAAGCCCTCGATTTTGCCAAGGGGAGACGCCTGCACCGGTTCGGAAACCGTTTCCGTCCGGTGCAGGCGAATTTTGCACAACTCGGCGCGGTGCTGGATGAGCTGGGCGTACGGGAGGTGGACGGGGTGTTGCTGGACCTGGGGGTATCGTCGCGGCAATTGGACACCGCTCACAGAGGGTTCTCATTCCAGCGGGAGGGACCGCTCGATATGCGGATGGACCCTGCGGGAGGCGTCACGGCGGCGGACCTTGTGAATACGGCGCCGGCGGCGGAACTCGCGCGGATATTCCACGAATACGGCGAGGAGCCGCACTCGCGGCGGATCGCGGCGCGGATTGTAAGCGGGCGGGCGGCACGGCCATTCGAGACGACGATGCAACTGGCGCTGGCGGTGGAGGAAGTGGTGCCGAGGCGGGGGCGGATTCACCCTGCGACACGCATTTTCCAGGCGCTGCGGATCGCGGTGAACGGGGAGATGGAGGCGCTCGAGAGCGTGCTGGGGCAGGCGGCTGCGCGGCTGCGCGGGGGCGGGCGGATGGCAGTGATCACGTTTCACTCGATCGAGGACCGGATGGTGAAGGAGTTTTTCAAGCTCCGTTCGATGCCGGAGCTGGACCGGCCGGAATGGCCGGCGCCGAGGCCGAACCCCGATTACATCTTTCGCGCGCTGACGCGCAAACCGGTCGTCGCGACTGCCGAAGAACAGCAGCGGAACCCGCGTTCGAGAAGCGCGAAGCTCCGCGCAGTCGAGAAAATCCAACCCGTCCGTTCATGAATCGCCGCAAACATACCAATATCGTCCCCGTGGCCGCGCTGGTCCGCTGGGTGGCGGTGGCCATCTTCCTGGCCGCGGCCGGGCTGGGCTACGTCTATTTCAAGAATCAGATGCAGACGACGGGAAATGAGATCCGGACCATGGAGGCCCAACTGAGCACGCTGCGGACGCAGGACGACGCCGTGCGCGCGCAGATTGACAGGCTCTCCTCGCACAGCTACCTCCAGCGGCGGCTGGCGGAAGGCTTCATCCAATTGACCCCCATCCGGGACGACCGGATCGTGCGGGTGCATCTCCCGGGCAGCCAGGCCGCGGCGGCGGCAGCGGAGAACACCGAGGATCTGCAACCCGTCTCCAACCGGTTCACTGCCCAATGACCTATTGCGCCAAAGTCCGTGCGCTCATCGCGTGTTGCGCTTTGGCGTTATGTTTCACCGGCTTCTCAGCGCGGCTGGTGCAGCTTCAGGTGACCAGGCATGAGCAATACGCGGCGCTGGCCGCGGAAAAGCACGGCAACAAGCAGATGCTCTACGGGCGGCGGGGGCTGATCGTGGACATCAACCAGCAGACGCTGGCCGACAACGACCCGGTGCGCAACGTGGTGGCGGACGGCTCCCTGCTGGCGCATCCGGAGGAGGCGGCGGGAGTGCTGGCGGGCCCGCTGGGGCTGGATGAAAGCGCGCTGATCGAGAAGCTGGCATCGGGCCGTCGCTACATCGTGCTCAAGAAGGATGTGCCCGAGGCCACGGCGATGGAGATCGAGAACCGGCTCTCGGTGCGGTCGATCCGCGGGATCACTTTCGAGCAGGACGCGGAGCGCATTTACCCGAACGGGCCGATGGCGTGCCACGTAGTCGGTTTCATGAACGGGGATCACGAGGGGGTTGAGGGAATCGAGGCGCAGGAGGACGAATACCTGCGCGGGCACGAGGGATTCCGCTACACGGAGCGGGATCGGTCGGGCAATGAGCTGGTGGCGTATCGCGGGGAGGAGCGCGCGCCGCGGGACGGGTACACCGTGCGGCTGACCCTGGACCTGAACTTGCAGAACATTGTCGAGACGGAGCTGGACACGGCATGCGCCGAGTTCAAGCCCAAGAAGGCCATCGTGATCCTGATGCGTCCGCAGACCGGGGAAATCCTCGCGATGGCAAACCGCCCGAACTTTGACCCGAACGAGGTGCGCACGAAGCCGGCCGCCTACATTCAGGCGCACGAGGGGGACATGATGAATTGCGCGATTGCGGACATGATGGAGCCGGGATCGACCTTCAAGATGGTGACGGCGGCCGGAGCGCTCAACGAGCACCTGGTGCGGCCGGACTCGGTCATCTTTTGTGAGAATGGGGCGTACAATTACGGCGGGCGGTTCCTGCACGACCACCATCCCTTCGGGGACCTGACGGTCGAGGACATCCTGGTGAAGTCGAGCAACATCGGCGCCGCCAAGCTGGCCATGGAACTGGGAGAACAGCGGTTCTACGGGTATATCCGCGGTTTCGGGTTCGGCGAGCGCACGGGGGTGTCGCTGCCGGGCGAGGTGCCGGGGCTGGTCCCTCCGCCGCACCGCTGGAGCAAGCTCTCGATCACGCGCATCCCGATGGGGCAGGAGGTGGCGGTGACGCCCTTGCAGACCATCACGGCGCTGTGCGCCGTCGCCAACGGCGGGCGGCTGATGATGCCGCAGATCGTGCATGATATTACGGATGACAAGGGGCAGGTCATCGCGAGCTTTCCTCCGGTGGAAATCCGGCAGGTGGTGAGCGGCGATGCGGCCCGGGAGGTGACCGAGGCGCTCAAGGGCGTGGTCAGTCCGCGCGGCACGGCGGCGCTTGCCAAGGTCTCGGGCTTCGTCGTCGCGGGCAAGACGGGGACGGCGGAAAAGATCGACCCGAAGGGAGGCTACCTGCCCGGCAAGTACATCGTCTCGTTTTGCGGATTCCTGCCGGCGGACAATCCGGCCTTTGTGGGCCTGGTGATGCTGGACGACGCGCAGACCAAGCCGGACCAGAATTACGGCGGCATGGTTGCGGGACCGATCTTTTCGCGCATCGGCGAAAAAGCGGCGCGCTACCTGAACCTCGAGCCGCAGCCGGAAGAACCGGAGAGCGACGTGATCATTACCGACCGGGAGCACGATTGAGATGCAACTCCAATACCTGATCCAGAACCTGCCGGAGGCGGTGGCCAGCGGCCCGACCGAGCGCGAGATCACGGCCGTGGCCTATGACTCGCGCAAAGTGCGCCCGGGCACGCTCTTTGCCGCGCTGCCCGGGGAGAAGGCCGATGGGAACTCGTTCATCGAGCCGGCCATCGCGGCGGGCGCCGTGGCCGTGATGGGGGAGAAGGTCGAGGCCGATTCCCGCGTCACCGCGGTGAAGGTGAAGAACGCGCGCGTGGCGCTGGCGGAGGTGGCGGCCGCGTTTTTCCAGCACCCGGCGCAGCGCCTGAAGATGCTGGGGGTGACCGGGACAAACGGCAAGACGACCACGACATTTCTCATCAAGCACATCCTCGAGAAAGAGCTGCTGCGCTGCGGGCTGCTGGGCACCGTGCGCTACGAGGTGGGCGACCGCATCCTCCCCGCGGCGCGGACCACGCCGGAGAGCCTGGACGTGCAGGAACTGCTCTCTCAAATGCGCAGCGCGGGGTGCAAGGCGGCGGTGATGGAGGTCTCCTCGCACGCGCTGGCGCAGGATCGGGTGTGGTGCATCCAATGGGATTGCGCGGTCTTCACGAACCTGACGCAGGATCACCTCGACTACCACGGGACGATGGAAAAGTACTTCGACGCGAAGAGCCTTCTCTTCACCGGCCTGGCGGCGCAGAAGAAGAAGGCCGTGGCGGTCATCAATGCCGACGACCGTTACGGCGCCCGGCTGGCCGGGATGTGCGGAGTGCCGGTGGTGACTTACGGGCTGGGGGCGCGGTCGGATTTTCGCGCCAGCGATGCGAGGAGCGATTTCTCGGGCACCTCCTACCAGCTCGATGCGCGGGGCAAGAGCTTCCTGGTGCGGCTGCCGCTCATTGGGCGCTTCAATGTGTACAACTCGCTGGCGGCGATCGCGGCGGCGGCCTCCATCGGCATCGAGGTGCGCCACGCCGTGGTGGCGCTGGCCAATGCGCCGCACGTCCCGGGCCGGCTCGAGGCGGCGCCGGTCAAGCGCCAGTTCCGGGTCTTTATCGATTACGCCCATACCGACGACGCATTGATCAATGTGATCAAGACGCTGCGCGAGCTCTCGCCCAGGCGGCTCATCGTGGTCTTTGGCTGCGGCGGGAACCGCGACACGGCGAAGCGCCCGAAGATGGGCGCGGCGGTCGACCAGCTTGCGGACTGGAGCATCATCACCTCGGACAATCCGCGCAAGGAAGACCCGGAGGCGATCATCGAGGACATCAAGAAAGGGTATCGCGGGAACAAATACGAAGTCATCGTCGACCGGCGCGAGGCGATCTTCAAAGCGGTGGCGATGGCGCAGCCGCGGGACATCGTGCTGCTCGCGGGGAAGGGCCACGAGACGTACCAGGAATTTGCCGATCACACCGTGCCGTTTGACGATGTGCATGTGGCCACCCAGGCCGTCGAGGCCATGCCCATGGAAGTGGGCTACAAAAAGGAAACACGCTTATGACCAAATCGATCGCAATGGAACTCAAGAGGATCGCCCGCGATACGGAAGCCGCACCCGAAGGCCTGCTAAGGCGGACCTTCCGGCGCTTCCGGCTGCCGCTGCGCGAGAAATCGAATTTCGATCAGGAGGCTGCGCGCAACCGCGCGGAGTCCCTCTTTCAGGTCAACTTCCGTTCTCCGTGGACCCGGTGAGCATCAGCACCATCGCGAATTGGGTCGAGGGTGAGCTTTCGCGCGGCAAGGCCGCCGCGGAAGTCGAAGCCATCTGCACCGATTCGCGCGCGCTCAAGCCGGGGGCGCTCTTCGTGGCGTTGCGCGGGGAGAAATTCGACGGCCACGATTTTATCCGCCAGGCGGCGCAATCCGGCGCGGCCGGCGCCGTGGTCGAGGAGGCGCCGGCGGACCTTGACTTTTCGGTGATCCGCGTGGGCGACACGCTCGAGGCGTTGCAGCGCATGGCGGCCAGTTACCGGCGGACGCTGCCGATGAAGGTGATCAATATTACCGGCAGCAACGGCAAGACCTCGACCAAGGACTACACGGCGGCGGTGCTGGCCATGCGTGGCCGCGTGGCGAAGACGGAGGGGAATCTGAACAATCACATCGGGCTGCCGCTGACCATCCTGCGCGCATCGGGCGCCGATGAGTTCGGCGTATTCGAAATCGGGATGAACCACCCCGGGGAGATCGCCCCGCTGGCGCGGATTTCGCGGCCCGACGCGGGTGTGATCACCGGCATCGGCATGGCGCACATCGAGTACATGGGGAGCCAGGAGGCAATCGCGCGCGAGAAGGGGATGCTGGTCGAGGCGGTGGGCGCGGATGGATTCGTGGTGCTGCCGGTGGACGATGCCTTTACCGAATCGATGGCCGCCCGGACTGATGCGAAAGTGATCCGCGCGGGACTGGAAAGCGGGGACGTGTACGCGAGCGACGTCACGGCGGACCCGGAGGGAAGCCGCTTCATGGCGCATGCGCGGGGGATCGTGGCCGAGGGGCGGCTCACGGCGCCGGGCCGGCACATGGTGCACAACGCGATGCTGGCCGTGGCCGTGGGGCTGGAATATGGCGTGCCGCTCGAGGAGTGCCTCGAGGGCTTGCGCCAGACGACCCTCACCAAGGGGCGGCTCGAGCGGAAGATGGTGCGCGGAATTTATATCCTGGACGACTCCTACAACGCGAACCCGGACTCGATGGTGGCGGCGTTGCAAACGCTGGGCCAGATGCCGGGGCGGCGCATCGCCGTGCTGGGGCAGATGAACGAGCTGGGCGCGGAATCGCTCCGCGGGCACCAACGCGTGGGAGAGGCCGCGGCGCGGGAAAAGATCGATTGCGTGATCACGGTGGGGAGCATCGCCTCGGGCATCGCGTCGGCGGCGCGCGAGCATGGGGTCAAGCACGCGCTCACGCCGGAGACCACCTCGGAGGCGGCGGCCATTCTGCGCAGCATGGCGCGCAATGGCGACACGGTGCTCATCAAGGGGAGCCGCTCGGTGAAAATGGAAACCATTGTCGAGGAGCTGGCCCGGACATGATGTATTTCATCTATCATTGGCGCAGTTCCTACACGCCGCTGAATGTCTTTCAGTATATCACCTTCCGCTCCGTCGCGGCGGCCGTGACCTCGTTCCTTCTCTCCCTGATGTTCGGGAACTGGGTGATCCGCCGGCTCATTAGCCTGAAAGTGGGCCAGCCCATCCGGACCAAGGAGCAGGTGCGCGAGCTGGCGGAATTGCACGGCGGCAAGGCCGGCACGCCCACCATGGGCGGCGTGCTGCTGCTGGGATCGGTGGTGGTCTCGACGCTGCTTTGGGCGCGGCTGACCAATCGCTCGATCTGGCTGGCATTGTTTACGATTGTCTATCTGGGTCTGCTCGGCTTCGTGGATGACTATCTCAAAGTTACCCGCAAGAAATCCGACGGCGTCCATCCAAAGGTCAAGCTGATCGCGCAACTGGCGCTGGCGATGGTCGTAACCGCTTTCTTTCTCCTCGATCCCTCCTCGGAGGTGCAGGCGCGCGCGTTGTATGTCCCGTTTTACAAGGAGCCGGTGATCTTCAACCTGGGCTGGGGGACCTTTTTCTTCTTTGCGCTCGTGGTGGTGGGCACCTCGAACGCCGTCAACCTGACCGACGGCCTGGACGGCCTGGCGACCGGATGCACGGTCACCGCGGCGCTGGCTTTCGCGGTCCTGGCCTACGTGGCCGGGAATGTAAAAGTCTCCTCCTATCTCGATGTCCCCTTTTACCCGTTTACCGGCGAGCTTACCGTGGTCTGCATGGCGTTGGCGGGGGCGGGGCTTGGATTCCTTTGGTTCAATTGCCATCCGGCGCGCGTCTTCATGGGAGATACCGGGTCGCTGGCCATCGGCGGCGTGCTGGGCGTGGTGGCCATCTGCTGCAAGCAGGAGCTGCTGTTGCTGGTGGTAGGCGGCGTTTTCGTGATGGAGGCGGTCTCGGTCATTCTGCAAGTGATGAGTTTCAAGCTCACGGGCAGGCGCATCTTTGCCATGTCGCCCATCCATCACCATTTCGAGCTAAAGGGATGGAAGGAAAACACCGTGATCGTCCGGTTCTGGATTCTTTCCATCATGTTCGCCGCGCTCGGCCTGGCGACCCTCAAACTTAGGTAACCCATGTCCAATCCATGCAATATAAGAACAAACAAATCGCGGTCCTCGGTTTTGGCTCGAGCGGCGAAGCCGCGGCCCGGCTGCTCGCGGAGGAGGGGGCCATGACCACCATCCTGGACAGCGCGGACTTGAAGAAACTGCGTTCGAAAATCGAGAAGATCACCCCGTTGGGCGTTTCCGTGCTGGCCGCCATCGAGGCCGATACGGACCCGCGCCATTATGACCGCGGCATCCTCTCGCCGGGCATCGATCCCTCGGCCCCCCTGGTGCAAAATTTCCTGCGCAAGCGGATCGAGATGATCGGGGAGCTCGAATTTTCCTGGGAGCTTTGCAACTGCCCGGTGGTGGCCATTACCGGCACCAACGGGAAGACGACCACGACCGAACTGGTGGCGCGGATGCTCAACGAATGCGGCGTGAAGACCCTGGCGGCGGGGAATATCGGACCGGCATTCGCGGCGGTGGTGAAGCAGAGCGGCGGCCTGGATATCATGACGCTCGAAGTCAGTTCGTTTCAGCTCGAGGAAATTCGCACGTTCCGTCCGCACATCGCGGTCTGGCTGAATTTCACGCCCGATCATCTGGACCGTTACCCGGACATGGAGTCCTACCGGCGGGCCAAGCTGCGGGTTTTCGAAAACCAGACCAGTGAGGATTGCGCGGTCATCAACCTGGCCGACATGCCGTTGGTGGTGGACCCGGCGTCGCTGCGCGCCCGGGTGATTACCTTCAGCGCATTCCGGCGGGCCGGCGATTTCGATTTGCGCGACGGCGTCATTCACTTTCGCGGAGAGCCGGTGCTGGCGATGAGCCTGACGAAGCTGCGCGGGGTTCACAACGCCGAGAACCTCATGGCGGCGTTGGGCGTCGGTTATTGGCTGGGACTTGGCTTCGAGCGGATGGCCGCGCCGCTGGCCGCTTACACGCCGGCTCCGCATCGCTGCGAGCTGGTGGGCGTCATCGGGGGCGTGGACTATGTCAACGACTCCAAGGCGACCAATATCGACGCCCTCGAAAAGGCGCTGCTCTCCGAGAGCCGCCCGGTGGTGCTGATTGCCGGCGGCAAGGATAAGGGATTCGAGTTCGGATCGGTTGCGGAATTGATCGGACGCAAGGCGCATCACGCGGTCCTGATCGGCGAGATGTCGGGCCGCATTGCCGCGTCGTGGGAGAGTCGCGTGCCGTGCGAGCAGGCAGCCTCGCTCGAGGAGGCCGTGCGGCGCGCGCACGGGCATGCGCGCCCCGGCGACGTGGTCCTTTTCTCTCCGGGCACTTCTTCCTTCGACATGTTCAAGAACTACGCCGACCGCGGCGACCAATTCCGCAACCTAGTCCAATCGCTCGCATGAAACTGCCATTCAGACCTCCGAAAAAGAAGAAACTCCAGGCCGCCACCGCCCATCGCGCGCGCGAGGCGGACTATACCGAAGAACCCAACGTGAAGCTATCGAGCGCCTTCTTCGTGGTGCTGGTGCTGCACGTCGTGGCCGTGGGCGGCATCTATGCTTTCAATGCCATCAAGGCGCATCAGCCGCTGCCGTTCGAGGAGACGGAGACTCCGCAGCCGCCGGCGCAAACGGTGGCCGCCACGCAAATCGCAGACAACCCCTCCGCCGACGAAAATTCTGCGCCGACCCCTGCGCCGACGCGGACCTACCGGGTCAAGAGCGGCGACACCATTGCCCGGATCGCCTCCGCCAACGGCATCGGCGCGGAGGAGATCATCGACATGAACGGCATTCGCGCGTCGGGCGGCATCCATGTGGGCCAGGAGCTGAAACTCCCCGCGGCCCCGGCGGAGGACTCTCCAAAACCGGTGGTCGCGAGGGATTCCGGCAGCACTTATACCGTGGTCCGCGGCGACACGCCGGTGAGCATCGCCCGCAGGCTGCACGTAGCCTATGCCGACCTGATCCTGCTCAACAAGATCGAGGACCCGAAGAAATTGAAGATTGGCCTCAAACTCAAGGTGCCGATGAAACACTCCGCGGCCTAGATATACGTCATATAGGTCTTATGCATCGCAAAAGCATTTACTTCCTCGTGCTGGCCGTGGCCGCGCTGGTCGTGCTCGGGATCGTGATGCTATTCAGCACGGGCGCATTTGCGCAGGACAGCCACGGCGATCCCATGTACTTCCTGAAGCGCCAGTCGCTTTGGCTGGCGGTCGGCATGATCGCCTGCATCCTTGGCGCGATCATCGATTACCAGGTCTGGGAGCGGACCTGGTGGATATGGTTCGTGGTATCGGCGATCCTGCTGGCGCTTTGTTTCGTGCCGCACGTCGGGCTCAAGATCAATGGCGCGCGGCGGTGGGTAAAAATTTGCATGCTTGCGTTCCAGCCCTCGGACTTTGCGAAGCTCGCGGCGATCGCCTTTCTCGCGCACTGGTACTCGAAGCACGAGGCGGAGTCCGGGACCCTTCTGCGCGGCTTCGTCGAGCCCATCGCGATCACGAGCATCCTGATGGGGTTGATCGCGGGGGAGATCGACATGGGCACGACTGCGTTGATCGGGGGCACCATGTTCGTGGTCATGTTCGTGGCGGGCAGCAGCCTTAAATTCATCGCGCCGCTGGCGGCCTGCGGAATCGCGGGCACGTGTTACCTTGGCTTTCATATGAAAGAGCGTCTCG
>Ga0302325_10024474_pt1 | contig 12555 bp, 12 predicted proteins | sample Palsa_T0_2_FD_201948 | JGI IMG/M metagenome (GOLD analysis project Ga0302325, IMG submission 201948) | Peat permafrost microbial communities from Stordalen Mire near Abisko, Sweden - Palsa_T0_2 | ecosystem: Environmental > Terrestrial > Soil > Palsa > Peat permafrost | place: Sweden: Abisko...
CGACCCTGTAATATAGCGCCAAACTTCGCGGAACACCGAGATGAGTCTCGACGCTGCAGACACGAATGTCCGCGCCACGTCTAATCCACGTCTAACTCATGGCCGATCAGCAAAAGACCGAGCAACCCACTCAGCGGCGCCTGAAAAAAGCCCGCGAGGAAGGCAACTTTCCCACCGCCCGCGTCTTCGTCAACGCCCTGCAATTCGTGGTCTTCGTGTGGCTGCTACAGACCTGGGGCCCGGCCTGGATCCAATCGCTCCGCGCCAGCATGGCGTCGCTCCTGCAGCATGCGCTCGACCCCCGCATGAGCACGTCCGAAGTGGTCTCCCTCGGGCTCGACCTGCTGAGGCACCTGATGATCCCGCTGGGAATGCTGGGCGCCACCATGATCGCCATCACGCTGGCCATCCAGTTCGGCGTCACCCGCATGGGCCTCAGCCTGAAAAAGCTGACGCCCGATTTCAACCGCCTGAATCCCGGCTCGCGCCTGAAGGAATTGCCAAAACAGAACCTGCCCTCGCTGTTGCAGGCCGTCATCATGATCCCGGCATTCGGAAGCGCGGTCTACTATCTGGTGGCCGGCGATCTGGGCGGATTCCTGTCGCTACCCCTGCGCAGCGTGCCGGATGGCATGACTCTGGTGGCCGGCTCTATCCAGACCTTGTTGTGGAAGGCCTCGCTGGTCTTCATCGTGTTCGGCGCGGTCGACCTGTTCCGCCAGAAGCGGCGCTACCAGAACGACCTGAAGATGAGCAAGAACGACATCCGCGACGAACACAAGGAAGTGGAAGGCAATCCGATGATGAAGCAGCGCATCCGGCGCATCCGCCGCGACATGGCGCGCCGCCGCATGATGCATGAGGTGCCCACCGCTACTGCCGTGATCGTCAACCCGACCCATTATGCGGTCGCGATCAAGTACTCCATGGATTCCAAGGGCGCGCCGATGGTCGTGGCGAAGGGCAAGAACTACCTGGCGCTCCGCATTCGCCAGAAGGCCATCGAAAATCAGGTTCCGCTGATCGAGAATCCCCCGTTGGCGCAGGCGTTGTACAAGTCGGTCGACGTCGGCCAGGAAATCCCCGCGCAATTCTATCGCGCCGTGGCCGAGGTGCTGGCCTACATCTTCAAGCTGATGAATGGCCGCCGAAGTGCATAAATGCCTGTACCCGTCAGAAGTGTCAAACCGTTGACATGGTGGGGCGGACCCCCTGGTCCGCTGCCGACCCCCCGGTCGGCCTGGTGGAGTTTTGAAAGCGGGGCGCGAAGCCGCCCTACATAGAAGGAGCGTACGTTGGCAGCACAGGCAAAAGCGATCGCCGGACCCGCACCGTGGAAACTGGCGATGGCCAATTGGAAAGAGCTGGGTGTTCCCATCGCCGTGCTGGGCGTGGTGATCGCCCTCATCACCCCCCTCCCGAGCTTCGTGCTCGATGCCCTCATCGTCATCGACATCATGATGTCCACGGTGGTGATGATGGTCGCCATGTACATCCGCAAGCCGGTGGAATTCAGCGTCTTCCCCACCACGCTCCTCCTGCTCACGCTGTTCCGCCTGGCGCTGGGCATCTCCGCCACCCGCCTCATTCTCATGAACGGCAACGGTGGCACCAGCGCGGCCGGCGACGTCATCCAGGCCTTCGGCAACTTCGTGGTGGGCGGCAATTACATCATCGGCACGGTCATCTTCCTCGTCCTGATCGCCATTCAATACGTGGTCATCAACCACGGCGCGGTGCGCATCTCGGAAGTCACCGCGCGCTTCACCCTGGACGCTCTGCCCGGCAAGCAGATGTCCATCGATTCCGACCTGAGTACCGGCCTGATCGACGAAACCGAAGCCCGCAAGCGCCGCAAAGAGCTGGCGCGCGAGGCCGAATTCTACGGCGCCATGGACGGCGCGTCGCGCTTTACGCAGCGCGATGCCGTGGCCGCCATCCTGATCACCGGAATCAACATCATCGCGGGATTTCTGATCGGCGTCCTGCAGCATGGCATGGACTTGGCTAAAGCCCTGCAAACCTACACCGTGCTGACCATTGGCGACGGACTGGTAACCGTGATTCCCGCCCTGATGATTTCGATTTCCGGCGGCCTGATCGTCACGCGCGCCAGCTCTGACGACCGCATGGGCGCGGATTTTGCCAAACAGCTGTTCGGCAGCCCGCAGCCGCTGTTCCTGGCGAGTGGTGTCATCATCGTGCTGGCGATTTTTCCGGGTCTGCCCACCATCCCGTTTCTGGTTCTGGGATCGGGCCTCGGTTACGCCGCCTGGCGGATGCGCAAAAAGCAAATGGCCGTGGAGAAATCCGCCGCCGTCGCTAAGCCGGTTGCCGCTAAGGACAATATCGACTCGCTTCTGAAAGTGGAACCGCTGGCTATCGAGATGGGTCTCGGGCTGGTGAAGTATGTGGGCGGCGGGCAGGAGTCGCCGCTCATCAAGCGCATCGGCGGAATCCGCAAGCAGATCGCTTCCGAGCTGGGGTTCGTGCTGGGCCCGGTGCGTGTAGTGGATAACGTGGCGCTCAAGGCGCACGAATACGTGATTTCGTTGAAAGGCGCGGAAATCGCGCGCTATGAGCTGCCTGCGGGATGCGAACTAGCGATTCCGGTGGGCAAAGTGGAACCGCCCGCCGGCGGCAAGGCGACCAAAGAGCCGGCTTTCGGCATGACCGGCTGGTGGGTACCCTCCGAACAAGCCGAGGCCGCGCGGCGCGCTGGATACACCGTGGTGGACGCGGTCAGCGTACTCGGCACGCATCTGGCGGAACTGATCCGCCGCTACGCGCAGGAGCTGTTTTCCCGCCAGGACGCCAAGAAATTTCTGGACCGCGCGGCCATCGACAATCCCAAGGTGGTGGAAGATCTGGTGCCCAAGCTGTTGCCGCTTTCCACCGTGCAGCGTGTCTTGCAGAACCTGCTGCGCGAGCGCGTTTCCATCCGCGACTCGGTGAGCATTCTGGAAGCGCTCAGCGAGGCCGCCGTCACCACTCGCAATCCCGTATTGCTCACCGAATACGTGCGCCAGTCGCTGCGCCGCATCGTGGTCAAGCCGTTCCTGAATGCCACCGGCGATCTGCCGGCGTTCCTGCTGGACGCGCAATTGGAGCAGTCGGTGGAAGCCACCGTGCAGCACGGCGAACAGAATAGCCATTTGACGCTGGCGCCGCCCGCCATCCGCGACCTGTTGCAGCGCATCAACGCCAAGACGGGCACGCCCGAAACGCCCACAGCCGTCATCGCGGGGTCTGGGGCGCGCTTCTTCCTGCGACAAATGGCCGAGCCCAGCAATCGCAATCTGTTCTTCGTTTCGCATAACGAAGTTCCCATGGAAATCAAAATCATTTCGCAAGGAGTTATTCAATAGCCATGCCGAACCCTGAAAAAGCCTCCAATCTGTACGTGAAATCGTTTTTCGCGGTCTCCATTCCCGCGGCCATGGAGCAGGCCCAGCGCGAGCTGGGACCGGATGCCCTGCTGCTGAACGCGCGCGAGGCTCCGCTGGAAGCTCGCCATCTGGGGGACTTCGAAGTGGTCTTCGGGGCTGACCAGAAGGCCATGAATGCCGCCGCTGCCGCCCGCGCGGAAGAAACACAGGTGTCAACTGACCCGGATGGCACGCCGCAAGGCGCCGTCACTCGCCGTCCGCCGCACCGCCGTCCTGGAGCGCGGACCCTTGCTCAATCCCGTGTTCGATCCGGCGCCCACTCCGGTCCGCAATCCGCCAGGGACGTCCGCAAGGCTCGTTCCCTCGATCGTTGTGCCCGCAAGAGGTCCGCCAAAGGCACCTTGCTGAACTTCGCCAAGCCCGAGGAAGCGGTCAGCCCCGAGCCTCCGGCGCCCCTTACGACGAACGACCTCGCCAGCCGCTTCAACGTCCAGCCCGAGATCGGCCGTATCACCGTGCTGGTGGGGCCTCCCGGGTCGGGCAAGACCACAACCCTGGTGAAGCTCGCGGTTAGCGAATGCCTGAAACAGGGGCGCGCGGTAAAGTTCATCTCAGCCGATACCGTGCGAATCGGCGGCGCCTACCAGTTGCGCACCTACGCCACGATTCTGGGCGTGCCGTTCCAAGCCGTGGAAACTACCGCGGCACTGGCTCAGGCCATCGACTCCACACCCGAAAATACCTGGCTGCTGATCGATACTCCCGGCTTCAGCGCCGCTCTTCAGGAGGAACTCGGCGGCGAGCTCGCTACCTTCCTCCGCCACCGTCAGGATATTGACACCCAATTAGTTTTGACAGCGTCCATGGAGCCGGGCGACCTGCGGAATACGGTCGACCGCTTTGCGCCGTTCAATCCCGTCAAGCTGATTTTCACTCGCCTGGATGAGACAAGTTCCACTGCTACTGTAATTTCCGAGGCGGAGCGCACGCAGAGGCCGGTCTCCTTCCTGTGCAACGGCCAATCCGTGCCCGAGGATATTCTGCCCGCCAGCAAGGATTTGCTCATCAGTTCGCTGGTACGCCAATTGCCTGATTCACTGAGAGCAGTAGCATAACGTGCAAGCCGTAGCGTAAAGAACTCAGATGGCCACAGGCCTCCAACACTATCGCCCGTCCGGCGTCGAGGAAACCACCTCAGAGCGCGAAGCCCTTGTGCTCGAGCATCTGCCGCAAGTCTGTCTCATCGCGCGGAGGATCCACGACCGTCTGCCGGACTACATCAGTCTGGACGACCTGATTTCCACCGGCGTGATCGGCCTGATGGCCGCCATCGACAATTTCGATCCCACCCTGGGAGTGCAGCTCAATACCTATGCCGAGCGGCGCATCCGCGGCTCCATCATCGACAGCCTTCGGGACGCCGATTGGGCTCCGCGCGAAACCCGCCGGCGCTCGAAGGCGATCGAAGCCGCGATTCACCGCGCGAAGCAGCGTTTCGGCCGTGAGCCGGCGGAGGAAGAAATCGCCGCCGAGTTGGATATCGGTATCGCCGAGTATCAGAAGTGGCTGAACGAAGTGCAATCCGTGGAACTGGAGCGTCTCGAAGTCGATTCCGGAGAAAACCCTGGCCGCAACCTGCTCCATTTCATCTCCTCCGGCGAGGAGGCCTGGCCGTCGACGGTGGTGGAAAAGGCCGAACTGGTGCGCATTCTGGCGCTGGCCATCGAGCGCATGCCCAAGTCGGAACGGACCGTGCTGAGCATGTATTACTACGAAGAGTTGAACCTGCGGGAAATCGCCGAGGTGATGAAGATGCACCTCTCGCGCATCGCACAATTGCGCACCCAGGCCATCCTGCGGCTCCGCAGCCACATGGAAAGAGTCTGGCTCAATCAGCCAAGGAGAAAAGTATGAGCGCCGCGAACAGCCAGCCGGGTTCTGCCCTGGATCTGCTGTTGGATATCGAACTCCCAGTGACGCTTCGTTTCGGGCGGACCCATTTGACTCTCAACGAAGTGATCGACCTGAATCGCGGTTCGGTAATCGACTTCGGCCAGAGTGCCGAGGAGCCCGTCGAGGTGCTGGTGAACGGCCGGGTGGTGGCGCGCGGCGAGGCTGTCATGGTGCACGGTAATTATGGCGTGCGCATTTCCCAAATCGAGAGCCGCCGCGAGCGCCTGGAACTGGCGCCTAAACCGGAGGAAGCGAAATAATGCACCATCTCGACTGGTTGTTGCAACCCATTACGTTATACTCCGCCTCCGCCCTGTGCCTTTTGGTAAGCCTGACGCTGGTAGTACGTTCGAGCCTGAAAGCGGTTCCGGCAGCGCCGGAAATCGCGAGCAAACCGGAAGACGGTGAAGTCCGCGGCCTGAAGGTCGAGATGGAGCAATTGCGGGAATCGGTGAATCGTCTGGAGGAAGCCATGCCCGTCCGCGGTACGGGTGTCGGCATGAACGTCAACAAGCGAGCAGTGGCGCTGCGCATGCATCGCCGCGGAGAGCCGGCCGCAACTATCGCCACCGCACTGGAAACTCCCTCGAATGAGGTCGCGCTGTTGATCAAGTTGCAGACAATGATTGGGCAAGTGGAAACCAAGGCCTCGTGAGACCAAAATCACGGCTAGGCCGTTTTTTTGCACTTTCCGGTCCAGTTTTCGCCGGTCGAGAGCTAAAATAGCGGCATGTATTTAGGACGAGCACAGATATTGCTACTGTTAGCCGCCTTTTCCGGCCCTGCTGCTGCTGGCACCCTGTACGTTTCCGATAACAGCCAATCGTCAGTGAGTGTGTTCAACTCAACTACCGGAGCATTAACCGGTCTGCTGACACCTACCGGTGGTTGGGAGACGCCGTCAGGGATTGCGGTAGGCCCCAACGGCGACGTCTACGTAGCCGATTTCGGCAACAACGTTGTGGACCAATTTGGCCCAAGTGGTACTTTCCTTGGTGCGTTCGTTACCACAGGTCTGTTCGAGCCCACCGGGATGGCGTTCAATTCGAGCGGCGATCTCTATGTAGCCAACTTCGGTCCCGGCAACGACAGCTACGTGAACGAGTACGATTCGAGCGGGAATCTCATTTCCACCGTCGTCCCAAGCAGCACAGGGCTGTTCGATCCGGGAGCTATAGCCTTCGGGTCGGATGGGAACCTGTACATTGCGGACTCCTCGAACGGCGCGGTGGATCAGATCCTGCTCCCCAGCGGTACCTTTAACACCTTGATTCCCACTGGCTGCCCGATGACGCCATTCACCAATCCGCAAGGTGTGGCCTTCGGCCCCAACGGCAATCTATTCGTTTCCGATGCGGGCTTCGGATGCGGAGGCAACGACTCCGGAGTGTATGAGTACACGAAGGCAGGCGCCTTTGTAGAAACCTTCATCGCCCCCAATATCTTATCGTCACCGATTGACCTGGTGTTCGGTCCTGACGGAAACCTCTATGTGACAGACTCCGAGGGACGAGTCGCGGAATTTAACGGAACGACAGGCGTCGAAATGGCCGATTTTGTGGCCAACAACGGCTCAGCCGGCCCGCTCATTTCTCCAACGTTTCTGGCCTTTAGCAATGCCACCACCGCTTCCGTCCCGGAACCGGCGCCTCTTGCCTTGATGGGACTCGGATTGGTTGGACTGGCTGCGCTCCGCGCTCGCCGCTGCCAGGTTGGTAGATCACGCTGGGAGCTTCCCAGAAGTTTCACGCCTTAGAAGTCTTTCCTCTAAATCTCTAAGGGTGGCTGTGAGCAATACAAAGTACGGGAGTGCGATCGTTCCGGGGAACGCTCCCTCCGTGCCCTCCCTAACCTCTGTGGCCGAACCCCGGGAACACGCGGCACCCGAACTACGCAATTGCCTATCTTAGGTTTTCCTCTGTGGCTCTCTGTCTCCGTGGTGAAGTATCTTTGCCAGACCTAAACCGCAATCCCCTCGAAATTTCGCAGCTTCATAATCAGCGTAGTCCGCTTCATGCCAAGCAACTCCGCGGCCGCCGTCTTATTCCCGCCGGTCTGCGTGAGAGCCTCCTGCAGCATAGAAAGCTGGAATCGCGTGACCGCGGTATCGAAATCCACGCCTTGAGTCAACGGCGCGGACGGCGTGCGGACGTCGATGGAAATCACTTTGCGCGCCACGGGTTCGGCCATGCCGAGGTCCCGCGGATAGAGAATATCGCGATCGCCGCAGAGCGCGATGGCCATCTCCACGGAATTCTCCAACTGCCGAACGTTCCCCGGCCACGAACAGGCCTTCAACGAATCCAGAGTCTCCGGCGCCAGGCGCCGCACCGGGATGCCTTCCCGCTGGCAGATCTTCTGCACCAGGTGATAAACCAACAGCGGAATATCGCCCTCGCGCTCGCGTAGCGCCGGCAATTGCATCGGCACCACGTTCAGGCGATAGTACAGATCCTCGCGGAAGCGGCCCTGACGAACGCGTTCCAGCAGGTTGACGTTGGAAGCCGCGATCACCCGCACATCCACTCGGATGATTTCCGAACTGCCGAGCCGCTGAAATTCGCGATCTTGCAGGACGCGCAGCAACTTGGCCTGCATTTCGAGAGGCATGTCGGCGATTTCGTCAAGGAACAGCGTGCCCTTGTGCGCCTGTTCGAAGCGCCCGACGCGCGCGATCACCGCGCCCGTGAAAGCTCCCTTGGTATGGCCGAACATTTCGGCCTCCAACAGGTGCTCCGGAAGAGCCGTGCAATTGATGGCCACCATGTTCTGCTGGGCGCGCGGACTCGCCATGTGGATAGCTTGCGCCACCAGTTCCTTACCGGTTCCCGATTCACCGGAGATCAGCACCGTGCAGCGGCGAGGACCCACCAGGCGAATAGTATCGGCCACGCGCTGCATGGCGGCGCTTTCACCCACCAACACGTCGCGCCACGCCTCCCGCGGTTTGGAAAATCGCCGGCGGGATTGGCAGCGCCTCTCCTCGGCGGCCTGCCCCAGGCAACTGCGCAGCGTCTCCAGGCTATCCCTCTGTCCCAGGCAATTGAAAGCGCCCGAGCGGTGCAGACGGACTGCTTCGGCAGCTGTCATCTCCAGATCGTAAAAGATCACCGGCAGGAATCCGTCGATGTCGCGCAGCGCTTCCAGCATCTGCAGCCGGTCGCCGTCCGGTATCGGCCCTTCCACCAACACGCAGTCCATGTCCTGGCGTGCCAGAGTGGTGTGCGCGTCGGCAAGGCCCGCAACCGAAATAACATCGAATTCCGATATCGCCTGGCGCCATTCCTGGTCTGCGTCGAGACCGGTGCCGTCGTGGATCCACAGGATCTTGGGAGAAGACATAACGAGTACCAAATTTAGGGCTGAGTTTGAAATCGATTCTAGAGGCGATTTGGCTAGTACTGGTTGTCTCGCTAAAGTTAACAAGTCCGAAGCCACCTTTAGTCGGTATTGCGTTCGGTGATCTGGCCGTGCCAGTCTGTTATCAGGGCGTAAAGCCCACAACCATGAGTATTCAGATCTATAACGATGGTTTGGCAGGAGCGGGGGCGTCCGGAACCAGTCGCACGCAGGAACTGTCCACCCCGCATACCGGCAGCAAGCCTGCTTCCGGGGCCACATCTAATGGAGAAGACCAGGTCCAGATTTCGTCGCTGTCATCCACCCTCTCGGCGCATGGCAGCGAGCGTGCCGCGCACGTCGCACAACTCGCGGCGGCCTATCAAAGCGGAACCTACCAGGTAAACTCCACCGCCGTGAGCAAGGCTATGGTGAACCATGCCCTCCAGGCGGGAGGCGCTGAGGGCGAACAATAATGACGCCAGCGCCCGCCACTGCGCATCTCGAGCGTGCCCGCAAGGGCATCAGGGAGGCGCTGGCGCAATGGGACGCCGCCGATCTTCCGAAAGTGGAAAAGTCGTGCCAATTGCTGGCCGCGGCCGCCGGCGATCTTCGTCTCTTCGAAAGCGCCGTTCGATCTGGCGGTGTTCCGGCTACCCCCGAACTTTGCGCTACTATCCTGGCAGTCAAACAGGAAGTGATGCAGGCTACCCGCGTAGTGGACGCGTGCGTGGCGTTCCATCGCGGCCTGGTAGCCCGCACCGGCGGCGCTCCACCGGTGTACAACGCGGAGGGATGCATCGCCGAAGAATCGGCCGGATTGGAATCCGAAGTGCATGCATGACCCATCATGCCGAACATCCTTGCGTCGCTGACCAATGCCGGTAATGCCCTGGACGTTTTCTCGCAAGCACTTAACGTCATCCAGAACAACGTCAATAATTCTTCCACCCCCGGCTACGCTACCCAAACGCTGAACCTGACGGCGCAACCCCTGGTAGTCACCGGAGGGCTCACCGGGGGAGTGGCGGCGCAGGGCCTGCTGGATTCGCGTGACGATTACGCAGAGGAACAGGTCCAGCAACAGACTCAAACCCTGGGACTCTACACCGCGCAGGCGCAGGCCACCGGAACCATCCAGAGTTTCTTCGATGTCACCGGCACCGGCGGCTTGCCCACGGCTCTCAACAACCTGATCAGCGCCTTCTCCGCCTGGAGCGTCACGCCCGACGACCCAACCGCTGAGCAGACCGTCCTATCCAGCGCCCAGAGCCTCGCTAGTTCCGTTAACGGCCTGGCCAATTCGCTCTCCAGCACTTCCCAGCAGTTGGACACGCAGATCGGCTCCACAGTCACGCAGATCAATAGCATCGCCACTCAAATTCAGCAGTACAACCAGCAGGTACTGAAAGGCAACGGCTCGGATCCCGGCGCCCAGGCCCAGTTGTACTCGGCCCTCGATAACCTCTCGCAACTCACCAATTTCACTACCGTGCAGCAGACTGACGGCACCATGACGGTGATGCTGGGCGGTGGCGACCCGCTGGTGATCGGCAACCAGGTGAACGCGCTCTCCAGTTCCGACTCGGTGGATACTAACCCGCCCCCCACCTATCCGAATTCGCCGCCTACTGCCCACATTCTCGATTCGCAAGGCAATGACGTCACCTCGCAGATCACCAGCGGACAACTCGGCGGGCTGCTCGACTCGCGCAATCGCGTGCTCGGCGGCTTGCTGGGCAACACGCAGCAGCAGGGTTCGTTGAATCAATTTGCCCAGACGATGGCCGACACCGTCAATCAGATTCTGGAATCGGGAACGGTATCGACCACCGCGGGCGCCGCTGCCGGAACGGCATTGTTTACCTACGATTCCACGAATGCCACCAATGTCGCGGCCAGCCTGGCATTGAATCCCGCTATCACCGGCGATCAACTGGCTCCCGTGGATTCCTCGGGCAATGCCAACGGGAACGCCAACCAGCTGGCCGATCTGGGCAACTCCGGCAATACTGCCGGGAATATCGGCGGGATGAACCTGGTGCAGTTCCTGGCACAGATTTCCAGCTCTGTTGGCCAGGAGAACCAGACGGCGACAAGCAACCAGACTACTCAACAACAGGTCGCCGCCCAAGCCACCACGCTGCGCGATCAGGTTTCGGGCGTGTCGTTGGACGAGCAGGCTACCGAGGTGCTCCAATTCCAGCGCGCCTATCAGGCCAGCGCGCAGGTGCTCACGGTGATCAACGATATGCTCGACTCCACCATGAATATGATGACCGTGAGTACGTAAGGAATTAGCGAAAGCAATAAAGAGGCTTTATGTTTCCCATTACCAGCGGAGCCACACAGCAATATCTGGCCGATCTCGACCGGACCGAGTCTCAACTGCAGCAGGCCACCTCGCAAATCAGCTCTGGGATCGCGGTGCAGCAACCGTCGGACGATCCCGCGGCGATTTCCGAAATCCTGCAGACTGAGACAGCCCTTGCCAACAACAAGCAGATCCAGAGCAATTTGGGTAACGTCACAGCGGAAGTAAATACCGCCGATACGGCGTTGCAAAGCGCCATTCAGGAGGTGAACGACGCCATCACGTTGGCGACGGAGGGCTCGTCGTCCACGCAAACGGCGGGCGGCCGGGCCGCGCTCGCGCAACAGGTCAGCGGAATCCAGCAGGCCCTGGTGGGCATCGCGCAAACTCAGGTCAACGGCCGCTATATCTTCAGCGGCGATCAGGACACCCAGGCTCCTTACCAACTGGACGCAACCCAGCCGGAGGGCGTGCAGCAACTGGTGACCAGCCCTTCCACGCGCATGATTCAGAGCATTGACGGCACGTCCTTCGCCGTGGCGCTGACCGCGCAGCAGATCTTCGACCCCCAAAATGCCGACTCCACACCTGCCACTGGCAATACCTTCGCGGCGATTCAGAATCTGATGACGGCGCTGACCAACAACGACACCGCGGGGATCTCTTCGGCCCTCGATTCCCTGCAGTCCGCCAGCAGTTACGTGAATAACCAGCTCCAGTTTTACGGGGAAGTGGAGAATCGCGTGACTGAAGCCACCGATCTTGCCACCAAGTTCCAGACCCAGGAAACTACCGAACTGAGCAACCTGCAGGATACCGACATTCCCGCGACGGCCACCGAACTGAGCCAGCTGCAAGTCCAGCAGCAGGCCTCCATGTCCGTGGAGTCCAACCTCGAGCAGATGAAGAATCTGTTCAGCTATTTGGCCTGACGAATACTTGAAAGAGATTGCCATGACGCCAGAATTACCCCAAGAGCCAGGCATCGACGCACGCGGGCTGGAGCAAACCCCGCCGCCCGCTTACGATGTCTGCAATCCCGACCGCCTTCCGGCCGATCGCGTCACCTTCGTGGACGCGATCCACCAGCAGTTCCTGCAATCCTTAGGGCTGGAGCTCTCCAATTATTTGGACATGCCGGTCAAGGCCAGTCCCGCGGGAATCGATCAGATACCGGTGGCGACTTTCCTCGCTATCGGCAACGAGGACGCTTGCGTGATCACCCTGGATCTGGCGTCCACGCGCGGGCAGGCGTGGGTGGGACTGAGCGCGAAATTGGTGTTTCACATCCTCGACATCCTGCTGGGCACGCCGCAACCGGCAACTCCCGCGGCTCGCGCCACCATCACCGAAATCGAACGGCACGTACTGGCCGAATTCTTCGACACGCTGGTCGTGAGGCTGGTGGACGCCTGGGCGCCCAGCGGCATCTCGCTGCGAATGGGCTCCATCGGCACCATCGATCAGGCGCGTCAGGCGGCCGATCTCGACGGCACGGCGCTCGTCTTGAATTGCAGTGTCCGGGTCCAGGAGCAAGACGACACATTTCGGGTGGCAGTG
>Ga0302325_10024475_pt1 | contig 12555 bp, 3 predicted proteins | sample Palsa_T0_2_FD_201948 | JGI IMG/M metagenome (GOLD analysis project Ga0302325, IMG submission 201948) | Peat permafrost microbial communities from Stordalen Mire near Abisko, Sweden - Palsa_T0_2 | ecosystem: Environmental > Terrestrial > Soil > Palsa > Peat permafrost | place: Sweden: Abisko...
GCAGTGTCGGGCGTAGGTGGTGCGCGCGCCGGAGAGCCGCAGGCCGCAGAACCGGTCCTGGTAGCGCCGCCGGCTGGCCTCGAACCTGGCCGTCTCATCGGTCTGCCGGCGCGCGGTGGGCGGACTGCGCCAGACGAAGGCGCCCTGCGCCCAGACCGCGAGGAAGCCGGCGCGCACGGCGCGCACCGCATAATCCATCTCCCAGCAGGGACCGAGGCCATAGCCCTCGTCGGCCGGCCCGACCGCGTTGACCACGGCGCGCCGCACCGCCAGGCAGAAGTCGCCGACGTCCCAGAGCGGCGCGAGACTCTTCCAGGACGCGCCGAACTTGCGCCGCGCGTCCTCGGCCGCCTGCGCGATATCCGCCGGCCCGCCGGGGCAGCGGGGGTAGGCGGCCAGCTGGTTCCAGGCGCGGTTGGTGGAGGGCGAAGTGAGGCCGTGCCGCGGATCGGCGGTGAGGGCCGCCAGCAGCTGCTCCAGCCACCCGGGCGAGACGATGACGCCGCTCTCGAGCAGGATCAGGGTGTCGGCCGCGGTCTCAGCAGCCAGCCGGTTCAGGCAGGCGGCGGCGCCGAGGGGCGTCTCGGTGGACGACTGGGCCACGCCTGCCAGGCGGGCGAGGGCGGCTCGCGTCTCCGCATCTGGGCCGTCCGGCAACAACAGCAGCGCGACTCCCGGCGGCGTGTGGGCCTCCAGCGCCGCCAGCGTGGCGCGCAGCCGGTGCGGCTCGGCGTGGACGGTGACGCCGATCGCGATTGCGCCGGCGGCCTCGGCAAGCGCCGCCGGCAGCGGCGGCGCGCCGGCCATCGCGGCCGAGCGCCGGGCGTAGAAGGCCCGGTCGAGACCCAGTTGCTCCGCCTCGGGCTCCGCTAGCCACCCGCGTGGATCGAGATAGGTCCCGCACGGGAAGCGCCACGCGTTCCCGGCATGGCGCAGATAGACGAAGAGCTCCGCGCCCGGCACCCGCGCCAGCCGCGCGCCCGAGGCGACCGCCTGCTGCAGGAACCAGGCGTCCTCGGCCAGCGACAGCTCGGGGTAGCGGCAGCGCGCGCCGAACAGCGAGCGGCGGAAGGCCAGCGTGCCGCCGTGCACGTCCTGCACGAATAGCCGCCGGTGCAGGTGCGGCGCGCAGCGCCAGAAGCGCCAGCTGTCCAGCTCGAAGAAGCGAGTGTCGGAAAGGCCGGTGATGTCGGCGCGGCCCTCGAGGATCGGCCGCACCTGCGCCGAGACGCGCTGCGGCGCGTACCAGTCGTCGTCGTCCCAGTGCACGACCACCTCGCCCCGCGCCAGCTCGCAGGCGCGGTTGCGCATCGCGCCGATCGTGGCGTGGCCCGCGATGCGTTCGCGCCGGATGCGCGGATCGTCTGGCAGCTCCGCCAGCGCGTGGTCGGGGCTCGCGTCGACGATGACGAGTTCGAGGTTGGGATAGTCCTGCCGCTGGAAGTAGCCGATCGCCTGCGCGACCCATTCCGGCCGTCCGCTGGTCGGCATGATGCAGGAAACCAGCGGCGCATCGCGCGAAACCGGCGGCGGCGCGAAGTGCGGGCAGAGCTCGCCGCGGCAGTGGTCGGCGTAGGTGCTGCGCGCGCCGGAGAGGAGCAGCCCGCAGAATTTGTCCTGGTAACGGCGCCGGCTCGCCTCGAACCTGGCCGCCTCCTCGCGCTCGCGCCGCGCCGTGAAAGGACGGCGCCAGACGTAAGCGCCCTGGGCCCAGACCGCCAGCCAGCCAGCGCGCGCGGCGCGCACCGCGAGGTCCATCTCCCAACACGGCCCCTGATCGTAGGCTTCGTCCGCCTCGCCGGTCGCCTCGAACACCTCGCGCCGCACCGCCAGGCAGAAGTCGCCGACGTCCCAGAGCGGCGCCAGCGTCTTCCAGCCATCCCCGAACCGCCGCCGCGCTTCGACGGCCGTGCGGGCGATGGCTTCTGAGTCCCCGGCACGGCCAGGGAAGGCGCCGAGCTGGTTCCAGGCCCGGTTAGTGGAGGGCGAGGCGAGGCCGTGGCGCGGATCGGCGTCGAGGGCCGCCGTGAGCCGCTCCAGCCAGCCGGGGGCGACGATCGCGCCGCTCTCGAGCAAGACCACCACCTCGGCGTCGGTTTCGCGCCACAGCCGGTTGAGGCAGGCCGCCGCGCCCAGCGGCGCCTCGGTGGCGGACTGGCGCAAGTGGCTCAGTCCGGCGAGCGCCTCGGCCGTCGCTTCGTCCGGACCGTCGGGCAGCAGCAGGAGGTCGAAACCGGCCGGCGTGTGCGCCTCCAGCGCCGCCAGCGTCTCGCGCAAGCGGTCCGGCTCGGCGTGGACATGGACGCCGATGGCGATACTTGGACTTGGCTGCGGCGCTTGCGACATCAATTCTCCAGCGCGCTGAAATCCTGGGCCTTGATCTGGGCCTCGCCGGCGATGATGCGGGCGCTGATTTCCTGGATCACCGGGACGCGCTGCTTGGCGTCCACACCCAGCAGCACGTCCTTCCAGTTCGGCGACGCGGGGTCCGGCGCGGCGACGCTGATCATCGCATTGGCGTCGCGCATCATGTCGGCCTTGAGTTGCCCGACCACGATACGCCGCTGATCGGCAAGAGGCTTGCCGGCCATCATTGGTTCGACCCGATCGAGGAACTGCTGCTTGGTCACCTTGCCTTTGCTGCCGAACGTCTCGCCCGCCTTGTGGCGAGTGGTCGACAGGTTGATCGCGTACCCCTCCTGGGCGCGGCCGGCGGCGCGCGTGGCGAGCGCGCCCGTCGGGTCAAAGTCCTTGAACTTCGCAGCCGCCGCCTGGAGGATCGCCGCCTGAGGCTGGTGATCGGCGGTGAGGTCGTCGCTCGTGGGCTTCGGGATCGAGCTGTAAGTGCCGGTGATCCCCTCCAGCAGGTAGTGCGTGCGCGCCTCGCCAACGAGGGGGTTCTTGCCGACCAGCGCCTTGAGGGCCGCAGACAGCTTCACGTTCTTGTTGAGCAACACGGTCTGCAACGGCGCGAGCGCAGCTTCGTCCTTCCCGGCTTTCTGGCCGGCGTCGATCTCGTTGATGGTGGTCTGGGCGTCGGCGATGCCGGCGCGCACGGCCTGGATCTTGGCGTCGTTGGCCTTCTGGTAATCCGCTGACTGACCCTTCAGGAACGCGTCGAGGAATTGCTCCGCCGGCTGCGGCGTGCTGGCGATGATCAGCCGCGGCGCGCCGCCGCCGGACGGGTCGACGGAAATCGTGTGCGCCGCCCCGTCCACGTCCGTGAAGCTGCTTTTGACGCCGCCCCAGTTGAAAAGCTTGCCGGCGGCGGCCTTGGCTTTCGAGATGAAGGCCTTCGCCTTCGAGACGATCCAGTTGATCGCGGTGTCGAGCGCCTTGTCGACGTAGGCCTGCACCTTCTTGACCACGCCCATGATCTTCTCGGCGACGCCTGTCAGGCCGAGGAAATTGGCGAGGAAGCTGATGACCAGCGTCAGCAGGTCGCCCAGCGCGCTTTCGACGCGGCCGGCCGCGCCGGCGATCTGCCCGGCTGCGATGGCGACGATGGAGTCGACGAAGGCCTTCACCACCGCGACGATCTTCGCCAGCTTCTCGATGAACACCTTGATGGTGTCGTAGATCGAAATGATCGCCGAGATGAACCCGGCGCCTGGAATGAACAGCGAGATCAGCTTCGGGATCGCCTTCTGGATGATCGTGTCGGTGACGAAGCCGACGATGCCGTCGATCACCATGTCCTTCAGGTTGGTGAGCTTCTCCTTGATCAGCTCCCAGGCCGCGGCGACGCCGCCCTTGACCAGCGCCACGACGATGTCGAACCCAGTCTCCATGGCCTTCATGATCGTCTCGCCGTTCGGACCCAGCGCCTTGACGATCTTGGCGCGGATCTGCGCCCAGGAGATGCCGAGCACGCTCAAGGCGAACTTGCCGAACTCCACCAGCGTCAGCGCCTGCGGGATGTAGACGCCCTGCAGCGAGCCGGTCAGCCAGTCGATCAGGCTCTGCTTCAGGTGGGCGCCGAAGTGGGAGGCGAAGTTCGAGAGGCCGAGCTTGGCGGCGGCGACCAGGTTCTTCACGAACGGCAGCGGGTCCTTGAAGATCGACTTCAGCGCCGCGCCGGTCTTCATCACGTACTGGAGCGCGCCGGGGCTGACGACCTCGAAGATGATCTTCAGCAGGTCCCAGAGCGCGTTGCCGGCCCAGCTGATGAAGTTGGCGAGGAAGCCGCCGAACACCGACGCCACCTTCTTGAAGGCGCCGACGACCAGCACGACGTCCTCGATGGTCAGCGACAGGAAGGCGGCCTTGAAGAGGTCCGGGATCTGGCCGACGAAGCCGGTCAGCGCGCTCATGGCCCCCTGGAACCAGGCCCACGCGCGCTGGATCGCGTTGGCCTTCTTCATGTTCTCCCAGACCTCCTCCTGACCGATCAGCTTCAGGAAGCCGCCGATCAGGTTCTCCGCCGATCGCTCGACGGGATCGCCGGTGATCGGGTTCTTGCCGAGCACGGCGATCAGCAGGTCCCAGCCACGCGTACCCTCGGCGAGCTTGGCGAGCGGCAGCAGGATGGCGTCCTTGATCAGCTTCAGGATGCCGGTGACCAGGCCTTTGACGAAGGCGATGATGCGGTCGATGGGCTCGGTGAAGATCCGCTTGGCCCGATCCCAGACGTCGCCCGGGTGGAAGATGTCGGTCCAGCTCAGCGAGTTCAGGAAGTCCATCAAGGCCTGCTTGAGCGCGCCGCCGGTCATGGCGAGGCTGGAGAGCTGGTCGCTGACCCAGGCGCCGACCTTCTCGAACACGCCGGCGTTGTCGAGCGCCTGGGTGATGAGGGCGCCGCCGGGCAGGAACTCGATGATCGCGCGCATCACGTTGGCCGCGCTGCGGTCCACCGGCGACAGGTTGATCGGGTTGACGCCCAGGATGATCGTCAACATCCGGAAGCCGGGGACGTCGTTGGCGTGATCGGCGATCCAGTTGAGCACGTCGCTGACCCCGAGGCGCTGGATCGAGGGCGAGGCCTTCTGGGCGACGCGCGCCGCCGGCGAGGGGGCCGCGGCGACGGGCTTGGCGGCGACCGGCGCCGCGTGGGCGGACGCAGCTGGACCGGCCGCCGGGCCCGCGCCCACCTTGTCCGGCGCGGCGAATGCGACAGCCGGCTTCGGCGGGGCCGGCTTTGCGGCGGCGGCGGGCGCTGGCTTGGGCGCAGGCGGCTTGGGCGGCGCGGCTGGTTTTGGCGCCGCCGCCGGCCCGTGCGCTGCGGCGCCCGCGGGTGGTCCCGCGGCGGCGGATTTCACCGCCCCGGCCCCCGCCGGAGCGCCGGCGCTGGGCGCGACCTTGGCCGGCTGGGCGGCTGCCGCGGCCGGCTTCGGCGGCTCGGGCGCCTTTGGCGAGGCGACCGGCGCGCGCGCCGCGGCGCCCTGCTGCAGGGTGTGGGTCAGCTCGTGCGCGACCAGCTCCCAGCCCTCGGGCCGGTCGGGCCGGAACTCGCCTTTGGCGAAGTAGATGTCGCGGCCGATCGTGAAGGCGCGCGCGCCGAGCTGCGCGGCCAGGGACGCCGCGTGCTGGTCGGTGTGCAGACGCACGCCGCTGAAGTCGGCGCGGAACCGCGGCTCCATGAAGGTCCGCATATCCTGCGGCAGCGGCGCCCCCGACGAGGAGCTCGCGCGCAACTGCTCGAGCACCTGCGGATCGGCGTGCCGGTGGCTGCCGGGCGCCGCGTCGCGCTGCGCCACGCCGGACGCGGTCTGGCTGACTCCCGGCGGGGCGTGCCCGTCCTCCGGGCTGGGCATCCGCATGATCGTCCGGCCCACCGCCGACGCTTCATGCTCGGCCGGATCGCCGGGCGACGAGACCCGCATCTGGGTCTGCACCCGCCGGGGCGAGACCTCGCGCACGGCGACCGGCTTCGGCGCAACGGCGGAACGCAGGCCGAGCGTGCCGGGGTCGGGCTTGGCCCTGTGCGCCTTGGAGTGCGGCTGGGCGCTGGCCACCTCGATCTTCTTCGGCGGTTCGGGCACGCCGGCGTGGCGCGGTCGCAGGCTGACGCGATCGCACGCCGCACAGCGGCCGGAGAATCCCGCCGCGGAGCCACAGTCGCAGGTCGGCGAGGCGAGGGTCCGCTTTGGCGCGACGATATGGACCGGCGGCCGCGCCGCCGACGGCGCCTTCGCCGGGGTGGGCTTGGCTGGGGTTGGCGCGAGCGCCGTCACGCTCACGCCTCGGCCGCGATCGGCGGCGAGGCCTCAGCGACGGTCGCCGGCCAGGCTTCGGCCTCGATGGGCGTCAGACGGCGCTCCAGCTTGGCGTACTCGGCTTGCGCCGCCAGCTGCAGATGACCCATCCGCACCGGCCCGCCCTTCTCGGCGGCGAGGAAGGCGGCGTTCAACGCGATGTTGCGGATGCTGCCGCCCGCGAGGCGCAGGCGCGCGAGCCGCTCGTGGTCGAGACCCTCGGTCCGCGTCGCCGCGGGGAAGACGCCTCGCCAGATCGCCGCGCGGTGGGCCGCATCGGGGAACGGGAACTCGACCGCGAAGCGGATGCGGCGCAGAAACGCCTGGTCGATACCCTGGCGCATGTTGGTGGTGAGGATCGCCAGACCCCGGTACGACTCCATCCGCTGCAGGAGATAGCTGACCTCGATGTTGGCGTAGCGGTCGTGACTGTCCTTCACCTGGCTGCGGACGCCGAACAGGCTGTCGGCCTCGTCGAACAGAAGGATGGCGCCGTTCTCCTCGGCCGCGTCGAACAGGCGGCGCAGGTTGGCCTCGGTCTCGCCGATGTACTTGCTGACCACCTGGGAGAGGTCGATGTGGTAGAGGTCGAGCCGCAGCTCGGCGGCCAGCACCTCCGCCGCCATGGTCTTGCCGACGCCGCTCGCGCCATAGAACAGCGCGCTGATGCCGAGGCCGCGCCGCGACTTGGCCGCGAAGCCCCCCTGCTCGTAGACGAGACGGCGCTGGCGCAACTGGGCGGCAATCCCGCGCAGAACTTGCTTCTGAGCTGGCGGCAGCACGAGGTCGTCCCACGTCAGGCTTGAATCGATGCGGCTCGCCAGGCCGTCGAGGGCGCTGCGCAGCCGACGGCGGCACAGGTCCCAGATGACGGGGCCGAGCTTCTGCGGCGGCGGCGATGCGGCGGCGCGCGCCTGCGCCTCGGCGGCGATCGCGCGGATGGCCGGCAGGCTGAGACTGAACTGCTCGGCGGCAGCCCGGATTTCGGTATCCGGCTCCGCGCCGCCGAGGCTCTCGCGCCAGGCGGCCAACTGCTCGCCGCTGGTGGGATGGCCGACCTCGAACATCGTCGCCGGGCGGCCGGCGATGCGCCTCGGCTCGCGCTCGCGCAGAATGACCGGTCCGGTGGCCCGCTCGAGCAGCAGGGCGACGCCGGCGGCGCGGTTTCGGGCCGCCTCGCTTTCGGCTGGCGCGACGTCGTCCGCGTCGATCACCAGCACGCCGAGCCCAGACAGAGGCGCCTCGCGCTCCCAGAGCCGCAGCAGGTTGTCGAGGTCGGCGGGCGCGCTCGGGAGTCCCTCGACGTGGAGGCTCGCGGCGGCGAGGTCCAGCCGCGCCGCCGCCGCGGCGGCGACCGGCCGGCAGTCGGCGACGCTGCCGCAAAGCTGCACCACCGTCAGCTGCCGGCCACGGCCCGCGTGCAGCCAGACCTCGGCCACCTGCGCGGCGATCGCCGCCTGCGACGGCGCCAGTTCGCTATCCGGCGCGAGCGGATCGATCAGCACCGCCAGGCGCTCGTCGATCTCGTCGACTCCCAGCAGGAAATGCAGCACCCGCTCGTCGATCCTCAGCGGCGCGTGGGTGAGCACATGGCCGTTGCCGAGCTCGATCAGGCGCCAGCGCCGCAGCCCGGCGTCGGGCGAAAGCGACGACCACTGCGGCTCGGCGAGCGTCGCCAGCGCCATGCCGAAGGTCGGATAGGGACGGTCCGGATCGCGTTGGACGGCCGCGCACAGCGGCGGGACCGTGGCGTCGATCTCGACGCCCGCGCACAGCAGCAGAATCTCGCGCTCGAAAGCCGAAAGGCCGAACGTCTCGGCCAGGCGCGTGAACGCGGCCGGCGCCTCGCGGAGCAGAGCCTTCTGCGCCCGCCGCAGCACGGGCGCGGTGTTGTCGCTGGCGGTGTCGTCGCCCACGCGCTGCGCCAGCCGGCGCTTGACCGCGGCGATGCGGACCAGGAGGTCGGCCTGGTTGGCCGCGAGCCAGTCGTTGTCGGACGCCGGCATTGTCACCTCCCCCGCTGAGCCCGCATCACACGGTGACCATTGGACCGATCGGCGCGCCGCCGTAGCCGTAGGCGAGCGGGCTTTCGGCGCCGTCCACCAGCACGCGGGCGAAATACTGGCCGGGCGGCAGACCCGGGATCGGGAAGCTGAGGGTTTCGCTCAACGCCGTCAGGGTGCCGCCGTCGAAGAGCAGTCCGGGGCCGGGCGGGCTCGTCATCGGCAGGAGTTGCAGCAGCACGCGCTGACCCGCCTTCACGGCGGGAATGACCGTGGCGACGATGGTCGGCGCGGGTGGAGACGATTGGGGCGGGCCGGGTCCGATGGCGTAGCCGCTGCCTGGGGGCGAGGCGGGCGCGATCATCGGGCTCAGCATGAACGGCGTGACGGCCGAGGCCCCGCCTGTGCCCGGATGCGGAACCGGCGGGTCGCCCAGCGAGACCGGCTGCATCACCTGCGCGGTCTGGGGACCGGCGAAGAGGCCGGGCGGCAGGGTGAGCGTGATCTGGCTGGCGCTGACCATGCCCGGCGGCTGGCTGATCCCCCCGATCAGCACCTCGGTGGTCGCGCCGGCGGGCGCCAGCAGATTGCTGCCGATCAGCGCGATCTGGCTGCCGGCGGTGATCGGGCCGCCGGCGGCGGCGGCGGAAACGACCGAGCTGATCGCCGGCTGCTGTAGCGGGCGCGCGCCCAGCAGGTAGGCCAGCGCCGGCAGCGGCGGCGGGATCGGCTGCTGCGAGTCGTCCTCGATCAGCACCACGCTGGCGACGTAGGCGGTGGACAGCACGTAGTCGACTTTGAGGAGAAACGACCACAGTTTCGAGAGCTCCTCCAGGGTGAAGGCGATCGGCGTGAAGCGGATCTTCTCGGTCTGGGTGCTGAGGGTGGAGTCGCCGAGGAAGCCGGCCTGCGCCGCCTTGATCTGCGTCAGCGACAGCACCGGATTGGCGTGCAGCGCCAGCGTGGCCGCGCCGAGCAGCCGCTGCGGCTCCAGCGTCGCATACTCGCCGTAGAAGGTGAGCAGGTAGTGCAGGTCGATCGCCGCCTGTGGCTTGCGCAGCAGCAGCTTCTTGTCGTGGCTCCGGGTCGGCAGGTCCTGGTTGCGCAGCGCGGCGTTGGGGGAGATCTGGTAGAGGAAGACGTTGATGCCCGGGAACGCGAGCCCGGTCGGCGCATCGGGCGACAGGGTGGTGACGGTCGCGGCGGCCACCTCGGAGAAATCCAGGTAGCCGGTCAGCAGGTTCTTCAGCGCCTCGGTGACCGTCGCGATGGCGAGGGAGTTGCTCATCTTGCCGGGTCACGAGGGGTTGGCGTTGTAGATCGACCAGTCGCCGCCAATGCCGCGCCGGCGCATCCCCGCCAGGTCCGACTGTCCCTTCAGCACGTTGCCCGTGATCGCGAGCTGGTCGACGCCGCCGTCCGACTCCGACACCGACACCCAGAGGCTCGGCGCGATCGAGGCTGAGACCGCGCCGACGCCGCCGCGGTTGATCACCACGTTGCCATTGATGGCGCACGAGGTCCCGTTAGGGAGCGTGATCAGCGCGGCCGGCGTCTCCTGACCGATCGTGCGCGCCGCCTCGGCAAAGAGGACCGAAGTGGCGGCCGCCGTCCCGCCGCACAGACGGTTGGACTGGACGATGATCGAGGTGAGCGGCTGCAGCAGTCCCTCTCGGTAGAGCGCCAGCAGCAGGGCGGCGCTCGCCCCGGCGGTGGCGGTCGGCTGACGGACATCGATCTGATTGCCGCTCACGACCAGCGAATACGCCGGCGGCGCGCTCAGGACCTCTGCCCGCGCGGCGATATCGTCCTGCACGCTGGCCTGCTGCAGGACGATCACGTTGCCCCTGGGCGGCGTCGGGGCCGGAAAGGTCGCGGCCAGCGCGGCCAGCAGCTGGTACTCCTCGAACAGGAGCGTGCTCGGGTAGTAGGCGGCGCTCGGAACCGCGCCGGGCGGCTCTGCGGCGTCGATCGTCTCCAGCCAGAGTCCCGCCACGCCGTTGTTGATGATGTTCTCCTCCAGCCGCAGGATCTCCGCGTAGGCCGAGAACCAGGTGGCGAAGGTGAAGCCGTCGAGCTCACAATCGACCATGGTCGATTCACCCAGGCTGGTGAGGCCATCCAGCGATCCCGCGGCCAGGATCCCGACCGTGATGACCACGTAGCGCGGCGTCGTAACGCCGACGGCGAGGCGCTTGGCGACGACCAGGTCCAGCGCTGAGCTCACGCGCTGGTCGAGCAGTTGCAACTCCGAGGGCGGTGAGGCCGGCGGCGACCCCGCTGGCGGCGGCGGCGGCGGCGGTGGCGGTGGGGGTGGTGGCGGTGGGGGTGGTGGCGGTGGTGGCGGCGGCGGCGCGGCGATCACGCCGATGTGGTTCACGGCGATGCCGGTCGCGGCGACGTTTGTCGCCGTAACGACCGGCCGCGCGGCCACCGCCTCCGCGGCCAGCTCGGCCGCCGGCAGCGGAGGAGGAGAGGCCGCCGCGCCGGCCTGGTTCACGGCGATGCCGGCTGGGGCGACTTCCGCTGCGGCGACGACCGGCCGCTCGGCCGCCACCTCCGCGGCCAACGCGCCTGGCGGGGGCGGAGGAGGAGGAGCGGCGGCCACGCCGGCCGCGGCGACGTCCGCCGCCGTGTCGACCAGCTGTACGGTCGCCGCCGCCGCGGGCAGCGCGCTCGTCGCGGGAGCCGCCGGCGTCGATGTCGCGGCCGGCGGCGCGGCGGGCGCGGAGGGTGGGCGCGATCCCACCACCGCGGGCGATGGTACGGCCAGGAAGAGGCGGTCCAGCATGGCAGTTTCCTGGGCCGCGGTGGGGGCGGTCTCGGTCGGCGGCGGCGAGCTCGGCGCAAGCGCGAGGTCGCGGCTGACCGTCAGCGCCGGCGCCGCCAGACGCACGTCGAGCAGCTTGTTGTAATTGGCGAAGCTGGTCGGCGAGGCTTCGTTCTGGTCGATGCTCAGCGTGGTGTAGGTCGGCGTCACCGTCGAACGGGCGACGCAACCTTCGATCTTCAGCCCGAGGCATTCGCCCTGCACGAAGATCGCCGCACCGAAGAGGTCGGCGAGGGTGACCAGGCGCGCCACCGCCGCAACCCGAGCCGCCTCGGCGCTCGCAGCGCTGAGTCTCCCCACGGCCGGGTCGGTGACCGGGTCGCTCACCGCGATGAGGATGTCGCAGTCGCGGACCGTCAGCTGGGGCGCGCCGAGGGCGCGGATCCCGAAGCTGACATAGGGCCGGCTCAGGATCTTGGCGGCGTCGGCGAAGCCGTCGGCGTCCAGGCGGCGGATCAGCGTCTCGAGGAACGCTTGCGTCGACTCGACGATCGGCGGCCGCAATGTCAGCCCCTGCAGGGTGACGCCGGCTACGCGCTCGATCGTGATCATGCCGTCGAGGAATGGCGTCAGGTCGTCTACCTGGGGGTAGGTGAGCACCACCCGGCCGCCGCAGCCCTCGAGCGTCAGGCCGGCGTGGCGCCGATCCAAGTAGAGCGTGCCCGGCAACTGGTAGACGCCCGGCTGGAGGCAGACCGTCACCTGGTCGGCCAGCGTCACCGCCCGGTCGATCAGCGCCTGCAGCGGCGTCGCGGCCGTGACATCGCTGGTGGTGATCGAGACGGTGCAGCAGCCCGGCTTGCGCTTGCTGAGCGCCACCAGACTCTGGAACTGGTTGCGGCAGTCGGTGACCTGCTGGTTGGTCCAGTCGATCACCGCCAGCGGGCAGGCCCAGATTCGCGGCCCGTCCGGCGGCTGCGGCGCGGTCAGCAGGTCCTCGGGGTAGACCCCCTGCGGGGTCGCCGGCCGCACCGCGATCTCCCAGAACGCGCCCTCCGCCAGCGGCGCGCCGGAGATCGTCGCCGTGACGCCGGTGCTGACCGGGCCGGTGGCGGAGCCGGTGGTGGTCGTCTCCAGGGTGACCACGCCACCGCTCGGGTCGATCGCCTGCTGCGCCTGCCAGACGCGCAGGAACAGCGGCAGCGGGCTGTTGGCGACATCACCCGGCAGCGGTGGGGACAGCACGATGACGTTGGCCGTGCCACCCGGCTGCGGGCCGTAAGGCTGCGACAGCTGGCGCACGGCGCCCTTGGCCCCCGCGACGACGCGCAGGATTTCGTTCCCGGCCGGATCCGACTCGTTCGGCGCCTCGGCCAGCACCGAGGCGGTGGTCAGCACCTCCACCCATTGGCCGGTGGTCGGGAAGTGGTTGGGATCGGGCGGATCGGCCGTTAGCGTCACGGTGTCGCCGCCGGTGACCGAGGCCACGCGGTAGATGTAACTGGCGTCGTCATAGCCCCAGAGGACACTCGCCGCCTTGTCGTCGCGGTCGATCCGAACCCGGATCAGTTGATTGTCGGCGCCGAGA
>Ga0302325_10024479_pt1 | contig 12553 bp, 9 predicted proteins | sample Palsa_T0_2_FD_201948 | JGI IMG/M metagenome (GOLD analysis project Ga0302325, IMG submission 201948) | Peat permafrost microbial communities from Stordalen Mire near Abisko, Sweden - Palsa_T0_2 | ecosystem: Environmental > Terrestrial > Soil > Palsa > Peat permafrost | place: Sweden: Abisko...
GACCTCGTCGAGTACTCGCAGGAGCGCTTCGCCGAGATCGTCGCCGACTTCGCGCCGTTCCTCGAGAAGCTCGGCGTCGCCGACTGGCTGAACATCCCGATCTCGGCGCTGCGCGGCGACAACGTCGTCGACCCCTCCGGACACATGCCGTGGTACAGGGGACCGACGCTGCTGCATCACCTCGAAGAGGTCGAAGTGTCCTATGACCACCCCTACGATGTGCCGGCGCGCTTCCCCGTCCAGTGGGTCGTGCGGACCGGCGGCACCGACGGCGAGTACCGCGGCTACGCGGGCCAGCTGGCGAGCGGCGCGCTGCGGGCCGGCGAGGAGGTCGTGGTGCTGCCATCCGGACAGCGCACACGGATCCTCGCAATCGACACCTACGAGGGCGAGCTCGACGAGGCGATCGCACCGCTGTCCTTGACGCTGCGTCTGGAGGACGACCTCGACGTCGCTCGCGGCGAGCTGATCGCCGCGATCAGCGAGCCACCACTCGTCACGCGCGAATTCCGCGCCGACGTCTGCTGGATGGACAGCGAGCCGCTGAGGCCGGGCGGGCGCTACACGATCAAGCACACCTCACACACCGCGACGGCCATCGTCGAGAGCCTGATCGACCGCGTCGACGTCGACACGCTCGAGCGTGAGCCGAGCCCGCCTGAACTCGTGCTCAACGACATCGCTCGCGTCAGCCTGCGGACGAGCGCCGCGATGGCCATCGACCCCTATTCGCGCAACCGCCGTACCGGAAGCTTCGTGCTGATCGACGAGGCGAGCGACGCCACGGTCGCCGCGGGCATGATCGTCGCCGAACCGGTCTAGCGTTGGTCTAGGGCTTCTAGCCCCGGACGGTCGCGCGGCCCCTACCCTCGCTGCGAGGCCCTGATGCCAAAGCCTGCGCCCGGCGGCGGAAGCTCGGCCTAGTGGCGCAAGCCCCGCCGGGCACGAGGTGCGTAGGCCCTTAGAAGTCCACTTCGTCGAACGGTCCGCCGGGACGGTTCAGCGGTCCGTAGGGGTCGGCTGCGCCGGTGTCGGCTTCGGCGTCCGCCTGTTCCTTGGGCTCCTCGCGGTGAGGCTTGGGCAGGCCGCCACCCAGGAACCTGCGCCGGGCACTCGTCTCGCGAGCCGCTTCAGGGGCCTCGGTCTGCGCCGTGTCCGTGGTGGGCGTTTCGCCCTCGGTCCTCTCGGGAGCCGCGGGGGCGGCAGGCGCCGGCGGCACATCACGAGGCGGAGCGGCGGGCGGCGGCGCCGGCGGCACATCACGAGGCGGAGCGGCGGGCGGCGGCAGCGGCGGCGCGCTGTCGCGCGGCGGCGCGGGCGGCGGGGGCGGCATCTCGCGCGGCGGCGCGGCGGGCGGCGGCGGCTCGGGAGCCCTCGGCGGCGTTTCGACCCTCGCGGCCGGCGGCGTCGCAGCCTCCGGCGGCTCGGGCGCTCGCGTTATCGGCGGCGGGGGAGCAGCTTCCTGGGGCCGGTCGGCAACCTCGGGTGTCCTGGTCGCCGACGCTGCGCGCGGTCCCGGCGGCGGCGTCTCGATCACGAGCACGCGACCAAGGCTCGCGCGCAGACGATCAACCGGCACCTTGTGCTCGCCGATCGCCTCGTTGATCGCGTCGAGGAAAGCGGCCGTCGGCCTGGCGGCAAGCTGTGAGAGCACGACGCGCACGCGCGGATCGGTGAAGACCTTCTGCTCGCTCCACAGCGCCAGGGTGCCGTCGCCCAGCGACTCGCGCGAGAGCAGCGGAACGTTGGCGGCGTCGGCCGGGGAGCCCACGGCGGCCCTGCTGAGGTCGATCTCGAATGACAGCTTCTCGTTGGTCGGGACCAGTTCGTCGGTCCGATAGACCCGGTAGATCAGCCCGTTCGTCACCACGCACCACAGAACGCCCTCGCCGTTGGTGCCGTCGACCGCCTTGGCCGTGAACGGCTCGTCATCAAGGCTCTCGTTGAGTCCGCGCACCTCGACGAACATCGCGTTTTCTTCGCCGATTCTCAGTGCATAGTCGATCGTGCTGTTGTTCGTCAGCGGCCAGTCGCGCAGCACGTGGTCGAGGTTGGTCGTATCCCAGCCGAGGGCCGAAAGCATCGGCTCGATCAGCAGTGCCTTCGTGTTCGCCTCGTTGCCGACCGGCCCCTTGAGCCGCTCGGCCACCCCTGCAATCTTTCGGACGTCGTCGAGAAGTGCCATGGCGGTGATCTTAGCCATACGGGGGGCGGTATGGCGCTGCGGTCATTACGGACGCTCGCAAACCTCACGCCGAGGGCTGTCCGCCGGGGTTGGGCGCGCCGCCGGGGGCGCCCCGCGACGGCAGATGTGAGTTTCTCGAAAGCGGGCGCCCCCGCTGGCGTCGCGCGGCGGTCGTGCGCGGCCGGGAAGCGAAATCCCATGTTTCACGGCGGCTGGCCGCCGGACCGCGGCGAGCGTTTGTGACCGTTGCGCAGGCGGGGGTGCTGGAGGCTGGCTGCGGGTGTCAGGCGAAGCGGTGATACGCGAGCGCGATCAGCCGGCGCGCGGTCTCAACGTGCCCTGTCTCGCCGACCGAGTACTCCATCTCGTCCGGCCCGCTGGGGCGGATGTCGATCGTGTACCGGTGCTCTTCGGGAGACCACCACCACGCGCGGACCGACGCGGCGTCGAGCGACAGGCGGAGCAGCACGCGCTCGCGTTGCGCCTCCATCGTGAAGCATGGCTTCCCGGCACGCCGGTACTCGACGTGTTGCTCACGAACACGCCGCTCCGCATCGAGGCCCAGCGCGTAGTCGTCGAGCTTGGCGAACAACTCGACGATCGCGGCAGGCTTGCCTCCGAGGTGTTGGTCGAGGGTGCCCTGAGCTTGGGCACCCGGCTGACCCGCCGGCGAGCCGGTCTCCCCCGGGGCGCTCGCCGGCAACCCGGTCGCCCAGGCGTCCGTGGCCGAAGCCGGCGGGTGGGGCTTCGCGCCCGCGGAGGGCGCCGCCGCCACCGGGCCCTCGGGTGCCGCGTCGCTCGCAGCGGGCAGCTCGCGGTTCCAACCCTCCGGGGGTTTCGCGGGGGCCGCCTGCGCGGCGGGCAGCCCAGCCTTCCAAGCATCCTGTGGCGCCGGGGTATCCGGAGACTGCGCCGGCAGCCGGCCGGACCAGACGTCGTCGGCCGACGTCACGTTCGGAGTCTCGGGGCGTTCCGGCGTCGCCGGCAATTGGCCGGCCCAGGCGTTGTCGGCCGCCTCCGAGGAGGCCGCGGCGGGCGTCGCAGCCTCTGTCGGCGTCGCAGGCAACTCGCGCGTCCACAGCGTCTCCGAGAACGTTGACGCGCTCCCCCCGGGGGTCGCGGCGTCCGGTGGCGTCGCAGGCAACTCGCGAGCCCAAAGGTCACCGGAAGGTGGGGAGCTCGGCGCGGCCGTCGCCGCGTCCTGTGGCGTGGCCGGCAACTCGCGCGTCCACGGGTCCTCTGATGGCGTTGACGCGGTCGCCCCGGGGCGGGGCTCCGGCGGGGCCTGCTTGGGAGCGAGCTCGGGCGCCGGGGGGGCCTTGGGCGGCGGCTCCGGCGCCTTGGGGGGCTCCGGCGCCTTCGGGGGCGGCTCCGGGGCTTTGGGCGGCCGCTCCGGGGCCTTGGGCCGCTTCGGGGCCTTGGGGGTCGGCTCCGGCGCCTTGGGCGGCGGCTCCGGGGCTTTGGGCGGCGGCTTCGGCGCCTTGGCGGGCTCCGGGGCCCTGGGGGGCTCCGGCGCCTTGGGCGGCGGCTCCGGGGCTTTGGGCTTGGGAGCGACGTCGGGCGGCGTGGGCGGCGCCGGGCTCGGCGGTACGACGCTCGGCGGCACGCGGGTCTCGGGCGGGGCCGCCGGCACAGGCGGCTTGGGAGCCACCGCAGGTGGCGGCGGCGCCGGGCTCGGCAGTACGACGCTCGGCGGCACGCGGGTCTCGGGCGGGGCCGCCGGCACAGGCGGCTTGGGAGCCACCGCAGGTGGCGGCGGCGCGCTGGCCGGCGGTGGCCCCGTCGCAGGTGGTGGCGCCGCCGCGGGTGGTGGCGCCGCCGCGGGTGGTGGCGCCACGGCAGGTGGTGGCGCCACGGCAGGTGGTGGCGCCATCACGGGTGGTGGCGCCGCCGCAGGTGGAGGCGCCACCGCTTCGGGCACCGCCGGAACGACCGGCGCCGGGCGCGCTTCTAGGGGCACCGTTGGCGTGGGCACCGTGTCCACGGCCGGCGCGTAGGCCGCGGCGACGGTCGGAGGCCGCTCCGTTGCGCCGGCCAACGCGGACTGCCCTTCGAAGACCCGGGCGAGACCCTCAGCCAAGCGATCGGTGGACACGGGGGGCTCGCCGAACGCCTCTTTGAGCGCCGCGATGAACGCGGCGCTCGGATGCGCCGCGAGTCGGGCGAGCACGGAGCGAACGCGCGGGTCGACGAAGGCCTCGTCGCCGCGAAGGGCCAGGCTGCCGTCGATCAGCGACTCGCGCCCGAGCAGCAGGAGGCGCTCGGTGGCTCCGGACGCAACGCCCGCTTCGCCGATGTCCACCTCGATCAGGAGCTTCTCGCTCGTCGCGACCGGCTCGTCGGCCTTGTAGACGCGGTAGATCAGCCCGTTGGTCAGCACGCACCAGAGCACCCCGGCCGCGTTGACGCGGTCGACGGTCTCGGCGATGAACGCCTCGTCGTCGAGTGAGTCGTTGGCTCCGCGCGCCTCGACGAGCATCGCGACCGAGTCGCCGACCATCAGCGCGTAGTCGATCGAGCGCCCGCCGACCGGCCAGTCGCGCACCGTGTGCTCAAGGCTCGTGCTGTCCCAGCCCAGCGCCGAGAGCAACGGCTCGATCAGCAACGCCTTTGTGTTGGCCTCATTGCCAACCGGCCCCTTGAGCCGCTCGGCCAGACCGACCAGCCGGCGTATCTCGTCCTGGAGCGCCATCGCAGGGCTGAGTTTATGCCCGCCGGGGACGACCGAAAAACGGCTGCGTTGAGCGGTACCGCGACGAACCGGCGCAGCGGCAGCCGCTCGCGCGCCCGCGACGCGGCGCGGCCGGGCGGTAGCCGTGCGCCGCGAGTGGACCGACGCGGCCGGGCCGCGGTGCCGCGCGGCTGCCACGGCGGCGGCGACCGGCGGCATGTCCTAAGCTGCGCGCGGTGTTCTCGAGGGTCCTGGTCGCCAACCGCGGCGAGATCGCAGTTCGGATCATCCGCGCGCTCGAAGAGCTCGGGATAGCAAGCGTCGCGGTCTATTCCGAGCTCGATCGCGACGCCATCCACGTCAAGCGCGCCGACGAGGCCTACCTGCTCGGCGGCCCCGAGCCGGCGGAGAGCTACCTGAACGTCGAGCGCATCCTCACCGTTGCGCGCGAGGCGGGCGCCGAGGCGATTCACCCCGGCTACGGCTTTCTGGCGGAGAACGCACCCTTCGCCGCTCGCTGCGAGGACGAGGGCATCGTCTTCATCGGGCCGCCGGCCAGCGCGATCGCGGCGATGGGGTCAAAGACCGGAGCGCGGGAGCTGATGGCCGCCGCCGGCGTGGCGATCGTCCCCGGCACAACGATGCCCGTCAAGTCGGTCACCGCCGCGCGCAGGATCATCGCGGCCGACATCGGCTACCCCGTGGCCGTCAAGGCCGCCGGCGGCGGCGGCGGCAAGGGCTTCCGCGTCGCCGGCTCGCCCCGCGAGCTCGCTGGCGCCTTCGAGGGCGCGGCGCGCGAGGGCGAGAAGTTCTTCGGTGACGCGACCGTGTATCTCGAGCGCTACCTGCCCGACCCGCGGCACGTGGAGGTGCAGGTGCTCGCCGACGCCCACGGACACATCGTCCATCTCGGCGAGCGCGACTGCTCGATCCAGCGGCGCCACCAGAAGCTGATCGAGGAATCGCCGGCGCCGCCATGGATCGTCAGCGATGCGCTCCGCAAGCAGATCGGCAAGGCCGCCGTCGACGCCGCGCGCGCCGTCGACTACCGCGGCGCCGGCACCGTCGAGGGCCTGCTGGCCGACGGCGAGTACTACTTCCTCGAGATGAACACGCGCGTGCAGGTCGAGCACTGCGTGACCGAGATGACGAGCGGCATCGACATCGTAAAGACCGGAATTCGCGTCGCCGCCGGCGAGCCGCTGCCGTTCACCCAGAAGGACGTCGTCCTGCGTGGGCACGCGATCGAATGCCGGATCAACGCCGAGGACGCCGCCCAGCGCTTCCTTCCCCGCCCTGGCCGTCTCATCACCTACCGCGAGCCCTCCGGACCGGGCGTGCGTGTCGACTCCGGCGTCGGCCCCGGCTCAGAGATTTCGCAGAGCTACGACCCGATGATCGCGAAACTGATCGTCTGGGACAGTGATCGCGCCGCCGCGACCCAGCGGATGCTGCGCGCCCTCGGCGAGTTCGAGATCACGGGCCTGAGCACGCTGATCCCCTTCCACCGCCGGTTGCTCGCGACCGAGCAGTGGGCGCGGGGCGAGACCTGCCGCGACCTGCTGGAGGACGATGCGTGGCTCGCATCGATCGGCTCCGAGCAGGCGACGGGCGAGGAGGCGCCGGCCCCGCAGGCGGTCACGCTCGACTACACCGTCGAGGTGAGCGGCCGTCGCTTCGACGTGCGGGTCAGCGCCCCCGCCGGCGTCGGCGCCGGACCGGCGGCCGCTGCGAGGGGGCGGCCCCGGCGGACACAGCGCGAAAGCGCCGGTGGCGGCGGCGGCGATGACACGCTGAGAAGCCCAATGCAGGGAACGGTGCTGAAGATCGCCGTGGCGCTCGGCGCGATTGTCGAGCAGGGCACGCTGGTCGCAGTCGTCGAGGCGATGAAAATGGAGAACGAGATCACCGCGCACAAAGCCGGCACGGTCGCGGCACTGCCGATCTCGGTTGGATCCTCGGTCGCCTCCGGAGATCCGCTCGCGGTGATCGAGTCGACGTGAGCGAGGTTTGGCCCGCGCGCGCGGCTGAGGCCGCGGACGTCACACGGCTGCTGATCGCGTTCCGCGACTGGCTCGGGGAGGAGTTGCCGGACGGCGACGCTTTTGCTGCCTCGGTCGCACACCTGGTCGACGACCCCGCCACCGAGTTCCTGCTCGGCAGGCTCGACGCCGGCTCGCCGCCCTGTGGCGTCTGCCAGCTGCGCTTCCGTCACTCGATCTGGACGGCTGCGCCTGACTGCTGGTTGGAGGATCTCTACGTCGAGGAGGCGGCGCGCGGACGCGGCGTGGGCGGTGCGCTCGTGGGGCTTGCGTGCGAGCGTGCGAGCGAGCGCGGTGCTCGACGGATCGAGCTCGACGCCAACGAGCACAACCGCGGCGCGATCGCCCTGTATGAGTCCCTCGGCTTCTCGTCCGCGAGTAAGGTCCACGGCAAGATGCGAGGGCGCGATCTGTTCATGGGGCGCCGGCTTCCCTGAGACGGGCCGCGGCGCCTGCCGCTGTTTGCAGCCGGCGCGCCGGCCAGACGCCTGCGAGTGGATCCACACACGAGCGTGGGACGCGGCGGCTTCCGTGCCCGCTACGCTGGATCGCATGCCCGACCGCGCACGGATGGCCCTTCTGGCAGCGGCCGGCTTTGCAAGCGCGCTGCTCATTACCGCGCTCGTCGCATTCGAGTGGCCGCTGGCAGCCTTTCACGACGCCAATGTCCTCGCCGGTTTTCGGGCGCTGGCGTCCAGCCCGCGGATCGACACGGCGGCCAGGTGGATCGCCGACGCCGCCACGCCACTTCCGTACGTGCTGCTCGGTGCAGGCTTTGTCGGCGTCGCCTTGGCGCGAGGACGCCCCCGTCTGGCGCTGGCCGTGCCGTTCGCGATGGCCGCTGCGAGTGGGACCACCGAACTGTTAAAACTCGCCGGTCGTGTGCGCTACGCGGCTGCGCTTGGGCCCTACGGCCAGATCTCGGTGCCGTCGTGGCCGAGTGGCCATGCGACCGCAGCGATGATGGTAGCGCTGAGCGCCGTTCTGGTCTCGCCGCCGGTGCTGCGACCGCTCGCAGCGCTGCTCGGAAGCGCACTCGCGGTCGCCGTGAGCTGCTCGATGCTGATCCTCACCCGGCACTACCCCAGCGATGTGCTCGGCGGGTTTCTCGTTGCGGGGACGTGGATGTCGCAGACAATCGCGTTGCTGTGGTCAAGCAAGCGGCGGCGAGTGCCGCAGCGCGGTGCCGATGAAGGGGCGGCCGGCGCACGGTGGGCGCTCCTACCAGCAGCGTTGGCAGCCGCGGGTCTCGCCGCCGCGATCGTGACCAGTTTGGTCGCATCGACCCGCGTGCACGCCAGCGGGTCGTTGATCGCCGGCGCGACCACGATCGCGATCATCGCCGCGGCCATGACCGGCGGACTCGTCGTCGCGCTTCGTCCGCAGCGCGACGCTGAGCGCGAAGCCACCACAGGTTCGCGTCGGAGACTGCCCATGACGCGGAGTTGGACCCCAGAGCGTTGAGCCGGTTTACCACAGGCGTTCACACGTGTTCGGTGAGCCGCGCCAGGTTCGCGGCGTGCAGTCGGCGCTGCTCGCCGTCGCGGCGGCCCGGCGGCAGCGCCGAGGCGTCCCTGCGTCCGTGGCGCAGTCCCTCGAGGTAGTCGCGGTCCTCGCGTAGCAGCGCTCGAGCAGCACTCCGCTCGAGTGGGCCGCCGTGACCCGCGACGATGTAAGCAGCCTGTGCGACGAGCGGCTCGAAGCGCGCCAGCGTCGCTAGGTATCCGTCGATCGAGGCCTCGGGCGTCGGAATCTCGACCGTCGAAAGGTAGTCGCCGCAGACCAGAACCTTCGCCCAGGGGATCCAGATCGCCATGCCGTCGACGGTGTGTCCGTCGGCGGGGTGCAACTCGAGCTCTCCGTCGCCCAGTCCGCAGTAGCCCGGGACGGGCAGGGCCTCGACCGAGCCGAGGGTGAGCGGCGCCGGGCGCGCGAGGTAATGGCGCTCGTCGAAGTCGCGTAGCGCTCGCTGTGCCGCGCCCGGGTGTGCTCGCAGCCTCGCGGCTGTCGTTTCGGCGACACCAAGGGCGCTTCGGGGGAACGCCAGCCGGCCGAGCAGGTGGTCCCAGTCGCCGTGGGTCGCGAGCAGCCCGCTGAAGGGGAAGCCGGCCTGTTCCAGCAGCGCTGGCAGCAATTCGAGCTCGTCGGGAAAGACCGGCGAGTCGATCACGAACCCCTCCCCTCCGCTACGTACCACGGTGGCGGTTGTGCGCCATGCCCGGCTCTCCACGACGATCACATCCTTGTGGACGCCGATCGCGCGCACGTCGGCGTTCCTCCCGGCCGATCTAGACGATGCCGAGGAGCTTGGCGGCCTCGCGCAGGTTCGGCACCTCGGCGGTCGGCTTGCGCTGGCCCGCGTCGAGGGTCTCGCGGTGACGGTTGACCCAGATCACCGGGATCTTCGCCTTCACACACGGCTCCACATCGTGGTAGTAGCTCGCCGCCACGTGCACCCAACCCTTCTTGCCGCCGATGCGGCGGGCGCACTCGTTGAAATGGGCGAGGTCCGGCTTGTAGGAGCGCACCTGCTGCGCGGTCACGACGAGGTCGAAGTCGATCGGGATGTGCCGGCGCGTCTGGCCGAGCAGCTTGTCGTCGATGTTCGAGATCAGCCCCAGCCGGTACTTCTTCGAGAGCTTCTCGAGCTGGGGACGCGCCTCGCGGAACAGCATCCACTGCTGCACCGAGTCGGGCAGGAAACCTGAGCGCGACGGCTCGAGCGGCCAGCCGAGACGCTTGGAGATCTCGACCGCCGTGCGGCGCAGGACCTCGGCGTACAGCTCGTATGAGCCGCCCTCGATCTGCCGCGAGATCTCGTGAAAAAGCGGAATGACCTCTTCGCGTTCGATCGTGAAGCCGTCGCGGGCAGCTTCGGCGGCGAACGCGTCCCAGATGCCTGTCTCCCAGTCGATCAGGGTTCCGTAGACGTCGAAGGTGACGAACGTCGTCTTCGCTGGTAGTGGCATGTAGAGCCTGTGCTCCTCGCTGAGGATGGGTGAGCTGTCAATTATGAACGTCGAATAGAGTCCGTGGCGGCCGATGGATTTGCTCGAGTATCAGGGGAAGCAGTTGTTCGCCCGTCACGGCATCCCGGTACCAGCAGGAGAGCCTGCCAGCACCGTCGAGGAGGCCGTAGCGGCCGCACAGCGAATCGGCTATCCCTGCGCGATCAAGGCGCAGGTCCAGGTCGGCGGGCGCGGCAAGCTGGGTGGGATCAAGCTCGCCGACGACTCCTCGCAGGCTCGCGAACACGCCGAAGCGATCCTCGGCATGGACATCAAGGGCCTCACGGTCCGCGAGCTTTGGATCGAGGGGGCGTCACAGATCGAGGCCGAGTACTACGCGTCGTTCGTCTTCGATCGTGGTGCGAAGGCGGTGCTTGCGATGCTCTCGACCCGCGGCGGGATGGACATCGAGGAGGTCTCCGCGCAGGCGCCGGAGGCGATCGCCTCGCTGCACATCGATCCGCTGATCGGCTTTCAGCCCTTCCACGGCCGCCGCCTCGCCTTCGAGGCGGGGGTCGACGCCGACCTGGTGCGTCCCGTCGGCGCCTTTCTGGAGCGGCTCTACGGCGCCTTCGTCGGCGAGGACGCAACGCTCATGGAGGTCAATCCGCTGATCGTCACGCCCGAGCGCACGCTTGTCGCGCTCGACGCGAAGGTCACCCTCGACGGGAACTCGCTGTACCGCCATCCCGAAAACGCAGAGCTCCGCGACCTCTCGAGCGAGGACCCGCAGGAGCGGATGGCCAAGGACCGCGACCTGACCTACGTCAAGCTCGACGGCAACATCGGCATCCTTGGCAACGGCGCGGGACTGGTGATGTCGACACTCGACGTGGTCGCGCAGCACGGCGGCGCGCCGGCGAACTTTCTCGACGCCGGCGGCGGCTCGAAGGCCGAGGCAATCACCGCCGCGGTCGAGGTGATCACCTCCGACCCCAACGTCAGGGCGGTGTTGTTCAACATCTTCGGTGGCATAACGCGCTGCGACGAGGTCGCGCGCGGGCTGATTCAGGCGTTCGAGCAGATCGAGCCGACGATCCCGTTCGTCGTTAGGCTCGACGGCACCAACGGCGAGGAGGGACGGGCGCTGCTGGCGGCCGCGGCGCTGCCCAACGTGCACTCCGCGAGCACGATGGACGAGGCCGCCGCACGCGTGGTGGAGCTGGCGAAATGAGCGTGATCGTCGACCGCGAGACCCGCCTGTGCACGTCGGGCATCACCGGGCGCGAGGGCACGTTCCATTCGCTCAACAACCGTGCCTACGGGACCAACGTCGTCTCGGGCGTGACACCCGGCAAGGGCGGCCAGGACGTCGAGGGAATACCGGTCTACGACACCTTCCACGAAGCCGTCGCGCAGACCCAGGCCAACACGGCGATGATCTTCGTGCCGCCGCCGTTCGCCGCCGACTCCATCCTCGAAGCGGCCGAGGCGGGGATCACGACGATCATCGCGATCACCGAAGGGATCCCGGCCCACGATGAGCTCCGCGTTTACACGCACCTGCGCCGCACCCCCTCGATCCGGCTGATCGGCCCCAACTGCCCCGGGGTCCTGTCCCCAGGCAAGGCAAACGTCGGCATCATTCCCGCCGCGTTCTTTCGCGAGGGCAACGTCGGCGTCGTGTCGCGGTCGGGAACGCTGACCTACCAGGTCGGCAACGAGCTTGCCCAGCGCGGGTTCGGCAACTCCTCGATTGTGGGCATCGGCGGGGACCCCGTCCCCGGCTCGAGTTTCGTCGACATCATCGACCTCTTCGAGGCCGACCCCGAAACCGAGCTGATCGTGATGAGCGGCGAGATCGGCGGCGACGCCGAGGAGGTGGCCGCGGCACATATCGCCGCCCACATCTCCAAGCCGGTCGTCGCCTACATCGCCGGCTTCACAGCACCGCCCGGCAAGACGATGGGCCACGCGGGCGCGATCGTCTCGGGCTCCAAGGGCACCGCGGCGGCGAAGGCCGAGGCGCTCGAGGCGGCGGGCGTGAGGGTAGCCAAGACCCCGACCCAGGTCGCCGAGTTCGCCGTCGAACTGCTGGGGGGATGAACGTGGCGGAAGCCCCCCCACTCTCATTCGCGCGCGGCGCGCCGTCGCTGGACATCATCGACATCGAGGGTCTGCGCGACGCGGCGCAGCGCGCCTTCACCAACGACCCCGGCGGGATGACGGCCTACGGCACAGCCGTCGGCTACGTGCCGCTGCGCCGCTGGATCGCCGAGCGACACGGCGTCGAGGAGGCCAACGTGCTCGTCACCAACGGCTCGATGCAGGCCGACGCATTCCTCTTCGATGAGCTGGTCGGCGCCGGTGACGAGGTGGTCGTCGAGCGGCCCAGCTACGACCGCACCCTGCTCTCCCTGCGCGAGCACGGCGCCATGCTGCGAGCGATCGCCCTCGAGCCCGACGGCATCGACACGGAGCAGCTCGCCGAGGCGCTGCAGCGGGGCGCACAGCCGAAGCTCGCGCACATCATCCCGAACTTCCACAATCCCGCGGGCTACACCCTGTCGGGCCCCAAGCGCGAGCGCCTGCTCGAACTTGCCCGCGAGCACGAGTTCACGATCTTCGAGGACGACCCCTACATCGCCCTGCGCTTCCGAGGCGAGACGCTGCCCACGATGCTCTCGCTCGATGCTGGAGCCGGCAA
>Ga0302325_10024480_pt1 | contig 12553 bp, 4 predicted proteins | sample Palsa_T0_2_FD_201948 | JGI IMG/M metagenome (GOLD analysis project Ga0302325, IMG submission 201948) | Peat permafrost microbial communities from Stordalen Mire near Abisko, Sweden - Palsa_T0_2 | ecosystem: Environmental > Terrestrial > Soil > Palsa > Peat permafrost | place: Sweden: Abisko...
CGTCGACGAGTGATTGGTGAGCGTGAGGCGCCGCAGCTCCACGTCATCTTCCGGCGAGACGCTGATCTCGGCGTGGGTCTCGAGCCCCGCCTCACTCTGGCGAAACTCGGCGCGCGCCTGGGTGAAGATGGCCTCGTGGCGCTTCGTCGCGCGCCGGGCGGGCTGATAGGCCGCGGACCAGAATTCCCCCGTCGCCACGTCGCGCAGATAGATAAACGTCCCCCAGCAATCGCGCGTGGGGTCCTCGCGCCACCGGGTGACGGCCAGGTCCCCCCAGCGGCTGTATCCGCCGCCGGCGCTGCTGATGACCACGTGATAGCGGCCGTTGGACAAAAGGTGGACCTCCGGCGCCTGCGACCCGGGATTGGTGAAAATCCGCATGACGCTTTCGGCGCTGGGCCGCGGGTGCTGCTCCTCGGCCGCCAGATCCTTCGAGAACACGTTGGCGGCGGTCTTCGGCACGCGCTCCTGCAGCAGCAAATCGGCGGCCTTGAGCACGGGGCAGGCGAGAAAGCGCCGCTGCATGGGACGGTCCCGCAGCAAATACACCAGCCCCAGCAGGCTCAGCCCCTGATGGTGCGACATGAACGCCCGGATGATGGCGCTCGATTCCCCCGGGGGCAGGCGCGACGGCGTGTAATCCACGGCCTCGTAGAAACCGTAGGCGCCTTCGTGCCCGTCGCCGGCCATCCGTTGCAGGTTTTCACAAGCCTGGCGCGGCGCGACCGCCAGCGCCATGGCGGTGGCGTAGGACGAGATCACCATATCCTCGGACAATCCCCGCTTCAAACCGAGGCCCGGCACGCCGAAGGCCCGGTATTGATAGTTCAAATGCACATCAGTGAGGTTGTATTCGGACTCGGAAATGCCCCACGGGACTCCGCGCAACTGGCCGTATTCGATTTGCTGCCGGACCACCGCCTTGCAGGTGTGATCGAGCAGCGTGTTTTCATAGCTGGGCATGACGAGCATGGGCATCAGGTACTCGAACATTGATCCGCTCCAGGAAACGAGGATCGGCTCCCGGGGCGAGGGAACGAGCAGGCGCCCCAGCGAGAACCAATGATCCTGCGGGACCTGCCCCTCCGCGATGGCGACGTAGCTGCCCAGGCGCGCTTCCGATGCCAGCAGGTCGTAAAAACTCGCGTCCCGCCGGTGCTCGGTGGCGTTGTACCCGACGGAAAACAAATTCCGGTCCTCATCGAAAAGGAATGCGAACTCCATCCTCTCCGCCATCCCGGCGCTTTGCCCGGCCAGCTTTTCCAACGCGAGGATGCGCTGGCGGGCGCGGTCGCTGGCCTCGCGCACGCAGCGCGACAACGCCTCGTCCCCAAGCAACGGGCAGAGCGACTGGTCGAGGACCGCCAGTTCGCGCAAGGTCGGAGCCTGGTCGAGCGCGGCGGTGAATTTCCGGGGTGGGGCCCCCAGGGCCAGCCAAGGCGCCAAGAACAGCAAATCATCCCGGTGATCCTCGCAGTTTTGCCGCAAAATCAGCCCCCACCGCTTAAGCTCCTCCCGGTCGCCGGGCAGCGCGGCGGCGATCCGGGCCGCCTGCGCGGCGGCCTGGTCCAACAGGGCCGCCGCGGCGGAAAGCGTGGGAGGCGCCTGGGTCAATTCCGCGTCGAGCTGGACGAGCGCGGCATTTTTGCCGGCGAGGCTCCTCACCATCGCCACCGTGTCGCGCAGGCCGGCAAAGATCCGCGGAACGAGGATTCTCTCATCGGCGAATTCCCCGAGGCCGGAACCGTGGGTGAGCAAATGCCCCGCGAGATTGCCGCTGTCCACGCTGGAAACATAGAGCGGGGCGAGGGGGCGCGCCGCGCGCGTGTCATACCAGTTGTAGAAGTGGCCGCGATGCTGCTCCAGCCGCTGCATCGTCGCAAAGGCATTTTCCGTCCGCCGGATCAGCGCGCCCACCGACAGATACCCAAAATCCCGGGCCGCCAGGTTGGCGAGCAGCGCCAGGCCCATGTTCGTGGGCGAGGTCCGCGAGGCGATCGTGGGGACGGGAACTTCCTGGAAATTGTCCGGCGGCAGCCAGTTCTCCTCCGCGGTGACAAAGATTTCGAAAAAATGCCATGTCTTGCGGGCGGCGCGCCGGAGGAAGGCCAGCTGGTCCTCCGTCAAATCCGGAGGCGCGACCACGATGGGCTTGCTGATCCACCAGGCGATCCCGGGGGCCGCCAGCCAGATGCCGAGGACCGGCAGAATCAGGGGCAGCTGGGCCGGATGCCGCAGCGCCATCAAAATACCGCTCGCCGCGGCGGTGACCGGGGCAATCGCCATGGTGGCATAAAAGCCGGCCAGGCTCTTGCTGGATGTCCGCTCGGAGTCGCGCGAGGTCTGCCACTGCAGGAGGCTTTTGCGCGTCAGCAGCAGGCGCAGCAGCGTCCGCCCGATCGCATCCTGGCTGACGAGGGCGTCATAAGGCAGGAAAGCCAGGGTGAGAAAGGCCTGGCCGAGCTGGCGCCCGGCCGACACGGCCAGCCCCTCCAGGTGCATGAGCCACGGCAGGCCGGCCGGTTTGACAAAGGCGTCGACCAGCGCCGACAACAGCCCGGGGACCGTGACGATCGCCAGGACGAGCAGCGAGCCCAGCCCATGGAGCCGGGAGAGCAAAAGCCAGTTGCCCACGAGGAAGAGCAGGAGCGCGGCCGGGACCAGGCTGCGCCGCAGGTTGTCGAAGATCTTCCATTGCGACAGCCGGGAGAGCGGGTTGGAAATGCGTCCGAGGTCGGCCCCGGGCACCCGGGGAAGCAGCCATTGCACGATCTGCCAATCGCCCCGGATCCAGCGGTGGCGCCGGTTGACATCCACGTTGTAGCGGAAGGGATATTCCTCGTAGAATTCCACGTCGCTGACGAGGGCGGAGCGCGCGTGGACCGCCTCCAGCAAATCATGGCTGAGGATGGCATTCTCCGGGAAACGCCCGGTCATCGCCCGATCGAAGGCGTCCACGTCGTAGATGCCCTTGCCAATGAAGGAGCCCTCGGCGAAGAGATCCTGATACACGTCGGAAACGGCCCGCGTGTACGGGTCGATCCCGGCGTCGCCGGCAAAAATCCGGACAAACCAGGAGCGGCCGGCGCTCGGCAGGCTCACGCCGACCCGCGGCTGCATGATGCTGTAGCCTTCGGTGACGGTCCCGGTCACCGGGTCGAATTCCGGCCGGTTCAGCCGGTGGGCCATCGTGCCCACGAGCTTGCGGGCGGCATCGCGCGGAAGCTGGGTGTCGGAGTCGAGCGTGATGACATACCTGACGGCGGCCAGGATGGCCATGTCGCCCACGACGGTTGAAAAACTCCCGCGGGAGCCGCCGCGGAGCAGCCGGTTGAATTCCGCGAGCTTTCCCCGCTTGCGTTCGTACCCCATCCAAATCCCCTCGGCGGGGTTCCAGCGGCGCGGCCGGTGAAACAGGAAAAAGATCGAGGAGGATTCCGACGGATACTTCCGATTCAGCACCTGGACTCCCTCCCGCGCGCGCCGCAGGAGCGGTTCATCTTCCGGCGCGATCTCCCCCGGCGCGTCGTGGAAATCGGTCAGCAACGCGAAGTGAAGGTGCTGGTCGCGATTGCCGAGGTGGTGAATTTCCAGGATCTCGACGAGGCGGTCGACCTCCTCGAGGCTGGACAGCAGGGTGGGCACGACGACCATGGTGCGGCCATCCGCCGGGATCCCCGCGGAGTAGTCCAGCCGCGGCAGGAGACGCGGCTTGACGAGCAGGACGGAGAGCCAGTTCATCAGCCCCACGGCGAGCTGGCTCACGCACAGCACGAAAAGGAGCGTGAAGGGAACGAGCCTCCACTCGTGAACGTGGACCGCCGCGGCCCGCCGAAAAAACCACGCCGTGCCGAGCAGGGTGAGCAGCCAGATCCCGCCCTCATAGAAGGTCAGGGGGAAAAGGTGGATGCCTCGTTCGACGATCCGGCGCAGGGGCCGTCGCACGTTCGCCGCGCGCTCCAGCGCCGACTGGCCCCGGTTGATCAGGTAAAAACCCACGTGGGCGGTCCGGTCGCCGTGCCCTTTTTCCCGGGCGGCGTCTTCCGCCAGCTGGACGGCCTTTTGCGCGGCCTCAATTTCCGAAAGCCTGCTGTGCCGGGAGATGGCTTCGACCGAATGGCGGTAGCGATCGCGCGTGGCGAAATCCATCCCGGCGTAAACGGCGGCGGGATCCTTCCGCAGCGTCTGATCAACCAGGCTCAGGGCCTCCACAAACGATTCCGAGTCCATCGCGCCCAGGAAACGGAGGGTGGCGATGCTGTGGCTGACGGACACCTGGTCGGCCGCCTGGCTTTGGCTCTCGAGCTGGACGAGCTGCTCGATGGACTGCCCCTGTTCGACGAGCCGCTGTTCGAGCCAGCTCCGGGCCATGTGCAACACCGGATTTTGGCGCGACAGGCGCTGGCAGAATTCCGCGACAAACGAGCTGGACAGGGAGATATGGGCTTTCGCCATGTCCGCCACCACGATGACGAGATGGGACGGGTTCTTCTCCGCCATGTGCTGCAGACGATCCACCCATAAGTCCGCCAGATCCCGGTCGAGCCGGGCGACCGTCAGCCGGGTGGTGATTCGCTGCAGGTTCTCAATCAGCCCCAGCCGCAGCATGATCGGAATGGCCCATAACTCACCCAGCTTCAAGGGACACACCGTTTGATACGCGGCGACGAAGGCGCTGAGCGGCCCGAAATCCACCTGCGCATCCACATGGGAGATCAATTCGAGCCCGATGTCGTACACGCGTGGAAATCCCGCCGACGGGCCGTTTTGGACCCGCGGCAACTCGTGGCTGTAACCCCGCGGCAGATGCCACCGGGCCATTTGAACCTGCTCCTCAATCAGGTAGAAATTGTCGAGCAGCCATTCGGCGGCCGGCGTGACGTGCCGGCGCGAGCCAACGGCGAGGGTTGAGCGATTGAAGGCCCGGAGGCTCTGCTCGTTTGCGTCCAATCGGGGCAGCAGGCGGTTGGCGCTTCGCTGCGTGACGACCTGGTGGCCGGCCGCCAGGGCCCGGGCATGGCGCTCGAGTTGCTCGACGCTGAACAACTCGGAGCGCAGCGGAGCCTCGCTCGCGCGCGGGCGCGGCCGACCCTGCCTGGCCATCCAGGTTTGCCAGCGTAACGACAGGAGTTGCATATGTCCTCTCCCTCCGACAGCAAATCCAGCCGTTAGTTTCAACTGATTGCGGCTGCGGGTCTTAGCTTAGACCCTCACCTCCGGGCATAGGGTTACACCCCATAGCCCGCGGGGAGGTTGCCGTACATGATGGGGACGCGCCGAGACCCCCAAATGTCGAACAAACCATCAGGATAATTTATGTTACAAAACATCAAGGAACTCTACGGTGACAAACTCGCCGCGCTGGACGGCGAGATCGGCCACGTGAAGGACTTCTACTTCGACGACAAAACCTGGGCGATTCGCTACCTGGTCGTGGACACGGGAGCGTGGCTGACGGGGCGCCTCGTCCTGCTCTCCCCCCATGCCTTCGCGAAATGGGACCGGTACGAAAAGACGCTGCACGTAAAGCTGCACAAAAAGCAGATTGAAAACAGCCCATCGATCGAGTCCCACCGGCCAGTCTCGCGCCAATATGAGGAGGAGTACTACCAGTATTACGGCTGGCCGGCTTATTGGCAGGGAGACCAGATCTGGGGCATGGGCGGCTATCCGGTGTTGATGCCGGTGCCCCCCCAGCGACTCTCCGTCCGCCCCGCGCCCCGCTCGCGGGCCGACGTTCACCTCCAGAGCGCCCGGGCGCTGGGCGGGTATCATATTCAGACGGTCGACGGAACGATCGGCCACGTGAGCAGCCTGATGGCGGACGACAAGAGCTGGTCGATTCGCGAACTTGTCGTCGAAACCGGCCATTGGTATTCGGGCAAGGAGATCCTGGTCCCGACCGCCAGGATCGAACGAATCAGCTACGAGGAGTCGAAAGTTTTCGTGAGCCTCACCAAGGCGGACATCGAGCGGACCGCGGACAATCATTTGGCGAAGACCGGCATTGAAAACCAGGAAGCGAAGAATTTCACTGACTGAATCATGGCGCAATTGGCGTCGGCAACGATAAGCCCCCTGGCGGGAAAACCGGCGGTGCCGGGGATGCTGGTCAATGTCCCCCGGCTCATCGCGGCCTACTACACCGAAGCGCCCGACCCCTCGGTGCCGGCGCAACGCGTCGCATTCGGAACCTCCGGACATCGCGGCACGGCCTTTGCCCGGTCTTTCAACGAGGATCACATCCTTGCGATCACCCAGGCGATCTGCCGCTACCGCAAGCGGCAGCGCACCGACGGCCCTCTTTTTCTGGGAATCGACACCCACGCGCTGTCGGTCCCGGCCGCCGCCACCGCGCTTGAGGTGCTGGCGGCAAATAAAGTCGAGGTAATGATCGCGGCGGGGGACGAATATACCCCGACGCCGGTGATTTCCCATGCGATCCTGACCTACAATCGGGCCAGGAAAACCGGTCTCGCGGACGGGATCGTCGTCACGCCGTCGCACAATCCGCCCCAGGACGGTGGCTTCAAGTACAATCCCCCCAACGGCGGCCCGGCGGACACCGTCGCCACCGCCTGGATCGAAAGGGAGGCCAACCAGCTTCTCGAATCCCGCCTGGCCGGCGTGAAACGGATTCCGCTGGGGCGGGCCCTCAAGGCCGCCACGACCCATCGGCGCGACTACGTCGGTCCCTATGTCGCCGGCCTCGGCGACGTGGTTAAAATGGACGTCATCCGCGGCGCGAAGCTCCACCTGGGGGTCGATCCGCTCGGGGGTGCCGGCGTCCATTACTGGGGACGAATTGCCGAGCGCTATCGGTTGGATCTCACCGTGGTCAGCGAAGCGGTCGATCCGACTTTTCGGTTCATGACCGTCGATTGGGACGGTCAGATCCGGATGGACCCCTCCTCTCCCTATGCGATGCGGCGCCTGATCCGGATGAAGGACCGTTTTGACCTCTCCTTTGCCTGCGACACCGACCATGACCGGCACGGCATCGTCACGAGAAGCGAAGGACTGCTGCCGCCCAATCACTATCTCTGCGCGGCAATCTTTCATCTTTTCGGGAACCGGCCGCGGTGGCCCAAGACGGCCGCGGTCGGCAAGACGGTCGTCAGCAGCCAGATGATCGACCGGGTAACCGCCAAGCTGGGCCGGAAGCTCTTCGAAGTTCCGGTCGGCTTCAAGTGGTTCGTGGACGGATTGCTCGACGGCTCCCTCGGCTTTGGCGGGGAGGAAAGCGCGGGCGCCGCGTTCTTGCGCCTCGATGGCCGCGTCTGGACGACGGACAAGGATGGATTCATTCCCTGCCTGCTCGCCGCGGAGATGACCGCGCGGGCGGGCCGGGATCCCGGCGAGATTTACCGCGGGCTCACGGGGGAATTCGGCGAGCCGCATTATACCCGCGTGGACGCGCCCGCCACGCCGAAGGAAAAGGCGGCGCTGGCCAGGCTTTCCCCGGAGCAGTTCAAGCGCACGGAGCTGGCGGGCGAAAAAATCACGGCCGTCCTCACGCGCGCCCCGGGCAACGGCGCGGCCATCGGCGGATTGAAGGCGGTGACGGCCAGCGGCTGGTTCGCCGCGCGCCCGTCCGGCACCGAGGACATCTATAAAATTTACGCCGAGAGCTTCCGCGGAAAACCGCATTTGCGCCGGATCCTGGAGGAGGCCCAGGCCACCGTCAGCGCGACATTGGCGGCGGGAAAATCAAAATCATGAGCGAACCCCTTGACGACCTGACCGAGCTGGCCATGGACCTGCGCTGGACGTGGAATCATTCCTCGGACGAGTTGTGGCGGCGGCTCGATCCCGCGCTTTGGGAGCGCACCCGTCACCCCAACGTGGTGCTCCAGACCGTCGCGCGCGACAAGCTCGCCAGCGCCCTGGCCGATCCGGACTTCCGCCGGCTGCTCGAACGGCTGGTGGAGGCCAAACGCCAGGCGTTGACGGCATCGCGCTGGTTTCAGGAGAAATACCCGAAGGCTCCCCTCGGCTGCGTCGCCTATTTTTGCATGGAATTCATGCTGAGCGAAGCCCTCCCGATCTATTCGGGGGGGCTCGGCAACGTGGCCGGCGACCAACTCAAGGCGGCCAGCAATCTGGGAATTCCCGTGATCGGGGTGGGGCTGCTCTATCAGCGCGGCTATTTTCACCAGGCGATCGACCGGGACGGAGGCCAGCAGGCGCTCTATCCCTTTAATGACCCCGGACAACTGCCGGTCACGCCGGTGCGCCAACCGAACGGGGAGTGGCTGCGGATCCAGATGGCATTTCCCGGTTATTCCGTCTGGCTGCGCGCGTGGCAGGTCCAGGTCGGCCGGGAAAAACTCTACCTGCTCGACAGCAACGACCCGGACAACTTCGCCGAGCACCGGGGAATCACCGGCGAGCTTTATGGCGGCGGACCGGAATTGCGGCTGCAGCAGGAGATGGTGCTCGGGATTGGCGGCTGGCGATTGCTGGACGCACTCGGGATCAAACCGGACGTCTGCCATCTCAACGAAGGGCACGCGGCCTTCGCCTTGCTGGAGCGGGCCCGGGGCTTCATGGCCGGGACCGGACAGTCCTTTGCCGCGGCGCTGGCCGCCACGCGCCCGGGGAATCTCTTTACCACCCACACGGCGGTCCCCGCGGGATTTGACCTCTTCTCTCCGGAATTGATGGAGCGGTATCTCGGCCGGTATGCGCGGGAAGACCTGGGCATTTCGCCGCGGGACTTGCTCGCGCTGGGACGCCGGGATTGCGACGACACGAACGAGGCTTTCAACATGGCCTACCTGGCGATGCGCGGGAGCGGGGCGGTCAATGGAGTCAGCCGGTTGCATGGCTGCGTGAGCCGGCGGATCTTTGCGCCGCTCTTTCCCCGGTGGCCGGTGGACGAAGTGCCGGTCGGCCACGTGACCAACGGAGTTCATATGCCGACCTGGGATTCCCCGGCGGCCGACGCCCTCTGGACGGAGGCCTGCGGCAAGGGCAGGTGGCTGGGGACGTCGGACACCCTGGAGGCCGACCTCCGCGGGGTCTCCGATGAAAAGCTCTGGGCCCTGCGCGCCGCCAGCCGAAAGTCGCTGGTGGAATATGCCCGCGAAAGGGTCGGCCGGCAGATGGCCGCCTTTGAGGCGGGGCCGGATGCGATCGCCCGCACCCAGGCCCGATTGGATCCCGGGGTGCTGACCCTCGGCTTTGCGCGGCGCTTTGCGACCTACAAAAGGCCCAACCTCCTGCTGCACGATCCCGACCGTTTGGTGCGCATCCTCAAGAATCCCCAGCGTCCGGCGCAGCTCATCCTCGCGGGCAAAGCGCATCCGGCCGACCAGGCCGGGCAGGCGCTGATTCGGGAGTGGACCCACTTTATCCGCCGCGACGACGCGCCTCCGGTTATTTTTCTGGCCGATTACGACATGCTCATGGCCGAGCACCTGGTGCAGGGGGTCGACGTCTGGATCAACACGCCCCGGCGGCCGTGGGAGGCCAGCGGCACGAGCGGCATGAAGGTGCTCGTCAACGGCGGCATCAACCTCTCCGAGTTGGACGGCTGGTGGGCTGAAGCCTATACGCCCGATGTCGGCTGGGCCCTGGGCGACGGGGAGGAACACGGCGACGACCCGGCCTGGGATGCCGCCGAGGCCGAGGCGCTGTATGAGCGGCTCGAGCAAAACGTGCTGCCGGAGTTTTACGCGCGCGACGAAAAGGGCGTAGCCACCGCCTGGGTGGCCCGGATGCGGGAAAGCATGGCGCGGCTCACGCCCCGGTTTGCCAGCAGTCGCACGGTGCGGGAATACACCGAGCAGCACTATCTTCCCGCCGCCGCCGCGTACCGGGCGCGCGCCGACGGCCGGGGCGCCGCGGCCCGGCGGCTCGTCGATTGGCGAAATGCGCTGGCGTCGCACTGGGCCGCGTTCCATTTTGGCGCCGTGACCGTGGAAACCAAGGGCGGGCAGCACGTCATCGCGGTGGAGGTCTTTCTCCAGGACGCCAGCCCGGACACGATCCGGGTGGAGCTTTACGCGGACGGAGCGAAGGGAGGCGCCGCGGCGCGGCAGGAAATGACGCGCCTGGGGCCGCTGGCGGCGGGAGAGGGCGGCCATGCCTACAGCGCCGCCGTCTCCGCCGCCCGTCCGGCGGCGGACTACACCGCGCGAATCATGCCGCGGTGCGATGGCGTGGCCGTGCCCCTGGAGGCCGGCTGGATCCTCTGGCAAAAATGAATGCTGTTTTGCGGGTGTTTCATCCCGGTTCGCCGCAAGCCCGCGCGATTTTCGACCTGGGCATCGAGGCGAGCGTCATCCTCGCGGTAATTTTTGCGATTGTGGCCGGAATCGTCGTTTATGCGCTCATGCGCTTTCGCTGGCGCGAAGGAGAGCCGGATCCGCCTCAGTTCGCGGGAAACCGGACGATCGAGATCGTCTGGACGGCGATTCCGTGCGCGATCGTCATCGCGCTTTTTACGCTCACGGCGCGAACGATGAATTTGTCCGATCCCGCGCCGGCGCCCGCGCCGGACATCGTCGTCACCGGCCACCAGTGGTGGTGGGAGGCGCGTTATCCGGGATCGGGCGTCGTGGCGGCCAATGAGATCCACCTGCCCGTCGGCCGCGCGATGTCGGTGCGGCTCGACTCGGCCGACGTGCTGCACGAGTTCTGGGTGCCGGAGCTGGCGCGAAAAATAACGGCGGTCCCGGGGCATCCGAATCACATCTGGATCGAGGCCGACCGGCCCGGAACCTATCCTGGCGCCTGCTCGGAATTTTGCGGGACCGAGCATGCCTGGATGCACTTCCTCGTCATTGCGGAGCCGCCGGCGGAGTTCGCCGCCTGGGAGCGGGCGCAACTCCAGCCGGCGGCGCGCCCCTCCGGCACCGCGGCCCGGCAGGGCCTCGCGCTCTTCCAGGCAACGAGCTGTGTGAGCTGCCACGCGATCAACGGCACGACGGCCGGCGCGCGGGTCGGCCCCGATCTCACGCATTTCGCCAGCCGCCGGCAGCTCGGCGCCGGGATCTCCGCCAACACGCCGCAGAATCTCCGCCGCTGGCTGGCGAACCCGCAGCAGGTCAAGGAGGGCGTGAAGATGCCGGACTTCAAATTCACCGACGGGCAGCTCACCCAGCTCGTCGATTACTTCGAGACGCTGAAATGAACGAACACTGGACGATGGGGTGGCTCTCCACGGTCGATCACAAGCGCATCGGCATCCTCTATCTGCTGACCGCGCTGTTCTTTTTCGTCGTCGGCGGCATCGAGGCGCTGCTCATCCGGCTCCAGCTCGCGGTGCCAAACAACACCTTCCTGCATCCGGACAACTACAACATGGTGTTCACGATGCACGGGACCACGATGATTTTCCTCGTCGCGATGCCGGCGCTTTTCGGGCTGGCCAACTATGTCGTCCCGCTGCAGATCGGCGCGCGGGACATGGCTTTCCCGCGCCTCAACGCGTTCAGCTTCTGGCTCGTCCCCTTCGGCGGACTGCTGCTGCATTTCAGCTTTCTCGCGGGCGGCGCGCCCGCCATGGGCTGGTTTGCGTACGCGCCGCTGAGCGAGACGCCCTATTCCTCGCAGCTCGGCGTCGACTATTGGGCGCTGGCGCTGCTGGTCCTCGGCATCGGCTCGGTCGGCACGTCGATCAACCTCATCGCCACCGTGCTGACCCAGCGGGCGCCGCCGATGACCCTGCGCCGCCTGCCGCTCTTCTCCTGGATGATTTTCGTCAACTCCTTCCTCGTCATCCTCGCGCTGCCGGTGCTCAACGCCGGCCTGGTGATGCTGCTCGTCGACCGGCGCCTCGAGGCGCACTTCTTCCTCCCGCACGGTGGCGGCTCGGCCATCATGTGGCAGCACATCTTCTGGGCGTTCGGGCATCCCGAGGTCTATATTGTGGCGATCCCGGCCTTTGGCATCCTCTCGGAAGTGATCCCGGTTTTCGCGCGGAAACCGATCTTCGGCTACGAGTTTGTCGCCGGTTCGACCGTCGCGATCGCCTTCCTCAGCCTTCTGGTGTGGGCGCATCACATGTTCACGATCGGGCTCGGGCACACGGTGGATTTGTTCTTTGTCGCATCGAGCATGCTGATCGCGATCCCGACCGGAGTGAAAGTGCTGGCCTGGAGCGCGACCCTGGTGGGCGGCCGGATCCGGCTGGAAACGCCGATGCTGTTCTGCATCGCGGCGCTGGTCCAATTCCTCCTCGCCGGCCTGACCGGGATCAGCCTCGCCTCCGCGGCGCTCGATTGGCAGACCAAAAACAGCTATTACCTGGTGGCCCATTTCCACTTCGTCTTCGTCGGCCTGATCGTCTTTGCGATTTTGGGCGCGCTGCATTACTGGTTTCCGAAAATGAGCGGGCGGATGCTTTCGGAGCGGCTGGGCAAGTGGACATTCTGGCTGATGGTGGCCGGCTTCAACCTGACCTTTATCATCCAGCATTTTCTCGGGCTAGCCGGCATGCCCCGGCGGGTCTACACCTACGCCGATCTGCCGGGTTGGGGCTGGATGAACCTGGTCTCGACCGTCGGCGCGTTTCTCATGGCGGCCGCGGCGCTGGTGTTTGTCT
>Ga0302325_10024485_pt1 | contig 12551 bp, 13 predicted proteins | sample Palsa_T0_2_FD_201948 | JGI IMG/M metagenome (GOLD analysis project Ga0302325, IMG submission 201948) | Peat permafrost microbial communities from Stordalen Mire near Abisko, Sweden - Palsa_T0_2 | ecosystem: Environmental > Terrestrial > Soil > Palsa > Peat permafrost | place: Sweden: Abisko...
TCGGCGAGGGCATGACCAACCGCCAGATCGGCGCGGAGATGTTCCTCGCCGAGAAGACGGTCAAGAACTACGTCTCCGCGCTGTTCGCCAAGCTCGGCATGGAACGCCGTACCCAGGCGGCCGCCTATGCGGCCAGGATCTTCGAGGCTCCTGACAACCATGCAGAACGCACCACTCCCCCCGGCTGAGCCCGCCAGCGGTTGCCCCGCCGCGGTGCCGGGCCGACGCTGAGCGCGGCGCGTGGCGGCGCCGGTCAGCCCGGCAGGCCGGGAGCCGGCGGCAGCGGAACCTGCCAGCGCAGCTCGGTCCCGCTCTCGCCCGCCGTCCCCACCTGCAGCGTCCCGCCGAGCTGCCTGGCCCGCTCGGCCAGGTTGGCCAGACCGCTGCGGCGGGTGCTGGCCTGCAGGCCGGCGCCATCGTCGCGGACCACGAGAAGCAGGTCGCGGCCGGCCTCGACGGTCACGTCCACCCGGCTGGCATGGGCGTGCCTGGCCACGTTCGACAGCGCCTCGCGCAGCGCGTGCCTGGCCTGCTCGGCGATCCCGGCGGGCACCCGCTCCGCAAGGTCGCCGGACATGCTCAGCGACGGGGCGAACCCGAGCGGCCCGCTCATCTCCGCCGTGATGTCCAGGATCTGGCCGCGCAAGCCCGGCCCCTTGACGTCGTGACGTGCCTGCAGCGCGAAAATCGCCGACCGGATCTCGACGATCGTGTCATCAAGAGCGTCGACCGCGCGGCTCACCCGCTCGGCCAGCTCAGGCCGCGCGATCATGGGCAGCGCGCCCTGCAGCGACATACCGGTCGCGTACAGCCGCTGGATGACCAGATCGTGCAGGTCACGGGCGATGCGCTCGCGGTCCTGCAATACCGTGAACAGCTCGGCGTCATGACGGGCGTCGGCCAGCTCAAGCGCCACGGCCGCCTGCGCGGCGAACGAGCCCACCATCTCCGTCGCCGCGGCCGCCAGCGGCATCGCCCCGGGGTGGCGCCCGACGGTGAGCACCCCGCGCACGGCGGCCGGCCCGCCGAGCGGGAAGATCACCGCGGGCCCGAGCTGCATCTGCTCCCTGGCCACCGGAGCGACCCGCTCGTCGTGGCTGAAGTCCTCCAGCACCACCGGCTCGCCGGTCGCGAGCACCTCGGCGGACAGCGACATGCCGGGCAGTATCAGCCCCTGGGCCTTCGCCGCGTCCTGGCCGGCCGCGTGCCTGATCACGAGCTCGCCGCCCTCACCGCGGGGCAGCGCGAGCACCGCCAGGTCCGCGCCCGACATGTCCAGCACCTGCTGCGTCACCAGATCCAGCACCTCGCCCGGATCGGCGCCGGACAGCAGCATCCCGGTAACCTCGGCGCTCGCCTGCAGCCACCGCTGCCGCCTGCGCGCCTCCTCATACAGCCGCGCGTTATCGATCGCCACGCCCGCCGCGGCCGCCAGCGCGACCACGATGGCCTCGTCCTCCTCGTCGAACTGGCCGCCGTTCTCCTTCTCGGTGAGGTAGAGGTTCCCGTACACCTCGCCGCGGATCCGCACCGGCACGCCGAGGAAGGACCGCATCGGCGGATGGCCCGCGGGAAAGCCGGATGACCGCGGGTCGGCGGAGATGTCCGGCAGCCGCAGCGGCCGGGGGCTGGAGATCAGCTCGCCGAGCAGGCCGCGGCCCTCCGGCCAGTGATGAATGCGGGCGATCTCGGCCTCGTCCAGGCCGACCGGGATGAACTCAATAAGGCTGCCGGCCTCGCCGACCACCCCGAGCGCCCCGTAACGCGCGTTCACCAGCCCGATCGCGGCCTCGACGATGCGCCGGAGCACGATCTCCAGGTCCAGGTTGCTGCCGACGGCGACAACCGCCTCGAGCAGCGCGTGCGCCCGGTCCCGGGTGGCCAGCACGGCCTGCAGCCGGACCTGCAGCTCGGCGAGCAGATCGTCGAGCCGCAGGTGCGGCAAGAGCGGGTGCGGTTCTGGCAAATCCACCATCGGGCTCCTGAACTCGGCGTCGGGCGCCAGATGACCTAACGATAAGCGCAGGCCAGCGAGTCCAGTTACGCGGTACGGCTCAGGACCACCTTGAGCGCGCCCGTATCGGCAGACCGGGCGAACACGTCGTAGGCCTTGTCGAACTCCTCCAGCGCGAAGCGATGGGTGACGAACCGCCCGGCGTCGATGTGATGACTCGTGAGCAGGCGCAGCAGCGTCGGCGTGGAGTACGCGTCGACCAGGCCGGTCGTGATGGTGATGTCCCTGGTCCACTGGTCCTCAAGGTGCAGGGTCGCGGGCTTGCCGTGCACGCCGATGTTGGCGATCCTCCCGCCGGGCCGGGCCAGCTCGACGGCAAGCTCGAAGGTGGCGGGCACCCCGACCGCCTCGATCGTCACGTCAGCGCCCAGGCCGCCGGTGAGGGAGCGGACCACTTCCAGCGTGTCCTGCCTGGAGTTGTTGACCGTGACATCCGCGCCGAACTGCTTCGCCGCCTCCAGCCGGGAGTCAGCCAGGTCAACCGCGACGATGTGGCTCGGGCTGAACAAATGCGCGCCCATGATCGCGGACAGGCCGACCGGGCCGGCCCCGACGACCGCGACCACGTCGCCCGGCCGCACGTTGCCATTCAGGACACCGACCTCATAGCCGGTCGGCAGGATGTCCGCCAGCATGAGGATGTCCTCGTCGGCAGCGCCATCGGGCACCGGGTAGGTAGAGGTGTCGGCGAACGGAACCCGGACGTACTCGGCCTGGGTGCCGTCGATCATGTAACCCAGGATCCAGCCGCCTCCGCCCAGGCACTGCCCAGGACGGCCGTCGCGGCAGAACCGGCAGGTCCCGCACACCGAGATGCACGATACGAGAACGCGGTCGCCGACCTTGACCGACTTCACGCCGCTGCCGACTGAGTCGATCGTCCCGACCGCCTCGTGGCCGAGGATCCGCCCGTCTGTCACCGCCGGCAGATCGCCTTTAAGAATATGCAGATCCGTGCCGCAAATCGTGGTGGCATCCACGCGCACGATCGCGTCCGTATCACTGGAGATCTCCGGCTTCTGGACTTCCTCCCAGGCCATTTCGCCTGGTCCATGGTAAACAAGGGCTCGCATGACTTATCTCCGTTTCAGTAATGGGACCGGCTTCCCACGATGCTCGCCGTGGCATTCAGATGACAGAGGCGAACGGCCAGATGACAGAGGCGAACGTCCTGCGCGGTCATGGTCAAATGTCCGCTGATTCCCGGCTGACGCTCCGCTGACGGGACCAAGGTCCCACGATCACAGGCCGGGCGGCCCTCCCCAGGGAGGCCGCCCGCTGGCATTTTTGTCAGCAGGCATCCCGCCGCCAGGTCAGGGCTACCTCACTGACCGTCCCCTCGACAGCAGTGGAGCATGGCATGAGTCATCCTGTGCCGCACGTCGGACCGCTGGCGATCAACATGAATCAGCCGGGCTCGTTCGTGCACTGGTCGATCTTTGATGTATCCGTGGCGAACCTGGTCCTGATCGCGGTGATGGTCGCCATCTTCGGGGCCGCCCTGCTGATCCCGTTCCCCCGGGGGGACGGCGAGGAGCTCGCCGCGGGCGCCGGTGACCCCGCGGACGGCGATGCCGAAGCAGCCTCGCCGGCCCGGTCAGCCGTCCCAGCCTCGCCGGCCCGGTCAGCCGTCCCAGCCGTACCAGCGGCTGATGACGGCACCGCCGACCTGTGGACGGCCCGGCTGCGGCGCGCCGCGCTGCGGACGCTGCCGCCGGGCAAGCTGCTGCCCGACAGCCAGCCCGCCTATGTCGCGTCCTGGATTTACGTGTTCGGCGTCGGCGCGCTGGCCGCGCTGGGAGTGGCGATCGTGAGCGGGTTCGGCCTCGCGCTGGGCGGCCCCGACTGGTGGCATTACAACCCGCTCGGGCATTTCTTCAACAGCCTGCACCTGTGGAGCGTCGAGCTGTTCATGGCCCTGCTGGTCATCCACCTGTGGGGCAAGTTCTGGATGGCCGCCTGGCGCGGCCGCCGGACGCTGACCTGGATCACCGGCGTGGTCGCGTTCGCCGTCTCGGTCATCGAGTGCTTCACCGGCTACGTGGCCCAGCAGAACTTCGACTCCCAGTGGATCTCCACCAGCGGCAAGGACGCGTTCAACTCGGTCGGGGTCGGCGCATTCTTCAACGTGATGAACTTCGGCCAGATGCTGATGTGGCACATCGTGCTCGTCCCGATCGTGCTCATCGCCATCGTCGGCGCGCACGTGCTGCTGGTCCGGATGCACGGCGTGTCGCACCCGATCGACGCGCATGCCGCTGAGGTCAAGGGGCGGGGGCGGCTGCGCAGGCGCGCGATCGCGGCAGCCGACGCCGCTCCGTGGCGCGGCCCGAACCGCCGCTACGACATCCTGAAGGAGGGCACGATCGCCTCGGTGATCGTGCTGGCGCTGACCCTGGGCCTGGCTGTGGTGCTGTCCTCTCCCGACGTGCCGCCGGTCACCATCGCCACCTGGGCGAGGCTCGCGCCCGCCGACTTCCTGGCCACCGCCGCCACCGAGCTGAACGGAACGAGCGAGACGGCCACCTACGGCCCGCCTTACGACAGCCAGACCGCCAATGTCCAGCGGCTGCTCTTCTCCCCGGCGAAGATCACCGGGGTTACCCAGCCGGTCAACGCAGCGCAGGATTTCGTCATCGGGCCGCTGGCCCAGCTCGCGCCCACCGACCCGGCCATCGCGGCCCCGCTCGCGGCCTACCGGTCCGCCCCGGCCGCCCAGCAGCTCAAGTGGGCCGACGCGTACGCCACTGCGGTCACGAAGGTGACGTTCACCGGCGGCCGGCCGGTCGTCCCGGCAGCTGCCGACGGGCCGGTCCCGGCGCTGCTGGCCAGCGAGCTCAGCCTGGCGCGCAGCGGCGCGCTGGACACCGACCTGCTCGCCCAGCAGCCGTTCTACGGCACCAACTTCACCAAGCCGCTGCTGTTCATCGAGGACGGCAACTACTTCGTGAACAAGGCCACCGCGATGGGCCTGTCCGGCAGCCAGTGGGGCGTGATGAACGAGACCGGCAGCTACCCTGGCCAGCCGTGGCTGTGGCTCTACACACTGTGGTACCAGGTGCCGGGATGGACCAACTCAGTCAACATCGACATGATCGCCATCTACATGACAGGCCTGGCCACGCTCCTGCTGCTGCTGATCCCGTTCATCCCCGGCCTGCGTGACATCCCCCGGCTGATCCCGGTGCACCGGCTCATCTGGCGATCCTGGTACCGCAGGGCTCAGCGCTCCGGCCCCGGCCAGCCGGGCGGCCCGGGTCCCGGCCAGCCACCGGGCTCGGGCGCCAGCCAGCCGGGCGCCGCGGGCCATCAGGCCGGCCACGCGCGGACCTAGCGAGGATCAGCCGACCACCAGCACGGCCGGTCCGTCAGCTGGATCCCGTAGCCGGCCGCACGCCGGCGCCGTCAGCGGACCACCAGCACCGGCCGGTCCGTCAGCTGGATCACCTTGTGCGCCGTGCTGCCGAGCAGCAGGCCGGCCATGTCGCCCCGTCCCCTGCAGCCCATGATGATGACGCCCACGTCATGTTTCCTGGCCGTGTCGATGATCTCGCGGGCGGCATAGCCGAAAACGGTGTCCTTTATCTCCCCGTGCGCGGTGATCCCGGCACCGGCGAGCTCGGCGACGGCCCCGTCGACCGCCAGCTGCGCCTCATCGGGTGACTCCCGGTCCACCATCCCGGCCTGGGGGATGATCTCGCGCTCGCGCAGGTGCAGGACCCATATCTCGCCGTCGGACAGCAGCGCCAGCTCACGGGCCGCGCTGAGCACGCGCTCGGTGACTTCGGAGTAATCCACGGCCACCAGCAGGCTCTTGTACATCACAGGGGCTCCCCCTCCAGATTCGTCACTAACGTTATGCCCGCGCGCCCGGGAGAGCGCGGGCAGGGCCGAGGTCCCGCTCCCCCGGCCCGCCGGGTCAGTGCCGGATCAGCGGCGTTTCCATCTTCAGCAGGCCGGCCTGAGGGCCGTTACCGTGCGTGATGATCAGCCAATGGTCGCCGGCCAGCGGCGCGAGTGCCCGCACCGCGCGGCGACGACCCTCACCCGGGCTGCCCGATGGTGGCCACCATCAGCGCCTTGATCGTGTGCAGCCTGTTCTCCGCCTGATCGAAGACGACGCTGGCCGGTGACTCAAAGACCTCGTCGGTCACCTCCAGGCCGTCGAGGCCGCGGGGGGCGAGGATCTGCTGCCCGATCTCGGTCTCGCGGTTGTGCAGCGCGGGCAGGCAGTGCAGGAACTTTACGTCCGGGTTGCCGGTGGCGGCCATCATCGCTGCGTTGACCTGGTAAGGAATCAGCTGGTCGATCCGCTTGTCCCAGTTCTCCTCGGGCTCGCCCATCGACAGCCAGACGTCGGTGTAGAGGAAATCGGCTCCCGGCACCGCCGCGGCGCTGTCCGCGGTCACGGTCAGGCTGGCCCCGGAGCGGGCCGCGAGGGACCGGGCGATGTCCCGCACCGCCGGTTCCGGCCACAGTTCGTCCGGCGCGCAGATCCGAACGTCGAGGCCGAGGAGCGCGCCGATTACCAGCAGCGAGTTGGCCGTGTTGTTCCGGCCGTCGCCGAGGTAGCAGTAGCACACCTGGCGCAGCGGCTTGCCCGCGTGCTCGCGCATGGTGAGGATGTCGGCCAGCATCTGCGTCGGATGCCACTGATCGGTCAGCCCGTTCCAGACCGGCACCCCGGCGAACGCGCCGAGGGTTTCCGCCGATTCCTGGGCGAAGCCGCGGAACTCGATCCCGTCGAACATCCGGCCGAGGACCCGCGCGAAGTCCTTGACGGACTCCTTGTGGCCCAGATGGGAGTCCTGCGGGCCGAGATAGGTGACGTGCCCGCCCTCGTCATGAGCCCCGACCTCGAACGCCGAACGGGTCCTGGTAGACGCCTTCTCGAAGATCAGCGCGATGTTGCGGCCCGCCAGCCGCGCCGACCGCTGACCCAGGTGCTTCGCCACGGCGCACTGCCCGCCGAGGTCGACCAGGTACAGGAACTCCTCGGCGGTGAGGTCCGTCTCCTTCAGCAGGCTTCGTCCGTGCAGATCCATCTGGTGCTCCTTGCCCGCCGCGGCGGCGCAGCATGGTTGGTCGGGACGTTGCGCTCATAGCCCATCACGACGCCGGGCGCGACCGCGAGGTAGTTCGTGCCATCGTCCCACTGCTCGCGCTCAGCCGCCCGGATGTCCTCATCGGTGGTCAGCACGCTCACGGCCGCAGGTCTGCCTTGAGCACGCCGCCGACAAGGAACTCCGCCAGCTTCGGCCCGTCCAGGTCCTGCAGCATCTTGCGGGCGGCCCGCGAGCGCCGGGCCGAAGGTCCCCGCAGCGGGGAACGAAGGTAACGGGTGATCCGCCGTCCTCCCGGCATTACCCCGGACCTTCACCCTGGACCCGGAAACGAGGTGAGAGCATGGACGAGCGTCCGCCAGGAATCTTCCTGATCCCTATCGCGGCTTCCCTACTTGAACGGGATACTTCATGTCCGATCACACAGCCGGCAGTCCAGCGCTGCAGGAGCTGGACGAGACGGAGTGCCTGCGGCTCATTTCGCCGGGTGGCGTGGGCAGGCTCGCGTACTACGGCCGGTTCGGCCTGACCGTGCTTCCGGTCAACTACCGGGTGCAGGACGGGGCCATCGTGTTCCGCACCGCGCACGACAGCACGACCGACGCGGACCTGCGCACGGGGATCGAGGGCGCCGACTTCAGGGTCGCCTTTGAGATCGACGAGATCAACACCGGCGCCCGGGAAGGCTGGAGCGTGCTGATCCAGGGTCCCGCGCATCACGTGGAGTCAGCGGCCGAGCGCGCCTCGGTGCTGGCAGCGGGAGTCGAGCCGTGGGCCGGCGGGGACAGGGAGCTGTTCCTCCGGGTAACCCCCGCCCGGATCACCGGCAGGCGCATCCGGCGCAGCTGACTGTCGCAGACTCCCCCGGAGATCGCGATCAGGTTGGCTTGATGTGCTGGAGGACCCTGATCGGGACGTGCCAAGCCGCGTGCTCCTGGTCACTGCTCATCAGCCCGAGACTGACCTCAAGGATCCCGCTGTCGTAGCTCGCCCGGATATCAGACTCGTCCACGCTGGCCGGAAGCACCACGTGACGGGTGAACGAGCCGTAGCGGAATTCGCTATGGTGCTTGCTGCCGGTGTCCTCATGCCGTTCCGCATGAATGGTGAGGATGCCCCTGGACACCGTGACGTCAGCCTGCGTCTCCGGATCGATCCCCGGCAGTTCCGCCCGCACCACGTAGCGGCCGTTCTCGACGTACTCCTCGACCGGCATCATCTGCGCCGTGAAAGGACGCAGCACCGCGAGGGACGGCTCAAGCCACTCCAGGACTGCCGGGAAAAGACCGTGGCTATCCCTGCGCGTCAGTGCGCTCATCGATCACACCTTCTCTCGATCTTCTTCCTTTACTGATCACATCGCCAGCCGGCCGATCGCGATAGGGCCGAAGGTGCCAGCCAATGAGGACCTTCGGTCCTGGGCAAGCCATAGCCGCCGAATGGATCCTGGTCCTTGGGACACCCCCGAGGAGGAGTGATGTCGAAGACCATCCTGCTGGCCGCGGATGCGGCCAGCGACATGTCCGCCACCGCGGAGATGACGCGCGAGATGTGCCGCGACAGCGGCGACTCGGTCATCGTGCTGCATGTCCATGAATTCGCCGTAGGCCGCTGGGGGCGGATGCAGGTGGACTGCCACGACGGTGAGGGGGAGCGCGTCGTCGGCGAGATCATCGATGACATGAAAGCCGCGGGAGTCAGCGCCGACGGCGAGATCCGTGAGGCTCAGCTCGGGCACATCGCCAGGAACATCCTGACTGCGGCCGACGAGCACGACGCCCGGATCATCGTCCTGGGCGCGGGCGGGCGCACGGATCTGCCGCATCTGCCGTTCGGCAGCGTCGCGCACCACGTGCTGCACTCGGCCAGGCGGCCGGTGCTGATCGTGCCCAGGCAGCCTGCCTCAGGCGTTGCACCGTAGCGCGGCTCAGCCGATGTCACGGCGCCGCAGGCCGGCTATCCCGGCGGCGGCCAGCGCCACGGCGATCACGGTCAGCCAGGTAAGCGGCGCGGCACTGACCGTTCCGCCGGGCAGCTTCGGCTCATGGGTAAAGGGTGACATATCAAGAATCCAGTGCGAGAGCTGCAGCGTGGCGCCGAGGAAGACCATCATGACGACCACGCCAAGCGCGATCCAGCCGCCGGCCACGCTGGCCCGCGGGGCGACCCCGACAAGTACCGCCGCCACCCCGGCCAGCACCAGCGCGGCGGGTAGCTGCGCCAGGCCGGCGCCGACGAGCCGGACTACCTCGCTGCCGCCGGACCCGGACCGCAGCGCGTACCCGGCGCCCGCGCCCAGGCCGGCCGCGGCCAGGATCAGGGCCGTCCCGCCCGCTGCGATGACCAGCTGGCCGAGCGCCCAGCTGCTCCGCCCGGCGCCGGCGGCCAGCAGCGGATCCGCGCGCGCCCCGGTCTCCTCGGAGCGGAGCCGCAGCACCGCCGAGACGGCGTAGCCGGCGGCGATCAGCCCGCTGAAGCTCATGATCGCCGCGAGGTAGGCATTGGTGACGCCGGCCTCGCCGCCCATTCTCGTCAGTATCTTCCTGATCTCGCTGCTGCCGAGCAGGCCGCCGATGCCCTTGGCCGCCTCCCCGACTACGGCGCCGTAGGCCAGCGCCCCGATCACCCAGCCCGTCAGCGCGCCGCGCTGCAGCCGCCAGGCGAGCCCGAGCGGGCCGCGCAGCCACCCCGCGGCCCGGGCTGGTCCCGGCCGCTGCGCCAGCAAGCCCGCACCGTAATCACGGCGAGCGGCCAGCACCCCGGCCGCAGCCGCCGCGACCGCGGCGGTAGCCAGCGGCAGCGCCAGTATCCACCAGCGGACCTGGCCGAACGGCCTGATCAGCTCGGCCCAGCCGGCCGGCGACAGCCAGGTCAGCCAGCCGGGACCGTGCGCACCCGCCGAGTCCCCCACCGCCCGCAGCAGGTAGGCCGCTCCGAGCACGCCGATCGCGGCCCCCCTGGCGCCCCGCGCGGTCTGCGCGACCTGGGCAGTGACCGCGGCGACGGAGGTGAACACCAGCCCGCAGCCGGCGATGGCCAGCGCCAGCGATATGGATCCGGCCGCGGGCAGCCCGAGCGCGATCAGGCCGGCCGAGACCACCGCGGCGAGCGCGACATTCGCGCTCAGCGCGATCAGCAGCCCGGCGGCCAGCGCCGCGTGCCGTCCCACCGCCGCCGAGCCCACCAGCTCGAGCCGCCCGGTCTCCTCGTCGGCCCTGGTGTGCCTGACCACGATGAAGATGCTCATCAGCCCGGCGCCGAGGGCGGCGAACGCGCCGTACCGCCAGGCGGTCAGCGAGCCGATCGAGCTGCCGGAGAGCGGCCCGTAGAGCGACAGCAGCGCAGGGTTGCGGGCCGCCACGGCCGCGAACTGCTCCCGCCCGGCGACCGTCGGGTACAGCTTCCTGAAGCTGTAGGCGGTTCCTGCGACCAGCGCGGTGAGCACGTAGATCCAGGCCGGCAGCATGATGCGGTCGCGGCGGGCGGCCAGCCTCGCGAGCGCGCTAGTGCCCGCCAGGGTGCTCACGCCGTGACTCCGCCATGCTCACCCGCGGGCAAGGTGGCCGCCCCATCGCCGGCATAGTGGCTCAGGAACAGCTCCTCCAGGGTCGGCGGCTGGCTGGTCAGGCTGCGCACCCCGACCGCGGTGAGCTGGCGCAGCAGCGCGTCGATCTGGCCGTCGTCGACCTGGCAGCGCACCCGGCGACCCTGGATGTCCAAGTCGTGCACGCCGGGCAGGCGGTCAAGCCCGGCCGGCGGGCCAGCGAGCTCGGCGGTGATGGAGGTCCTGGTGAGGTGACGCAGCCCGGCCAGGGTCCCGGACTCCACAGTCCGGCCTCGCCTGATGATGGTGACGCGATCGCACAGCGCCTCCACCTCGGACAGAATGTGGCTGGAGAGCAAGACCGTGCGGCCGCGCTTGCGTTCCTCCTCAATGCACGCCCGGAAGGCGGCCTCCATCAGCGGGTCGAGCCCGGCGGTCGGCTCGTCGAGCAGCAGCAGCTCGACATCAGAGGCGAGCGCCGAGATCAGGGCCACCTTCTGCCGGTTGCCCGTGGAGTACGCCCGCGCCTTCTTGGTCGGGTCCAGGTCGAAAAGCTCGATCAGGGCGGCCCGGCGGCTGGCGTCCATGCTGCCGCGCAGCCGCCCCAGCAGGTCGATCACCTCGCCACCGGACAGGCCGGGCCAGAGCGTGACATCGCCCGGCACGTAGGCGAGTCGGCGGTGCAGCGCGGCTGCCTGGGTCCACGGATCGCCGCCGAGCAATCGCGCGCTGCCGCCGCCGGCCCGCAGCAGCCCGAGCAGGATCCTGATCGTCGTTGTCTTGCCTGACCCGTTGGGACCGAGGAAGCCATGCACCTCGCCCGTCGCCACGCTGAGATTCAGCCCGTCAAGCGCCACGGCCCTGCCGTAGGACTTGCGCAGGCCAGAGACCGCGATCGCGTCAGTCATGGCTGCCATTCTCGCGCCGCGCCGTGCCCCACGGGCGGGAGCCATCCGGCCTGCGCAGCAAGCGCTTAGCCGGCCGCTGGCGCGCTGGACGCTGGCCTCGCGGTCAGCTTGCAGTTCACGGCGACCACGCCGTCCGCGCCGGACGCAAGGCGCTTGGCGACGCCGATCAAGTCCGTCCGGGCGAGGGCACCGGACAGCGTGACGATGCCGTCCCTGACCTGCACGCTGACCCCGTCGGGCTCGGCCAGGAGAATGCCCGTCAGCATGCCGTGGACCTCGGCCGCGATCTCCTCGTCCGGGCGAAGGAAGACGCTGAGCAGGTCCCGGCGGCTGACAATCCCGATCAGCATGCCCGACGAATCGACCACGGGCAGCCGCCGGATCCGGTTGCCGTTCATCAGCCGGGCGGCTGCGCCGACCGGCGCGTCGGGATGGATCGTGATCACGGGCGTGGTCATCAGCTGGCCGGCCGTGCGCGCTTCGGCCTGCGCCCGCTCCTGGCGGGTGCGCCGGGGCAGGCCGGTGCCCAGCCTGCGGAAGTCGCGTTCCTCCTTGCGGAGCACATCGGCCTCCGACACGATGCCAGCCACCTGCCCGTCCTCCGTCAGCACGGGCACGGCGTTGACCTTCCGCTCGGCCATGACCCGGGCGACCTGCTTGTAGGAGGCGCTCTTTTCGACGGTGACCACGTCGGTGGTCATCACGTCGCTGACCCGCCAGCGGCCGCTCCGTGCTGGCTGGCCGCTGGAGCCCGCCTGCGCTGGCCCGTGCCTGTCCTCCGCCTCAGCGGACTCCAGGGCGCGTGCCACGTCGGAGGCGGTGGCGCCGCCGTGCACGGTCTGGTAATACGTCGCTCCGAGGTGCCGGAGCATGGCGTCGAAGTGCTCATCGCGGCGGTCATGCTAGCTCCCTGTGGTGACCCAGCGCCGCCAGGCGGCGGCGCCTGCCCATCCGATCTCACCAGCACGCGGCCCGGGCCAGCAGAGGCGAAAGTCCTTCCGCCGGGGACCTTCTGCCGTTCC
>Ga0302325_10024489_pt1 | contig 12551 bp, 10 predicted proteins | sample Palsa_T0_2_FD_201948 | JGI IMG/M metagenome (GOLD analysis project Ga0302325, IMG submission 201948) | Peat permafrost microbial communities from Stordalen Mire near Abisko, Sweden - Palsa_T0_2 | ecosystem: Environmental > Terrestrial > Soil > Palsa > Peat permafrost | place: Sweden: Abisko...
ACAGAAAGCAATAGCGAGCGTGGTGATGGGAGGCCCCCTATTCCGAGCAGAGATACCCTTCTTTCAGCTACTACAGAAACATCCGGGACAGCACTTTCTCGATCCTGGCAACAGCGAAATAGTTCTGTGACAACCTTCGATGATACCCTCACAGACCCGACCCCTGATCCAGAGAAGTCTGTTTCGTTTGATCTGCCAGCCGCACCAACATCTGACCACAGGGACCCTCAAGAAGGATTATTATCGAGTGATGTGAAAATCGTCTTTGGACGAGCTGCCAATCTCATCCGAGAAGCTATCGGAGTTGAGGGTGTCATATACTATGATGCTAGCATCGGGTCTTTCGGTGGGAGCGCAGAGAAAGCGGTCATGGATGAGAAAGGACCAGGCGCTTTTCATGTTGATAAAGCTGTCACGAGCAGTGAAGATGATCTTGCTCGGAAGTCAGCCGATGAGGCCGATATAACTGCGAATAGCCACGCCGCACCACAATCTACGGGGCCGACGGAAAAGTACTGCAACGTCCTAGGCTTCAGTACACGTCGAAGGTCAAGCTTGCGAGGGCATCCAGTCATGCCAGAACGCCAACAATTTCCCGAAGCTGTCTTGAGAAAGCTCCTCAAACGATACCCCCATGGCAAAGTTTTCAATTTTGATGAAGATGGTTCGTTTTCATCCAGCGAGTCTGACCACATTCCCGCCATGACACTGAAAGATGCTCAACCAATTCCAGACTCTGAGAAGCATATTTCGGCAGAAAGATCTCGCCGCAACAGGATTTCACGAGAGGCGGAAGCAGCTGCTATTTTGAAAGCGCTGCCCGGAGCTCGCAGTGTCTTTTTCTTTCCCCTATGGGATCAAAACCGAGAGCGGTGGTTCGCGGGCTCTTTGGTTTGGTCTAACCTCCCAACAAGGACCTTGTGCCCAATCGAAGATATCACTTATTTGGCTGCATTCGGTAACAGCACCATGGCTGAGATAGCACGATTATCCGCGCAAGTTTTGTCTAAGATGAAGACGGATTTCATTTCTAGTATTTCGCATGAGCTTCGTTCTCCATTGCACGGCGTTTTGGCTAGTGTTGAATTCTTGCAGGAGACGCAGATGACGGAGGTCCAAGTGGATATGGTCAACAATATCCATGCTTCAGGCAAAGTGTTATTAGACACTATTAATCATGTCCTCGACTTCTCGAAGGTCAATCGGAGATCGAAGGAAAAGAAGAGATTGCCGAAGAAACGAAGGAAGAATGGCCGGCGAGAGAGCGTTGATAATGGCGAAGAAGAGAAAGCAGATATCTGCATTCTATCTGAAGAAGTTATCGAGAGCATATACGCTGGTCAGAAGATCAGCAAGAAGGCTTTCTCACCTGGGCATCATCGTCCTCCATCCATCGGTTGGAAAGAGTCGCCAGTCACTGTCATTGTAGACATCGATTGGCGGCCGAACTGGACTTTTGAAATTGATGCCGGTGCTTGGCGACGGATATTGATGAATCTGTTCAGCAATTCGATGAAGTATACTAGCAACGGATTTATCAAGATCGCACTGGAACTGGAAGACGACATTGCTTCTCGCAGCAGGAAACCACGAGCGAATCTCACCCTTCGAATCACTGATTCTGGCAAAGGCATCTCGCAGGAATTTCTTAATCATCAGCTATATAAGCCATTCACCCAGGAAGACTCTTTGGCTATGGGTGCTGGACTTGGACTGAGTATTGTGAAGGCTATTGTGCAGGACTTTGGTGGCAGAATCGATATTACTTCTGAACCTGGAACAGGCACGGAGGCCATTGTCCGGATACCGTTGACTGCGTCCCTCAAGCCCGCCAAAATTGACGGGCCCGACATCATCGCTGAAGTAAAAGACAAAGTCAAAGGACTCAAATTTAGTCTTGAATGCTTTGACAGATACCCTGACATCACAGAGACGCCGGACGGTATTCTTTCTGCTGAATCTGAAGCAGCCATGCTACTAAAAGCTTCTTTCCAGAGTACCTTGGCAGAGTGGTTTGGCATGGTTGGAGCAACACCTTCAAATGAGTCCGGGACCGATGTGGTGGTCATTATGGAATCTGGATTGGGCGATAAAACTGTCGAGGATATTTTGCACGCCCACCACACCCATGAGCCAGCCAAACCTGGCAAGTTAGCGGCTATCATACTTACGAGTACTTATCACAAAGGTCCAAAAGTGGATGCTCATGATTTCTTCCATATATTCTATCTTCAACAACCGTAAGACAACCTGCCTCTGTTTCACTTCCTTGTGGCTAACCTTTTCAGATACGGGCCACATAAGCTCGCAAAAATATTACACAACGCATTTTGCTTGAATAGTATCAGCTTTACGATTCTGGATTCAACAGCACAACCTCCAAGCGCCACTCGCCAAATATCAGACCTAGCTTCACCTCTATCAGGACCCTCTTCTGCCACAGATACTCCTACCTCAGCAACACACGACTTTGCTCCAACTTCTACGCTAAAAGATACCCTATCTCCAGAAACCCCTCTATCTCCTCCCAAAACCCCAGTAGCAGAGCCACCTACGACGGACAAGGAAACGGACGGTGCAAACGGTACCACAGAACCCGCACCACCAGTCGAGGAAAACACCGAAGAGAAAGCCGAAGAGAACCCGGGCCTCCGTGTCCTCTTAGTAGAAGACAACGAAATCAACCTCAAGCTCCTCATCGCCACAATGCGGAAATTGAAACTTGATCACGCAACGGCGACCAATGGATTGGAAGCTTTCAACTCATACAAAGAACGCCAAGGAAAATTCGACGTCGTGTTCATGGGTACGTATCCTCCTAGCCGTCTCCCATGAGATCTAACTAACGATATATTGTCAGATATCTCCATGCCAATAATGTCCGGTATCGAATCGACGCGGCATATCCGCCGATTTGAAAAAGAAAACGGGTTGGAGCCCGTTGCGCTCATCGCTCTGACGGGAGCTGCAAACCCTAATACGAGGCAGGAGGCATTTAGCAGTGGAGTTGACTTGTTTTTGACGAAGCCTGTGCCGATGAAGGCTTTGAGGGGCATGCTTGAAGATTTGAGGAGGGAGGGGAGAGCTGCTTTTGCAGGGTAGGGTAGGGATGAGGGTTGAGACCGCTATTCTCGGGGCATGATATACACCCCGTACTAATCCTTAATTGGGCGAGTAGTATATAAGTTATAAGACGGCAGATATGCAGGTATGGAAAACGACTTTAATGGGAAGGGCGGTCGGAAGTATTTGACCAAGAATGACTTCTTGTCAAATAGCATACAATAGATCTCTTGTTCACACCACCCCGAGCTGCTTTTTATGATCCTTTCTTCTTGATTGGTTTGTGAAATACTGTGAATAAGGTAGATGAGCACAGTGTCCTTAAACTGAGACTAGTATTTCAAAGGTCGTGTGCTGTGAGTCAAAGATCAAGCCACGTCGTGCTCGAGGCGTCTTACAGCTTGCTAGCGTACGAAGTATGGACGAGAGGATCAAGAATCGTCCGAGACATTTATACTACGTCAGTCACGTCGATCTCAGATATCCACAGAGCAAGTAGTTGAGGGTTGCAATGGATATATTGTGATACTTATTAAGTGGCCACAATGGGTATTACATATGCATAGACTTCGACGTTGATCTACGTAATCTTACAACGTCCACCAGGTCCAACCTTGCACCCAAGTGACATCGGACATTGTGTATCCATCCCCCACCCAATCGTCTGAATAACCCCTCAATCTGATCACGCTGCCCCTCTGCAAAATCTCTCACATAAAAAAGCACAGATACGAAATTTTTTTTTTTTTTTAACTGCGTCACCCGATCCGCAACCGGTAATGTCAATATACTTATTACTGCAGGACTGCAGGCCTGACCTTCTTCGGCCAATAAATAATAAATCCCCAGGACCAGGTTTCCAATTGAGTCCAGAAATATATTACTTCTGCAAGGCTGAGTCTCCAAGCAATTGAGAGTCGTTGTTCTTCTTTTGCCCATTTCCAGCGGAGAAAAAATCTGTTGCCGATTGCAGCAAGCTGACACTGCAAGAGCCGCACAGCGCATGAAGATGCGCTCACCAAACTTGCGGGCGCTCGGACAAAATGGTCGGCAAAAGGAGAAGAAGCTGCCCAAAGCGAAGGGGGAGGAAGGGGGCCTTTGCGGTGGATCATGCAATGGTTGTCGCATTTGGAGGTGCTCGATTCTGCCTGGATCTTGATAGGGGGAGCGCTTGACGGTGGCGATCCACCGGACTCTAATTGAGGCTTGGAGCGATCGTCACCGGTGTTCTGGTGCATCCTTGTTACCATGGATAAAGCCTTGTTAGGTCTCTGTAGCTTCCTTCGTCCCCTTGGGCCATTCTCTCGCGTGGGTAGCAGGGAAATGAGAGACGCGAGAATTCTGATGGGACGAGATGCGACGCGCTTGGCGAGGAGAAAGCCATGGGCGACGGAAGCTGAGGGAGGGTGCTTACATATATATATATGTAGCCGGCCTGCCATGTCTATTCTCAGACGCCTTGGAGGCTCCGTGAATCTTCACGCTTTCATCCACACACGCAAATACTGCCTCCATTGAGCAATTGTGCCCGTTTGAAGCATCTGGGATTCGGGATTCGGGATTCTGCGGCGTGGTCACGACAGGATGCGATCAGCATGAACTTTTCCAGGGCGGCCACGGATTTGTCAGCCACTTCAGCACTCACATCGCTCGCTAAGCCGTTGCCGTTCCTGCAGCAGGATAGGAGACGAACACCTGCATCACAGCGCATTAGCATCACCACCACCACCACCACCACCACAATCACCATCCTTTGCAGAGCTCACATTCTTTCAATTGCTGCTTCACGACGACGGCGACAATCGTCACGGCACTTCAGCCTCCGACCCCCCGGCCTTCTCGCCGTGGAGGCACCGTTGAAACGGCGTCGCAAGCAGGTCCTTCTTCTGCCCACGAACACACGACATCCTCCCTAACCGCCAATCCGCGGATTCCATCTCCTAGCTTCCAGCCGCCGTATCCTACGCCCTCTCCAATTCCCGCGTTAACACCAGAACCACAGGTCCGCATAACCAGTCCAACACGCTGGAGTCTGCGCAACGCTCTTATCGGCGGCGGGAACCCCGATTTTGCGTCTCCCTTTCGAACCCGTTCTGGCACAGTTCGCCGCAATAGCATTAATCGAGGGAGGCCGCGACGCCCAAGCGCTGCGCGATTGTGGAATCCGAGCAATTCAACACGAGTCTACCCTCAACGCCAGAATCGATCTGCGACGAGGCCAAGAAATAGGTCGCCTGAAGATAGAGCGGTTATCGCAATCCCGCTTGAACACCCGGATCTTAATAGTCCACGGGAAGGAGCTGGAGCTGGTGGAGAGTATCCGCTGTTGACGCTTCCGGAACAGAGACAGAATCGGCATTCTGGGTCTACGAGGGCGAGTCTGCAGGTTGAGAGGAGTGGGAGTTCTAACGGGACAAGCAATCGCATTTCGTTACCACGTAGTGTGAGCATTGATATTGCGCGGAGGAAAAGTGGTGACATCTCACCCGTCACACCAATCACACCAACTCTTGATAAAGGGAAAGGACGAGCTGTCGAGGACGAGGAAGTGACGAAACCGTCGCCGAAAAAGGCTACAGGATTAAGGAAGAGAGGACAAAGTGCTTCTGGAATTATACCACCACAATCAGGTCTTACATTCGATAAGGGAAAGGGAAAAGGCAAAGCAAACATGTCTACCGATATCGAGCGTGGTCCTGATACCCAATACCATCCAGGCGGAACAGCAGAACTACCACATAATGGGTCGAATACTTCTCTTGACGCAGGCATTGGCCCCGCCATGTCGTCGAACAATACATCTATAATAGGCTCCGACGGACCACCTCCAAATCCAGGGGAGGAATGGGGTCCTCAACATCCGTGTTTCCCACATATGAACCCACACGTTCCTCTCTCATCACCGCTATATCAAACAACACGCATAATTCGTATCCGCCGCGACTGGATGATCGAAGGCGACCTCGCGCCCACCTTCTCCAATCTCTACCCCGAAATCCTCGACCCAGCCGGCGTCTCGGAAGCTGATTTCCGCACCCTGGTAGAAAAAGTCAACAGCGAGTTAATACCAGCCTTCAATCCCTGGGGAGTTAGGAACGTCATCGATGCATTACTTGGCTTAGTGACGGGCTGGATATGGGATGATCTTGGATTCACGGCGGTAAAATCGAGGTTAATAAGAGTAGAGAAGTATTTGGAGGACTGGAATAGGGAGATGGAGAGTAGGAGTAAGGAAGGGCCGGGGAGTGCACCAAAGATTGTGCCGTTGAGGAGGACGGGTTATATGAATGTCCGTCTCCAATCCCCTTCTCCACCCAGCCTCCTACCAGACAGTAACTAACATGGAACAACAGCTTGATATCCAAGTCCCCGATCCAGAAATCTCATTCCCGTCCCCCCTCCCCGAAGACCAAGAACGAACAGCCACCGGTCTCTCCCGAGCTTCCCAATAAACACCTTGTACACAGATTATTTCCTTGGTATTGTAATATATTTGAAGAGGGAAAGAAAAGGAGGAAGTGCTTTACATTGGATACCACATACCCATTTTCTTGCTGGGCGTTTTCTTTTTTTCTGTTAGTCGAGCATAGCATAGCGCGCGAGCTTTTTTTTCTTGCAGTTAAATGGTGGCTGACAAGCTGAGATGATATTAAAATACACCTTCTAAAGATAGATTAGTTGCCTTATATGGGGGAGAGAGAAAATATTTGCTACCTTTTTCTATTCCACAGTTTAGTCGAGTGACCAATATTATTGTCGCAGAAGACAGTATGATAGAGTGAATGTGAAGACCCGGAACAACTTCAGTGATTAGGGCTTAATGTTCTCAGGGACGAGACATCAGAAATTGCAAAGCGCTAGCTTCCCCTGAGATTCTAAGGCATTGTGAAGTTTAGTACTCGATGTCCCAAACATTTTGGGACATTGAAAAGGTGTGTCAATCTCCCAGAGATTCTCGGACATCCTAAGTTTCTCAGTACTAAAATGTGTCAACGGTTCCCAATCGTTCTCAAGTATAAGGTCCTCAATGTCTCAGAAATTTTCGGAGATTGTGAAGACGGATACGTCTGTGGCCCTGACCTCTGGAAAGTTCCAAAGCACATCACCACAGAAGGAAAAGGCATCACTTGCCCGCTCACGCCATCCACTCCCTCTATCAACTTCCCCTGGGCTTTCCCAAAATCATTAGCGCCTTACGCTTTTCTCTTCCTCTTTGCAATCACACTCTAGGCTCCACCCAGGCTAGGATGGTTGTGTGCAGTCTCAGATGCTGATGAGATGCCTGGGTGTGGCGTGCTTTATTAGTGGGATTGCTAGTATTTGAGGAGGGACGACGAATGACAGCGGGAATCATTCGATGAAAGCTGTTTCAATGGTTTTGTTGTCAGGTCTTTGAGTTGCTGTCAATTTTTAACATCTAATGTGTTCCTCCGAGATGGGTAAGTTAGTTGTCAACAATATTGTGAGACGGCAAGCACCTTTAACCGTCTGAAGAAGTTTGCTTGTTGAAAATAGCTTTAGGAGGTCTCAACTGTAGAGGGGGCCGTCCTAAGAAGTACTTGCAGAATTGTCTGTGGGTTGGCCTTTCTCGTAATGGTTCTAGGCTGGTTTATATAGGTTGCATCCTTTAGAAAAAATACAGATTCACTTCCAATTGTCCTGTAACCAGGACATTGGTTTAAAAGATTTTTTTTCCCTCATCCCTACTCAATTCTAATAACATGGCCTTGCCTACGCTTAAGCACCGTCCCTGCAATGCTTCGTGATCGAGGATTATCCTCATCTTTGATCAATGGCCGCTCCATCCAAAATCTCCCCACTCTTTCATATGTCACTTCCACGCCATCCGAGTTCTCGGAGTGGTTCCGCTGCAAAACTATTCCGTTGCTCCACAATGCGGAGATATCTTTCTTTTTCGTGTCCTTAAAAATCACTTCCCTGATGATCTCGGCACAGAATAGCTCCTTGGATTTTTCAAAGTCTAGGAAATCCGGAACAAACCTGGCCTCGACTCTTCCCTCGGGAGTTTGTGTTTCCAGAATAAAGAGCCGATGTTCAGTGCGTACAAGATTGGTCACGACGAGCAGAGGGCATTTCAGCATCAGACGCTCTTCGTCAAGGGTGACAGCCTCAGCAACTTTCATCAAGCTACGCTCCTTCTCAACAGCCACCTTCTCAAACGAAATCAGCCGCGGACTGGCCTCTCCATCAACAGCTTGCCATGACCAAGAAGGAGCCCGATGTGGCGCAGGCTTCTTCGTTTCTCCCGATTCGATGTACCATAATAGGTCGAAGAGAAGATGGCGTCGCCACAGTCCGTGCATGTACTCTAGGCTATTCTCGCTGCCTTTTATTGCTTGAGCTAAACTTAGAATAGCTGCTGCTCGATCTGAAGGTTTAGTCATCTTATATCTGGTGAATCTGGATACGAGTTCGAACCACCGTTTATGAAAATGTAGCTCTTCTTCGCCGTTAAGCGTCACCGACTTATTGTACCGAAGCTCATGCAAAGAGTCGCGATAACCTGTCACTGGGTTGAAGGCCGATGGGAAAGCAAAAGTATCAAGTCGGAAAGTCCTTCTCTGAGAGCGAAGCACGAAGTGCCGAAACTGTTCCCAAACCCCTTGCTGTACCCGATATGGTTGGCCGTTCTTTATAACTTCTGAGGCGATGTGTGTGTTGCATTCGAAGAAGAGAAAGTGCGAACCAAAATGGATAGTCCGCCGTGAGAGAAGTCGTTCTTGCAAAGCCCAGGCCTGCCAACTCAAGGCGCTACGGTCAACCTCGGCAGAAAAGGATTTGGAATTGTAGGTATGTCTCTTAGCCCTAATTGTCAATGCTCTCTTGTTTGAGAAGCGCAGGCGACATGGGAAGTCTAGGAGAGAAGAAGTCCGTTCGTGGAAACAACCCCCCTGTGCATCTGCGGATCCGTCTGATGAAATTGTGCAATATGCGTTTGCATACACCTTTCCCACGTTCTTTAATTCCAGCTCCCAATCTTCGAGAGAATCTTGGACAATGCAGAGCGCATCGATCCACAGGTAGTTGACTCCGAATTGACGAGTAAGTTGAACGGCGTGTTGGAAAGTGAGGGGCAACTCTTTTTCGTTGATTTGCCTTTGCCACTCGTCTTTCTTGTCTGTTGTCAATTTCTGCAGCATGTGATTTCCGTTCTCACCATGGCAATAACGGAGCGTAAGGTACTTGAAGTTGCCTGGTAAACTCGCGGCGGAAGTCTCCTCAAGACGAAGCACACTTGACAAGTTGTCGCCGACAAAGAGAAGCCTTGATGGTAGAAATGCCGTAGAATCTCCAAAGTTATCAAAAGAACAGTGGCATTCGTGTTTCGCCTGGCAATCGGCTATCCAAGATTTTGCAAGTTCGATACATTCGGCCGAACCTGTCCAAGTAGGGATATGTAAAGATGGAGGATGCCGGTTCAATCGTTCTGAAAATATAAGCATCTCGAAACCAGTTGCAATAGTAGAGAAAATCATACCTTCTCGGATTTCGATAGGTTTACAAAGCTTAGGGCGATCCTTGAGCTCGGCAGCACGATCAAAGAGCTGTAAATAATAGCGACCATTGTGGTCCTTCCAGATTCCTAGCCATAACCACAGACTTGCATCATTAATGCGTGGTCTTGCCGAAGAGAGGGCTGTAAGGCGGACTCTGGTCTGCTCATCCAACGAATACCACAAGATGTTGCACAGTTGACATGACCTTAAAGATTGAGAAAACTCATAGCTCTGAAGTGGTATAACCCACTTATGCCATTCAAGACGTCGTGTGAAGATGGATAGCGACCCAGATAGTAGATTTGACTGTGCAACAATTTGAAAACATTGTTGACAGAGTTTGCTCGTTGTCCGACAGTCGTGAGAACATGAGGCTTCTGATAGTAAAGGGGTCCGGGAATCTGGAAAATTTGGTAATGACCGCCAACCTAAGCGTCGAGGGGTGATTGCCCAATGGTGCCAGAAACGGGCATAGAAGTATCGTATGTAGCTGGGAATAAATCGTATGGCTGCAACGATTAGTATGATCCGTAGGGTGGTGCGTATGATGGTGAAAATGCACCACAATATCAGGTGCCAAAGGAATCGGCCAAGGATGAGGCAAAGGAAGAACGATAACAGCCCAAGAATAGGATGTTCAGAGAAGTCAAAAACATATATAAGGGTGAAAAAACAGAGATATCCGAAAAGATGGTGAGAGGGTTTGCCTGGCATGAGGACAACTTGAAGGATCTATGACGAGTCTTTATGTCAAACAGAGAAGCAAGCTGCGACTCTTAGCATCCACAAAGGAACGAAATTTGATTGTTGATCGAAATGGAGAGTGTAAAGCAGCTCTTAATGTGGATCAGTGTTCAGCTTTTGTTGTTGGAGCCCCAGCCTGCGAAGTGTTTCAGTCCTTTCCATAGCGCAACTAGCTAAGTCTGTACAGCCCCAGGCTCCCTGGACTGCGGAGCTGGACCCAGCCGCCGCCACCGTCAGGAATAGCACCACAAGAGAGGACGTGCCTCTCCCGGCCGAATATTTCAACTTGATCTTCTACCAGTCTTCTTTAGATTCCGTTGTATATACACTCTCAAGCCGGAATGGTCGCTCCACCGTTTGGATTCTCTGTCGGTGACTTTATTGCGGGCGGGCAACTCCTCGTCAAAGTCATCAGCGCATTCAAAGAAGCTGGCGGCGCTTCATCCAAGTATGCTTCCGAGGTGTCTTTCCTCAACAGTCTCAAATCAACTCTCGACCACCTGGAACAATACTTAGGCAACACCTCGCACAGCAACCATCTCTTCCCGGATATCTCAAAATTGCTGCAGGAGATCAGAGAACCTTGGGAAGACTTCAAAGGGTTCCTGGATAAGTATGAACCATCCTTGGGGGTATCGTCCAGTCGGTCGAAGCTGGGCAAGGCTCCGAGAACGATTCAGTATACGTTGAAGGATATTTCGGGGAAGGTGGAAAAGTTGCGTCGCCAAACTCAGGAGCCCCTGCAAGCGGTCAATTCCCTTCTATCATTACACGTGATGTAGGTTTCCAAGGATACTTTCATTCCCTCAATTTCATATAATGAGTCCCAGAGATACACCCTGAGGTTTATCGACATTGAATAGACTGTTTTCAGAAATTTGTATCATCCAATGCCGCTACATACGGCTAGTGTGAAAGTAGTGAAGACGATTCAACGGACCATGATTCTGAACGACTTCCCAATTTCTACTGTACCAGGCTCCATGACAGGCCGTGGCTTGAATGGAATCGATTGTGCTGACAAGCGACAGAAATTCGCTCGAAAGGTTGCCAGGGCAACTTCTACTGCCAGCACAATGCGCACAGCTCGTTGAAGCCATCAGACTCGCAGACATCCCAACCGAACTGGACAAGCAAATTCAAGTACTCAAACTCACTGCCGATGAGCATAGCGTCAAACAAGACCAGCAGCTGCAGATAGTATCAACACTACGTTCTCAGCTGGACGACAAGCTTGAAGGCCTCCTATCAGCGCTCAACGACGTCAAAGATGACAACTTCACAGCTTCCGCGTCTAGAGATCGTTATGATGAGCAACTGGACGCAACGCGGGATGTCTACAAGCGTGTAGACCAGCTATCCGCTGTATTAGAAATCAAAGCTGAAGAGCTGGAATCGGCAATGAAGGATCAGCGGCAGCTCATTCTAGCGTTAAAGTCGTTTCTAGAGGACAAAACTTCCAGCTTGGACGATGCATCAAAATCCGGCGGCGGCAAGAGCACTAATGAGGGCGAGGATCAACAGAGAGCTGCCTCATGGCCCTCAGCAACACTCTCCACGGCATATTTTGCTGCCTTACTACTGTCAAGTGTGCTGTCAAGCGTTGTCTCGACGTTCGTCGTTAATCGCAGAAATGAGAGATATCCCCATCTCAACCAAGCGCGAGGTCCAGTGTTTCTTCCAGTGGACTATAGTCTCCCTGGACTTAGGACCACGAATACAGGTCGGACAGAGCCATCGCTCGCACAAGCCGTCAGCAACACTGACATAACCACATCCACGATAGAAAACCCTGTCGCGATTCAAGACGAGTCTAGTTCAGCTGCAGATGCGATGGTATCAGCGTGGCTTTTCGACTGGTCGACTGCCCAGAGCACCATGCAGCAACCAATCGAGCAGCAATTCAAGACTCAGCAAGTGGAAATCGAAATAGATGATCCAGGATGGAGCCGAAAACTGTCAAAGCTGTCAGATCCGATTCCCGAAGACGCTGCGGGATCGGATGGCGGTGGCTTTATTGATGGCCCTGACCTAATGCTTCCACTGCCAGAAACCGAGGGATTTGATTGGGGTATCGCTGGTGGTTTTGGTGGTGGTGGGGATGGCGGGGGTGGTTGGGGTTTGGGTGATTCTTTTGGTGGTGGTGGTGGTGGTGACTGGGGCGACGACAGTGATGGAGGAGGATCTGATTAGAACTGATTAATTTGCTCAATACTTTAAGCTTGG
>Ga0302325_10024490_pt1 | contig 12551 bp, 8 predicted proteins | sample Palsa_T0_2_FD_201948 | JGI IMG/M metagenome (GOLD analysis project Ga0302325, IMG submission 201948) | Peat permafrost microbial communities from Stordalen Mire near Abisko, Sweden - Palsa_T0_2 | ecosystem: Environmental > Terrestrial > Soil > Palsa > Peat permafrost | place: Sweden: Abisko...
CCCCGCGCTCACCGAAGTGGAAGAAGTAACCACTGACTGGCTGCGGCAGATGGTGGGGCTTTCCGCGGCCTGGAGCGGCGTGATTCAAGATACCGCCTCCACCTGCACACTAGTCGCGCTTATCTGCGCTCGAGAGCGGGCGAGTAACTACAGCCTCGCCCGCGGTGGTCTCGAAGGGGAACAGCAGCCGCTGATCGTATACACCTCTTCGCATAGCCACAGCTCGGTGGAAAAAGCCGCGTTATTGGCAGGTTTTGGCAGAGGCAATCTGCGCCTTATCCCGCACGATGCCGAATACGGCATCGAGCCTGCTGCGCTCGAAGCTGCCATCGAGCGCGATCTCGCCGCGGGGCTGAAACCCTGTGCGATCGTCGCAACCACCGGCACCACTACGTCCACGGCGCTCGATCCTATCGGCAAACTGGCAGCCATCGCCGCGGCCCATCGGATTTGGCTGCACGTAGACGCCGCCATGGCGGGCTCCGCGATGATTTTGCCGGAGTGCCGCTGGATGTGGCAGGGCATCGAAGGGGCTGACTCGATTGTCATGAACCCGCACAAGTGGCTCGGCATCGCGTTCGATTGTTCGGTCTATTATGTGCGTGATGCCGAACATCTGGTGCGAGTGATGTCCACCAATCCGAGTTATCTGCGCTCGCCGGCCGATGCGCAGGTGAAGAATCTGCGGGATTGGGGGCTTCCGCTCGGACGCCGTTTTCGCGCGCTGAAACTCTGGTTCGCCATTCGCGAGCAAGGCGTGGCGGCGTTGCAGAAGCGCTTGCGGCGCGACCTCGCGAACGCGCAGTGGTTCGCGGGTCAAGTGAGGGCGGCGGAGAACTGGCGTGTTCTTGCGCCGGTTCCTTTGCAAACCGTGTGCGTCCGCCACCAGCCGCCCAAGTTGGAAGGCGAGGCGCTCGACAAACACACGCTGAATTGGGTGGATCGGATCAATCGGTCGGGTCACGCCTACTTGACTCCCGCAATCCTCGATGGGCGCTGGATGGTCCGCGTTTCGATTGGGGCCATAGCGACGGAACGCGCCCACGTGGAGGATCTCTGGAAGCTCATGCGTCAGGAGGCAGAATGGGATCGGTGACGCTATGAGCCAATTTTCGGTGATGAGTCCGGCCACCGGCCAGCAAGTGGGTGAAGTTTTGGATGCCGGGCCAGACGAGGCGCGCCGCTGTGCGGACGCCGCCGTTGCCGCCTTCCCTTCCTGGCGGGCAACGACCGCCTATGAGCGGGCGGCGATTTTGCGGCGATGGAACGACCTGGTTCTGGCGCAGGCCAACGAGTTGGGCCAAATCATCGCTCAGGAAATGGGGAAGCCCGTTACTGAAGCGCGCGGCGAGGTCCGCTACGCCGCCAGTTTCATCGAGTGGTACGCCGAGGAAGCCAAACGCGTCTACGGCGAGACGCTGCCCAGCCAGGCTGCCGGTAAGCGCCTCATCGTGAATCGCCAGCCCGTGGGCCCGGTGTATGCTATCACGCCGTGGAATTTTCCGGCCGCCATGGTCACCCGCAAAGCCGCGCCGGCCTTGGCCGCGGGATGCACCTTCGTGCTGAAGCCGGCCGAGCAGTCGCCACTTACCGCGCTGCGTCTTCGCGAGTTGTGGGAGGCGGCCGGGGGTCCGGCGGACGTGTTTCAGGTGATCACCACGCTCAGGCCCGCCGAAGTGTCGGAGGTGTTTCTCCTGGATCCGCGAATTCGCAAGCTCAGCTTTACCGGCAGCACCGAAGTGGGCATGCTCCTCTATGCTCAATCGGCGCCCACCATGAAGCGCCTTTCCCTCGAGCTCGGCGGCCAGGCCCCCTTTCTCGTGTTCGAAGATGCCGATATCGATGCCGCGGTTCGCGAAGTTTGCGCCAGCAAGTTCCGCGCTTCCGGCCAGACTTGCGTGTGCGTGAATCGCATTTACGTGCATGAAAGCATTCGCGCCGCGTTCACTGTGCGCCTGGCGGAGAGCGTGCGCGCCTTGAGGATGGGCGATCCGCTCGAGGAAACGACGCAGATTGGCCCGCTGGTGGACGCCGCCGGTCTCAAGAAGGTCCGCGAACATGTCGACGACGCGGTCGCGCGCGGCGCCCGGGTGGTGGCAGGCGGAACGCCAAACGGCGGATTGTATTTTACTCCCACCGTCCTCGACGGTGTTCAGCCAGGCTCGCGAATCCTCGAGGAGGAGACTTTCGGTCCGGTCGCTCCGGTGCTTGGGTTCCGCACCACCGAGGAGGCCATCGAGCTGGCTAATTCCGTGCCTTGGGGCCTGGCTGCTTACTTGTGGACTCGCGACCTCACGCGCGCCATACGCGTGAGCGAGGCGCTCGACTTTGGAATCATCGGCGTCAACGATGGCGTGCCATCCACGGCCCAAGCGCCGTTTGGCGGATTCAAGTTTTCAGGTCTAGGACGCGAAGGTGGCAAGTGGGGTATTGAGGAATACCTCGAAGTAAAATTCCTGTCGATCGGGCTTGGGTAGGTGGTGACCGGTTTCGGCGTCCCTACCTATGTGCCGCAGCCGTTTGGCAACGCTCCTGAGTTCGCTCGAACGCCCGCAATTGGGCTAGACTGAGAATTGAGATGGAACAGAGAACTGAGGAAGCAAAACGCGGGCTCCAGCCATTGCGGCTTCCGGCTGGCGTTGTGCTCAAACCGCCGGTCACCGCGCAAGACCTGAGCACCGGTATCGAATACGACCCTGAAGGGGCGGAAGAATTCGTAGCGTTAATCCGCGCTCTTCGAAGGGAAACCTCTCGGCCTGTTTCGGTCTAATGGACGCCGCAACGCCTGTAGTGGCAGACACCGATGTAGTTTCCTTCCTCTTCAAGGCTCACGCACTTGCTCCTGCATACCAAGCTATTCTGGCCGGCAGACCGCTCCTCGTCTCGCTGATGACAGTGGCCGAAATCGAATACGGCATGGAAGTCAAAGTCTGGGGCGGGAGCCGACGCGATCTGATGCGACGGTTTCTCAGCCGCTTCACAACCCTGCTACCCGATTCCGAGACCGCTCGCATCTGGGCGCGGACCAAGAGCGCGTGTGAGAAGAAGGGTCGGCCTATGACATTCCCCGATGCGTGGATTGCTGCGGCGGCGCTGCAATTGGGCGTTCCCTTGGCAACCCACAACTTCGGCGATTATGATGCCGTGGACAACTTGGTGATCCTGAGAGCCGTACCCAGGACCTAAGCTGGAAGCCGCAACTTATGCTATTCGGCGCGCAGAGCCTCCACCGGGTTCACCGACGCGGCGCGCCGCGCGGGGATGTAGCTGGCCAGGAGCGCTGAAATGCCAAGTGCCACGGCGACACCGCCCAGCGTCGGCCCGTCCCACGACTCGACGCCGAACAGCAAGCCGCGCATCATGGTCCCCGCACCCACTGAGCACAGCAGACCGATTACAATGCCAAGCGCGGCCAAGCGCCCCGCCTCGCTCAGGATGAGCTGATAGACCGAACCGGGCTGGGCGCCGAGCGCCATGCGAACGCCGATTTCGCGAGTTCTCTGGCTCACCGAATAAGCCACCACGCCGTAAAGCCCGACGAGGCCGACCACCCAGGCCAGCGCGGCGAACCCTCCCACCAGCCACGCCGAGGAACGGTGAATATACGCGGACGGCGAGTCGTGGATTCTGTCGGTCATCGTCATTCCGCGAAGCGGGACAACGTCGGGATCGATCTGCCTTATCGTGGCGGACAGCTCCGCGAGAAGCGGCCGTTCGGCCCGCGACGTGCGAGCCACCACGCCGAAATAATGATCGGTGCTCTGGTTAAACGGGAGATACAGGACCGGCGGAATCGCGGCATCCAACGGGCCTTCCCGGATGTCCTCCAGAATGCCCACGATTTCCGTGAGCACGGGCGGTGACGCCAGGTCAGCAAGGTGCTTACCCACCGGATCCTCGCCAGGGAAATATTGCCGCGCGAACGCACGATTGATAATCGCCACGCGAGGCTTAGACGTATCCTCGGCCTCAGTGAAGTAGCGGCCTTGCAACAGGGTCGCACCCAGGGTTGTGAAGTAGCCGGGGCTGACATCCCTTTCCGGGGTCTCTTCGTGCTCGCCGTGATAGGGCCGGCCCGGTACGCGGAACCAAGTCGTGTTTCCATTGCCTTCGAGAGGGAGGCCATTGGTCACGATACCGGCGGATTTCACGCCAGGCAGGCTCTCGATCCGGTTCACGATCTCTTGCGCCAGAACAATCGCCTTCGCGTCGGTCCCATAGCTGGATTTCGGCGCCAGCACCTCGATGGTGGCCAGGTGATCAGGCTGCAGCCCAACATCCACTTGCAGCATGCGGTAGAGGCTCTTACCCAGCAATCCGGCGCTTACCAGCAGAACCATCGCTGCGGATAGTTCCAGCACCACGAGTTTCGAGCCGAGCCTGCTCCACACGGTTCCCGCGGAGCCGCGTCCGCCTTCGGCCAGGTCTTCCCGAACATCGGGCGACCAGATGCGCAGACTGGGAGCAAACGAGAACAGCGCCGCCGTCAACAGCGAGATACCTCCGGCAAATGCCGCCACGCGGACATTCAAGCCCAGGCTATTGAGAAACGGCATGTTCGCCGCAACATCTTCGGGGATCAGCTTCGCGAGCAGTCGCATGACCCAATGCGCGGAAACCAGTCCGAGCGCGCTCCCTGCCGCGATCAATACCAGTGCTTCCGTCACAAACTGGCCAATCAATCGTCCGGATGAGGCGCCCAGGGCCGTGCGCACCGCGATCTCACGTTTCCGGCTCTCGGAACGCACCAGCAACAGTCCCGCGACGTTGACATTGGCGATCAGCAGCAGCAGTCCGGCCCCGCCCAGCAGCACCAGCAGTATGGGACGCATGTCTCCGGCAATCACTTCCCGCAGAGGCGTCATCGCGGCGCCCTGGCCGAGATTCGAACCGGGATACTCCTGTTGCAGTTGTTGCGCGACTGACTTCAGATTGGCTAAGGCAGTCTCGATCGAGACGCCATCCTTCAGGCGGCCCACTCCGTTGAGATCGTGACAGCTTCGTCTCAGGTCGCATTCACTCTCGGCATGAAATGCGCTCCAGAACTCAGCCGGGCCTGCGGGCGCGAAATGAAATTCCCGCGGCAGTACGCCGATGATGACGCTAGGGGCGTGGTCGAGTATGACGGTCTTACCCAGGATGTCGGTCTTCCCGCCGTAACGCTTCTGCCAGGTGGCGTAACTGAGCATCACGGCGCGGGGCGCGGAGGGCAAGTCTTCTCCGGCATAGAAATCTCGTCCAAGAAACGGGGCAACGCCGAGCGTGCGAAAGAATCCGTCGCTGACGCGAGCGGCGCGCGCCGGCTGCGTCCCAGTTGGCGTGCTCAAGAGGAAGCCGCCGCGGCTGTAAATAGCGAGCGAATCGAGGACCGTGTTGCGCTTCTTCCAATCCAGGTAATCGAGATAGGAAAGGTTGCTTTGCGGGAACATTTTGATGCTTTCGAACACGCCCGCTAGCCGGCCGGGATCCTTATAGGGCAGTGGTTTGATCAGTGCCGCATCCACAAAGGCGAAGATTGCGACGCTGGCGCACATGCCCAGGGCCAGCATGACTACGGCGGTTGAGGTGAATACGGCATTCTTTCGCAACTGCCGGATCGCATAGCGGAAATCCCGCAATAGGTTGTCAATCAGGTTCAGTCTCCGCATATCGCGACACTCCTCTTTCCTTTGTTCGAAGCCTTCCAATGACCGAAGCGCGGCAAAACGAGCCTCTTCGCGACTCATGCCCGCAGCGACGCCTTCTGCAGTCTGCCGCTCCAGGTGATATTGCAGTTCTTCATCCAGTTCCTGCTCTACCGATGCGCGCGTGAAGAGCGACCGGAGCCGGAGGCGGATGATTTGTCTCAGTCGCATGGCAGTTCTTTACTTGTTAGACTGCTCGCACAACCAGGGAAATCGCCGTCGCCAGACGTTCCCAGTCGGCAGTTTCGCGCTGCAGAGCTTTGCGCCCGTCCTTCGTCAATGTGTAGTATTTGGCCCGCCGATTGTTATCGCTGACAGCCCATTCCGCGCTGATCCAGCCGTTCTGCTCCAGCTTGTGAAGAGCCGGGTAGAGCGCCCCCTGACCTACCTGGAGGACTTCCCCTGACATCTGGCGGATGCGCTGCGCGATCGCCCAACCGTGCATCGGCTCCAGCGCGACCACTTTCAAAATGAGCAGATCCAGCGTGCCTTGCACGAGGTCTGTCGGTTTGCTCAAAGTTGCTCCTCTCAGTAACTGACAACAGAATACGCGTTCGTGGTCTGCGTGTCAATTGGTGTCGGAAATAAAAGCTGCGAAGAACGCCAGGCTGCGATGCCGAGTCAGCTTCGGATTGTAGGTGGTAGTACTACTGGACAAGCCGAACTCTGCGTCTCGTGTCCCCGCGGAAGCCCTGGATGTATTCTTGGGCAGTGAAGACGATTCTTCGACGCGATCTTATAAACGCTGCCGCACTGGCCGCCGTATCTCGCCTCCTGGCCGGCGCAGATTCCTCCGCCGAAACTCTGCGTAACGCCGGAGCTCGCAAGAATCTCCTGGTTGGCACGGCCGTTTCGTTTCGCGAGCTGCAGCGCCCGGAATTTACACGTGTGCTCGCCGAACAAGCCGCCATAGTCGTTCCGGAAAACGAGATGAAATGGTCGCTGATTCATCCCGCGCCGGATCGTTTTGATTTCAGCCGCGGTGACGCGCTCGTCGACTTCGCCGCCGGTCACAATCAACGCGTTCGCGGGCACAACCTCTGCTGGCACGAGCAACTGCCGTTATGGTTCAAGAATGAGGCGACGTCGAGCAATGTGCTGGATCTGCTGCGCACGCACATCTCGACGGTGGTGACGCATTATGGCGGCCGCATGCACTCCTGGGACGTCGTCAACGAGGCCGTAAACGTGAAAGATGGACGCAGCGACGGACTGCGCAACACTCCGTGGCTCGCGCTTGGTGGACCCGGCTATCTTGACGTGGCGTTTAAGACCGCGCGCGCATCGGATCGCAGCGCTCTGCTCACTTACAACGACTACGATTTGGAACAGGACTCGCCCGAGCACGAGGCCAAACGGAAAGCGGTCCTGGCCCTCCTCACGGGTCTACGCGAGCGTAACGTTCCCATCGACGCCCTCGGCCTGCAGGCGCACCTCAAGGCGCGCGCCGAGCCGCCACGCTGGGATGGTCTGCACCAATTTATGAACGGCGTCGAAAAGCTTGGGCTTCAGATCTTCATCACGGAACTAGACGTCGATGACACGGACCTCCCCGGCGACATTGCCGAACGAGACCGCCTGGTCGCCGGACTCTATGGCGATTTCCTCAGCCAGGTCCTGCCGCATAAATCGGTAACTGCTCTGCTCACCTGGGGCCTGACGGACGGCGATTCGTGGCTCAAGTCTTTTCGCCCCAGGAAAGACAGACTTCCACCGCGACCCCTGCCCTTTGATGCTGACTTGCGGTCGAAGCCGGCGTTCACCGCGATGCTCAACGCTATCAACTCCGCGCCCCCCAGAGCCGCCAATCCTGTGGGTCGACGCGATCCCGCGGGACGGCCACACAAATCGCGATCAGTTAATGGATACTGAGCGTCTGATGAAGCGGCAGATCCTTTGACGACCCACCCACCATGAAGTCATAACTGCCCGGCAGCAGCCTCCACGCATTCTGGGTCTCGTCAAAAATCGACAAATACTTAGGCTGCACCGTTACGCTCACCTGTTTGCTCTCACCCGCGTTTAGTTGGACCTTGGCCCAGCCAACCAGCCGCTTTGGCGGCTCACCCGCACTTGCCGGCAGTGCCGCGTATACTTCGGCAATCTCCGCGCCCGCGCGCTTTCCCGTATTTTTCACCGTGAAGCTTACCGTCGTTTCGTTGCCCGGTTTGACCTGCAGATCGGAGTAGCCAAAGCTGGTGTACGACAATCCGAACCCAAACGGGAAAAGCACCGGCTTGTTCTCCGCGTCGTACCACTTGTATCCCACCTTCAATCCCTCGTCGTAATCGACGCTAAAGGTCGCCTTCGCCTCTCCAGGCCTCGCCACGGGACCAGCCCCCTGCGCTCTCGGCGGCGGTGTCACCATTTTCGGATGCGGCAGATCCGCCTCACTGCGCGGAAACGTCATCGGCAGCTTTGCGCTTGGGTTCACGTCGCCGAACAAGACGTTCGCGATCGCATCCGCGCCCTTGCTGCCGGCGTACCAAGCCTCCACTACGCCGCTCACCTTATCAATCCACGGCATGGTTACAGCCGTCCCGGTCTCGAGCACCACAATGGTTCGCGGATTCGCCGCCGCCACCTGCTCGATCAGCCTGTCTTGATCCTCCGGCAGCGAGAGGTTGGGTAAATCCATTCCCTCACTCGTCCATTGATACGCGAACACGATCGCCACGTCTGCCTGTTTCGCCAGCGCCGCGGCGTGCGCGGGGCTCTCTCCGGAGTCGAACTGCACACTGGCGCCAGGATCTCTGGCGCTCATGGCTTTCAAGGGCGAAGGGGGAAACCAAACCTGCTCTTGCCATCTGGCCGGAGGACGCCCTGGCGGGTCCACTTGAGCCGATCCGCCACCCGAGATCATGCCTGTATCCGCGTGCAGACCGATGATCGCGATCGAACGAACTTTCCCGCGCTCGAGCGGCAGCACTCCGCCCTCGTTCTTGAGCAATACCGTGCTCTGCTCGGCAAGCTTGCGCGCCGTCTCAAAGCCGCCCTCCACGTCCACTACGCTCTTTCTCACCGGGTGATCCACGATTCCGCTGAGAAACTCCGATCGCAGAATGCGGCGCGCATGGTCGTCCAGTTCAGACAGGGGAACCTTGCCCGCCTGCACGGCTTCCTTGAGTTTGTCGCCGAAGAAGTTGTCCTCCGGCTCTTCGTTGTCCAATCCAGCGGCTGATGCTTTCACCGTGCTGTGAGTGCCGCCCCAGTCAGACACCACAAATCCCTTATAGCCCCAGTCTTTCTTGAGAACGTCGCTCAACAAATACTTGTTTTCGCATGCGAAATCGCCATTGACTAAGTTATACGAGCACATGACCGCCGCGGGATTTCCAACTGCAATGCCAATCTCAAACGCCAGCAGGTCACTTTCGCGCAATGAGCGCTGGTCGATGATCACGTTCACTTCGTTGCGGCCGCTCTCCTGGTCGTTGGCGGCGTAATGCTTGATGTCGCCGATCACATACTGGCCTTGTTCGCAGCGGATGCGATTACCCACCAGCGTCCCGGCCAGAACCGGGTCTTCGCCCAGGTATTCGAAAGTTCGACCGTTGCGCGGCTCGCGCGTCACGTTCACGCCGCCGCCCAATGTCATGTTGTAGCCCTGCGCCCGCAGTTCGCGCCCAATCAGCGCGCCGTATTCGCAGGCCGCCGCAGTATCCCAACTGGCCGCCGACGCAATATTGGATGGCAGCGCGGTCGAGTACCGGCCGTTTTCACCGCTGCTCCGCACCCCGTAAGCCGCATCGCTTATCTGTATGACCGGAATGCCCAGCCGTGGGATGCCCATCACGAAGCCTGCGCCGCCATTGCCCAGGTAAGCGTTCGCCCTGGGTTTGCCCCAGCCGGGCATGCCGTTCCCATGCACCAGATCGATCTTTTCGTCGAGTGTCATTTCCTTGAGCACCATGTCCGCGCGCTCATCGGGAGTGAGTGTCGTATTCATCCACGGAAGATTCTTTACGCGGTCAGCTTCCTCGTTGTGTAAACGATGTTGCGCCAGGGCAGGTAAGCCAGCACTAAACAGAGCCGGAATCGCGAAACAAGTGATGCGTAAACAGTAGGATGTCTTCATTGCCATCGTCACCATTGACTTCTCCGAAAACTGCGCCTTCCATACTATCTGAGAGTGCCCGGTATTAGCTGGGCTCTGCGCTAGAGTCTTATTGCCAGTCGACTTTTTCTATCAATATGATTTTTGATTTTTGCGTGGTTGGCGGTGGCATCGTGGGTCTTGCCACCGCGAGGGAGTTGTTGCGAAGGCGGCCCGGCTCGAGCCTGGTTCTGCTCGAGAAAGAAAGCAGCCTGGCACAACACCAGACCAGCCACAACAGCGGGGTGATTCATTCCGGAATTTACTATCTCCCGGGAAGCCTGAAAGCCACGCTCTGCCGCCGCGGCGAAGCGGCCACCAAGAGTTTCTGCGATGAGCATTCCATTCCGTATGAAGCTTGCGGAAAAATGATCGTGGCTACGAGCGCTTTTCAGTTCCGGCGCCTGGACGCTCTGTTTGAACGAGCGCAGGAAAACGGGATTGGCGTGGAGCGGCTAAGCGCCGAAGTGTTGAAGCGTCAGGAGCCGAACATCGTTGGCATGGGCGCGCTCCTGGTCAAGTCTGCTGGCATCGTCGATTACCAACGGGTGGCAGAGGCCATGGGCGAGATCGTCCGTTCGTCGGGGGGCGAGATTCTCTCCGGCGTTCAGGTAAACGCCATCCGGGAAAGTTCGGATCATGTCGAGATCCGCGCCGGTGACCAACGCTTAGCCGCAAAGCAGTTGATCGTGTGCGCCGGATTGCAATCCGATCGTCTCGCAAAGATCGCCGGTCTCGCGATTGACTACCAAATCATTCCCTTTCGCGGCGAATATTACCGTCTCCCGGCCAAGTTGAACGGGATCGTGAGGCATCTCATCTATCCAGTGCCGAATCCGGATCTCCCGTTCCTTGGAATTCACCTTACCCGCATGATCGATGGCGGCATCACTGTTGGGCCCAATGCGGTTCTCGGATTGGCGCGCGAGGGTTATCCCAAGTTTTCGTTCAGCCTGCAGGACGTCGGCGAATATGCGCGATTCCCCGGGTTTTGGAAAATGATCGCCTCCAATTTGGCGCCAGGGCTGGTCGAAATCCGAAATTCACTTTGGAAGAGCTGGTACCTGGGCGAGTGCCGCAAATACTGCCCCAGCCTGACAATCGACGATCTGCTGCCCGCGAAGCCCGGCATTCGCGCGCATGCCGTAATGTCAGACGGCGCGATCGTCCACGATTTTCTCTTCGCCCAGACCGATAGAATGCTACACGTGTGCAACGCGCCTTCTCCTGCGGCGACGTCAGCGATTCCAATTGCGGAGATGATTGCCGATAAGTGCTTGAAGGGTGGCTAGGGCCCCCCTGTCCTATATAGGATAAGAACTGCTCACTATCATGGGAAGAAACCGAATCGCATCAACTCTCCTTCAACTGATCCTGCCAACATTGGCTGTGATCAGCCTCGGCGCGCAAGACTCGCCGCAGCCGGCCGCTGTCGCAACCGCTACCCCTGCCCAATCGAAGCTGCCTCCGCTTCCCGCACCACTCGGAGTTCCGAAACCAGGGCCGGCCACGGACGCTCCGTATGCTCCATTGCCCATTCTGCCAGGCGGAGTGGTGCTCCCTCTTTACCCGCCCGATTCGCCTTTTCTCGAAGCCGATCGCATTCGCGAGCCTGAACAGTACAACATGAGCCAGACTGTGCCGGGGCGCATCAACAGCATCATCAACATTCACAACCCCTCTATCGAAGTCCACACAGTGGATCGCGGGCTCAATACCGGCGCGGCGGTGATCTTAGTGGCCGGTGGCGGGCACAATACGTTGAACGTTGGCAGCGAGAGCGCGGATTTCGTCCCCTTCTTCTATAACTACGGAGTCAACACCATCATCCTGCGCAACCGTTTGCGCCACGATGGATACAACCCGCAGACAGACGCCGTCAACGACGCTCTGCAGGCCATCCGCCTCGTGCGCGCTTACGCCAAGGAATGGAACATCGATCCTGACAAGATCGGCATTATGGGCTTCTCGGCCGGCGCTGAGTTAACCGCCGCCGCCGCGGTCTTGTTTGACGACTTCGACAAGAAGAATGCCGACCCGGGAGATCCCCTCGCTGGAACTACTTCGCGACCCGACTTTGCCGGCATCATCTATCCGGGTCCCTCGCCCTTTGCCCGCAACCGGACGCCCCCGCCGATTCCGCGCAATGTTCCGCCGGCCTTCCTCGCCTGCGGCGGCACGGGCGATCGGGTCCACGCGGTTTGGGCAGTCGAATACTTCAGCGCTATGCTCGCGATGGGTGTGCCGAACGTCGAGATGCATATCTACGGGAACGGCCGCCACCCCGGCGACGCCTTGCCAGACGGCAGTCACATGACCGGAGGATTGACTGACCGCAACGACACCCCGTTTGGCACATGGCAATATCGCTTCATCGACTGGTTTCGCGATCTCGGCTTTCTGCAAAAGCCCGGCATCGAAACCAAAGCAGCCAAGGACGTCGCTCTGTTTGCGAGCCAGCCTGCCAAATGACGATCGCTGGAGTCAATAAGACGGAGCCAATGAGAAAAATGACGGTTTCAAGTACCACGTTCCAAAGTGTTTTCCGCGGCGTCTTGTTCCTGTCCTCCGCATCCGCCTTTGCCTGGCAGGCGCCGGTCTGTGAATTCTCCCCACCCGCTGCCGAGCTCGCTATCCCTCGCTGCGGCACTCATCCCGAGCTGACAACCGATCCCACCGCCGCCTGTTGGCGCGCGGCGGGCAACACCGAAATCACGAAAGACTGCGGACACCAGATCGCCTACCCGAAACTGAGAACCTCAATTCGGGCC
>Ga0302325_10024491_pt1 | contig 12550 bp, 9 predicted proteins | sample Palsa_T0_2_FD_201948 | JGI IMG/M metagenome (GOLD analysis project Ga0302325, IMG submission 201948) | Peat permafrost microbial communities from Stordalen Mire near Abisko, Sweden - Palsa_T0_2 | ecosystem: Environmental > Terrestrial > Soil > Palsa > Peat permafrost | place: Sweden: Abisko...
ACTAACCCCGGCTTTACTGGTGATCCCGCTGTTGATAAAGCTGGATTCGCCGGGGCCCGTTTTGTATGTTTCTCATCGCATTGGCAAAAAAGGACGCGTGTTTCCTTGCTATAAGTTTCGGACAATGGTCGCCAACGCAGACCAGCTTAAATCGACTTTGGCCTCATTCAACGAACGCGATGGAATCCTGTTCAAAATCAGGAAAGATCCGCGACTAACCAAAATAGGGCGAATCCTGCGGAAGTTCAGCCTGGATGAACTTCCGCAGCTGTTTAATATTTTCTTCGGCGATATGAGCCTGGTGGGCCCACGGCCGCCGCTGGCGTCAGAGGTGGGACAGTATGAGCTGGAACACTTTCGCCGGCTCGAAGTCTTGCCGGGGATCACCGGCCTGTGGCAGGTTCATGCCCGCCAGGATCCGTCGTTCACTCGCTATGTTGCTCTGGATTTGGCATACGTCGAGAATTGGAGCTTTTGGATGGATTTAAAGATCATGGTCAAAACGGCGGAAGTGGTCCTGCGCGGTACCGGATGGTAAGGACTTAGAGACGCTGGAGAAATCACAGGTGTTGCGCTTGCGCTGCATCCAGGCACGATGGTGGGGACGAAATAAAGCAGGATGTCTTTTTTGTATAGCGGCCCGTCAGGCGTTCGCTCCCTGCTTGTATTCGATCTGCTTTGGCCGCTCACCCGACCGGCGACTTCGAAAATATCTCAGCTGTCCCACCAGTATCGGTATTTGCTGAAGCTGCGAGTGAAAGCCATACACCAGGAGCAACAATATCTGGCCCCGGCCTTTGGAGCGTGCCTTCCATGCTGAACGAGCGGACAAGAGGGGCAGCAGGGCGAGCCAGGGCACGACCCCCCAGCTTTTGAATGCCGAGAACGCGAGGGCGATCAGAAGCCATGCGATCCAAAAGCCGCCCGTACGCAGATTTCTGCGGCTCTCTTTGAACCACATGGGGTCCGCTGTTCCGCGATAGCGGCCGGAGATCTCAGCGTAAGCATGGCCGGCACGAACCGCACGGCGCCAGTACTGACTCAAACACATCATATTCAGATCGTGGCCGCTCATCGGAAAGTCGATATGGACAATGCGATAACCGCGCGCGCGCAGACGGCGGCAAAGCTCCGGTTCTTCACCGGCAATCAAGCCGGAATCGTATCCTTCGACTTCGGCAAGAGCGCTCCGCCGCATCAGCACATCTCCGCCACAGTAATCCGTGTCACCGGCGGCATAGATCCAATCCAGGTCGAGCACACGGTTAAATAGCGAATGTTCCGGGTGGAGCTCGCGGCGATGGCCCCACACCGCAGCAATAGCAGCCTCGGATTCGAGGACCTTGAGAGCGGCCGATGGGAAGTCCTGGTTGAGAATGGTATCGCCGTCGAGGAAGAGAATAAGAGGAGCTGTAGCCCGTTGCCAGCCGGCGTTGCGGGCGCGCGCGGCAGTCTGGGTTCCTCCCTGAAGAATGATGACCTGAGCGCCGAAATTGGCTGCCAGCTGTGCACTCCCATCAGAAGAGGCAGAATCAACGTAGATCAATTCGACATCCTCATTGGTTATGGTTACCGACTGCAGGCAGGAAGCCAGGCGGTCACCTTCGTTACGTCCGATGACCACGATCGACAGCTTAGGTCGTTTCATTGAACTTCCGCGTTGGTTTGACTCATGGTTGGCTTGCGGGGGAGGACACGAGCAGGTACACCGACGGCGATGGCGTTGGGCGGCACATCGACGAGAACCACAGCATTGGCGCCGATCGAGACATCGTCGCCTACGCGAATCGAACCCAGAACCTTGGCTCCCGCGCCAATATCGACGCGGCTACCGATGATGGGGGAACCACTCTTACCGGTATACCTCAAGCCTACCGTTACGCCGTTGCGGACAATACAATCGTCGCCAAAAACAGCATCGCCGCTGATGATGATTCCGCCGAAATGGTCGATCCGAAAACGACGGCCCACGACAGCTTCGCACGGGAGCTCGATGCCGGTGAGTATTTCACAAAGGAGCTTGAGGAGTTTATAAATGGCCGAAAAGGGCACCCGTATCCAACGAGGGCGAATGTTATAGCGCCATCTGCCAAATCGATAAACTGCCATGACCCACAAGCCCTGGCGCAAGAGCTGCCGGTCGTGTGTTCGCCAATCTTCCCTCAGGTTATCGAACATGGCTTAAGTGAGAGGGCGCTTGCCGGGCCCCGGGCTCCGTCAGGCACTGACTTCTCGTCGCTTGCTTTTGCTCTCCACGATTCCATGCTTCTGCAGTTTGTATAAGAGTGCCTTGTAATCGATGTTCAGCTGCATGGCTGCCTGGCGACGGTTCCAGCGGACGGATTCCAGAGTCTCGAGTAGCAATCGCGCCTCCGCGACACGAGAGGCTTCGGCGAAGTGGTCAAAGCTGCCGTGGGTTTCATTAAGCGGAGCAGGATCAGGAGTCGAAACTCTCACCGCCGCAGGCCGGCGCTTGGGCAAGTCGAACGGGCGGCTCAACTCGGCCGTAAGCAAAGCGGCATCCTGATAGACCAGGAAGCGCCTCATCACGTTTTCGAGTTCCCGGACATTCCCGGGCCAGTTGTGATCGAGCATGGCCTGGCGGAGCGTCTCCGGAATGGAGGGAACCGATGAACCCGGGGCAACATGACGTAAGAGCAACTCTTCAGCGAGAGGAATGATCTCGTCGCGGCGCTCACGTATCGGAGGAATGGTTATGCTAACTACATTGAGCCGGTAGTAAAGATCTTCCCTGAATGTTCCCTGCTCTATAGCGGCACGCAGATCCCGATGGGTTGCTGCCATGATACGGACGTTTACCTTGATGGTGCGGCTGCTGCCAAGCGGTTGAACTTCGCCGTCCTGCAGAACCTGTAACAGCTTTGCCTGAAGACGGGTATCCATGTCTCCGATCTCATCCAGCAGGATGGTTCCATCTTGCGCCAGTTCAAATTTGCCCGGTTTATCCATCAGAGCGCCGGTGAATGCTCCCTTCTCGTAGCCGAAGAGTTCACTTTCAATAAGCTCAGAGGGCAGGGCGGCACAGTTCAATTTTAGAAAAGGCTTGGCGACGCGGTTGGAATAGGTCCATAGCTTTCTGGCCATGACTTCTTTACCCACCCCGGTTTCACCATTCAAGAGGACGGGAACATTGGAGCGACCCACGCGGCGCAGGAATTCCTCTTCGTAGGGTGGATGCGTTGGTTGCTGATTAGCCTGGACTGATTTATGGACGGGTTCCTCGTGGATACCCGCAGTGGCCGAACGCGATGACACGACTACCTGGGACGAATCAGGGGGTGCATTATTGAGGGCTTGAAGGACGGATGCGTGAGACAACGTATCTTCAAACAGCATGTTGGAGATCTCCGATTTGGCTACAGGTTTTCAGTCGACCGGGCGCCTCGTCTTGAGATGTCCTGGAGGTAAAGATCATGAGTTGAGCTTGAGGGTAACCGCCCCTCAGGTCAGCCGGCAAATCAGAATCGATCTTAGACAGCAGTGGCACATACAGCCCTTGGACCGGGGTTATGCGTTCAGGGCCGTGCAGAATTGAAGCGGCTGCTGGTCGCCGCACAGCCTGAACTCCACTTGTGGCCAAGCTAAGCAATAACCGGTTGCGGGTTCTTGAAGCTTTACTGAGTAACATGATTTTGCGAATCGTCTCTCCCAGCAGAGAAAACTCCATCGAGTGCTGAGTTTGCCCAGTGACTTGTCGAAGTGCTGGTTGTTCAACAGCAGAAATCGGCAGAAAACAATGAATTGCCCACGATCAGTCTCGCAAGGAGAAGGAAGATCTCTAGCTTCAGCCTAAGGAAATTATGCCTATCGTATACCAAGCGCAAATAAGAACTCCTTTTTTCACTGATCAACTTACCAGAGTTTTAATCTGGTTACCTTGGAGAGCGGAAACGCTAGTTACCCCATAGTCTGAATTTCCGGTTTCCGCGAAGTTGGAACACTTACCTAAGTTTCGGAATATAGCCGGAAGTAGGATCGCTGGGCCAGCCACATTAGGGACAATTCCCGTAATTTCGATGCCGCGTGGTTTGGCCTGCAAATTGCAACACGTTAGAACAAACCCGGTTGTCTGTCTTGTTTATAGCTAAAAAGGTAACCCAGGCTTGCTGTTCGGAGGTTGGGGACCAACCACAGTAAAAGCTGCGCGATCTTGCAGCAGAAATCATAAAAGCCAGCCGCTCGTAGAGAACCAGGAGAAGATTCCTGATTCGCAATGGGACTGACAATGGCGAAGCCTCGCCAATTCGCTGGCCGGAAGAACCTGGCGATCCATACAAGAGTTGCGACGGAGTTAGGAATGCCTGATTGGAACCGCGGATCGGTCGCAGTTTTGGGAGTGCCCTTTGACAATCTCACGATGCGGGAAGCCATGGATGTGATCGAGGAGCAAATCGAAGAGCGGGGATTTCACCAGGTGGCGACCGCAAACGTTGATTTTGTCATCAATGCCCTTCGCGACCGATCTCTGCAGGAGATGCTTTGCTCCTGCGACCTGGTCGTTCCCGATGGTATGCCGATCGTGTGGGCATCGCGGCTGATGGGGGCCAAACTGAAGGAGCGCGTGGCCGGTGTAGACCTGATTCCTCGTTTGGCCGAACTGGCGTCAAGGCGGTCTTATGGAATCTATCTCCTGGGGGCCAGTGAACGGAGTTCCCGCCGAGCCGCCGAAGCGCTCAAAAGCTTGTTCCCCGAGTTGCGCATTGTAGGCCGCTATTCCCCTCCGCTTAGGTCGTTGGAGGAAATGGATCACGAAGCAATTCTGAGCCGCATCGAGGAAGCAGAACCGGATGTGTTGCTAGTGGCCATGGGGCACCCCAAACAGGAGAAATGGCTGGCCATGCATCGCCACCGCTTGAAGGTTCCGCTTTGCATGGGTGTCGGCGCCTCGCTCGATTTTCTTGCAGGTGAAGTTTCACGCGCCCCCTTGTGGATGCAATCGGCGGGCCTGGAATGGCTGTACCGCGCCGCCCAGGAACCGCGGCGGCTCTCACAACGCTATTTGACGGATGCCTACGGATTAGCGCGTCACTTGCCGGGGCAGGTTGCCGCCAGTGCAATCCAACCGCGGAGAGGGGGCCGCGCGGAGGTAATAACGGATCGATTGCAGACTGCGTCCGTCATTTCCATCATCGGCAGTTTGACTGATGGGTTAATCAGTGAGTTCGAACGACAACTGGAGCGAGCTTATCAAGAGGATCGGCACATCGTACTCTATCTGGCAAAAACTGCGTACTTTGGTCCGGACTCTCTCGGCTTTCTCGTTCGTCTGGCAAAGAAGATGCGGAGCCGAAATCGTCAGCTCTGGTTGACCGGGGCACCTCCGCACGTGATGAGAGTCTTTCGCGCAGCACGGATGAATCGGTACTTCAGGAACACCTCTACCGTGAGCGACGCGATTTACCGAGTCAGGAAGTTGGAGACTCACTCAGCTCCCGAAGCTATCCCGCGGGGAAATTTTTTCCATTCTGCACGCGATATGCAGGTGCAGACGGAACTTCTCAAAGATTTTTGCCGGAGAGTTGTGTTTTTTAGCCAGACGGCCAGGCTTGGCACGGCCAGGCTTGGCGCAGCCCGGCCCCTCCACAGCAATGCAGCTATCCGTTAGTGCAGATACGTTCCAGGAATTTGGTTCTCACGCTATGCTCATGACGTCCTACCTATCCGAGCCTATTGCCGCCTCTCTGGTACTGTTCACGTTGCCTGTGGTTACAGAACTAGCGGTTTTGACCCTCGCCTCGCTCTTGCCCAAGCGGACGCGGGTGCAATTGGCTGCAGCCGAACCGTTGAATCTAGCGGTGGTCATTCCCGCACACAATGAAGAGCTGCTGATTGGAACCTGCATCGAGAGCTTGCGGGTTTCGGCCGGCGGCGACAATACACGCATCATTGCCGTAGCTCACAACTGCTCGGATCGTACGGCGGCGAGGGCCGCGGAGGCCGGGGCAGAAGTCTTGCTCTACAACGACCTTCTGGCCAAAGGGAAGGGTCGCGCCCTGTCCGCGGGGTTTGCCTATGCCAGCGCTCAAGGAATGGACGCCACCCTGGTGGTGGATGCGGATTCCACGGTATCGAGCAATCTGATCGGCGTGGTTCGCCGGGCAATATCCAACGGCGCAGAAGCGGTCCAATGTAGATACGAAATGGATAGCTCATCGAAGCGCCGGGCGGCGCGACTCACGGCGCTCGCTTTCCGCGGTTTTAACGTAGTACGATCGACCGGTCGCGATCGGCTTGGAATATCGGCAGGCATCGTAGGCAACGGCTTTGCCGTCCGGCAGGCGCTGCTAGCGCAGAACTCTTACAACTCCCTTTCGGTCGTCGAGGACCTGGAATTTCATATTCGGCTGGTGCTCTCTGGCAAGCGGGTTCAGTTCCTTGAGGACGCGAAGGTGTCTTCGGCCCTGCCATCATCGAAGAAGGGCGAAGCGACTCAACGTTCGCGCTGGGAAGGCGGACGAGCAAACGCGGCGCGGACCTGGTTCGTTCCTCTGCTCAAGCAACTGGCGCGAGGCCGGCCGCGGATGCTGGAGCCGCTGTTGGAACTGACCTGTCTGCCTATCGGATATGCCGTCTTTTTGATATTGGTTGCCGGGTGCTTTCCATTACTATGGCTGCGTATATATGCCCTGGTGGCGCTGGCTGTGATAGGCGGCCACGTTCTTGCGGCGGCATGGTCGGGTACGGATTTTGCCGGAGATATGCTGATTCTGGTTCGCGCTCCGGGTTACATCCTTTGGAAATTGTGTATGATCCCCAGCCTGCTTCGCGGGTCGCGTCCGGAGGCAGCGTGGGTTCGAACCGAAAGGCACGGAGTCGCACAAGAGATCTCTTTAGAGACGGCGGGCGACAGCATGCCTCCTCCCGCTATAGAGCATGCGCTCCGCATGACCAGTTCATTGGAGATCTCATGAAACTGATAGTTTTTCCGGTGCGATTTCTCGTTGCGGGGGTCCTTCTGGCCGTGAACGCGAACAGCGCACTCGGGCAAGAGAGCACCGCGTATCAAACTGAAAGCGGCGATCCGGAGCTCAAACTAAGTCTGGCGAGAACATTGAAGAACTTTGAGCCCGCCGCCAACGAAGAGTACGAACTAGGGCCCGGAGATGAAATCAGTCTTGATTTTCCTGGGCGGCCGGAGCTAAGTGGCAAGAAAGTAGTGGGTCCGGACGGGCGGATCACACTGTCCCTCGTAGGTCCCATCCATGTCGCGGATAAGACCCGTGCGGAAGTCGCCAAGGAGGTCGCGGACGCCCTTTCTGCCTACTATAAAGATATAACCCTGACGGTTAATGTAGACAGGTACGGCTCGAACCGGATCGTCATTATCGGTAGCGTGCAACATCCCGGCGTCCTCTACTTTGACACCACACCTACATTGCTGGACGTAATCGCCAGGGGCGGCCTGCTTGCCAGCCCGAGCGGCGGAGCGAGCAGTGCGTCGAGCCCGCGCGATGGAATTCCGGAACACTGCGCCATCTATCGCGGCAACGACGAGGTGGTCTGGGTGGATCTGAGGGAGTTGTTACAAAGCGGCAGTTCGATGGCCGACCTGCGCTTGCGTCGAAATGACATCGTTTTCGTTCCAGCGCAACAGGAGGTTTTCGTATCGGTGTTAGGAAGCGTCACGCATCCGGGTGCTATCACGCTCACGTCAGAATCGACGCTGGCGTCTGTTCTTGCCCAAGCAGGAGGCCTTGCCGAAAGTGCATCCGGAAAAATTCAAGTTATCCAACCCTCGACCGGCAAGACTTCGACCGTTTCCTTCAAAAGCATCCTTAAGGATTCATTTGAAGTCAGGCTGCACGCCGGTGACGTGGTTTATGTGCCGGCTAGTGGTTTCTACAAGGCGACCTATGTGATCCAGCGATTAAGCCCGATCGCGAGCATAGGCGCGGTGGCCGCAATCGCGCAATGATATAAATGTTCCGTGGTTACCCGCTTGAGACACACAGGCTGGCGGCAATCAAGCCGGTCCTAGTTATTGAAGTGTTTGCCAAGGTTTCGTTTCTATGCCTATTAAGCAGCTAAGCCAATCCGGATCGTTTCTGCCTGTCACTTCTACGCCGGACTGGATATTGAGGATCGACGTAGTGCGAAGTTTGCGGCTGCACAAAATGCTGGCAGCCTTGATTGCTCTTTTCACGTTAGGGCTCGGGACTGTATTTTTGGCCCGGCATCAGCCTACGTATGAGGCCACCAGCGTAGTCTACGTTTCACCGAATTTTCCGGCCACCCTCAGCACCAGCCAAGAACAGGAATATCCTTATGACTCTTTTATTGAGGAGCAGGTTCACTCGGTCACCGGCGATAACGTGCTGACGGACGCGCTGCGCAAGCTGAAACCGGGAATTTGGCAGTATCCCGGAGAAACTGTGGAGTCGGCCGCCGACCGGCTGCAGCGCCTCCTGACGGCGAAGCGCGACGGTCTCAGCTATCAGGTGAAGATCAGCCTGCAGGGCTCCGATCCTACGCATTTGGCCGAAATCGTCAACGCAGTGACCGACAGCTATCTCGATGGGACAAAGAACGAGGAATTCTACGGCCGGGACAAGCGGTTAGAGGCGCTACGTCAGGAACGTACGCAGGTGCAAGAGGCGTTGACCGAGAATCTCCGTGAGCAAACGCAGATTAGCCAAGCCCTTGGCGTAGCCCAGATATCATCAGGAGGCGCGGATCAGATCGACCTTCAGGTGGGGAAACTACGCACAGACCTATCGGTGGCGCACGAAGAACGAATTCAGGCTGAGGCGAAGCTTTCGGCGCTGGAGAATGGCGTTACGAGTGAACCCAACGGTGCGCTCGACGCCGCCGCGGACGAAATCATCGCTTCGGATCCAAGCCTGCTGGCCTTAAAGGCGTCGATGAGCCAAAAGAAGGCTGTGCTTCTCGACCAGCTCGCCGGGATGACGGCGAATCACCCACTACGCAAGACCACGGAGGAGCAGCTCTCTGAGATTGAGCACGCATTACAGCAGATGCAAGAACAGCTGCGTAAGCATGCGGCAATCAACCTCGAACAAAAGCTGCGCACCGATTTGCTTCGTGCCAGCACGGTCGAGTCCAAATTGCTTTCTGATTTAGAGTCAGATACCAAGCAGGCCACGCAGGCCGCGCCGAGCTTCCAACGGGCGTTAGTGCTGCGAGGCGAGATCACCGCTCTCCAAGCTCGATATGAAGCCTTGGACGAGCGGACAAGAAACCTGGAACTTGAAAGCAAGTCGCCCGGCTCAGTTCATTTGTTTTCGTCGGCGCGAGCCCCGGAAAGTCCACTGCCGAGCGCCGCCAGGTTTGTTTTACCTGCGCTGTTGCCGATCGCTCTACTGGTAGCGACCGGCGGCGTCGTCCTGATCGACTTCCTGGACCGCCGCATTTATACCAACACCGATGTGGAAGAGATCCTGGGTTTCTCGCCGATCGGATCTCTCTTCGATGACCACGATGTCTCCATGCAAATATTCGATGAAGGCACCTTACGGATGGCCGGAGGCATCGATCAGGCTGCGCGTACGGCAGCCGTACGTACGATCGTACTTACCTCAATCAATGCCGGAGCAGGCACCACATCGATCGTAGAAAACCTGGGCAGTGCGTTGGCTAGGTTGGGCAGGAAGACATTGACGATTGACTCCTCTGGAGTTACCCCTCCGATGGCCTACGTGACGCTGAGTCTCGAGCAGTCTGCTCATCGGGTGATGAGCGGCGTGCATGTCAGGAAGGAGGACGTGGATGTTTGGCCTACTACCGACATCACGCAACCATTCTCACCCAGGCTGACACCGCTGACGAACTTAATGGATCAGGCCTTCAAAGACTCAACAATTGAGTACGATATCGTTTTAATCGACACCACGCCCATATTGATCTCGGCGGAGACCGAATACCTGGCCCGCTTTGCCGACGTGACTATATTGGTTTTGGATGCGGGGAAAACTACCCGGTCCCAGTTGGTGCGGACTGCACGCTTATTAGAACGGCTCCATATCCAGGGTATGGCGGTGGTTCTTAATAAAATTCGCTATTCTCGAGCAAACCGGGCATCACGCGATGACGTAAGTGCGTTCGAGGCTCGGATGGAGAAAATCAACCTCAAATGGAACCCGTCCTGGAACAGAGAGGCCGCTCCGGTGGCGCACGAGGACCATGAAGGGGCAGGCACCGAGAATTCAACTTACGCCTGATCAGATTCACTGGTTCGGCCGGTAGTTTGGGCGGATCTCATCGGGGAGGATGTTGGCCACACCCACAATTTCGTAGTTGCAAGGTTTCTAACAAATCCTATGAACGTCTCCGAAACGGTACCAGCACGGCGGATCTTCATGATCCTCTCGCCACGGGCACTGCCCTACGCGAGACACGGTATAAAAAGCCTGCTAATGAATGCTTTGGAGCCGCTTCATTTGCACCTGATCACGGACTCACGTTCAGATAAAGAGCGGCTCATCGAAGAGTTGGCTAGCTATCCTTTGCGTGACCGCCATCGTTGTGAGGTTTTTGCCAAGGCTGAGTTAGACGATTACGAATCCAGGATGTTTGGCCACTACCCTAACCTTCGGCTCTTCCGCGCTGGACATCCGTGCTGGCGGAAAATTACCGATCCCCTTTTACTGAGTAGCGAAGAGAACGAGATGATCCTGCTCGACCCCGATCTCTACTTTCCTAATAGATTCAGCTTCGAGGCGACGCCGTCTCAGGGCTTGCTGCTGATGTGGCAGCCGCCCAGCTGCCTGCTTCCGCACGCGATCGTCGACACTGCGATCCGGAGCGGAATCGCGCTGGCACACCATGTAGATATCGGGGTGGCACATTGGCGCGCACAAATCGATCTTGAGTGGGTAGAGTGGCTTTTGGGCCAGTTGGGTATAGCTGACCACCCCAATGCCAGGGGCAGCATGCATATAGAGGCGATCGTTTGGGCAGCAATCGCAATGCGTGTCGGCGGTGGATATCTGCCGTTGGAACACTGGCATTGCTGGCGGCGCAGCCAGCGGGTCCGTTTACTCCGCAAACTGGGTGTTCCCGGACCCCAGCTACTGCGTAGTGAGCCTTTTGCAACGGTCAAGTGCTTTCATGCAGGGGGAGAAGCGAAATACTGGTTGGACGAGGCGTCCCGCCGGAGTTGGCTGGACTCCGACAACACGCTGGACCAACCAGGTATTGTCTTACCCTTTGTAGAGTTGACGCCGGGCACATATCGCCGGGGACAGACGGTAAAATCCTGGCTTAAGCGATTCGGATATTACAGTCTCTTCCCTAGTGGCGCTTTGCAGTAGGCCGCATGGGAACCAGAGATCAAGAGCCAATTCGAGTTTGTATCGTGGCCGAAAACGCGTCCTTTCGATTCGGCGGCGAAGCTTCGCTCCCTTTGCACTATTATTCTCGTCTCAGGGCACGAGGAGTGGAAGCCTGGCTTATCGTGCACGGAAGGACTCGGGAGGAACTCGAAGCGCTCTTCCCGGACAACGCGGGGAGAATCCGCTTTATCCCCGACAGATGGTTCCACAAACTGCTTTGGCGCCTGAGCACGTATTTGCCACGGCGAGTTTCGCAGGCAACGTTGGGGACAGTGATGGTGCTGGTGAACCAATGGATCCAGCGGCAGATGGTGCGGGACATAATCGCCAAGGATCGTGTGAATGTCGTCCACCAACCTATCCCTGTCTCTCCCCGCGCTCCGTCGCTGATTTGCAAGCTCGGAGTTCCGGTAGTTATGGGGCCGATGAACGGAGGAATGGATTATCCTGAAGCGTTTCGCCGGGTTGAATCCTGGGCCACACGAACGTCGGTTGCCTTAGGACGGGGGTGCGCGAACTGGATCAACCAGGCGATCCCGGGAAAGAAGCAGGCCAGTTTCTTGCTGGTATCGAACCAGCGGACACGGCTCGCGTTGCCTTCCTGCATCCAGGGTGAGGTGGTTGATATCCCTGAGAATGGGGTGGAGCTGGAGCTTTGGTCGGTGCCATCTGATAAGGTTGCCGGTCAGCATCCGCCCCGGTTTCTTTTCATGGGTCGCCTGATCGACTGGAAGCGCCTCGATTGGGCCATTCAGGCGTTGGCGAACGTCCCTGGCGCATACCTTGACGTTATCGGTGACGGGCCCATGCGCACAGAGTGGATGCGGCTGGCCGCCAGCCTCGACCTGGGCGATCGAGTTTGCTTTCACGGCTGGATGGCTCAGCAGGATTGCGCCTTATACCTATGGTCAGCTACTGCCCTGCTTCTACCAAGCATTTATGAGTGCGGGGGCGCAGTGGTACTGGAGGCGATGGCCACGGGCACGCCGGTCATCGCCGTCGCATGGGGAGGACCACGCGATTACCTCGATGAGACTTGCGGAATGCTGATTCCGCCCCGGAGCGCAGCGGCCGTGGTAGACGGCTTTACCCAGGGGATGAAGAAGTTGATCGAGGATCCCCGGCTTTGTTTCAGGCTTGGCGCTGCAGCCCGGCGCAAAGTTGAAGCGGCGTTCAATTGGGAGGATAAGGTCGATCGCGTGGTTGAGATATACCAGGCTGCTATCGATCGGGCTTCG
>Ga0302325_10024493_pt1 | contig 12549 bp, 8 predicted proteins | sample Palsa_T0_2_FD_201948 | JGI IMG/M metagenome (GOLD analysis project Ga0302325, IMG submission 201948) | Peat permafrost microbial communities from Stordalen Mire near Abisko, Sweden - Palsa_T0_2 | ecosystem: Environmental > Terrestrial > Soil > Palsa > Peat permafrost | place: Sweden: Abisko...
CCCGCGGCCGCGATGCTCCGGATGCGTGCACACCGCTGAAATTTCGGTGTAGCCCGGAAACTTCATGCGCTCGCCGGCCATCGCGATCAGGCGGCCGTCGCTGCGAACGCCGAGATACTCGCCGAGCAAAACAGTGCGCGCAGCGAACGGCCCGGGCTCGGTCAATTTCGCCAGCGCCATCATCTCGGGCGCGTCGGCTTCGGTCAGCTTGAAAAACTCAACGTCCCCCGCACTGATCTCGTGCTTGTCATAGACGAATTGCTCGAGCGGCCTGTGCACGACCTCGACAAGGTCGCCGCTTGCCGCAGTCGGCTCGGCGCCGAACAGTCCGACGGCCTCGCCCGGCTGCATCAGCGCGCTCAAGGCGGCGAAGCACGGCGCGGAGACTTCACGCAAAGCCGAGAGAGGCGAATATTCCGGCCGATAACGCCGCGCGAGATCGTTGCCGACCGCAAACGCCGCGTGCGATGACGTCAGCGCCGACCACGGCGGACGATCAAGCGGATTTGCATCGAGGTGCATGGCCGGCTCGCCACATTCAGCGCGAGAGCAGAACCGCTAACAAAAGATACCGTCGTCATAAAACGGTATGTAACCGCGTCCCCGCATGCAGCCAACGAAGCTAGAAATCCAAGGCCTTTCATTGCCTGAGAAATGCAAGGCGAACGCGGCTTCTCGGCAAGCGGTCCTGACCTGATGATAGCGAGTCAAATCCATCGGCCGACCGCCAGACCGCGACCAGGCACGCGGCTCTGAAAGGCAGCCGGCATCGGCTGTCGAACAAAAGACCAGAACCGAAAAAAGACCGAGCAGACAACGGCGCATGGCTGAGCAATTTACCGCGCACGGCTCGATGCGACAAGCAGAGGTGAAATTCCAATCCTCCGGTGATGATGATCGCCGAAAAGCTCTCGGCCTCGCTACGGGCAGGGTGATCGTTCTGGAGTACCGCAACGATCCGTCAAAGAATCATCCGAGTGCTGCGACGTTCCAGAAAAGCCGCGTCGCACGAAACGCCCTACTTCATTGCAGAAAATCCAAACCGTTTGACTTCGCGACCGCGACGGCAATAACCGCACCCAATCTCGCTCTTAAAGGACGCTTTTTGGGAGGGTACTCCCTGGAGGCGGAGCGAGTGCGGTGCCCGCGGGCGGAAGGATACGGTCCGCACCCGGGCGGCTCGGGCATCATGCCTGCCGGCACACTAGTGTCCCGATTCCGAAGTTCGCATGATTATGCGGCGCCCTGGTTTGCGAACTTCGGAATCAAAGGGACACTGGCAATGTATCGATCTAGTGTGGCTTTGGTTCAGAAGTCCGCATGACGAGTGTGCGGCAAAAATGATGCGGACTTCTGAACCGCCACACTATGCCGGCGCGCGAGGTGCTTCGCTGTGACCGAGGCGGCGTCGGCGGCAAGTCCGCAGCGTTTGGCGCCGTTTTCGGGAAGCCTGGCCCGACGCTGAGCCTTCGGGACGAAAGTCCCGCTGGTGAGAACTGCGGTGGAACGCCGGCAGGCGAGCGCGCCCGCAAGCGGAGGGCGGCGCAAGCCGCCTTTCTCCGTGGCGCGTCCCGCACGCCGCTTGCGTGCGGGCAACAAACCTTGCGTCTGCCGGCGTTCCGCTTCCTTTTTTGCCGGAAGCGAGTCGATAAGAGGCGTTTCGTAGACGAAACAGCTTTTACCGCTCCGCTCCAATTTGTTTCGTCGCTTGGTTGTTTGTCGTCAGCAAAAACTCGGGCGCGAAAACCCGTGCCGCGAGAGCGGTATGGCGCGCGAGTTCTTGCCGGAGGCGCCGATTTGACGGCATGTGACGGTTTGACAACGCTTTCCACAGCCCCATGACGCCCGCGAATCGCCTAAGTAGCGCCTCATTCCGGCCTTGGCCGTTTGTGGCAATGGTGAGGTGGTCAGAGGGGGTGCTGCGCCGTTTCGGCGACCAGTATCGGGCTGATGGTGGGGACTTTCACAGCCGCCGCAGAGGAGCGGCCACCGCCGGCGATCGCCTGCGGCGGCGCCATAATCGCACGCGGCACCGCGACGCGGGTGCTCGACGGCCGCGGCTTTGTGCTCGCGGATGGGCGCGAAGTGCGCCTTTCCGGCATTGAAGTTCCGCCATTGCCGCTGCCCGACCGGCCGGACCCGGCCGCGGGCGGCGGCGAAGCGGCGAGGCAAGCCCTGGCCGCAAAGTTTGCCGGCAGCGAAATCGTGCTCCGCCAAGCCGAGGCGCAGCCGACCGACCGCTACGGCCGGCTGGTCGGCTATGGGTTCCGGACCGGTCCGGACGGCGAAATTCTCCTGCAATCAGAGCTTCTAGCGGCCGGTTTTGCCCGAGTCGCGACCCGGGCCGGCGACCGCGCCTGTGCCATGGAGCTATTAAGCCGGGAAAACGGCGCTCGCCGCGGCAAGCTTGGCCTTTGGGCCGGTCCGTACTATGAATCGCTTGACGCCGAACACCCCGCCGAGGTGCTGGCCCAGCGCGGCCGGTTTGCGCTGGTTGAGGGCAAGGTCGTCTCGGTACGTGAGAGCGGGCCCATTATCTACGTCAATTTCGGGCGACATTGGGCGACCGACTTCACTGTTACGATCTTGAAGCGAAATGCGCGTAGCTTTTTGGCGGCGGGGCTTGAGCCGAGAAAACTCGCTGACCGGCGCGTACTGGTACGAGGGTGGATCGAGGAGCGCGGCGGGCCGCAGATCGAGGCCTCGCGCCCCGAACAGATCGAGTTCATCGAGGGTGATAAGTAGACGGACCATTGCGCGGGCGAAGCCGCGACCAGGTCGACGAACGAACGGACGACGTAAGTGACGATGCAGCGCTTCTTAAAGACGGCACGCGCGGGCCTTGCGCCCGCCGCGCTTGCCGTGCTCGCGCTCGTCGTTGCGGCCTGCTCGGCGACGCCGCCGTCGCTCACCCCGCAAGCCGCGCTGCCGAGCGCACCGAAATCCGCCGACGTGTCCGACATGTCGCCCGCGGTGCTGCACGAGCATCAGCGCATTCTCGGCGCCTATGGCGGCATCTACAACGATCCTAAGCTCCAGGGCCTCTTGGAGAAGACCGTCGACCGGCTCGTCAGCGCGTCGGAACATCCCGATCTGCGCTACAAGGTCGTCATCCTCAACTCGCAGTCGATCAACGCGTTCGCGTTGCCGAGCGGCCAGCTTTACGTCACCCGCGGGCTGATCGCGCTCGCCAATGACGAATCCGAGCTGGCCTCGGTGCTGGCGCACGAAATGGGTCACGTGATTGCGCGCCATGCCGCGATCCGCGAAGAGCAAGCGCGCCAGGCCGCTCTGGTCGGACGCGTCGTCACCGACGTCATCAGCGATCCGGAAGTGGGCGCTCTCGCGCTCGCCAAATCGAAGCTTGCGCTGGCAAGCTTCTCCCGGGCGCAAGAATTCGAGGCCGACGCCATCGGCATCGGCGTTGCCTCGCGCGCCGGCTACGATCCGTACGGCGCGGTGCGCTTCCTCACCTCCATGGAGCACAATTCGGAGCTAAAGCCGCGGCAAAGCGGCAACACCCCGATCGATCCGCGGGCGCCCGACTTCTTGTCGTCGCATCCGGCGACGCCCGAGCGCGTCACCAATGCCATCGCCAACGCGCGCCAATATCCGGCGCCGGCGGCGACGACTTCGAGCACGCCCGGCGGCGGCGCCAAGGAAGCTTATCTCTCCGGCATTGACGGCATCGTCTTCGGTGAGGATCCGAGCGAGGGTTTCGTGCGCGGGCGCCGCTTCCTGCATCCGCGGCTTGGCTTTACCTTCACCGCACCCGAGGGTTTCGCGCTTGAGAACACCGCGCAGGCCGTGCTCGGCGTCAAGCAAGGCGGCGGCGAGGCGCTCCGCCTCGACGTCGTGCGCGTGCCCGCCGAGCAGACGCTCGCCGAATACCTGACTTCGGGCTGGATCGAAAACATCGACGCCGCGACCGTCGAGGACGTCACCATCAATGGCTTTCCCGCCGCCACCGCTGCCGCCAAAGGCGATCAGTGGGATTTCCGCCTCTACGCCGTCCGCTTCGGCAGCGACGTGTATCGCTTCATCTTCGCCGCCAAGCACCGCACGCCGGAAACCGACCACATTTTCCGCGACTCCATCGGTACGTTCCGCCGCATGAGCCTCGCCGAGATCGAGGACGCGCGGCCGCTGCGGCTGCAAATCGTGACGGTCGGGCCGAACGATACTCCGGAGAAGCTCGCGACCCGCATGGCGGTCGCCGACCGGCCGCTGGAGCGCTTTCGTGTGCTCAACGGATTGGAGCCGGGCGAGCGGCTCAAATCCGGCAGCGAAGTCAAGATCGTCGTCGAATAGGCCCTTACCGGCCGCTTAGCGCTATTGCCGCTTTGTATGCATTAACCCGCACGCGTCGAGCGGATCAGCTGCTCGATGGCGTCCCCGGCCGATGCGATCTCCGGCAGCGGGAAAAAGGCGGCGACGTAACGGTCCGGACGGAGCAAATAAAGACCGGCCGGCTGGCCGACGAGCAGGCGGGCGAGCTCGCCGCGAAAATCGCGCGCCGCAATCGCGGGCGGCGCGACGGCGCTGGCGTCCTCCTTGTCGAGGACCGCGACCGCGCGAAGCTTAAGCGTCGTTTCCGCGTTGGCCGGACTGTGGCTTAGCGTTTGCGCCGAAACACCAGGCGGCGCTACGAGCACAAAGCCGTCGCCGAGCACGTCGTCGAGAAGCTTCACGCCGGCGCCGGTCATGACCAGCGCCTGCGGAAACAGCCGTCCGAGCAGCGAATCTTTGGGCGCGGATTTTTGCGGCAAGAGAAAACCGCGATGAAAGCGCGGCTTCGGTTTGTATTTCATTTCGGCAAAGTAGGCGCGCGCGGCCGGATAAAGCGCGAGCGCCCGGAAGAACGTCTGCACAGCCAACGCGGCAAGACGGCTGCGCGGCATCATCACTCGGCCCATGCGAATGGCGAGCTGCGTCATCGCCGCCGCATGATCGCGCCGCTCCATCTCGTAGCTATCGAGCAGGCCGTCACCGAGGCGACCGGACACGACGGCGGCAAGTTTCCAGGCGAGATTGTGCGCGTCGCGCACGCCGCTGTTCATGCCCTGGCCGGCAAAAGGCGGCATCAGATGCGCGGCATCGCCGGCAAGAAAAACCCGGCCGGCGCGCCAGCGGTCGGCCATGCGAGCATGAAAGGTATAGACCACCTTGCGCCTCAGCACCGCCTTCTCGTCGCTGCCGTAAAGCCGCAGCAGCTTGTTGACATGATCGGGCGCCAGCACCGCGTCGTCCTCTTCGCCGTCGTGCAGCATGAGTTCGAAGCGGCGGGTGCCGTTCGGACCGGGCAGCGACAGGCACGGCCGCGCCGGATTGCAATACACTTTGGTGTCGTGCGTCGGATCGGTTGTTTGCTCGACATCGACGATCAGCCAGCGCTCGCGGAAGGTCGAGCCGTGCATCTCGATGCCGAGCCGCTGGCGCACAAAGCTGCGGCTGCCGTCGCAGCCGATAAGATAGTCGCAGGTCAGATCGAGCGGCGTGCCGGATTTTTCTACCCGCAAGCTGACCGTCGCCGCCGATGCCGAGAATTCGAGCAGCTCGGTTTCGAAGTAGGCCGTCACGCTGCTGTAACGGGCGAGATTTTCCCGCAGCAAATGCTCCAGTACCGGCTGGCGGAACGCGTTGCGCCGCGGAAAGCCGTATTCCAGCGTCGTCGGCTTGACCTTGAGGAAGCGCCGTCCGCCCGGCGAGAAATACTCCGAGCCGTAGCCGAGCACGATGTGCGGCACCAATTCGTTGATCACCCCGACCGCCTGCATGGTGCGCAGCGATTCGTCGTCGATCGACACCGCGCGCGGCTCTTCGACCGTCTGCGCGTTGCGTTCGATGATCAGGACGTCAATGCCATAGCGCCCGAGCAAGCCGGCCAGTGTCAGGCCGGTCGGGCCGGCGCCGAGGATAATGATTGGCCAGTGGGTGCGGGTATTCATGTTGGCGATTGCGGGCGCAAGTTATCATGATGGCCGGTAGGCGCCGATCATTTCTTGCGTCGGGAGCGGCGGCGCTGCGACTTTACCTCACATGCCTGGCAGCGGCAGCCGGCCTTCTTGAAGTAGTAGTCGAAGTAGTCTTCGCCGTAATCGAACGTGATCTCATCCCCCGGTTCGATCGGTTGCGTTGCCACCAGCACCATCCTGCCTTTTCGCAACACCGGCTCGGTATTCGGCTTGCAGGAATGGTTCGCATAGCGACCCAAATTCCGCCGGGTCGAACCGTCAATCGTCCATCTGCTGTTGACCTCGAACAGATATTTCGGATCGCCAAGGCGCTCGCGGCGCCGCGCTTCTTCGGTCGTGATCCATTTTCCGGAATAGGTGACGACGTATTGTTTTTTGGCGATCGGCCGAACCGCAAACAAGCCAAGCCCGGTGCGCGATCGGCCGACACGGAAACCGCGAGATGGCATGAGTGCTGCTTAATTACCGAGTTTAGCGACCCGCTTCGACGTCCCGCTCATCGACCGCGAATCAATCCCAACTTCTTCCTTATTTGGATATTACTGACAGTCAATCCTCCGGCAGTTGTCGCGCAAGCTCTTCAAATATTGATGGCGCGCTTGGCGACCGCCATCGCTGCTTCCTTGACCGCTTCGCTCAGCGTCGGATGGGCGTGGCAGGTGCGGGCGATGTCTTCCGCCGCGGCGCCGAATTCCATGGCAATCGCTGCTTCCGCGATCATGGTCTCGGCGTCGGGCCCGAGGATGTGGATGCCAAGCACACGATCGGTCTTGGCGTCGGCGAGGATTTTGACGAAGCCGTCGGTCGCGAGATTGGCACGCGCCCGCGCGTTGGCGGTGAAAGGAAATTTGCCGATGTTGTAGGCCACGCCGGCGCCTTTCAGCTCCTCCTCGGTTTTGCCGACCGAGGCGATTTCCGGCTTGGTGTAAACGACGTTCGGAATCACGTCGTAGTTCACGTGTCCCGCTTGTCCGGCAATGATCTCGGCGGCGGCGACACCTTCCTCTTCCGCTTTGTGCGCGAGCATCGGCCCGGCGACCGCGTCGCCGATGGCGTAAATGCCGGCGACGTTGGTGCGGAAATGCGAATCAATGACGACGCGGCCGCGGTTGTCTTTCTTCACGCCGACGGCTTCGAGGCCAAGGCCGTCGGTGTAGGGCGCGCGGCCGATGGCGACCAGGACGACGTCGGCCTCAAGCGTTTCAGCCGCGCCGCCGGCCGCCGGCTCGACCTTGACCTTGAGCGTCTTGCCGGAGGTGTCGATGCCGGTGACTTTGGAGGACAGCTTGAATGCAACCCCCTGCTTTTGCTGCAAGCGGTGGAACGCCCGCGCCACCTCGCCGTCAATGCCGGGCAGGACATGATCGAGAAATTCAACAACGGTCACCTGCGCCCCAAGCCGCCGCCACACCGAGCCGAGCTCCATGCCGATAATGCCCGCGCCGACGACGACGAGCTTTTGCGGCACTTGCGTCAGATCGAGCGCGCCGGTCGAAGAGACAACGCGCTGCTCGTCGATGGCGATGCCGTTCAAGCGCGCGACGTCCGAGCCGGTGGCGATGATAATATTTCTTGTCTCGACCGTCTGCGTCTTGCCGTCGTCCGCTTTCACTTCGATCTTGCCGGGAGCAGTGATACGGCCGATGCCGTGAAAGGCGTCGATCTTGTTCTTCTTGAACAAGAACGCGACGCCGTTGACATTGGCATCGACGTTGCCTTGTTTGTATTTGAGCAAGGCGGCGAGATCGACGGTGGGCTTGCCGACCTTAATTCCCATCTTGCCGAAATTTTCGCCCGCTTCCTCGTACAATTCCGAGGCGTGCAGCAGGGCCTTCGACGGAATGCAGCCGATGTTGAGGCAAGTGCCGCCGAAGGTGGCGTTTTTCTCGACCACTGCGGTTTTCAAGCCAAGTTGCGCGGCGCGGATGGCGCACTCATAGCCGCCGGGGCCGGTGCCGATGACAATGACGTCGTAGGGCATGGAACAGCTACCTATTCATCGTCAGAGACAAACCTACAAATCCAGCACCAACCTCGCCGGCTCTTCCAGCGATTCCTTCACCCGCACCAGGAAGGTCACCGCTTCGCGGCCGTCGACCAGGCGATGGTCGTAGGACAAGGCGAGATACATCATCGGCCGCGCTTCGATCTTGCCGGCAACGACCATCGGCCGTTCCTGGATCTTGTGCATGCCCAGAATGCCGGATTGCGGCGCGTTAAGGATCGGCGTCGACATCAGCGAACCGTAAATGCCGCCATTGGTGATGGTGAAGGTGCCGCCCTGCAATTCCTCGATCTTGAGCGAGCCGTCGCGGGCACGGCGGCCGAAATCCGATATCGTCTTCTCGATCTCGGCGATCGATTTTTGATCGGCGTCGCGCACCACCGGCACGACCAGTCCGCGCTCGGTGCCGACGGCAATGCCGATGTGATAATAGTTCTTGTAGACGATATCGGCGCCGTCGATCTCGGCATTCACCGCCGGAATTTCCTTAAGCGCCTGCACGCAGGCGCGAACGAAAAAGCCCATGAAGCCGAGCTTGGCGCCGTGCTTCTTCTCGAACAGCTCGCGATACTGGCTGCGCAGCGCCATGACGTGCGTCATGTCGACCTCGTTGAAGGTCGTGAGCATGGCGGCGGTGTTCTGCGCGTCCTTGAGCCGCCGTGCGATGGTCTGACGGAGCCGCGTCATCCGCACCCGCTCCTCGCGAGCGGCGTCGTCGGGCGGCGACGGCGCGCGCGCCTGCACCGCGGCGGCAGGCGCGGCAACGGGCGTCGGTTGCGCCGCTGCGCGTTCGATGGCCGCGAGCATGTCGCCCTTGGTGACGCGGCCGTCCTTGCCGGTGCCGGGCACCGTGGAGGCATCCACGCCGGTTTCGGCGGCGATCTTGCGCACCGAAGGCGCCAAGGGTGCGTCGGCTGCTTTCGATGGAGCCGGAGCTGGCGCGGCTGGGGCTTGCCGGGGCGCGATCGGTTCAGGTCCGGCGCCGATTGGTTTGGTCGTCTCGGTCTTTTGCTCCGGCCGCCCGGTTGGCACCGCGCCCGCGCCTTCCTTGATCGAGCCAAGCAGCGCGCCGACCGCGACGGTGTCGCCATCCTTAACCGCAACTTCGGCGAGCACGCCGGCCGCCGGCGCCGGCACTTCGATGGTGACCTTGTCGGTCTCCAGTTCGACCAGCGGCTCATCGACCGCGACCGCGTCGCCCGCCTTCTTGAACCACTTGCCGATGGTCGCTTCGGTCACCGATTCGCCGAGCGTGGGTACGCGAATCTCCGCCATAGGTCCGTTCCTTATTCGCACCGCACCGACGAGACGCAGCGCACGACAGCGGAGGGAAACCTTTTTTGTCGCCCGGTGGCTGTCCTGCGCCGTCCGCTATCCGAGCGCGTCTTCGAGAAACTTCGCCTGTTGCGCCAAATGCAGCGACATCTGGCCCACCGCCGTCGACGCCGAAGCCGGCCGGCCGGCGTAACGCGCGCGCCGGTGCTTGGCTCCGATCTGGTTCAAAACCCACTCCAAAAAGATATCGACAAAAACCCAACCGCCCATGTTGCGCGGCTCTTCCTGGCACCAAACGATCTCGGCCTGCTTGAAGCGCGACAGCTCGAGCATCAGCGCCTTGGTCGGGAACGGGTAAAGCTGCTCGATGCGCAGCAGATAAACGTCGTCAATTCCGCGCTTTTCGCGTTCTTCAAAGAGATCAAAATAGACCTTGCCGGAGCTTATCACGACACGGCGGATTTGAGCGTCGGGGACAAGCTTGATCTTTTCGTCCGGGTTGTTTTGCGCGTCGTCCCAGAGCAACCGATGGAACGAGGTGTCTGGGCCCATCTCGTCAAGCCGCGACACCGCGCGCTTGTGGCGCAACAGCGATTTCGGCGTCATCAGAATGAGCGGTTTGCGGAAATCGCGCTTAAGCTGGCGGCGCAGGATGTGAAAATAGTTCGCCGGCGTCGTGCAATTGGCGACCTGCATATTGTCTTCGGCGCACATCTGCAGGAAGCGCTCGAGCCGTGCCGAGGAATGTTCCGGCCCCTGCCCTTCGTAGCCGTGCGGCAAAAGGCAAACCAGCCCCGACATGCGCAGCCATTTGCGTTCGCCCGACGAAATGAACTGATCGAACAGTACCTGCGCGCCGTTGGCGAAATCGCCGAACTGCGCTTCCCACAAGGTCAGCGCATTGGGCTCGGCGAGCGAGTAGCCGTACTCGAAGCCGAGCACGGCTTCTTCGGACAGCATCGAGTTGATGACCTCGAAGCGCGCCTGATCGTCGCTCAAATGATTGAACGGCGTGTAGTACTCGCCGTTCTCCTGATCGACCAGAACGGAGTGGCGCTGCGAAAAGGTGCCGCGCTCGCTGTCTTGCCCAGAGAGCCGCACCCGGTAACCGTCAAGCAACAGCGAGCAGTATGCCAGGGCTTCGGCCGTGGCCCAATCGACGCCGGCGCCAGACTCGATCGATTTGCGGCGATTCTCGAAGAACCGGTTGAGGGTGCGATGCAGATGGAAGCCGGCCGGCAGTGTCGTTATCTTCTGGCCGATCTCCTTGAGCTCGCCGATTTCGACGCCGGTTCTGCCGCGCCGCGGATCGTCCGCATCGCCTCCGGTCTTGTAGCCAGACCAGCGGCCGTCGAGCCAATCGGCCTTGTTGGCGCGATAGCCTTGCGCCGCTTCGAGTTCGTCGTCGAGCCGATGCCGCCAATCGGCTTTCATCTTCTCGACTTCGCCGGAAGTGATCAGACCCTCGCCGATGAGTTTCTTGCCGTAGATTTCCAGCGTCGTCGGATGGGCCGCGATCGCCTTGTACATCAGCGGCTGGGTGAACGACGGCTCATCGCCTTCGTTGTGGCCGTGCCGGCGATAACAGAACATGTCGATGACGACCGGCTTCTGGAATTTCTGCCGAAACTCGGTCGCCACCTTGGCCGCGTAAACCACCGCTTCGGGATCGTCGCCGTTGACGTGAAAGATCGGCGCCTCGATCATTTTGGCGACGTCGGACGGATAAGGCGAAGAGCGCGAGTTTCGCGGGCTGGTGGTGAACCCGATCTGATTATTGACGATGTAATGCACCGAACCGCCAGTGCGATGGCCGCGCAGCCCGGACAACCCGAAACACTCGGCGACCACACCTTGGCCGGCAAACGACGCATCGCCGTGAATGAGCAGCGGCATCACCATGGTGCGGTCTTGCGGGGTGGCGCCGAGTTGATCTTGCTTGGCGCGCACTTTGCCGAGCACCACCGGGTCGACGATTTCCAGATGCGACGGATTGGCGGTAAGCGACAAATGCACCTTGTTTTGGTCGAACTCGCGGTCGGACGAGGCGCCGAGGTGATACTTCACGTCGCCGGAGCCATCGATTTCGTTGGGTGTCGACGAGCCGCCTTTGAACTCGTTGAAGATGGCGCGATGCGGCTTGCCCATCACCTGCGCCAGCACGTTGAGCCGGCCGCGATGCGGCATGCCGATCACGATCTGCCGCACGCCGAGCGCGCCGCCGCGCTTGATGATCTGCTCGAGGGCGGGAATCATCGACTCGCCGCCATCGAGACCGAAGCGCTTCGTGCCGGTGAATTTGACGTCGCAGAACTTCTCGAAACCCTCGGTTTCTACGAGCTTGTTGAGAATGGCGCGCTTGCCTTCCGGGGTGAAGCTGATCTCCTTGTCGGGCCCTTCGATGCGTTCCTGAATCCAGGCCTTCTGCGCGCCGTCGGAAATGTGCAGAAACTCAACGCCCAGTGTCTGACAATAGGTGCGCCGGAGAATGGCGACGACTTGGCGGATGGTGCCGAATTCGAGGCCGAGCACTTTGTCGAGAAAGATCGGCCGGTCCAGATCGGCGTCGGTAAAGCCGTAGGTCGAGGGATCGAGCTCTTGCTCCGCCGGCTGCTGCTGCAGATGCAGCGGATCGAGATCGGCGTGAAAATGTCCGCGCGCCCGATAGGCGCGGATCAACATCAGCGCGCGGATGGAATCGCGCGTCGCGCGTTCGACGTCGGCGGCCGAAAGCTCAACGCCGGTTCTCTGCGCCTGCGCCTTGACCTTGCCGCCGAGGCTTTTGCCGATTTCGCTCCAGTCGCCGTCGAGCGCCGCCGTAAGCTCGTCGCGCGCAGCGCCCGGCCAGTCCGGCCGCTGCCACGACGGTCCGTGCGCGTTCGCGGCAACCTCGCGCGCGTCGTCCTTGAGGTCGCGGAAAAACGCCTGCCATTCGGCATCGAGCGCTGCCGGGTCCGTCTCGTAACGCGCGTAAAGGTCCTCAATGTACGAGGCGTTGCCTCCGTAAAGGAAAGAGGTCCGGGCGAAAGCGGCGTTCGCATCCTGGCGAGACATGGTGGTTCCTAGGTGAAAGCGACAAACCAGCGATGGCGCGGCGCGCCAACCAACCCGCCCATCCCCGGCTGGGCGTTGACCCTACATATTTAATGCGGCAGTGCGGCAACTGAAAGACTGAAGAAGTGAATCATCATTTCCATACTTCAGCGAGGGTCTTACCTAACCGCGCCGGCGATGCCGAAACGGTAACCCCCGCCGCCGTCATCGCCTCGATCTTGGATTCGGCCCCGCCCTTGC
>Ga0302325_10024495_pt1 | contig 12549 bp, 5 predicted proteins | sample Palsa_T0_2_FD_201948 | JGI IMG/M metagenome (GOLD analysis project Ga0302325, IMG submission 201948) | Peat permafrost microbial communities from Stordalen Mire near Abisko, Sweden - Palsa_T0_2 | ecosystem: Environmental > Terrestrial > Soil > Palsa > Peat permafrost | place: Sweden: Abisko...
GGGGTCGGGGTCGAGGTCGAGGTCGAGGTCGAGGTCGGGGTCGGGGTCGAGGTCGAGGTCGGGGTCGGGGTCGACATCGCGGCCGATGCCGTTGAACGAGCCATGTGCGAACGCGCGAACATGGCGCCGCCCAGGAGCAAGGCCGCGAGCGATACCCCCGCGACGACCGCAATCACGCCGCCCCGCCGCGCGCTCGGGGGCTCTTCGTCCACCTCGAACGGGCTGGCTTGGGGCGCGAACGGCCGCTGGCTCATGGGCACGGGCGAGGGCACCATCAGGCCGGCAGGGGTTGCCGTGCTGGGTCGATCTGTGGTGGGCGGCGGGGGAGGGGGAGGCTCGCTGGGGCGCTGGGGCCGCATGGACTCGGCCATCTTTGCGAGCTCCTTGAGCTCACGTCTCATGCTTTCGCGCTCCGACATCGCGCAGCCTCCGCTCCTACGCATCTTACCCCGCGGGCGCGTCCCGCGCGCGTGGCTTTTGGCGGAGGGCAACCAAACGCCAGGTTGGCTGGGGCGATTTGACAAGAGGGTCGCCTGGGTGGCTACTGCATCCACTGCCTTGGCGACGGCCGTTCAGCCTCCCGTACGCGTGCCCGACGACGACGATCTCGAGGAGCTCCCCCCGCTCGACGGCGACTCCGTCGACGGGGCCGACGATCGACCGGATGCGGAGGACGAAGCACTGCCCGGCTCGACGACCCAGGACGGCGACCTGGACGACACGACCGGCGAAGACGATCCCGCGGACGCCAGCGAGCTCGATGTCGACGAGGGCGAGGCCCGGTGGTTGGGCGAACCCCAGGACGCCGGGGACCTGGACCTCGGCAACGACGAGGTCCTCGAGATCCGGGACGAGGGCGCCTCCTTCGTCGAGACCGAGGAACACAGCGCTCTGGGCGGCGATCTCGGTCTCGAGGACGTGCCCGAGGTTTCCGGGCTCGACTCGGGCGAGGAGGGCCCTGTCGACGCGGACGAAGACCTTCGAGACGAGGATCTGCCATCCCTGGACTCCGACGACGAGGGCGAAACCGTCGACGCCGGCCTCGTCGACGACCCGTTCGCGATCGAGCAACCCCTGGGGCTCCTGTGGGCCGCGCAGCCGTTCCGGAGGGTGGGCGCGCCGGTCGCGCTCATCTCGGCAACGGCGGTCGCTTGCACGTCCCTTGGAGCGCTCGTTGCGGGGCGCGCAGGGTCGGGAAGTTTCGAGCTCTTGCAGCTCGATCTCGAAGGCGGGTCGCGAACTGTATCCGGCACGGGATTGCACGGGGCGGAAGTCAGCGCGCTGGCGGTGGAGGAGGAGGTCGTCGCCGCGGTGCTCGGCGATGGGCGCGTCCTTGTCTCGCGCGACGGCGGCACCCACTTCAAGCCTCCGGTCGACGGCCTTGTGGGCACCCACGCCGTCCTTGCGCGCGGAGCGATCTGGGTCCGAACCTCGGCCCGGGGCCTCGCGGTATCGGTGGGAGGCGGCCCCTTCCAGCGGCGCTCGGTGACGGGTGCCGTGGCGGCGCTCTCGGGCGACGGCGAGTCCGGGCTGCTGGCGCTGATGGTCGATGGCGCCGGGGTTCCGGTTGCCCTTCTTCGCGGTCGCCCGGACGGCTCGATCGACTCTCAGCCCGTTTTGGCGCCAGAGGCGTGCGGTCCCGAGCTCGTCGCCGCGCGAGGCGCCTTCGTCGCATACCCGGGGCGCCGCGGGGTCGTGCGCCTGGGCGGGGACGGGCTTTGGCGCACCATCCCGTGGGAAGGTTCCGTGACGGCGCTCGCGTTCGTGGACGACAAGGGCAGCCTCGTCGCGGCGACCTACTCGGACTCCGACGACACGACGGCGCTGGTGAACCTCGGCGAGTCCGGAAAAGCGTCCGTCGCCGCGCGTCTGGGCCCGGGGCGAAGCGACGGCGAACTCGACGGCCGCGCCCTCTCGCTGGCCTGCGACGGAGCTCGCGGCGTCATCTGGGTGGCGGGCGGCTTCGGTGTCGCGGCGTTCGCCATCCGATAGGTCGGGGCTCGAGATCGATACCGGCTCCTCGCTCGGGCGTACCAGAAAGGCGTGTCCGCGCTTCCCGAGCTTCGCCTGGCTGATCTTCTCACGCTGCTTGCCGTGCAGCGCACCGGTTCAATCTCGGGTGCGGCGCGCGAGCTCCGGGTCACGCCGTCTCAGGTCAGCAAGGCCATCGTACGCCTCGAGCGGCATTTTGGGGTCCGCCTGCTCTGTCGCGGGGCTCGTGGCGTCTCGCCGACCGCCGCCGGACGCGAGATTCTCCCGCGGGTGGCGAAGGCGGTCGCCGAGTTGAGCGCCACAGCCATCGTGCGTCACCAGGGCGTCGCCCCCTCGCTCGAGCTGACGATAGCCGGGCCCTCGTACCTCGTATCCCGGGTCCTGCCGGCGGTCGTGGCGGTGCTTCCGGGAGCACGCGTGCGCGTTCTCGAGCTCGTTCCGGCGCACTTGCGCGCGTTCATCGCCGAGAACCTGTTCGACGCGGCCGTCGTCCCCGGCGGAATCGACAATCTTCCCGGGGCATGGACGGGCGATGCCGCAGGCTCTTGCCGCAGCGGACTCTTTGCGCGCCCCGCCTTCGCCAAGCGGCTCGGGCCGCTCCCTCTCTCGCCGGATCGCGTGCGGACCCTGCCCTTCGTCGGTCCCGTGAGGGTGGGGGGCGAAAGGCTCGTGGCCATCGGGGACGACTGTCCTTTGCCGTGGGAGAAGCGCTGGATCGCGCACGAGGCCCAGACGATCGGCGCGGCGCTCGAGTTCGTGTCTTGCACCGACCACCTCGTGTTCGGTCCCGTCCTGGCGGCGAGTCGGTTTCTCGAGAGCGGGTCGCTCGTCGAGCTGCCTGTCGTGGGCTGGGAAGTGCGCGACTCCGTTCAAGTCGTCTGCAACGGCGATCGGGTTCTCTCCCGTGTCCGCCACGTCGTCGTGCGCGCGGCGCGCGAGGCCATCGAAGGCGAAAGTCCGCCGCTCTTTTCCAACGGCTACCACGATCACGGCGAGGCCCAGTCCATCGCTGCGACGCGTTGACGCGCTGGTCGAGAGCGGCCCCCTTTCTAGCCGCCTCGCCGTGCGACGTGCGCCATGGCGCGGCGGGTCGGGTCGGGGTCGATCGGCGAGGAGGCCGGATCGGCGCCGTCCACGACGATGACGAGTGCGCGCACCATGCGACGGGCCTCGGTCTCGAACCCGCGGTCGCCCAGGCGGGTGGCCGCGACCAAGAGGCGCCGCCACGTCGCCAGCTGGGCGGGGGCTCGGCCGTCGGCGCCGAACCAGTCCGCCAGCTCGCGCAGGGCGCCCATGTTGTCGCCCAGGTTTGCGTACGTCGCGAGGTCTTCTTCGGCTTCGACGTGGTGTCCGAGCGCCCAGCGCGCCCGGGCGCGCCCTTCGAGCGCGCGCTGCAGCGACGGCACACGCTCGAGGGCCGCCGTGTAGACGCGGTCGGCCTCGAGGATGTCGCCGATCTTGATTCTCAAAGCGCCGAGCCCCAGCCAGGCCTCCGCGTTCGTGGGGTCGATCGTCAGCGCCTCGGAGTATCGCCGCACGGCGAGGTCCTCCTCGTGCGCGGCCTCGTGAGCGCGGGCCTGAAGCACGAGCTCGTCCGCAGACGATGCGGCTGCGGGCCGGATTGCGGCGAAGAAGGCCAGGAAGGCTGGAAAGAGGGCAGAAGCCTCAACCCACGCTCTGCGCATCCTCGATCGCTTCGCTTCTGCGCGGCCGCCGGTTGATCTCGAGAACGGATTTGCGCACGCGCACGGCCTCGGGGGTGACTTCGACGAGCTCGTCGGCGTCGATCCACTCCATCGCGGTTTCGATCGTCAGCACGCGCGCGGGGGCGAGGAGCACGTTCTCGTCCTTGCCGTGGTTGCGCACGTTCGTGAGCTTCTTCTCCCGGATGACGTTGACGTCGGTGTCGTTCGGACGATTGTGCTCGCCTACGATCATCCCCTCGTACACGTCGGCTCCCGGTGCGATGAAGAACGAACCGCGCGCTTGAAGATGGTGCAGGGCGTACGGCGTGGCCGAGCCCCCGCGATCGGAGACGATGGCGCCGGCGGCGCGCTTCATCATCGACCCGCCCCAGGGCTCCCAGCCGTCGAACGTCGAGTTGAGCAGCGCGGTCCCTCGCGTCGCCGTCAGGATCTCCCCGCGGAAGCCGATCATCGCGCGGCTCGGGATGCGGTATTCCATGCGCGCCCGCCCGTAGCCGGGGTTGGACATCTTGAGCATCCGGCCGCGTCGCTCCCCCAGCCGCTCGGTCACGACGCCGATGAACTGCTCGGGGGCGTCGACGACGACGAGCTCCATCGGCTCGCAGAGAACGTCGTCCACTGTGCTCGTGACGACCTCGGGATTGCCCAGCTGAAGCTCGTAGCCCTCGCGCCGCATCGTTTCGACGAGGATGGCGAGCTGCAGTTCGCCTCGACCCAGGACGAGAAACGTGTCCGGGGAGTCCGTCTCTTCGACGCGCGATAGAGGCGCTCTCTCACGTGCCGGCTCGTCAGGTACTTCGTCTGCTTGCTCCTGCCCGCAAAAGGGGAGGTGTTCACGCTCACCCGCATCTTGATCGTCGGCTGCTCGACGAGAATGCGCGGCAGGGCACGCTGCTCCCACCCGATGTTCTGGTCGACGATCGTGTCGCCGACGTCGACGTCCTCGATGCCGGCGATGGCCACGATCTCGCCCGCCGCGGCCTCCGTGGCCGTCGTGCGCTTGAGGCCCTCGAACGTGGAGAGCACCTTCACGGACGACTTCAGCGTGCGCCCGTCCTTGATGACGCCGACCGCGTGGTTGGAGGACACCGACCCCGAGACGATGCGACCGATGGCGAGGCGGCCGACGTAATCGTCGTGATCGATGTTGCTGACGAGGATCTGGAGCGGTCCGTCGGGGTCGCCCGGGGCGGGCGGGATCTTCGCCAGGATCATCTCGAAGAGCGGAGCGAGGGTCGTCGAAGGGTCGTCGAGCGTCAGCTTTGCGATTCCCTCGCGGCCGACGGCGTAGACCAGCGGAAAGTCGAGCTGGGCGTCGGCCGCCTCGAGGTCGCAGAAGAGGTCGAAGATCTCCTCGTGCACTTCCTCCGGGCGAGCGTCAGACCGATCGATCTTGTTGATGACGACGATGACCGGGAAGCCCAAGCTCAGGCATTTGCGAAGGACGAAGCGCGTCTGCGGCAGCGGGCCCTCGGCGGCGTCCACGAGGAGCAACGCGCCGTCGGCCATGAGAAGCGTACGCTCGACCTCACCCCCGAAGTCGGCGTGGCCCGGCGTATCGATGACGTTGATCTTGGTGATCCCGTCTCCGGGGCCGCCCGTCGACTGCGCCGAACGCCACCGCACGCTCGTGTTTTTTGCGAGGATCGTGATGCCGCGCTCACGCTCGAGGTCGTTCGAGTCCATCACGCGGTCCTGGAGAACCTCGTTGGCGCGGAAGGTTCCGGCCTGCCTCAGCATGTGGTCGACGAGGGTGGTCTTGCCGTGGTCGACGTGGGCGACGATGGCGACGTTTCGGATGGCGTAGGGGCGCGAGACGGCCATTGGGGCGCTTCCACCTAGCGTCCCTGGCAACGTTTCGCAAGCAAACGGCCTTGTTTGGGCCTTTTCGACGGCTAGCGATTCAGGCCGAGACGGGCCCTGGCCTCAGCGAACGCGTCGGTCACGCCAAACGCGATGAGGTCGCGCGCGGGGGGGGTCTTCGCGACCCAGACCGCACGTTCTCCGGGTTCGCGCGGGGCGCCGTCGGCCAGCCCGGCCGCGGCCGCCACCGCATCCAGAGCCACGTTCGCGTCGCCCAGGGCGAGAAGGGCGACGCGACTGCTCCACATCGTGGCCGCTGGGCCCAGAGTGATCTGCTGTGTCCCAATCCCTCCAGCGACCTCGAGCGCAAGCATGCCGACGTCTGGATCGAGCTTCCTGCCGAGCGCGGCCTGCACGCGCCCACCTGCCGCGTTGAGAAGCGACGCGTTGATGCCCTGCGGCTGCCACGACGGGTTGAAGCACTTGAGCCACGCCGACACGAGAATGGCGAGATCGCTCGGTGAGCTCCGGCCGAACGTGGATGCCTTGGCGCTCACGAGCTTGAGCGCGCGGAAAATGAGGAACGTGGCGACCCGCTCGTCCGCCGCGAGCGCCGCTCCGACGACGATGGCCGGCGGTTTCGATGTAGCCGGCAAACAGACCTTGCCAAGCTTCGGAGAGACGAGGACGTGAAGCCCGCCGAGCCCCATCGAGGCGGCGAGGTTGCTCGCCATGCGCGCGAGCGGAGCGTCGGCCGGCATCGTCGTCGCCTGCAGGGCGCGAAGATCCACGGGAGCCGCCGCGTCGAGGGCGTCCCCCGTCTTGGCGAGCAACGCTCGAATCGCGGGCGTCAGCACCTCGGGAGCGAGGATGTCGTCGAGGCGCGCATCGAACGCGCGTTCGCCCGCCGGCTGCAACTGGCTTGGCCGCCCTTCGAGCGCTGCCAGCATGGCCTGCGTGGCGCGAGCCGCGTCTTTCTTCCCCCGGAGCTCGAACACGGTCGCCAGGGTCTCGAACGACGCCGGCGTAAAGCGGCCCGCGAGGAGCGCGCGCCGGGCGTCTGCCCCGGCACGATCGAGCAGGATGTTGACGGCGGGAGTCTGCTGGTGGCGCGCATAGAACTCGGCGAGCGCCCGGAGCAGACCCACATCTTGGGGAAACTCCTTCCTCGCGGCTTCGAGCGTTTGCTCGGCGCGACGGTTGTCGTGGGCCGTCTGCTCGTGGATTGCGGCAAGCGCAAGGATGCGCGCGCGTTTCTGCTCGGGAGATTGCACCCGCCGGATCAGATCTTCCTGGAGCTCCGCAGCCCGCGCCGCATCGTTCTGGCGCTTGTACACGTCGATGAGCTTCTCGGCGGTGCCCACGTCGTCGGGGGCGCGCTTGAGAACCTCCTTCAGGGCCACTTCGGCGCGCGACAGATTGACGAGGTGGTGCGAGTAGAGGTTCCCCAGCCGCTCGTAGACGGTGCGCTGCTCGTCCGCTGTCGGGAGGAGGCGGGCGAGCCGGACGAGCGCCTGTTCGGCCGCTTCCCAGTCTTCCTCGGCGACGCACAGATCCGTGAACGCGGAGAGAGCATCGGGGTCATCGGGCCTTTCCCGCAGCGCAGACTCGAACGCTCGCCGGGCGGCTTCCCGATCTCCGACCTCCAAGAGGAGACGTCCCCGCCGCACCTCCATCGCGAGCCGCGCGGCCGGATCGGTGATGCCATCGAGACGGCGCTCGAGGAGCGCCGCCAGTTCGGGCTGCATCGTGCGCGCGGCGTAGATGCGCGAGAGACGATCGAAAATGTCTCCGTGCGCGATGTCGATGGCGGCTGCGGTCTCGAATGCGGCGATGGCGCGCTCGTCATCCCCGACCTCGTCCTGCCAGAAGCGGCCAGCCTCGCACCACGCGACGATCTGGTGCTCGCGGACGAGGCTCGTACGGGCGATCGCCTCGTGCGCCTCGGCGGCCCCCCGCGCGTCGCCCGAGCTCCGACGGACGTCCGCGAGAATCTGCCAGGCGAGAAGGTCGCCTGGGTCCGCTGTCGTGGCTCGCTCCAGGAGGCTCCGCGCTTCGTCCCATCGTTCCAGGCGCGACGCCGCCGCGCCCGCGCGGGTCAGCAGGGTGGCGATGTCCGGGGTCCGGGTCGACCGGTCGACCAGTCGCACCGTGGCCTCGAGAAACGACGCGTCGTCTCCGCGCTCGCGCGCATGCGCCTGAAGCATTCGCAAGGCCCAGGTCGACGGTTCTCGCTCCGCCGCTGCCAGCTCGACGAGGTCTCGTGTCGCGTCCCAGCTCCCGCTGGGGCCGCGCATCCGCAGGTGCGCTGCCAGCTCCGCGTGCGCGGTGCACTCCGCCGAGCCCGTTCCCCGAAGGACGGCGGCGATGGCGCTGGCGATGGGTTCTATCTCGTCGTCGCGCCCCTCGCCCACGAGGTGATGCTCGACGTGTCGGAGGCTGGGCTTGTACGCCGGGGCCTCCTCGAGAATGGATCGGTGCCAAAGAAGAGCGCTGGCCGGGTCGTGGCGCGCCGTGGCGTCGAGTGTGGCCAGGCGCTCGTAGGCTTCGCGGCGAGTCCGGAAGTCCACGGCCTCCTTGGCACCCGAGAGCAGCTCGTCGGCCAGGCGGGCTACCCGTCCGGTTCGGAGCTCGGCACGTTCCCGCGCGATGGCGCCAAGGGCGCCTCCGGAGCTTGCCGCGGCTTCGGCGCATCGCAAGGCGCCTTCCTCGTCGCCCGCCCGTTCGTATTCGTGCGCCGCCTCGAGGTACAGGAGGGGGCGCCCGTCGCCGTTGGCCACGGCCGCTCGCTCCTCGCGCCATGTGGCGCAGTCGTGGAGGGGCTCCGAAGCCATTCGCTCGCAAAGCTCGCGAAGCGCAACGTCCGAAGGCCGCGCACGGTGGGCTTGCTGGAGGCGCTCGGCGGCCAGCCCAGGGTCACGGTCGGCGACGAGAAGGGCTTCGCGCACGGCGTCCAGGGCGACTTCGATCGCGTCCGGCGCGTGGGCCTGACGCTCGCGCACCCAGCGCAGGATTTCGTCGAGATCGCCCGTGCGTCGCGCTGTTCGCTCGGCGAGAAAGGCCGCGATGGGAAGCGCCGGCGAGGCCCGATGCGCGCGCTCGAGCAGCGCTGCGCGCGCCGGAGCCGAAAGAGTCGTCTCGCCGCGGGTCACGGCCTCGATGCGCGCTATCGCCGCGCTCACGCCGTCTCCCAGCTGGTCGGCGAGGGTCGCGAGCTCGGCGACGAAGTCGATCGACTCCAGCGCCGAAAGGGCTTTCAGCGCAATCTCGGATCGAGGGTCGGCTGCCCTTACGGCCTGGAAGGCTTGAACGGCACGCGCGCCCTCTCCCGCCCGTTCGGCGACGAGTGCGGCCGCGAGGGCGCCCCGCGAACGTTCCAGTGGAGAGTCGCGCTCGCTGCCCCACGCCTCGAGGGCCGAGCTCACGTCGGACCAGCGACCGGAACGGGAAGCCATCTCCACGGAGAGAGCGCGGCTGCTCGCCGGGGCATCGCCTCCGAGAGCCTGTAGGGCATCTTCCACGTCGCCCGGCGAAGCGGACGCGGCAAGCAGCCTTCCGAGGCGAATGAGCCTGCGTGAAGCGGTCGCCCCGGCTGTCCTTTCCGTACGGGCGCGTGCCGTTTCCGTGTCACCGGGCTTTGCTGGAAGACCCAGTGAGGTGATGGCCGCCGCGAGTTGTAGCATGCCCGGAGTCCGCGCTGCCGCGTCGAGACCAGGGTCCGTTGGGTTGGGAGGCAGCCCGAGGAGCGTGGACAGGGTCATCTGTTCGGCCGGGGTGATCTCCTCGGATCCATCCAGCGCGTGCGCGACGATCTCGGGATCGTCGAGCTCCACGCCGCGCGCGGCGAGGGGTCGGCGCGCCGCGTGATCGCCCTCGTCGACGAGGTTGCCCAGCCACCGAGCCGAGTGGGCTCGGCTCGCCGCGCGCGTACCGCCGAGAGCGGCGGCGAGCCACGTCGCCGCGGCCGTCAGTTCGGGCACGGTCGCGAGCCGTCCGAGAAGGGGGGCCGCAGCGGCGGTGTCGCTCTTGTCGAGGGCCTGCCGCGCGCGCAAGAGGATCTCGTTGGGCGACGGCGGCGCGCCTTCCGGGTCTTTCACCTCCACACCGCGCAGCCGCAAGCACGCCCCGATGGCCTCGGCGACGGGCGCCAGGACTGGTGAGTCCGGAAGCCGAAGCGCGGCACTCGTCGTCTCCGAGCGACCGAGAGCGCGCGTTGCCCGGGCGATCGCCGCGCGCACGTCGCCCGTGGAGATTCGCGCCGCCTGCTCGAGTCGCTTCGCCGCGGCGTCGTCGTTTCCTTCTGCCTGCAAGGCTGTTGCCGCGAGGAGGGTCGAGTGGACGCGCGCCGGGCCTGCGGGCGACATCTTCGCCTCGGCGTCGAGAGCGGCCAGGTAGGTCGGGGCGTCGGGCGGCGACGGCATCAGCGCCCTCGCCTGACGATGCGCAAGGGCCACGAGCGGAGCTCCGTCGCGCGCCTCCGAGGCCAGCGCGTGCGCCCGATCACCCTCGCCCAGGATGGCCAGCAGCTCGCTGCACGCGAGGAGTCCTCGGGCACGCCCGACCTTGTCCGAGAGGGCGCGCGCTTCGTCTTCGAGCCATGCGGCGCGCGCCTGAAAAGCTTCCCGCTTTGCTTCGTCCAGCCACGCGCTGGCGGGCCGCTCGTCCGTCCATTGCAACGTCCGGACGCTCGGCTCGTGCTCGGCCGCCTCCTCCGTCAGATCCGGAAGCGACGGCGGAAGGGGCGACGGAGCCGACCGCGCGAGCATTTCCACCTCTTCCTCGGCGGGGATCGTCGCTTGCTCCGGTCGTTGGTCCGGCAGCGAGTCGTCGTCCACGAGGTCGAAGTCGCCGGCATCTTGCGCGGGTCCACTCGAGATGAAGCGCGCGGTCGCCGGCGAGGGTTCCGGCTCCGCGACGTAGAGGCGAGCGGGCGGTGAAGGTGGAACCCTGGACGGATTGGGCGGAAGCTTCGGTTTCGGCTTGGTCGAAAGACCCGTGGGCGGCCGGTACAGCGGCCGGGACACGGGCGGCGGCGGCGGGGCCGCCCGCTCTTGCACGACGTCCTTCGCGACTTCGGGATCGAACGATTTTTCCTCCCATTCGAGGAGAGCCTGATCCCAGTCGAACGGCTCGGGCTCGTCGGGGACTTTCTTTTCGTCCGTCATGTGGCGCCCTCGAGACCGAGCCCTCGCCTGAGCTCCAGGTACGTCTCGGAGAGAACGAAATGTATGAGCTCCTCCGCCCGCGCGTTCCCCTTCACGGCCGCGCCGAGCCTCTCCGTCGGAACGCGAAGTACGTCGCTCAGGACGACACTCGGGTCGCCGCCCGCGACCGTCGCCATCCGGTCCTGCGAAGCGAGGGCGCGCCTGTGCCAGGCGCGTGCGTCGGCATGGCTCGACGTGATGGCGCGGCACACGTCCGGCAGAAGCTTGCGCGTTCTTCGCGCGATGGCTTTGCCCATCAGGCGTTCGATCTCGGCGAGGACGGCGTACGCCGGGTGATCGATAGGTACTTCGGCGAGGCCGCAGGCGGCTACCACGATCGCGGCGATCGACGTCTCGTCCCGAGAGCGCGTGACGGTGGTGCCGCGAACGATCGCAAGAAATTCCCGAGCCACGCGTCCACGCGTCAACGGGGTGAGGGGTGCATTGACCCCCGCGCCGACGACCAACGCCGGCGGCTCACCCGGGATGCCCTGGACCCCCTGCGCGTCGCTGCCGCCCACGTACAGATCGAACTCGCGAACGCCGAGAGCACCGGCCCACGCGGCGATCTCGTTGCGGAGCGCGAGCCCGCTGCGGGGGTCGACCTTGTCGCGGCGCCCGACGCCGCATGCCTGGAGGGTCGGCCCGAGGGCTTCGGCGAGGGTCGGTCCAAGAAGCTCGAAGAGATCTGCGACGGGCCCGTCGTCGCCGGGGGCCAGGATCGCGTGAAGTGTTTCGGCCGGCGCGGCGACCTGCGGCACGCGGTCCTTGCGCGACGCGAGCTGCGCAAAGGTCTGGGTTGACGAGGCGTCGCCCGCGCCGAGGGCAAGGAGCGCGCCGAGGGCGGCGTGCTGCAGTGCCCCATCCTGCTGCGCGCTCGCCACCTTGATGAGGCGCCGTACGGAGTCGACGTCCATCGGCTTGGCGTCGAGGGTCGCGAGGAGGGCCTGGTGCGCGCGTTCCAGAAGCGTCTGGCGCACCTCGCGCGGATGCTCCGTCTCGAGCAGCAAGTCGAGAGCCTCGCCGTCCGCAGGTTCTTCCTCGAGCAGCTTCACCACCGAGGCTGCGGCGCCTTGCCGGTCGTCCAGCCTATCGCGATGAATGACCATCGCGAGTCGGGCCGCCTCGATGCGGCCCTCGGCGTCCGGTCGCTCTTGCATCAGCTCCTCGAGTATCGAAGTCGCCTCTCGCCAGGATTTCGTTCGCGCCGCCGCGCGCGCGAGTCGCTCTCGAACCGGAAGCGAGGACAGCTTGGCCCTGTGAAGAGCGAGCAGCACCTCGAGCGCCGCCTCCGGCTTGTCGAGCTTCTTCTCGTACAGGTCGACGGCGGCGACGCCAGCCGTGACGCGGCTCTTGGCGGGTGCCGTGTCGAGCGTTGCCAGACGCGCGAGCGACACCGCCGCGTCGGCGAACCGGCCGCGCCGGATGTTGATCTCTCCGAGCAGCGCGAGGGCCCCCACATGGTCGGGATCGAGCATCGTCACGTGCTCGAGCGCCGTCAAAGCCGCGTCCTGGTCGCCCTTCTCGCGAAGGACGCGCGCTTGCTCCCAGAAGAGCTTCTGGATTTCGGCGGGATCGTCGGTGACCTCGAGCCGGCGCGTGATGAGGGCGAGCAGGTGGTCATTGTCCTTCCGGGCTCTGACGCGTCGGAACAGCTTGTCGAAGGCAACGCCGCGACCCGCGTCCCGAGCGAAGGCTGCCTCGAGGGCCGCATCGGCGCTCGCTTCGTCGCCGAGATCGAGCCAGAGTAGCGCGGCTTCCTCCCAGTACGCGGCGCCGCGCTGAGGGTCGCTGCATCTCATGCCCAGCTCGGCCGACGTGCGGGCGCGAAGGGCGTTGTCGCC